>Ga0233385_1000726_pt1 | contig 15313 bp, 14 predicted proteins | sample ElkDunMinimDraft_16_FD_191543 | JGI IMG/M metagenome (GOLD analysis project Ga0233385, IMG submission 191543) | Fecal eukaryotic communites from dung pellets of Tule Elk in California, USA - Elk Dung G36 | ecosystem: Host-associated > Mammals > Digestive system > Large intestine > Fecal | place...
GATCTTCTCCAATGCCGGCTGGTAGGCAACCGAGTTCGCCTTGTTGGCGCGCGCGACTTTTTCCGGGTCCTCGCCGGAGAGCAGCATCGGGTTGTCGCCGACGATGGCGAGCCGCGCGGTATTCGCGGAGAATGCCCTCGCCATACCCTCATAGAGCCAGGACGGCGCGCGGTCGAAGCTGGCGTCGGCCCCGAAGCGGTAACGGTTGAGCGTGATCTCCTCGTCGGAAAGGATCGGCGTAACGAGACCCGCGCCTGCTTCGTATGCGTGTTTCGCGATCCGCCGAACCAGCGGCAGCGCGGCGGCGGGCGCGGTGAGCAACAGGTCCTGGCCCGGCTGCAGGCGCAAGCCGACCTTGACCGCCACCTCGGCCAGCCTGTCCAGCTTCACCGGGTCGATCGCTGCTGTGATGTTCTTGGCATGCGTGGTCATGGCGCGGTCCTGCATATACTTGTTGGCTTCGAGGTGATTGCCCGATCGGCGGCCTAAACAGCAAGCCGCAATCGAGCGGATTTTTGTCGGCGGAGCAACCGCTGGTGGGAGCCTCGCGTCACGCGGGCGGCAGTTCGAACAGCGTATTGCCGGGCTGCCTGCTCCTCTCCACGAAGCCTATGATCCGGAACCACTTCACGGCATCGGGGTGAGCCAGCCAGCTTTCGTGCCGAAAGGGGAGATTGCCGGTCAGGGCCTGTATGCGCCTGACATGGCGCTTGCAGAAACGAACCGTCGCAGCGGAGAAGAAGTCGTCCTTGGCGGCAAACACCGTGTGGGCGACGCCGTCGCTTTCGTGCCAGGCAATGATCGCCACAGCCTCATCGCCTTCGACCAGGCTGTGTGCACGCCCCTCCTTGAGGTCCATGGTCAGGCCGTCCTGCACCGCCCGGGTGCCCAGACCCGCACTGACATATTCTTCGGAGAGCCTGTTCGACAGGTTGCGGAATACCGCCTCAAGGTCGCCGACCGTCGCCGTTCTGGCCTTCATCTCTTTCTCCTCGCGAAAAGAGTTGGGCCCCTCAGGGAGCATAATGCCCTCCTGAATGGATGATGCCAAGCAAAGCGTGTTCATGATCCCCAAGATGGCCGGCAGGGTATTCCAAACCCATGCCCGGTCGATCAGGCGCGCAGATAACCGAGGATGACCTCAACGACATGCTCGCCCCAGGCCTCTACCTCCTGCGGCGCGCCGAGGTCGCGCCCGAAGCTGACGGAAAGCGTCCAGCGGTTGGCGAGATAGAAGAAGCAGAGCGATGAGATCGAGACGTAGAGCCGGAACGGATCGACGCCGCGGCGAAACTTACCCTCCGCCGCTCCCTGCTCCAGCAGCGACCGGATCGTTTCGATCAGCGGCGAATTCAGCTGGCGTATCTTCGCGGACGCGCCGAGCGCCGCACCCTGGTTGACGTTCTCGGTGGCCAGCAGGCTGAGGAATTCCGGATGCTCGCGATAGTAGCGCCAGGTGAACAAGACCAGCTTGCGCATGGCATTGGCAGGGCTCCCCTTGCCGAGCACCAGTTCGCTCTCGGCTGCGCGGATGGCGGCATAGGCCTCCTCCAGCACGGCAAGGTACAGGTCGTCCTTGTTGCCGAAATAGTGATAGAGCATGCGCTTGTTGAGGCCGGCCTTCGCGGCGATCGCGTCGACGCGCGCTCCGCCGATGCCGAGCGCGGCGAACTCCGCCGTTGCCGCCGCCAGGATCGAAGCCCGCGCGCGATCGGGATCGCGGCGGCGCACTCCATGCTTGCCTTCACTCGCTTGGCTCGTGCCCGCGGGCCTCATCTCAGCAGGCGACCCCGCGCGCTGCGAAGACGGGCTTGGCGCGGGCGACGGCCTTGTCTGGATCGAGCAGCACGCCTGCCTGGTCGGCAAGACGGATCAGCTCGGCAAGATGCAGCGTCGAGCGCGTATTCTCCTGTCCGGCAAGCATGGTGAAGTGATCCTGGAAGCCATTGAGGTAGGCGAGGAAGACGACGCCTGTCTTGTAGAAGCGGGTCGGCGCCTTGAAGATGTGCCGGGAAAGCGGCACGGTCGGCGCCATCACCTTGTCGTATCGGCCGCGGTCGCCGGTGGCGAGCGCTGCAAGCGCGGTCGCGGCCGCGGCGGCAATCGGGTCGAATATGCCCAGCAGCGCGTGGGAATATCCCTGCTCGTCGCCGGCGATGAGGTCGGGATAATTGAAGTCGTCGCCGGTATACATGACCACGCCCTGCGGCAGGGCCCGTCGCATCTCGATCTCGCGCTCCGCCGACAGCAGCGAAATCTTGATGCCGTCGACCTTCGCCTTGTTCTCGCCGATGACCTTCAGCGCGGTCGCCATGGCCGCGTCCACACTGTCCGTTCCCCAATATCCGGCGAGCGCCGGGTCGAACATCTCGCCGAGCCAGTGCAGGATTGCCGGCCGCTGCAACTGGCCGAGCACCTTGCCATAGACCTTCAGATAGTCGTCCGGCCCGCGCGCGGCATTCGCCAGCGCCCGGCTCGCCATCAGGATGACCTGGCTGCCGGTTGCCTCGATCGCCTCGCACTGCATGAGATAGGCTTCGGTGACAGCATCGAGCGTCGGGCTGCCGTCCTCGGGCAGATGATCGGTGCCGGCGCCGCTGGCGATGAGCGCACCACCCCGCGCCTTGGCGGCGCTCGCCGAGCGCTGCACGAGCTCAAGTGCATGCGGCCAGTCGAGCCCCATGCCGCGCTGGGCAGTGTCCATGGCCTCGGCGACGCCGAAACCCATGCCCCAGAGGTAGTCGCGGAAGGCCAGCGTGCGCTCCCAGTCGATCGCTATGCCGAGCGTCGGATCGATATCGGCGAAAGGATCGACCACGACATGCGCCGCCGCGAAGACCTTGCGCGTCCAGGCGGCCGTCTGCAGCGGGAGGGGGCATGGCTCGCCGACGAGCGTGTAGGGTTCGACGCGGCCTCCGGCCGTGGGCAGGTTGAGGGCAGGCATGGTTCAATCTCGCGTAAATAACCAATTGGTTACTTATGCCATACACCGGGTTGTCGGCCGCGGCAAGCGGGCTGGCCGACGTCCGGTTGCATCAGACTACGGAAACGGTCCGGACAAAGGTCTCGGCGACGGCGAGGATGGGCGCATGAATGGGTCCGGCTGTCAGGCTCGGGATCACCGAACCGTCGACGACATGGAGATTGCCCAGTCCGCGCAGCCTGAGGTCGGCATCGACCACGGAGCGCTTGTCCTTGCCCATCCGGCAAGTGCCCGAGGGATGGTGGTGGGTGATAGCGGCCTCGGCGATGAAGCGATCGACATCGGCCTGCGTTTCCAGCGGTCCAGGCAGCAATTCGCGCTCGCGCCAGCCATCCAGTTCCGGCCGGTGGCCGATCTCGCGCGCGGCCGCCAGCGCGTCGCGAAAAAGCACACGGTCTCGCTCGGTCTGCAAATAGCAGGGGTCGATGCTCAGCCGGTCGCCGGGCTCGGGGCCCGTGATCTTCAGGCTGCCCCGGCTCGACGGATTGGTGACGCCGAACAGGAAGGAATAGGCCATGCCGGCGGCCGGCGGCGTGAATCGCTCGGAAACGATCGGCGCGACGCCGCAGCCGACGACGATCTCCGGCCGACCTCGTCCGGCAAAATCGCCGGCGCGCACATAGGCCATGGATTCGGAATGCTGCAGCCGCGACGGCGGCACGGTTCGCTTCGCGGCATAGAGATTGCCTGCGCCGAGCAGATGATCCTGCAGGTTGCGGCCGAGGTCGGGCGAAGCGATCCTGCAGGGGACGCCGGCTTTGGCCAGCACGTCCTCCGGCCCGATGCCGGATCGCATCAGCAGCGCCGGGCTTTCGATCGAGCCGGCGCTGAGGATGATGCTTTCGGCGGCGATCTCGCTCAAGCCGTCGGGGCCGATCGTCTCCAGCACCGCAACGCGGTTTCCTCCGAGCTTCAGTCGGCGGACGAGACGTCCGGTCAGGATCGTCAGGTTTTTGCGCGAGCGCACCTGAGGCGTCAGCCATGCCTCGGCGACGGTCACGCGGCGGCCGCCGCGGATGGTGAGCGCGTTCGGCGTGACGCCGATCATCTCGCCGGTGTTGTGGCCGCAGATGCGGCGCAGCCCGAGTGCCGCGCCTGCCTCGATGAAGGCCCGGGCGACCGGGCTGACTTCCTCCTCCGGCAAGGACACGGGCAGCGGCCCGCCGCTACCGTGGATCCCGTCGCCGCCGAGGCTGTGATCCTCGATTGCCATGAAGGCCGGCAGCAGCCCCTCCCAGCTCCAGCGCGCGTCGCCGGTCGCTTCCGCCCAAGCGGCAAAATCCGCTGGGTGGCCGCGCATGTGGCCCATGGCGTGCAGCAGGCTTGAGCCGCCGACGGCGCGGCCGCGCGCCCAACGATGCGCGCGCCCGGCGGTGCCGGCCTGCGGCTCCGTGCGATAGTCCCAGTCGTAGCTGCGGCCCTGCAGCGCCGGCCAGGCGGCAGGGTTCCAGATGTCCGGATCGGCGGCCTCCCCGCCCGCCTCGATTAGCACCACCCGGCGCGACGAATCCTCGCTCAGCCGCGCCGCAAGCAGCGCACCGGCGGAGCCGCCACCGACGATCGCCAGATCATAGCTTGCCATCGCTTAGCGTTGGTCGGCGTTGACGACCTTGCCGTCCCTGGTCATCGCCTGGCCGTCGAGGAAGACAGAGCAGTTGCGCAACGGGATGTCGAGGTGGCAGGGCACGTCGCGATCGCCGCCGGCCTCGGTGTTCGGGCCGGAGGACCACAGGAAGTTCCCCGCAAAGGAACGCGCGTCCATGCCGAGCTGCGCCTCGGGATCGTAGAGGCCCATCACGGTCCAGTGGGCGCGGGTGTGCAGGCCCCAGCCGACATGCGCCATCGCGTAGGCGCGCGGGTCGTCGAAGCTTTCCATGAACTTGCGCATGAACTCAGCGTCGAAGCCGCCCTTGATGTCACGGATGATGCCCTTCTCGACGGTGACGGTAACCGGCGCGCGCGCATACATCTTGAACGGCAGCAGGATGTCGCCCTCGTCGATGACGATGGTGCCCTCGGCGCTGCCCTCGTTTGGCCAGGTCGCGGCAAAACAGCTCGGCCAATGGTCCCAGCGGCCCGGTTCGTCGGCGAGGCCGTACTGGGTGAGAACAGGATATTCGCCGATGTCGCAGCTGAAATCGGTGCCGGCGGCCGAGGTGACGGTCATCTTCTTCGCCGCGCCGATCTTTTTGGCGGCGGCGAGCACGCGCGCCTTGTCCTCAGGCGTCGGGATCATGCGCATCATGATTTCCGGCGGCTCGACGGCGAGCAGCATGCGCGCGCCTGTCTTCAGCACCTCCTCCTGCTCCCTGGAGAAGAGCAGCTGGATAGTGTCGATCACGAAGTCGGAGGCCTTGAGGCAGGCGAGCGCTGCGGAATTGCCCTCCAGCGGCGTCTTGCCGATATAGCCAGACTTGTCGCGCGAGATCGCCTTCTCGCCATTCATCGGCGCGAGGTTCAGGACGCTCACCACGGCGCCCATGTCGGCCGCCGCGAGCCTGGCGATGCCGGCGATCTGCTGGTTGCTATCGTCGCTGGTCAGGATGGTGACCTGCTCGCCGGGCTTGAGATTGCACATCCCGAGCACCTGCTTCCAGCCTTGGAAGAACTGAACATCGCTGATTGCCATGCCTGCGATCCTTCTGTCGTTTGGCCGCGCCGAGGCAGCCCAAGAATGGGGCGATCTAGAGTGCCGTCTGGTTTTCGAGGGAGAAGAAGTTGCGGTCGTAATGCAGCAGCGGCGACTTCAGCGCGCCGAACCTGATCTGCTGCACATGGCCGATGAAGATGCTGTGGCTCTCTGTCTCGACGTCGGAGGAAAGCGTGCAGTCGAGATTGATCAGCGCGCCGTCGAGCGTCGGCGCGCCTGTCGCCAGGCGACTCCATTTGCCGGCGGCGAACTTGCTCTCGCCCGGGTCGCCGGCATTTCCGGCGAAGCGGTGCGCCACCGCCACCTGGTCCGCGGCCAGGATGTTGACGCAGAAGCAGCCGCTCTCGGTGATCGCGCGGTGCGCGGCGCCCTGACGGTTCACGCAGACCAGCATGGAGGGAGGCGTCATTGAAAGCGAGCAGACCGCAGTCGCCGTCAGCCCCCGCTGTGCATCCCCCTCCCCGGCGGTGACGACGCAGACGGTTGCGGCGAGCTGGCGCATGGCGGCGCGGAAATCGTGCGCCAGCGGATCGGCGGGCGGCCTGGAGTGGATCATCTGGGGCCTCCCTGCGCCGCAATGCAGTCTTCGAGGAAGAGCGCGGCCGAGGAGAGCCGGCGGTCGTCGCCGCGCGCGCCGGCGAGCTGCACGCCGACGGGCAGGCCGCGTGGCCCCCTGATGAAGGGTAGCGCCACCAGCGGCACCTGCAGCACGCTCCACAGCCGGTTGTAGATCGGATCGCCGGTGGCGGTGCCTTCCGGCGCCTCGCCGGGCGCTGCAATCGTCAGCACCGCATCGAAGCGCGACAGCAGGGCGTCCGCGACGAGGCGGACGCCCGGCAGAACCTGCATCGCCGCGCGGTAGCGGTCCTCGGTGACTCGACCCTGGTCTTGCAGCATGGCGCGCGTGACCGGCGTCAGCGCTTCCCAGCGCTGGCTGATCTCATAGGCGAGCGACTGGGTGACTTCCCAGCCCATGACCGCCTCATGCAGGTCGAACACGCCGTCGAACCAGGCGGGCGCTGGGATCGTCACCACTTCCGCGCCAGCGCTCTCGGCGATCTTGGCCAGCCGCTCGACCGCGTCGATGGCGGCGGGCTCGGCCTTCTCCAGCCGTGTGCCGAGCAGGACGCCCAGCCGCGGCCGCTTTGGCGCCGACAATTCCGCGAGCTCCGCGCGGCCGGGGAGCGCCGCGGCACAGGCCGCGGCATCGCCGATGTTGCGCGCGATAATGCCCAGCGTGTCGAGGCCGTGGCAAAGCACCTTTATGCCGACGGTGTTGATCAGGCCGAAGCTCGGCTTCAATGCCGTGACGCCGCAGAAGCTGGCCGGACGGATCACCGAGCCAGACGTCTGCGTGCCGAAGGCGAGCGGCACCATGCCGGCGGCCACCGCCGCGCAGGAGCCCGACGAGGAGCCGCCCGGCGTATGCACCGTGTTGTGCGGATTGCGCGTCCTGTTGGGGCTGGCCATGGCGAGCTCGGTGCTGACCGTCTTGCCCATGACGAGCGCACCGGCATCGCGCGCGATCTGCACGCAGGGGGCATCCCATGGCGGCTGAAAACCGTCATAGATTCTTGTGCCGTAGCCGGTGGGCATGTCTGCGGTGTCGATGACGTCCTTGACGCCGAGCGGCACGCCGGCGAGCGGGCCGGACGCGCCGCCCGCGTCGAGCCGATCCGCGTTCGCGCGCACCTGCGCGGGATCAAGGTGCTGCCACGCCATGATCGGGCCGTCGACCTCGGCGATGCGCTCCAGATGCGCCTCGGCAATGTCGCGTGCGCTGAGGCGGCCGGCGGCGACGGACGCTGCCATCTCCCTTGCGGTCATCGCGAGGATGTCAGGGTTCTGCATGGCGGCTCCCGTCCTCAGCCGAAGATCGGCGGGCGGCGACCCGCCCACGGTGCGACGCGTTCCACTTCGGCGGCAAGCTGCAGCAGCAGCGTATCCTTGCCGAAGCCGGCGCCGAAATGCACACCGATCGGCAAGCCATCGGTGCTCATGCCGAGCGGCACGCTCATCGCCGGGCAGCCCGCCGCGTTGAACACCGCAGTGAAGGGCGAGTGCGCCCAGAACAGATCGAAGAACGTGTCGAGGTCCTTTCCCTTGCCGGCGAGCTTGCCGAGTTTCGGGGCGGGCTCCGCGGCGCTCGGCGTCAGCATGATGTCGTAGCGCGAGAAGAAGCGCCCCATGGCGCGCGCCGACGCGTGCAACTGGTTGACCGCCCAGAGATAGCGGGGGCCGGGCGTGGCGAGGCCTTCGCGCAGCCACTCCTGGTTGACCGGCTCGAGCTTGGCGATGTTGGGCGAACTGGCGTCTCCGCCGGCGACGCCAAGTGCGGTGTTCACCCCGGCGATGACGCGCCATGCTGCCTTCAGCGCGTGGGCGTCGTAGCCTGCGTCGTCGATCTCCTCGACCTTGTGGCCAAGGCTTTCGAGCAACCGGGCGGCGGCGCGCACCTGGTCGAGCACCTCGGCATCCACCTTGGTTCCGAGCGGCGGCTTGAGCAGCATGGCGACGCTGAGGCGCGGAGGCGGCGCATCGACCGCTGCTAGATAGCTGCCGGGGCGGCCAGGCGACGCCCAAGGATCGCCGAGATCGGCGCCGCCTGTGATGTCCAGCATCGCCGCATTGTCGCGCACCGACCACGTCACCGCGTGCGGGGTGGACATGCCGGCTATCGCTTCGGCGGCGACCGGCCCCAAGGGATTGACCAGCCTTGACGGCTTGAAGCCGAACAGGCCGCAATGGCTGGCCGGCAAGCGCGTCGATCCCGCCCCGTCGGAGCTGTTGGCCAACGGCACCATGCCGCTCGCCACGGCGGCCGTCGAGCCGCCCGACGAACCGCCCGGCGTGCGCCCGGTGTCCCAGGGATTGCAGGTCGGGCCGAAGGCTTCCGGCTCGGTGGTGAAGCTCAGCGCGAATTCCGGCGTGTTGCTCTTGCCGAGGATCACCATGCCGGCCGCCTTGTAGCGCGCGGTGATGGTGGAATCGCGCTGGCTGACAGTATGGCGGTGCAGCTCCGAGCCGGTGGAGAGGATCATGCCTTCCGCCTCGAAGCCGGTGTTCTTCAGGAGCATCGGCACGCCAGACAGGGGGCTCGTCGGCAGCCCGCGGCTCACCTGCTCGCGCGCCAGATCGTAATAGGGATGCACCACGGCGTTGAGAACGGGGTTCAGGCGCTCGGCGCGTCCGATGGACGCCTCGAGCGCTTCGGAAGCGCTGAGCTCGCCTTTGGCGATCAGTGCCGAGAGCGCGATCCCGTCGAGTTCAGCGAGGCCATCCATCGCGCCGCTAGCCCATCTGCGCGCGGAAGACGTCGAGATCCCACATGTCGCGGGTTCCGACGAAAAATCGGTCGCGGACCTCGAAAAGGTGCAATCCGTTGAGCGCGATCGGGCGCGGCGCCGCGCCTTCGCCCTTCGGCGTGAAGGTTCCGGTCATGCGATAGGGAACCGCCACCGTGTCGGCGGCACGGATGTAGCCGAGCCGTTGCCAGACGACATCCGGCAGCATGCGCCAGAAACCGCGCAGCCCTTCGGCAAGCGCCTCGTGGCCCTGGCGTCGCTTTGCCATCGCCACCTCCTCATGCCAGCCGTCGGCGTGATAGAGCGCCGCAGCGGCGGCTGCGTCACGCGCGGCATAGGCGGCGTAGAAGTGGTCGATCAGCGCAGCGTGAGCCATGGGCCAATCCAGTCTGTCCTGCGGGACCGCGCCGACCTCATCAGGCAGGCGCGGGAGCCGGGATCATTCGATGCCGGCGATCTTCTTGACCTGCGCGACGTAAGCATCGCGCTTCACCTCGTTGTAGAGGCGGGCGCGCAGCGCCGGCGCCGGCGTCGCGTTGACGTTCTCGAACAGCGCGACGCGGCCGGCGAGCGAGCCCGAGGTCATGTCCCAGATGAAGTTCATCAGCTGTTCCTTGACCATGGCGCTGACGCCATGGCCGGGCAGCAGCTCGTGCAGGTAGTGGCCGATGTCGGGATTGTCGAAGGCCGCCTTGCCGAAGCGCATGACGAGGCCCTGGCCGCACATTTCCTGCAGGATGTGGATGACCTTCGGATAGTTCTCGATCGAGTAGAGACGGCCGGCGGTCAGCATGCCGACGTCGGGGCGCATCACCTCGCCTTCGGTCGGCGTCGCCATCGCCTCGGCGGCATGCACGAAGGCACGCAGCGTCTGCGCATATTCGATGAGCTGCCCGAGCATCATCTGCACTGCGGGGATGCGGCCGGTGCCGAGATAGTCGAGCACCATCTGGCCGGCGCCGACGAAGAGCTCGGCCTTGACGGCGAGGCGCGTCAGCACGTGCCAGTGCGCGAACACGCAGACCGGGCCGTAATAGCTCATCGCGGTCGGGTCGCCGAGGTTGAACAGGCGCTCCTTCGGCACGAAGACGTTGTCGAAGACGATGAACTGGTCGGCTTCCTCGCCGAGGCTCGCCACCGGATGGTCGAACGCATCCGACTCGGGCTGCGACACCATCTCGCGCGAGATCATCTTGATGCCGTCGGTGTCGATCGGGATCGAGCCCCAGATGCAGGCGTCGGCCGGCGTATCCTGGATGCCGCCGAGATTGGTGAAGAAGATGTCGTTGGCCTGCGCGGAGATCGAGCCGACGGTCTTGGCGCCGTAGATGTAGATGCCGTCCTTGGTGACCTTGCGCGCCTTCAGCAGCGAAGCCTCGCCTGCCTTGGGCGAGGAGCGGTCGGCCTGCGGCCCGGCCAGGCTTTCGGAGGCGGTGACGTTGTTGTCGCGGCCGTATTCGAGATAGCGCTCGATATTCTCGGCGAAATCGGGATCGACGCCCTCGATCAGCGACTTCTTCTTCTTGAACGTCGGCAGATAGGCGTAGAGGCCGACGACGATGGCCGGCGCCAGATCCGGCGGACGGCCGAAGGTGCCCGCCGTCTTCAGCGAGGTGTACTCGATCATCTTGCGCCGGTCGGCGAGATCTTCCTTGGTGCGCGGAATCTGCCAGGAGCGGCTGACGACGGCGCCGGCGTCCTTGTCGAAATAGGTGGTGGCGTCGGCGTGCTCGTCGGTGAACTGGTCGTCGAACATCGTTGCGAGCAGATCGACGCCTTTCGCGAGAGCCGGCTCGTCATAGACGCTCTCGAGCTTCTTGCCGCCGACCCAGATCTGGCGGTTGTCGCGCAGCGAATCCTTGTATTCCGCACCTGTCTTCAGCCTGTGCGGCTTGTCGAGGGTAGGTTTGGCTTTTGCCTGTGTCACGGCAGTCTCCCATTAACATTCAGCATTGGGGCGCCTTCTGGCGGGCGCTCCCAAGCAGCCTATGATCGACGTCAGCCGGGATCGCCGGCCTTTTCCGCTCGCATCTGGCGGATGACGTCGGCGGCGATCCGCATCGAATCCATCGCAGCGGGGACGCCGCAATAGATCGCCGCCTGCAGGATCACCTCGACGATTTCCTCTTCGGTGACGCCGTTGTTCAGTGCACCGCGTACGTGGATCTTGACTTCGTGAGGACGGTTGAGCGCCGTCAGCATGGCAAGGTTGAGGAAGCTTCGCGTCTTGCGGTCGAGGCCCGGCCGGGTCCAGACTTCGCCCCAGCACCATTCCGTCACCAACTTCTGCAGCGGCGCAGTCAGTTCATCCGCGCTGGCCAGCGCCGCAGCGACATAGGATTCACCCAGCACCTCTTTGCGGACCTTCAGCCCTTTCTCGAATTGCTCGCCTTGGAATTCGGGAAGAGTCATGTATCTCTCCAGATGCAAGGGCCTCCCTGGAAGGTTCGGCGGCCCGTTCGTCCGTCCGGCTGATGGCGCGAGTTAGACATGCCGAGCTTGACCTGTCAACAAATTGTATGACAAGAATACGGTCATACTGAAATGCGAGGCCGCGAAGCCGTAGCGGAGCAGCGGATTAAGGCGATGGCTGAGCCTACGGGAATCGACGCGGAGGAGGCGCCTTCCCCCTTCGAACTTTATGCGCTGCACTATGCCGTGCACACCGGCCGCAGGCAGCACGAGAATTTCCTGCGCGCCGATCCCCATGAGTCAGGCTCCGACCTGCATTATTTCGTCTGGCTCGCGCGGCGCGACCGGGAGGTCTTCGTCATCGACACGGGCTTCGCCGCGCCTGCCGCGACGGCGCGGGGGCGCACCCTGCTGCGCCAGCCGGCCGAAGCGCTGAAGGTGCTCGGCGTCGACGCGGCTGAAATAGAGCAGGTGATCGTCACCCATCTCCACTATGACCATGCCGGCACCCTCACCGATTTCCCACGGGCGCAGTTCCACCTCCAGGTCGCGGAGGCAGCCTACGCCACCGGCCCCTGCATGTGCGATCCAAAGACCAGGGCGACCTTCGACGTCGAGGACATCGTCGAATATGTGCGTGTCCTCTTTGCGGGACGCGTTACCTTCCATGATGGAGATGTCCAACTGGCGCCGGGCCTCTGGCTCCACAAGATTCCCGGCCACACGGCCGGCCTGCAGTCGGTGCGAGTCTTCACCAAACGCGGCTGGGTCGTCATCGCCTCGGACGCCACACATCTTTACGCCAACCTTGCGCGACGCAATCCCTTTCCGATCTTCCACGACGAGAAGGCGTTGCTCGCCGGCTTCGAGCGTCTCAGCGAACTCGCGCCGAGCCTCGACCACATCGTGCCCGGCCACGACCCTGCGGTGATGCGTGCCTATCGCGCGCCCGACCCTTCGCTCGAAGGCATCGTCGTCCGCCTCGACGAGGCGCCGGCTCTCTCGTGGCTGGAACTGGCGCAATGAGCCCGGAAGCGTCTCCCCGCCGGGTACTCGTCACCGGTTCGGCGGCAGGACTAGGCCTTGCGCTTGCTCGCGCCTTCGCCGCGAACGGCGATACGGTCTTCCTCACCGACATTTCGCCCGAAGTCACCAAAGCCGCCGAGGCGCTTTCGGCCGAAACCGGCTCCCCGGTTGGATCAGGCGTCATCGATCTTGCAGAAGATGGCGCTTCCGACGGCTTGGCCGCTGCGGCGAGCCTGGCGATGGGCGGCATCGATATCCTGGTCAACAACGCCGTCGTCAGGAAAATGTCGGCGGTCGCCGAACTTGGGGACGCAGACTGGGACCGCGCGGTCGAGGTCAACCTCTCGGCTCCGTTCCGTCTGATCCGCGCCTGCCTGCCCGGAATGCAGCAGCGCGGCTGGGGGCGCATCGTCAACATGGCCTCGGTATTCAGCCTGATCGCGCTCGCCGGTCGCGCTGACTACGTCACCACCAAGCACGCGATGATCGGCCTGACCCGCACCGTCGCGCTGGAGTTGGCGACGACCCGCATGACTTGCAACGCAATCTGCCCCGGCATTATGGCAACGGACAGCGCGCTCGCCCGCATCGATGCGCTGGCGGCCGAGAAGAACATCGGCAAGGACGAGGCGACGGCGCTCTTTCTCTCGACGCGCCAGCCGGGCGGCAGGTTCATCCCGATAGAGACGGTGACCGCGCTGGCGCTCTTCCTCTGCGGATCGCAGAGCGAAGGCATCAACGGCGCGGCGATCCCGGTGGACAATGGCTGGTCCTTTGCCTGAGCGGCCACTCACAAGGAGAACGGCATGAGCGGTGAAATCGGTTTTGTCGGGCTGGGCAATATGGGCTGGCCAATGGCGGAGCGGCTGATCGGCGCCGGCTACAAACCGATCGTCCACGACAAGTCGCAAGCCGCGATCGCCGATCTGGTAGGAGCAGGCGCAACCGGCGCCGCCACCCTTGAGGCGCTGACGGCGAAGGCCGAGACCGTCTTCCTGTCGCTGCCGACGCCGGAGGTCGTGCTCGCGGTGGGCAAGGCGATTGCCGCCAGCCCCGGCGCGGTGAAGCGCGTCGTCGATCTTTCGACGACCGGCCCCAAAAGCGAGATGGAACTCGCCGACATCCTGTCCGCTGCCGGCATAGCCCTCGTGGACAGCCCGGTGTCGGGCGGCGTCGCCGGCGCGAAAAAAGGCTCGCTCGCACTGATGGCGGCCGGGCCGGCGGCGCATTTCGCCGCCGTCGAACCCCTGCTTGCCGCCCTTGGCAAGGTCATTCGCGTTGCCGAGGAGCCGGGCAAGGCGCAGGTGATGAAGCTCATCAACAACATCTGCTCGGCGGCTTCGCTTGCCATGACCAGCGAGGCGATGGTGATGGGCGTCAAGGCTGGGCTCGATCCCGACGTCATGGTCGAGGTGCTGAACGCCGGCAGTGGCCGCACCTCAGCCAGCACCGACAAGATCCCGCGCTTCGTGCTGCCGGGCAGCTTCGATTTCGGCTTCGCCATCGCGCTGTCGCTGAAGGATCTCCGGCTCTGCCTGGAGGAAGCCGAGCGCCTTGGCGTGCCGATGATGGTCGGCAATGCGGTGCGCATGCTTTTTGCCGTCACCAAAGCGGATCTCGGCCCTGACGCCGACATGACGGCGATCATCCGCCCGCTGGAGAAGTGGGCCGGCGTCGAGGTGCGCGGCCGCGCCGCGCCAGGACTGCGTAAGTGAGCGAAACCCCGCCCATGCTGGAGCAGGCCGTCGCCAGCTTCATCGCCTCGCCGCCGGCACTGCCCGAGACGGTGCGCGCGGCGGGTCGGCGTTCCCTGCTCAACATGGTGGGCACTGCCATCGGCGGCAGCGGAGAGGCGGCGATCGACAGGCTGGCCGAATTTTCAACGCGCTTCGGCGGCAAGGCGACAGCGACTCTGATCGGCCGCAAGGAAGGCGCCGACATGCTTTGGGCGGCCGGCATCAATGCGGCCGCAGCAAACATCTTCGACTTCGACGACACGCACATCCCGACCGTCATCCATCCGTCCGCGCCGGTCGGGCCCGCCCTGCTGGCGCTTGCCGAGACCCGCGCCGCCGAAGGACACCCCGTCAGCGGAAGGCTCCTGCTCGAGGCCTTCGTGCTCGGCGTCGAGATCGCATGCCGGCTCGGCAACGCCGCCGGCGCGGCACACTATGCGCGCGGCTGGCACATCACCTCCACCTGCGGCATCTTCGGCGCCGCGCTTGCTTGCGGCCGCCTGCTCGGGCTCTCGTCCAGGGAGCTCATCGATGCGCTCGGCAATGCGCTCGCCCAGTCCGGCGGTTCGGTCGAGACGTTGGGCACCATGTCGAAGAGCCTTGGCGTCGGCCAGGCGGCGCGCGGCGGCCTGATGGCGGCGCTGCTCGCCGAAGGCGGCTACGCGGGACCCGAACGCCCGCTGACCGGCGAGCGCGGCTTCTTCGCGCTCTACTGCGAGGCCCCCGACGCCGCCCGTCTGACGGACGGACTCGGGGACCGCTGGGAGATCCTCAACAACACCTTCAAGCCCTACCCCTGCGGCGTCGTGCTGAACCCCGTGATCGAGGCATGCCTCGCACTGTACGCGCAGGGCGGGTTCGATCCCCAGGCGATTGTCCAGGTCGAGTTGACCGGGCATCCTTTGCTGCGCCAGCGGACCGACCGTCCTGATGTGACGTCCGGGCGCCTGTCGCAGGTCAGCGCCCAGCACGCCGTCGCCGTCAGCCTGCTGCGGGGCAAGGCCGATCTCGGCGCCTTCTCGGACGAGAGCGCCGCCGACCCGGAGCTGCGCGCATTCGGCTCGAAGCTGCGCTTCCGCGACGACCCCTCCTTCACGCTGGACAGCGCGCGAGTTCAGCTCCGATTTGCAGACGGCAGCGACGTCGAGCGCACGGTGAATGCCGCCAGGGGCGGGTTGGCGCGGCCGCTGAGCGACCAGGA
>Ga0233385_1000730_pt1 | contig 15296 bp, 4 predicted proteins | sample ElkDunMinimDraft_16_FD_191543 | JGI IMG/M metagenome (GOLD analysis project Ga0233385, IMG submission 191543) | Fecal eukaryotic communites from dung pellets of Tule Elk in California, USA - Elk Dung G36 | ecosystem: Host-associated > Mammals > Digestive system > Large intestine > Fecal | place...
GGTTGGCGGGACGACAATCTCGAAGGCGTCGGCGCCGAACTCGTCGCCGGCAAGGGCGGCCTCGTTCTCCCAGGCGAGCAGGACGTCGCCGATCTGGCGCTGGGCGAAGGTAGTGAGCGAGCCGCGCGCGCCGGAATCCAGCACCGGAGCCCGCTTGAAGAGATCGGCGATATATTCCTTGATCTTCGTTTCGTCGCCGTTGAACTGCTTGTGGGCCCAGGCCCAGGCGGCGAGATAGTTCCAGCGGGCGCCGCCGGACGTCTTTGGATTCGGCGTCACGATCTGGACGTCGCCCTTCACCAGATCGCCCCAGTCATGGATGCCCTTGGGATTGCCCTTGCGGACCAGGAAGACGATCGTCGAGGTGTAGGGCGCGGAATTGTTGGGCAGGCGCTTGCGCCAGTCGGCGTTGATCTTGCCGCTGTTCTCGGCGATCGCGTTGATGTCGCTTTCGAGCGCCAGCGTGACGACGTCGGCCTCCAGTCCGTCGATGACCGCCCGGGCCTGCTTGCCGGAGCCGCCATGGGACTGCTGGATGGTAACGGTTTCGCCCGTGTCGGCCTTCCACTTTGCGGCGAAGGCCTGGTTGAATTCCTTGTAGAGCTCGCGCGTCGGGTCATAGGAAACGTTGAGCAGCGTGGTGTCGGCGAATGCGAAGCCGAGGGCGCCAAGCTGGACTGCGCCGGCCAGGAGGCCTGCGAGGAGAGAGCGGGATGCGAATCTGGTCATTGGTTTGCCTCCGTTGATCGCGCTCAAACTCTATCAAACTTATAGAATTAAGATCGTGCCAAGCGTTTCCTTTTTCCCTTTATCCGAGCAAAAATCATATCGCATTCTTGGAAAGGAGAAATTTTTTCCAAGCCATCGCTGCCGGTGCCGAGGCCGAGGCCTAGGGACGAAAACGCAGATCCGCGCCGCGGGTTCCGCATGGTAAGTGGGTGGGCCGCCACAGGGCTCGTTTGACAACGGCTTTTGGCGCGACTTGGATCGGACGGCGGCCCAGAAGGGTCCGACATCCGGAGCCGCCCTCTCTGGCTGCCAGCCATCTCCCCTCAAGGGGCGATGGCGCGCTCGTTGCTCACTCGACGAACACCTTCACGCTGGCCGCGCGTCCGGCGGCGTCGATGACGGTGAGCGTGGAATAGCCTGCGCCGTCGGGCCGCCAAATCGCCTCGCGGCGGCGCTGGACGTCGGTGAGCGGCTTGCCGTTGGCGAGCCAGCGGAAGGGCGCGCGGCCGCCCTGCAATTTCAGCACGAGCGGGGTGGCGTCGGCGGTGGAAGCGCCGAGCTCGACGCGCGCGCCGTCGGGCGGGAAGACGATGCGCGGGGCAGGTTCGGCGACAGCTTTCGCGGCGGGCAGATCGGTGCTCGCGGACAGGAAGCGCTCCAGAGTTACGGGAAGGTCGCCATGGGCGGAGCGAAACGCTCCGGCCGGCGGCCGGCGAAGCGGCGTCGCGGCGAGGCCGGAGCGCACGAAACCCTCGAACAGGACGGGGGCGGCGGTTTCGTAGCCGGAGATGCCGGGCACCGCGCCGGAATCGGGCCGCCCGACCCAGACGCCCAGCACATGACGGCCGTCGTAGCCGATCGACCAGGCGTCGCGGTTGCCGTAGGACGTGCCGGTCTTGTAGGCGATGCCGCGCGGGGAAGCGCCGACCGGAGGGCGCATGCCGGCGAGGATGTCGTTGACCTGCCAGGCCGCGTGCTCCTCCAGCACCATGCCGTTGGCGAGTGGAGCAGGCGGAGCCGCTTCTGCGCCGTCGCGCAGGACCTTCGCCTTGCCGCCGTTGGACAAACCCGTATAGAGCTGGACGAGGTCGCGCAGCGAGATGCCAACGCCGCCGAGCCCAATGGCCAGCCCGGGCAATTCCCCGTCGGGCAAGGTCGGTGTCACTCCCGCTTGGCGGAAGCGCGACACGAGGCGCCGCGGGCCGACGGCGTCGAGCAGGCGGATCGCCGGCACGTTGAGCGAAAGCTGCAGCGCCTGGCGGATGGTCACGTCGCCCTGATAGGTCATGTCGAAGTTCTTGGGGCGGTAGCCGGCGAAGTCGGCCGGGCGGTCCTCGATCAGCGTCTCCTGCGCGATCAGGCCTTCCTCCATTGCGAGGCCGTAGATGAACGGCTTCAGCGTCGAACCCGGCGAGCGCAGCGTGCGGGTCATGTCGATCCAGCCGGACCGTGCAGGGTCGAAATAGTCGGCCGAGCCGACCTCGCCGAGAATCTCGCCGGTCATGGCATCGGCCAGCACCATGGCGACGGAGACGCGCGGGCCGGTGCGCCGCGCGGCGTCGCGCGCAACAGCCTCCAGCCCCTCCTGCACGCTTCTCCTGATGGTTAGCTGGTAGCGGGACTCTTTGGGCCGGCTGCGCAGGGCGGCATCCGCGGCATGTGCGGCGAGCGCAGGCAGGGCGCGGCGGACGTTCGCCACCTCTTCGAGCGCGGCGCGCCCGGCTTCCATCTCGCCGAGCAGGCCGGAAGTCACCATGCGCTGAAGCACGCGGTCGCGGGCGGCCTGCGCGCCGGCCGGATTGCGGTCGGGCCGGCGGCGCTCGGGCAGTTGCGGCAGCGCCACCAGCAGCGCGGCTTCCGAGACGCCGAGGCGCTTCGGCTCCTTGCCGAACCAGGCGAGCGAAGCGGCCCGCACGCCCTCCAGATTGCCGCCATAAGGTGCCAGCGTCAGGTAGCGTTCGAGGATCTCCTGCTTGGAAAGGCGACGCTCTATCTGAATCGCGCGAAAAATCTGGCGCAGCTTCTGTCCAAGGCTGCGATTTTCCCTGGGCTCGATCAGGCGCGCAAGTTGCATCGACAGCGTCGAGCCGCCCGACACGATGCGGCCGTTGGCGGCGAACTGCGCTGCCGCGCGGGCAAGCGCGATCGCGTCGACACCGGAATGGTCGAAGAAGCGCTTATCCTCATAGGCGACAAGCTTTTTTACGAATTGCGGGTCGACCTGGTCGAGGGTGACGGCCAGACGCCAGCGGCCATCAGGCGTCGCATAGGCGCGCAGGAGCTGCCCGTCGCGGTCGGTGACTTCGATGGAGACGGCGAGTTTTTGAGGCAGCGGCGGCGGGAATGCGCGGTCGGCGGATTCGAAGGCGATCCAGGCGGCCACGACGAGGGCGGCGAAAGAGCCGCCACCGATCGCGCTACGCCGGAGCCACTTTTTGAGACGCATGGCGCTGCCCCTCACCCTCACCCTTACCCTCTCCCCGCTCTTACGGGGAGAGGATGCCGGCAGGCAGGTGAGGGGCAGCGCCAGCGTCATGTCGTTATCCAGCGCCTCACGGCGCCCTGACCTCCATCACGCCGGTCGAGGTACGGGCCGAATATTGCGGCCGGTACATGTCCTCGACGCCGGCGGCCGGATGGATGAAGATGCCCGGCGTCACCGCACGCACCACATAGGCGAGCGTGATGTTGCGGTCGCTGCCTTGTTCGCGGTCGAAGGCCGCGATGAAGCGGTCATCGCGGAACTCCAGATGCGCCGCGTCGGTGCGCTGCAGCCAGCCGAAATTTGCGAGGTCTGCACTTGAGACGAGGCGCGGATTGTCGATCTCGAAGCCTGCCGGCAACAGGTCGTTGACCAGCACGCGCGACGGCCAGTCGTTGCTTTCGTTTATGCGCAGCACGACCACGAACCGCTCGTTCTGGTTCGCTTCGGTGATATTCGCCTCGCTGCCATCCATGCGGTAGTAGGCGCGCGAGATGGTGAAGCCGTCGCCGCCGGCCGGCAGCGGCTGCGCCGGTGCGGCCACCGTCGTCACCACCGCCTGGATCGGCGTCGTGCCGGCGTTGCCCAGCACGATCGGTTCGGCCAGCAATTCCTCGCCGGTCACCGTGCTGGAGAACGCCCCGGTGTAGGAGGCTCCGTTGACGCTGAGCTGCAACGAGGCGTTGCCCGCTTGCAGCGCGCGCGCCGCAAGCAGCATCCAGGCGTCGTCCTGCGTGCTCGTCCAGCGCGTCGCGGCGCGTTCGGCCGCGACGATCCCGATGAGCTCCGGCACGATCGACGGCATCGGCCGGCTTTCGGCGGCGAGCGCCAGGATGGCGGCGCCGTCGCGCAGCCGGGATCCGTAGTCGGAGCGGTACCAATTATGCTCCGGCGTGTTCCTGGCTAGCTGCAGAGCGGCCGTGAACGCGGCTTCCGAACGCTGCGCATCGCCGTAGAGGGCGAGGCTCGCGGCAAGCTGCGCCACTGCCATCGGGCTGGAGAAGGCCTCGAGCTGCGTGTCGGAATAGTAGCGGAGGTCGCCGACCGAGGCGCGCTTGTTGCGGGCGAGCACGTAGAGCGCATAGGCGATCTCCGAGCCGCGGTCCTCCAGGTCGATGTCGTAGGCGAGCGAGTTCTGCAGGTTGCTGAGCGCCTGGCTCATCGCCTGGTTGGGCACGGTGTAGCCCTTCTCGCGCGCACGGGTCAGGAAGTCCGAGACGTAGGCGTCGAGCCAGAGGTCGCCCGAGCCCGGTCCCCAAAGGCCGAAACTGCCCGACGAGGACTGGTAGTTCAGCACGCGCCAGATGGCGTCCTGGATGCGCTCCTTGATTTCCGGCTCGTCCTTCAGGTCGGAGCCGGCCGCAAGCTCGCTCACGTAAAGCAGCGGCAGCGCGCGGCTGGTCGTCTGCTCGGCGCAGCCATAGGGATAGCGGTCGAGCGTCGTCAGCATTGCCGGCACGTCGAAGGCCGCCGACTGCGAGACGCCGACGCTGACGGTAGCGCCTTCCAGCAGGCTCGCCGCCAGCAGCCCGCGGTCGACGCGCAGCGACGAGCCGTTCGGGCCGAGGTCGACGACCATGCGGGTGGTGACCGGCATAGCTGCCGGACGCACCGGCAGCGACAGCGCCTGCTCGACGGCGAGGCCGCCGGGGTGGGTGAGCCTCACCGTGATGCCGGCATTGCCCGCTGTCTGCGCAATCAGCGGGACGGTCATGGTGACGCGCTTGCCGCCGACCAGCGAGAGCTTGTCGGGCAGTGCTGCGCTGCCCGTCGACAAGTCGCCCGACGTCTCGATGGCAAGCGCATAGTCCCCGTCGGGACCGTCCGTGTTGGCGACGTCGAGCCGCATGACCGCTTCGTCGCCGGGAGCGAGGAAGCGGGGCAGCGCCGCCGTGACGACGACCGGGTCGCGCACGATCACGTCCTGCTCGGCATGGCCGACGGCTTGCTTCGTCCAGGCGACGGTCATGATGCGCACCGTGCCGTTGAACTGCGGTATGTCGAAGCTGACCGTCGCCTTGCCGTCCATGTCGAGGCGGACCGGGCCGGAGAAGAAGGCGACCAGCTTTTCGACCGGTGGGCTGCCGTCCGCGACAAGACCGCCGCCGTCGCCGCCGGTGCGGATGCGTCCGGTGGCGCCGAGCGAGCCGTCGATCAGGCGGCCGTAGAGGTCGCGCAGCTCGAGCCCCAGCCGGCGCTGGCCGAAGAACCAGGCTTCCGGGGCCGGCGTCTTGTATTTCGTCAAATTGAGGATGCCGACGTCGACGGCGGCGACCATGACATAGGCGTCGCTGCCGGGTTCGGCTCCGGTCACCGAGACGGGTATCGACAGCGTCGAGCGCGGCGTCGATTTTTCGGGCGCGGTGGTCGTCACGGTCAGCTTGCGCTGGCCGGGATCGACCTTCAGCCATTTCACGCCGATGGCGCGGGCCGGCATGCGCGATTCCTGGGCGTCACCCGGCCTGTAGAGCGTGGCCGTGACATAAGCGCCGGCGCCCCAATCGGCACCGACAGGAATGTCGACGGTCGCGCCGCCTTCCGGCACGGTGGCCGAAATAGTCGTGATCAGCTTCTCGGCGCCGACGGCGACCAGCAACTCGCCGGCGAAGCGCGGCGAGATCTTCAGCCTGGCGACCTCGCCCGGCGCGTAGCTTTCCTTGTCGAGCGCTATCTCAAGCCCGTCGGGCGTCTCGGTCGAGCTCGCGGTGACGAACCAGCCGGCGTCGAACTCGTAGCTGGTCGCCGGACCCGCCGGGTCGGGCGTCTCGATTTCGAGGCGGTAGCGGCCCCAGTCGACGGCCTGCGAGATCGAAACCTCGCTGTCGGCGGCGATGTCGATCGTTCCGCTGGCGACCGCCTCGGTGAAGGTCACCGGCTCGTAGTTCCAGTAGTTGCCGGAGCGGTACCACTGGTAGTTCCGCTCGATCTTGACGAGCTTCCACAGCGCGCCTGGGATCGCCTTGCGCTGGCCGGAGGAATCCGACGCGATCAGCGAGAACCTGGCCGTACCGCCCTGCGGGACCTCGTCGCCGGCGAAATCCGGGCGTATGCCGATCATGTCGGCGCTCGGACGCACGGCGATGTCGAGCGAGCGCTCCACGGCGCGGCCGCCAGCCTCGCGCATCCGCAGCGTGACGGCGGCGTTGATCAGCCTCGTGGTGGACGGCGCCTGGTCGACGGTGACGGGGAAGTTCGCCTTGCCGTCGTCGCCGATGAAGGGCAGGCCGGTCAGCGGCGTGCGGTTCGCCTCGACATCCTGCTCGTCGGCGAGGCCGAACCAGTAGCCCTTGAAGGCGTCCCACTGGCGCTTGGCGGTGAGCACGAGCTCGCCTTCCAGCGCGAGGCCGGCAGCCGGTGCGCCGTAGAGGAAGCGGCCGTCGACGGTGATATCGGCCGTCTCGCCCGGCGCGATCTCAGGCTTGTCCGAGGTCATGTCGAACTCGATACGATCGGGCACGAAATCCTCGACCAGGAAGGCCTGGCTGGCGACCGCCGGCTCCTTCGGGTCGGTATGGATCGCCACCGTCCAGGTGCCGCGCATGGCGGCGCTGGACAGGCCGAGGTTGACGGCATGGCCGCCGGCCGACGCGCCATCGGAAACGATGCGGCGGTCCTCGACGCCGTCGGGGCGCGTGAAGATGAAGGTAAGCGGCAGGTTCTCGACCGCGTCGGCCGCGCCGTCGCGGGCGAGGGCCGCCACATGCACGGTCTCGCCGGCGCGATAGATGCCCCGCTCTGTCCAGGCGTAGACGTCGAGCGCGCCGGGCGCCTCGCGTCCCGTCACGCCGCGGTCGGACAGGTCGAAGCCGGCCTTGGTCATGTCGAGGAAGACGAAGTCCTGGTCTGCCCCGGAGGCCATCAGCACGGCCGGCGCAAGGCCGCCCTCGCCGCGGTTGAGGCCGGGATTGAAGGTCGCGCGGCCCGCGGCGTCGGTCTTCGCCGTGCCGAGGATCTCGTTGTTCCTGGCAAGCAGCGTCAGGTCGGCGTTGGCGATGGGCTTTGCGGTGTTCAGCGAGCGGGCGAAGACGTTGAGCCCGTCCTGGCCGGTATAGGTGGAAAGGCCGATGTCGGAAACGACGAACCACTGCGTGGCGCGCGGGATCCAGGAATCGCTGCGGTCGTCCTTTGGCTGGGCCGTCAGCACGTAGACGCCCGGGTTCCGATTCGGCAGCGCCTCGTCGACCGGGAAGCTGGTGGTCACCTCCTTGTTGAGCTCGTTGGCGATCGTCATTTCGCCTTCCCAGACCGGCACGCCGAGCTGGGTCGAGACGCTGTCCAGGTCGTAATTGTCGAGCTGGCGCAGGAACTGGTAGCCGGAGAGAAGCTGGGCCAGAGAACGGTCGCCGACGCGGAAGAGCTTCATCTCGGCGACGTCCATGTTGACAGTCACGACCGGGATGCCGCGCCGTGCGGTGGAGGGCAGCACGAAGGCATCGCCGGTGAAGCGGGCGGTCGGGGCGCGGTCCTGGATATAGATCGACAATACGACCGGGCCTTCCAGCACCTCGCCGACAGCCGACGGCAGGCCGGGGCGAAAGGCGATGCGGTAGTTCTGGCCGTGCTCCAGGCCCTCGACGCAGATCTGGCGGCCTTCGGCCTCGATGCTCTTCGGCCCGGCCTCGTTCACCGTCACGAAAGGCATGTAGTCGACGCCGGCCTTGACCAGGTCTTCGGAGAACTGTGCGCAGACGCGCGGCGAGGCGCTGTCGGCCTCGACCTTGTGCTCGACAACGCGAAAACCTTTCCGAGCCTTGAGATCCTCATAGTCCGCGCGGACCGAGGCGGAGTTCACCAGCGCGAGGCTCGCTTCGTAGGCCTGCAGCGACGGACGGAAGAGATCGCGGTTGTCGAGCGACGTGGCGAGCGCTGCCAGCGCCTCGGCGCGGGCAGGAGCTGTACGGGAGAGAAGATAAGCGTTGTAGACGGCGGAAGTGGCGTCGCTCTTCAGCGAAGCCGTTTCCTGGCTGTTGATCGGCTGGACGCTCCGGATGGCGCGGGCAAGCTTAAGCCAGAGCGCGCTGTCGCCTGGCGACGTCGCAACCGCGGTGGTGAACCGCTGCACCGCGGTGCGGGGGTCGCCGGTCCGCAGCGAGATGTCGCCGGCTTCGGTCAATGCCGCAAGGCCCTGCTCGCCGACGGCGATGCTGCCGTTGGTCAGCCGAGTGCGCATGCGGGCGGCCTCGTCGGCCATCCAGGCCGGGAAATAGGTGAGTTCGGGCGGTGCGCCGATGTCGGGATCGCCGCTGACCGGCACGATTTTCCCGGCGACGGCGCCGTTGAAGGGCTTCACGACGGCGAAATCGGACTTCAGGAAACACCATTTCGCCCGCGTATTGTAGGTGAAGGCCCGGCACTGGCTGTCGCCGAGGCACAAGGTCTTGCACTGGTCGAGCGTGACATTCTGCTCGGAGCGAAGGTCGAATCCGAAGTAGTCGGAATTGTCCGATGTGACGATTTGGCGGGGCTCGACGGCCCACGCCCCATTGACGAAAAAGAAGCACAGGAACGCAAAAACCGAAAGAATTCGCGCGCGCATTGCCGCATCTCCCCCAGAACGATCTGCATTGCCGCGGCGCATCCAGATCCGCTTGAAACGCGCCCAGCGGGACAGGCGTCCGCCTGTCAGGGTTGGTTTGCGCATGCCGCCCGGCATGCTATGTCGCCTGGTCCCGCACGTCGCGAAAACAAGGATTTAACAGCGGCGAGAAGCAGCATGCAATTTCTGACACATCGATTGTGGCTCCTTTACGAGCGCTTCAGAACTTCATTCCAATTTTAGTTTTGACGGTTAGTCTGGAGCAGATGGCAGTAAAGGGTACGGCGAGTACAGGGCGGCTGACTGCGGGGCGCGGGATGCGTATCCTGCTCTGCGTCCTGTTGTCCGGCGCCACGGCGATGACGCATATGCCGGCCGCGAACGCCTTCGAGCTCTTCGGTTTCAGGCTCTGGGGCTCCGACGAGGAGGAAGAGGATATCGTCGATCCGCTGAACTACACCGTCACGCTGACGGTCGAAGGCGGCGACGAGGAGCTCAAGGAAGCGCTCGACAAGGCTTCGACGCTGGTCCAGGACGTCAAGCGTCCGGTTTCCGGGTCGCTCGGCCTGCTCGCCAGGGCCCGCTCGGACCGCGAGCAACTGGTGGCGGCGCTTTATGCCAAGGCCCGCTACGACGGCGTCGTCAACATCGCCATCGACGGGAAATTGCTCGACGATCTGCCGCCGGACGCCGATTTCGGCGCCGGACCCGTGCCGGTGACCATCACCGTCGATCCGGGCGCCGTCTTCACGCTGGGCGATATACGGCTCAAGGGCGACGCCGCAAACCTGGTGCCGGCCAATTTCGGCCTCCTTCCGGGCGGCGATGCGGGTTCGGCCGCGATCCTCCGGGCCGAGGCGCAGATCGTGCGGCGGCTGAAGGAAGAGGGGAGGCCGCTGGCCGAGATCACCGGCCGCGACGTCGTGGCCGACCACGACACCACCACGCTCGACGTGACGCTCGCTGTCGATGCCGGGCCGGTTGCGGGCTACGGCCCGACCACGGTGACCGGCACCCAGACCATGGATCCGGCCTTCACCGCCTATGTCGCGGGGCTGAAGCAAGGCCAGCGGTTTTCGCCGGAGGAAGTGGACGACGCACGCGACCGCCTGCTCGCGCTCGGCGTCTTTTCCAGCGTGACTGTGAAGGAAGCGACGGAGCTCGACGCCAGCGGCCAGATCCCGATCGAAATCCAGGTCAGCGAGCGCAAGCTGCGCTACTACGGCGTCGGCGCCACGGTTTCGAGTACGGAAGGGCTGGGTGTCGAAGGCTATTGGGGCCACCGCAACCTCTTCGGGCGCGGCGAGACGCTGCGCATCGAGGGCTCGATAGGGAGTATCGGCGACAGTGACGTTTCGGACGTCGGCAAACTGGACTACAGCGCCGCGATCCTGTTCGAGAAGCCGGCCGTCGTCGGGCCGGATTCGAAATTCTTCTCGCGCTTCCGCACCGTCTACGAGCACCCCGACGCCTATGACCGCTTCTCGACGGAGATCGCGGCCGGCCTCTCCTACCAGTTCACCAGGGAGCAGAGCGCCTCGATCGAAACCTCTCTGGAATATGAGGATGTCAGCGACTTCTTCCATCCGGACGGGCAGCGTCATCTTATCGCCAGCTTGGCGGGGCAGTATGTGTTCGACAGTCGTGACGACAAGCTCAACCCCAAGCGCGGCTTCCGGGCGCTGGCCTTCGCGGAGCCCGCGCATGATTTCCTGACCGGAGCGACCTTCGTGAAGTTCCGCGGCGAACTCTCGGCCTACAGGGCCATCGACGACGCCCAGCGCTTCGTCCTGGCGGGGCGCGTGGCGACCGGCTCGATCGTCGGCGCGTCGCTGGAGGACATACCGGCCGACCGGCGCTTCTATGCCGGCGGCGGCGGATCGGTGCGCGGCTACGAATATCAGGGCATCGGCCCGAAGGACCCGGAAGGCAATCCGATCGGCGGCCGTTCCTACATGGAGCTGTCCAGCGAATTGCGCGTGCAGGTGACCGAAACGATCGGCATCGTGCCGTTCGTCGATGCCGGCATGGTTTCGGAGGACGAGTTCCTGGGCTCGGCCCGCTTCAAGGTAGGTACGGGCGTCGGCCTGCGGTACCTTACGCCGTTCGGGCCGCTGAGGATCGACGGGGCGGTGCCGCTCAACCGCGATCCGGGCGATCCGAGCTTCGCCATCTATGCCGGCGTCGGCCAGGCGTTCTGAGCGATGCGCTACTTCAAGGCCATCGCCCGCATTCTCCGCTACGCGATCTATGTGACACTCGCCTTCGTGATCGGCGCCATCGCGGTGCTGACGTTGACCGAGCGCGGCCGCGACAATCTCGCCGCGATCGTTTCGAATCTCGTCTCCTCGCCCGGACGGGTGGTCAAGGTCTCGGGCATCGACGGCATATGGTCCGGCAATCTCACGCTGCAGAGCCTGGTGCTTGAGGATACGGACGGGCCGTGGCTCGTCGCGCGCAACATCGCGCTCGACTGGTCGCCGCTCAGGCTGATCACCAAGACCTTCCAGGCCGACCGCGTCTACGCCGAGCGGATCGAGATCGCGCGCACGCCCAAGCCTGCCAGCGAGCCGAAGGAAGAGGCCGGCTCCTTCTCGCTGCCGGTCTCGATCGACATCAGGCAGATCGACCTGCCCGACATCGCGCTGGGGCCACAGCTTGCGGGCGGCGTCGCCTCTGTCGCGGCGAAAGGCTCGGCGCAGGCGGAAACCTCGCCGCTCGAGATCGTGTCGCAGCTCAACATCGCGCGCAGCGACGGGCGCGCCGGCAGCATCGACGCCACGATCGACTTCGCGCCGGCCGACAACCGGCTGAACATCGAAGTCCGGGCGTCCGAGCCGCAGGGCGGCATCCTCGCCAATCTGCTCGGGCTGCCGGGCGAGCCGCCGGTCGAGATCAACGTGTCGGGCAGCGGTCCGGCCGCCAACTGGTCGGGCAGCGGCACCTTCGCCGTCGATGGCACGGTGATCACCCGCGTCGAGGGCCGGCACCAGTTCACCAGCGAAGGCAGCGCGATCGAGGCCAAGGGTGACGGCGATTTCGGGCGGTTCATGCCCGAGGATCTGCGCCCGCTGCTCGCAGGAAACTCGCGCTTCGACTTTGCCGGCACGCTGACCAGCGCCGGCGGCGTCGCCATCGAGCGGGCGACGATCGAGAGCAATGCGGTGAAGGGCACGGCGTCGGGTACGCTCGACCCCGAGGGCGCCAGCGATTTCGCGCTGCAGGTCGAGGCGGCCGGCGAGGGCGTGCCTCTCTCCTTCGGCACCGAGGATGCGCCGATCGACATGATCGTGCAGATGGCCTCCATCCGCGCGATGGGAGACGGGCGAGAGCCGAACCTCGACATCGCCGCCACGCTGTCGAAGGTCGCGACCAGCGACGCCGAGCTCGACGACCTGGCGATCGCGCTGCATTCGGACGCCTTCAACATCCACGCCCGCACTGGCCCGGTGAGCGGAACAGCGACGGCGGCGGCGCTGATCATCGACAATCCGACCATTGCACCGCTTGTCGCCGGCAAGATCAGCGCCGGGCTCGCCGGCACGCTGACCACGGAATCGCTCACCGTCACCGACGGCAACCTCGCCAGCAACGCCATCGCTGGAAAGTTCACCGGCGACGTGTCGCTGGTCGACGGCTCGGTGACGCTGAAGCTCAACGCCGACGTGGCGTCGTCGGCATTGCCGGCATCGGTGCAGCCGGCGCTCGCCGAGCGCGTTCAGCTCGACGCCGACATTTCTCGCGACCATGAAGGCATGGTCTCGGCCGACCCCTTCTCGATTTCGTCGGGCGAGCTTTCCGCCTCCGGCCGCGTGCGCGCCGCCAACCAGGAGATCGATGCCGAAATCACCGGTCGCCTCGGCAATGTGGGCCTGCTGGCTGAGGGCGCGACCGGCGCCGTCGATCTCGCCGTCACGGCGCAAGGCTCGCTGGCCGCGCCGGACGTGTCGCTGACGCTGACCAGCGACCGCATCGAGGCCGCGGGCCGCGAGATCGCCGGACTGAAGCTGGTGGCGACCGGCAGGGCCGACGTGGCGAACCCCGCCGCCGAAGTGTCACTGACCGGCACGGTCGGCGGCGAAGCGCTCGACGGCAGGGCCAATCTTTCGACGTCGGGCGACCGGCGCGAGATAAAGGGGCTGACGCTGTCGCTCGGCCAGAACCGCATCGCCGGCGACCTGGTGCTGGACGAAAAGTTCCTGCCGCTTGGCACCGTCGACTTCCAGCTTCCGGATGTCGGCGCGCTGGCGGCGCTGGCGCTGGAGACGGTCAAGGGCGACCTCAACGGAACGATCAGCTTCACCGACAATCAGGGCAAGCCGGAGCTCGCGGTCAACGCCACGACGAAGTCGCTGGCGCGCGGCGACCTGACGGCCGCCGACGTCGCCATCAACGCGACGGTCAGCGACTATGTCGCCGCTCCCGCGGTGTCCGGCCGGGTGCAGGCGGCGACCGTCACCTCCGGCAAGACGGTGGCGAAGGACATCGACGTCCGGCTGACCCAGCAATCCGGCTGGACCGGCTTCGACGGCGGCGCGACTGTCGCCGACATTCCCGCCCGTGCCTCGGGCCGCGTCCAGGTGGCGAACGGCCGGACGGTCATCGAACTCGCCGCCGGCGAGGCCACCGTGCGCGGGCTTCGGGCCAGGCTGGCGCGCGCTTCGCGTATCGAGATCGCAGACGGCACGACGACGCTCGCCGACGTCGCGCTCGACATCGGTGGCGGCAATGTCGTCGTTTCGGGAACCGCCGGAACGAACCTCAACCTCAATGCCACGCTGACGGCCGTGCCGGCCTCGGTGGTGAACAATTTTGCGCCCGGCCTCGATGCGGCCGGCACCATCTCCGGCACCGCGAAGGTCACGGGCGCGGCCGCCAATCCTGCGGTCGGCTATTCGCTCGACTGGAGGGGTGCGCAGACGGCGCAGACACGCAGCGCCGGCCTCGGCGGCATCACCGTAAACTCGACCGGCGACTTCGCCGGCGGCAGGCTGAAATTCCAGGCCAATGCTTCCGAAGGATCGGGCATGGCGATCCGCGGCGGCGGCACCGTGGACACCGGCTCGCGCGCGCTGTCGCTCGATTTTTCGGGCGGGGTGCCCTTCGCCATCCTGAACCAGCGGCTGGCCGCCTCGGGCTTCTCGCTCACCGGCTCGTCGAATGTCGACCTCCAGGTGCGCGGCACCACCAGTTCGCCGGCGATCGGCGGCTCGCTGTCGACGTCGGGCGCACGTTTCGTCGCGGCGGCCTCTGGCATCGCCATAAACGACATACGCGCCGAGATCGCGATGGCCAACAATACGGCCACCATCCGCACGCTGACCGGCAATCTGTCGACCGGCGGCAGCATTACAGGCTCCGGCACGGTAGGCCTCGCCGCCGGCAGCGGCTTCCCGGCAGACATAAGGCTGCGCATCGTCGACGGCCGCTATACCGACGGACGTGTCGTCACCACGACGATGAACGGCGAGCTGACGATCAAGGGACCGCTGGCGTCGAGGGCGGTGCTGGCAGGCACGGTCAATCTCGGGCGCACCGTCATCACCGTGCCGGACCGGCTGCCTAGCTCGCTCTCCGCCCTCGACGTCAGGCACAAGAACGCGTCGCCGGCGGTCATGGCCCAGGAGGAGGCGCTGGCGCCGTCGACGGCCGCGGGCGGCGGTTCGGGCGCGCTTATGCTCGACCTAACCATCAACGCCAACAACCAGATATTCGTCACCGGGCGCGGGCTCGACGCCGAGCTCGGCGGCAGCCTGAAGCTCACCGGATCGACAGCTGCGCCGCAGGCGGTGGGCGAGTTCACGCTGCGGCGCGGGCGGCTGTCGCTCCTCGGCAGGCGGCTCACCTTCACGCGCGGCAGGATCAATTTCGCCGGCTCTCTGGTGCCGAATCTCGACTTCGCCGCCGATTCCGACGTCGGCGACACAAGGGTGACGGTGGCGGTGTCCGGCCCTGCCAACAACCCGCGTTTCGATTTCACCTCGATGCCGGCGCTGCCGCAGGACGAGGTGCTGGCGCGGCTGATCTTCGGGCGGTCGATGTCCAACCTGTCGCCGTTGCAGATCGCGCAGCTCGCCGACGCGGCAGCCTCGCTCGCCGGCGCAGGCGGCAGCACCTCGCTGCTGCAGTCGCTGCGCAGCCGGATCGGCGTCGACGATCTCGACATCCGCACCAACGAGGACGGCAGCACCTCGGTCTCGGCCGGCAAGTACCTCAACGACCGCACCTACTTCTCGCTGGAGAAGGGCGACAAGGCCGGCTCCGGCAAGGCCAGGATCGATCTCGACGTCGGCAGGGGCGTCAAGCTGCGCGGCGAGGCGAACGACAGCGGCGAGACCAAGGGCGGCATCTTCTTCGAGCGCGAGTATTGAGGCCGCCGAGGTCTTCCTCCGAGCTTTCCACACATCTTTAGGGGTTGACACCCTCAGGCCCCGAATGACGGGCGCTGGAGGCGGCGCTGGGCGTCGCCAGCAGGCTTTTCGGCGCTGTCGCAATCCGCTTCGACATGCCCCGGAAATGCAGCGGCAGGATTCTCCGGAATCCGCGGAG
>Ga0233385_1000732_pt1 | contig 15273 bp, 13 predicted proteins | sample ElkDunMinimDraft_16_FD_191543 | JGI IMG/M metagenome (GOLD analysis project Ga0233385, IMG submission 191543) | Fecal eukaryotic communites from dung pellets of Tule Elk in California, USA - Elk Dung G36 | ecosystem: Host-associated > Mammals > Digestive system > Large intestine > Fecal | place...
CGCCTACCGCGTCCTGGGCCTCGTGCCGGGTCTCGGCGTCATCGCCCAGGCCGTCATCGGCGGCGTCATCGTGCTCCTGCACCTGCACCCGGGCTGGGTGTCGCTGCACTTCCTCGTCTCGGCGGCGCTCGTGTACGTCTCGCTGCTGCTGGTGCACCGCGCGGGCGAGGGGGACGGCCCGCCCGTCCCCGTGGTCGACGCCGCGACGCGCACGACGGCGTGGGCGCTCGCCGCCATGACCGCGGTGGTGGTCGTCCTGGGCGTGATCACGACCGGCGCGGGCCCGCACAGCGGCGACTCCGAGGTCGGCTACCGGTTCACGGTCGACCCGGCCCTGATGAGCAAGCTGCACGCGTGGGCCGTCTGGGCGTTCATCGCCGTGCTCGCCGTCTACCTCTGGCGGGTCCGGCGCGCTCCGGACACCGTGCGGCACGCGGCGTGGCTGCTGCTCGCCATCACGCTCGCGCAGGGCGCGATCGGCTACGTCCAGTACTTCAACGGCCTGCCGGCGTTGCTCGTCGGGCTGCACATGCTGGGCTCGGCGCTGCTCGTCGCGGGGACGACGCGCGTCGTGCTGACGACGCGGACGCGCGCCACCACCCAGGCCGAGCTCGTCTGACAGCGCCCGTCTGACAGCGCCCGTCTGACAGCGCCCGGCGTCAGCCTTCCCGGCGCTGCGGCCAGGGCGCGTCGGTGGGCCGCAGCGACGCCCAGCCCTGGGCACGGCCTGCTGCCGCGCCGAGGATGCCGACCACGGTCGAGGGGTTGTGCAGCTGCCCGCCGAGGACGAGCCCGACGGCCTCGTCGAGCGGGACCCAACGGGGCTCCATGTCCGCCTCCTCGGCCGTGCGCACGTGCCGCTCGTGGTCCGGGACCATCGTCAGCCCACGGGCGAGGTAGACGCGCACCGCCTCGTTGCTGCCACCGGGTGAGGTCGCGTAGTCGACCAGCACGTCCCACTGCCGCGCCACCAGGTCAGCCTCCTCGGCCAGCTCCCGGACCGCGGCGTCGAGCGAAGCCTCGCCGTCGACGTCGAGCAGCCCGGCGGGCACCTCCCAGAGGTAGGACCGCATCGGGTGCCGGTACTGGCGCAGCAGCAGCACGCACTCGTCGTCGTCCAGGGCCACGACCGCGACGGCGCCAGGGTGGTCGAGGTACTCGCGGGTGACGACGCCCTCGGCGCCCAGATCGACCTCGTCGCGGACGAGGTCGAAGATCCGTCCGTGGTGCAGCCGCTCATGGCGCACCACGGGCAGGGGGTCGATCCGGTCGGCGACGCCGCCGTCGTGCTGTGCGCCCGCGCTCACGCGTTCTGCCGCTCGAGCGCGGCAGCGACCAGCCCTGCGAAGAGCGGGTGGGAGCGCGTGGGGCGCGACTTGAACTCGGGGTGCGCCTGCGTGCTCACGTAGTACGGGTGCACGTCGGCGGGCAGCTCGACGAACTCCACGAGCGAGGAGTCCGGCGACGTGCCCGAGATGACGAGCCCCGCCGCCTCGAGCTGCTCGCGGTAGATGTTGTTGACCTCGTAGCGGTGGCGGTGACGCTCCGAGACGCGCTCGGTGCCGAACGCCTTCGCCACGACCGAACCGGGCACCAGCTGGGCCTCGTAGGAGCCCAGCCGCATCGTGCCGCCCATGTCGCCGTCACCGCCCACGATCGCGAGCTGCTCGGCCATGGTCGCGATGACCGGGTGCGTGCTGTCCGGGTCGAACTCGGTCGACGACGCGTCATCGAGCCCGAGGACGTTGCGGGCGTACTCGATGACCATGGACTGCAGGCCCAGGCAGATGCCGAGCGTCGGCACCAGGTTCTCCCGGGCCCAGCGCAGCGCGCCGATCTTCCCGTCGATCCCGCGCACCCCGAAACCGCCCGGCACCAGGACGGCGTCGACGCCCTCGAGCGACGCCTGCGCGCCCTCGGGCGTGCGGCAGTCGTCCGCGGCGACCCAGCGGATGCCGACCTTGGCGTCGTTGGCGAACCCGCCGGCGCGCAACGCCTCGGTCACCGACAGGTACGCGTCAGGAAGGTCGATGTACTTGCCGACGAGCGCGATCTCGACCCGGTGCTCGGGCTCGTGCACGCGCTCGAGGAGCTGGCTCCAGCCGTCCCAGTCGACGTCGTGGAACGGCAGGTCGAGGCGTCGTACGACGTAGGCGTCGAGGCCCTCGGAGTGCAGCACGCGCGGGATGTCGTAGATGCTCGGCGCGTCGACGGCGTTGACGACCGCCTCGTTGTCGACGTCGCACATGAGCGCGATCTTGCGCTTGATGGGCTCGGGGACCACCCGGTCGGCGCGCAGCACGATGGCGTCCGGCTGGATACCGATCGAGCGCAGCGCCGCGACCGAGTGCTGGGTCGGCTTGGTCTTGAGCTCGCCCGACGGACCGATGTAGGGAACGAGCGACACGTGCAGGAAGAAGCAGTCGTCGCGACCCAGCTCGTGGCGCACCTGGCGGGCCGCCTCGAGGAACGGCAGGGACTCGATGTCACCGACCGTGCCGCCGATCTCGGTGATGATCACGTCGACGTCGGGGCCGGCCTGGTCACGCATGCGGGACTTGATCTCGTCCGTGATGTGCGGGATGACCTGGACCGTGTCGCCGAGGTACTCGCCGCGCCGCTCCTTGGCGATCACGCGCGAGTAGATCTGGCCGGTCGTGACGTTCGACGACGCGGGCAGCTCGATGTCGAGGAAGCGCTCGTAGTGGCCGATGTCCAGGTCGGTCTCGGCGCCGTCCTCGGTGACGAACACCTCGCCGTGCTGGAACGGGTTCATGGTGCCCGGGTCCACGTTGAGGTAGGGGTCGAGCTTCTGCATCGTGACCCGGAGCCCGCGCGAGCGCAGGAGGCGTCCGAGCGAGGACGCCGTCAGGCCCTTGCCGAGGGAGGAGGCGACACCGCCCGTCACGAAGATGTGGCGCGTCTGGTGCGTTGCACCGGAGCGGCTCGAGGAGCGGGACGGGAGTCGGTTCAGGGTGTCTGCCACGGAACTCCATCCTAAACCAGGGTGGTCGTCCGATGGTGTGGGACTGGCCACTGGCGGTCGGCTCGCGTTCAAGTCTGCGCCCGGACCCCGCGAGCGATCACCCGCCACGCCGCGGTGGACACCTAGCGACGCGTGATCCGAGACCGCAGGCGTCCCCGGACGTCGCGGTCCGTGACCGCGACGGCCACGAGCACGACGACGGCGGCGACGAGGCCCGCGAGCAGCCCGCGACCGACGTCGGTCACGAACCAGGACAGCTCGAACGGAACCTCGACCGGCGAAGGTCCCGAGCCCGCGCGGTCCGGCGCAGGCAGGGCCCACCGGCCGAGCAGCGCGCCGCCTGCCGCGGCGACCGCGACGACCCCCAGGGTCCGCGACACGCCGCGCAGGGCGGCGCCCCCGAGCCGTGCCCGCACCGCCAGCAGCAGTCCCACCCCCGCCACGACCATGCCGGCGGTACCGGCAGCGCCGAGCCACGCGAGCACCTCGGCCCGGACCGCGAGGTCCGTACCCTGCGTGCCCCCGAAGACCAGCACCGTCACCGCCGCCCCGGCCGCGACCACCGCCCAGCCGGTCGCGGTCGCGACCACGGCCGCCCGGCCGGCGTCGAGCGCGTACAGCACCCGCGAGAGCTGCAGGATCAGCGCGAAGCCGACCAAGCCTGGCGCCATCCAGGTGAGCGCCGCCGCCAGCCCGTAGGCGTCACCCAGCGCCACCGTGTCGAACGCGCTCTCGACGAGCGGTGCGGCGGCGAGGAGCGCCGCGACGCCGCAGCCGACCGTCACGAGAAGGAGCCTGGTCGTCGTGCCGACAAGCCGTCGCAGCTCGTCCCACCGCTGCTGCGCGGCATGCTCCGAGAACCGGGGGAAGGCGCTCGTCGCGATCGGGAAGGCCAGCACCGCGTACGGCAGCAGGTAGACCTGCTGGGCGTAGAGGTAGACGGTGAAGGCGCCGGGGCCCGCGGACTCGTTGGCCGCCCCCATGATCGCGAGCACCGACAGCTGCTGGGCCACCAGCGCGCCGACGCCCGCGAACGCGAGCCGCGCCGCGCGCCGGCCCTCGCCGTCGGGGAAGCGGAGCGTCGGTCGCAGCCGGATCCCCGTGCGGTAGGTCGGGATCACCAGGGGCAGCGCCAGGAAGGCGACCCCGACGGTCGTCCCCCAGGCGAGCCACGACAACGCCTGCGTCGTCAGGGCGTCCAGGTCCTGCTGGTTGCCGTCGGCGAACGCGGCGAACCCGGCGTACGCGCCGATGACCACGAGGCTCGAGACGAGCGGGGCGAACGCCGGCCAGAAGAAGCGCTTGTGGGCCTGCAGGATCCCGCCGAGCACGACCGCGATCCCGTACATCGGGACCTGCAGCGCGAACACCCGCAGGAACCCGGTGGCGATGTCGACGCTCGCCGGGTCGTCGAGCTGGAGCAGGCCGGCGATCGGCCTCGCGAGCAGCGCCATGAGCGCACCGATCGGGAGCAGGACGACGAGCGTCCACCCGAGAAGCGCGGACGCCGTTCGCGACGCCTGCTCCCTGTCACCGCGGACCAGGTAGCCCGACAGCAGCGGTACGACCGCACCCGCGAGCGCGCCGCCGGCGGCGACCTCGAAGAGGACGTTGGGCAGCAGGTTGGCGGAGTTGAAGGGCGCGTCGACCCCGCCCGTGCCGACGAAGCTCGCCTGCGCCAGCCACCGGCCGAACCCGACCACGCGGCTGGCGAGCGTGACGAGCGTGATCATCAGTGCCGCTCCCGCGAGCGTCTGCACCGCCCGACCACGCGGTCCCGCGGGCGCGGTCACCCCCGTGCGTCCTCGGTCCGGACGTCCGTGCCGGTTGGCTCGCTCGTCCCGGTCGGTTCGGTCGCAACCGGCCCTGCCTCGGGCCGCCGGCCCAGCCGGTCGATCCGCCGCAGCCAGCCGGTGCGGTCGATCACTGCCGAGAAGCTGACCTTCTCCGACGCGAGCGTGAGCCCGACGACGCCCGCGAGCGCCAGCAGCCGCACCGGCCGGGGCGCCCCGAGTGCGAGCTGTGTGCCCACCAGCGCCCCGAGGGCGTTGGCACCGCCGTCGCCGAGCATGTCGCGCTCGGCGAGGTCGCCGGGCGCGGCGACCGCGGCAGCGCCGAGGACGGCGCCGGACATGCCGCCGACCGACGACGGCGCGAGCGGCACGCTCACGGCTGCGGCAGCCTTGAGCGCGCGACCGGGCCGCAGGTCGAGCAGGTTGAGGAGGTTCGCCGTGCCGGCGATGAGCGCGCCGTTGACGACGACGTCGCCCACGTGCGCGGCGGCACCGCCGCTCCGCCGCGTGCCGACAGCAGCAGCGAGGAGCGAGGTCGCGCCGATGCCCAGCACCTTGAGGCCACCGGTCGTCACACGGCCGCGCGCGAGCGCACCCAGGTGGCCGCGCAGCCCCTTGGTGCGGGTGGACGTGTCCTCGACGAGATCGTCGACCAGACCGAACACTCCGCCCCCCGCGGTGGCAAGAGCAGCGGCCGTGCGAGCCCCAGCGTCCGGCGAGCAGACGAGCGAGCCCGCCAGCAGGCCCGCCGCCACGGCCGGGCCCTCGAGCATGCTGATGTCCTCGCCACGGTGGTTGGTCCGGGTCCATCGCGCGGCGCCGCCGGGCGGGTCGGTGTCGACGACCCTGCGCACCGCTGCGGTGGCCGCGGCCGCCGCGCCGGCTGCGACGAGCAGGCGTCCGAGGCTCACTTGCCGTCCCCCGTGGCGGCGTCGTCCGGGGTGACCTCCGAGCCGGGCTGGCTGTCGTCGACGGCAGGCGGCAGCACCGTCGCGCCGTCCTCGAAGCCGTACTGGCCCACCTCGCCCGCGGCGCTCGCATCGAGGGCGAGCGGCACCACGATCCGGCCCGTGAGCTTCTCGACCCCGCTGACGGTGCTCACCTCGGCCGCGAGCTCGTCGTTACCGCGGATGGCCGACACGAGGTCGCCACCGCTTGCGGTGGGTCCGGCGACGACCGAGCTCCCGGTCTGTTCCTGGACGGTGGCCGCGAGGGTCGTCAGGATCGCGATCTCCGCCTCGTCGGGCGTCGGGGCGACGACCTCCTCGTTGCCGTCGACCGGCACGACCGCGGTGGCCCCGGACAGCAGGAGCACCGCGTCTGCGGGCTCGACCTGCGCGCCGTCCATCTCGATGAGCGACGAGCGCACGAGCAGGCCCTCGAGGTCGACCGCGCGGTCGCTGCGCGCCGCGCCGTCGGGGCCGCCGCTCTCGGTGAGCGACAGCGCGAGCGCCGTCGCGAGAAGCTGGTCGGCGTTGGCGTCGTCGGGCAGCTCGCCGAGCTGGTCGCTCAGGCCCGTCGCGACCGTCTGGCGGAACGCGGCCTCGTCCTCCGTGGTCCACGAGTCCGTGAGGACGACGTTCGCGACCACGGTCGCGCCTGCAGCCTCGAGCATGTCGACGACGCCCTGCTCGACGTCGCCCGCGACGTCGTCGAGGTCGACGACGGCGACCCGGGTGTCCTCCAGGGAGCCCGCGACGAGCTGCGGGCCGGCCGACTGCAGGAAGCGCAGCTGCTCGTCGACCTCGCCCTGTGCCTGGTCCAGGTCCTCTCGCAGGGAGTTGCGCTCCGTGCGCAGGGCCTCGACCTGGTCGATGAGCTGGTCGCCGATCTCGTCCTGCAGCGGACCCGCACCGAGGATGATGCCCACGGCGAGCGCGAGGAACACCGACATCAGCGAGACGAGGTGGTATCGGAAGTCGATCACGGTTCGCAGCGGCTCTTTCTGTGGGTCGAGCGGGAGTGGCGTGGTGGGCAGACGTGCCCCTCGGGCACGGCGGTGCCGGGCCCGAACAGGTCAGCCGCCGAAGAGGCTACCGACCCACGAGACAAGATCGTCGATCTGGGCACCGACGAGCCCGAAGAACGTCTGCCCCACGGACGTGGACCACAGAGCCGTCAGCACGGCGGCGACGCCGGCCAGCGACAGCAGGGTCATCTGCAGGCTGGAGATGCGGGTGCGGTACAGCCGGGAGACACCCTTGGCGTCCACGAGCTTGCCACCCACCCGCAAGCGGGTCAGGAAGGTGCTCGCCATGCCCGACCGTCCCTTGTCGAGGAACTCGACGAGCGTGGCGTGCGTGCCGACCGCGACGATGAGCTCGGCACCCTTGTCGTCGGCCAGGAGCATCGCGATGTCCTCGCTCGTCCCGGTGGCCGGGAAGACCACGGGATCGACGCCGAGCGCGCGGACGCGGTCGAGGCCGGGCGCGTTGCCGTCGCGGTAGGCGTGGACCACGATCTCGGCACCGGACGACAGCGCACGGTCCGAGACCGAGTCCATGTCGCCCACGATCATGTCCGGCTTCCAGCCGGCGTCGATGATGGCGTCGGCACCACCGTCGACGCCGACCAGCACCGGCCGGTTCTCCTTGATGTAGGAGCGGAGCATCGCGAGGTCCTCGCGGTAGTGGTAGCCCCGGACCACGATCAGCACGTGACGGCCGTCGATCTTCGTCGTGACGTCCGGCACGCCGACACCGTCGAGCAGCAGGTCCCGCTCCCGGCGCAGGTACGTCATGGTGTTCTCGGCGAAGTCCTCGATCTCGGCCGACAGGCCTTCGCGCGCGGCCGCGAGGCTGGTCGCGACCGACTCCGGCGACTGCCGGTCGCCCTCGGCGACCACCTCCCCGTCGTGCATCACCCGCGAACCCTGGATCGCAACCTTCGCGCCGTCGGCCAGCTCCATGATCGCCGGGCCCAGGTCGTCCACCAGGACGATGCCGGCATCGAGCAGGATGCCCGGCCCCGCGTTGGGGTAGCGCCCCGAGGTCGACTTGGCGGCGTTGAGGACCGCCGCGGGCTGGGCCGCGACGAGCGCGTCGGCCGCGACCCGGTCGATGTCGAGGTGGTCGATGACCGCGATGTCGCCGGACCGCAGGCGCTTGGTCAGGTCCTTCGTGCGTGAGCCGACGCGAGCGGGGCCCAGCACCTCGGGCTCGGGTGCCCCGGTGTCAGGTGAGCGGTCGGGCTTGCGGAGGATCAGTCTCATCGCCCCTATCGTCCCACGGTGGAAGCCTCGAGAAGCTCGACCGCGTGCTGGCGGGCGGTCTCCGACTCCTCCTGTCCCGAAAGCATCCGTGCGAGCTCGCGCACCCGGTCGTCACCGGTGACCTCGCGCACACCGGTCACCGTGACGTCGCCGCCGTCCGCGGACGACTTCGTCACCACCACGTGTGCGTCGGCGAAGGCGGCGACCTGGGCGAGGTGCGTCACGACGACGACCTGCGTCCGGCGGGCGAGCGACGCGAGCCTGCGCCCGACCTCGACAGCCGCGCGCCCGCCCACCCCCGCGTCGACCTCGTCGAAGATGAAGGTGGGCAGCGGCTGGGCCCCGCCCGCGACGTCCGGGTCCGCGGTGGCGGCCGCGTCCGCCGCGGCCGTGGCCAGCGCGACCTCGACCGCGAGCATGACGCGGGAGAGCTCACCGCCCGACGCCCCCTTGCCGAGCGGACGCTCGGGCGCGCCCGGATGCGGCACCAGCAGGAACGTCACCCGGTCGGCGCCCCAGGGCCCGAGGTCGTCGGGCTCGACCGAGACCACCAGGCGGGCACCGCTCATCGCGAGTCCGGCGAGCTCGTCCGTCACGGCCTGGGCCAGGCGGTCCGCGGACTGCGAGCGGCCGGCGGTGAGCTCGGCGGCGAGGCCCGCGATCTGCGCGTCCAGCTCCGCGGTGCGCTCCTGCATCCCCTGCAGGCGCTCGCCGCCGTCGTCGAGATCGAGCAGGCGCAGGCCCGCGTCGCTCGCCCACCGGAGCACGTCGTCGATCGTCTCGCCGTAGCTGCGGGTCAGCGTCGTGAGCTCGGCCAGCCGGGCGTGCGCCGTCTCGAGCCCGGCCGGGTCGGCCTGCAGGTCGTCGACGTACGCCGAGAGGTCGGTCGCGACGTCCGCGAGCAGGTAGCCGGCCTCGGCCAGCCGGGTCGCATGGTCCGCGAGCACAGGGTCGTCATGTGCTGCCGCGTCGAGCGCCCGGCGTGCCCGTTCGACGGCGTCGACGGCGCTGCCTGCGGTCTCGACGTCGTCGCCGGCGACCGCGTCGTGCGCCTGCTGCGCCGCCAGCCGCAGCTGCTCGGCGTTGCCGAGCCGGGCGACGAGCGCCGTGAGCTCGGCGTCCTCCCCGGGCCGGGGGTCGACACGCTCGACCTCTGCCAGGCCCAGGCGCAGCAGCTCCGCCTCGCGAACGCGTTCGGAGGCGCGCGCGGTGAGGTCCGCGATCTCGGCGAGCAGCCCGGTGCGCTCGGCCCACGCCGCCCGGTAGCGGTCGAGGACCGCCAGGTGCGCGACACCCGCGAACGCGTCGAGAGCCGCGCGCTGCTTTGCCGGCGTGCGGAGCCGGAGCTGGTCCGCCTGGCCGTGCACCGTCACCAGGTCGTCCGCGATCTCGGCGAGCACGCCCTGGGGCACGCTGCGCCCGCCCAGGTGGGCGCGCGAGCGTCCTTCGGCGGCGACCGTGCGCACGACGACCACCGTGCCGTCGTCGTCGACCTCTCCCCCGGCCTCGTCGACGCGTGCGACGACCGTGGGCCGGCTCCGTACCCGCAGCCGCCCTTCGACCACGGCACCGGAGGCACCCGGGCGGACGGACGCCGGGTCGGCCTTGCCACCCATGAGCAGACCCAGGCCGGTGAGCACCATCGTCTTGCCCGCCCCGGTCTCTCCGGTGATGACCGTGAGCCCGTCGGCAAGGGGCACCCGCGCCGCGCGGATGACTCCCAGGTTCTCGATCGCGATCTCCTCGAGCACCGTCACACCTCGCTCTCGTCCGTGGTGGCCGCCCCGCCCGCCTTCTCGCGCCACCCGACGACCGGCAACGAGAACTTCGACACCAGGCGGTCGGTGAAGGGCGAGGACGAGAGCCGTGCGAAGCGCAGCGGGTGGGCACCTCGCCGCACGACCACCTGCGACCCCGTCGGCAGGTCGATCCGCCGCCGCCCGTCGCACGTCAGCACACCGGGGACCGGGCTGTGATCGAGGATCCGCACCGTGAACGACCCTTGCGGCCCGATCACGAGCGGCCGCGCGAAGAGCGCGTGCGCGGACAGCGGGACGAGCAGGACCCCGTCGACGTCGGGCCACATGACCGGCCCGCCCGCCGAGAACGCGTGCGCCGTCGACCCGGTCGGGGTCGCGAGCACCACGCCGTCGCAGCCGAAGGACGACAACGGCCGACCGTCGACGCCGATTCCGACCTCGATCATCCGCTCCCGCTGCGCCTTCTCGACCGTGGCCTCGTTGAGCGCCCAGCCGTGCACGGGCTCGTCGGACCCGGGGAGGAAGACCTGGACGTCGACCACGGCGCGTTCCTCGACCACATAGTCGCGGTCGGCCAGGCGTTGCACCGCCAGGCGGAGGTCGTCTCGCTCGCTCTCGGCGAGGAAGCCCACGTGGCCCAGGTTGACCCCAAGGATCGGCACCTCCGTCCCGTGGGTCAGCTCGGCGGCCCGCAGGATCGTGCCGTCTCCGCCGAGCACCATGACGACCTCAGACTCGGTGACGCCCTCCCGGGCCCGCACCGACGACATGTGGTCGCCGAAGGACTCGGCGAGGTCGTCGTCGTGCAGCACGACCTGGAACCCCGCAGCGGTGAGCTCGCGCCCCGCCTCCTGCAGTGCCGCGACGGCCTCAGGACGGCCGCCGTGCGTCACGATCAGGACTCTGCGGCTCACGGTTCTCCTCCGGTCGGGTGGTCGGGATCGGTGAGGTGTACCACGGGGGGCGTCCGGCCCTCACCGGGCTGCCAGGCGACGGCGGCTCTGACGGCCGCCCGCACGGTCGCGTCGTCCGGGGCGCGATCAGCGTGCCGGGCCTCCGGGCGCTCAACCCAGCAGAAGTACTCACGGTTGCCGCTCGGCCCCGGCAGCGTGCTCGGTACCACGGCTCGCGCGACGAGGCCCGCAGCGGCCGCCGCACCGACCACGGACCGGACCGCGTCCACGTGCAGCGCCGGGTCCTTGACGACGCCCCCGCTGCCGAGCCGCTCGCGGCCGACCTCGAACTGCGGCTTGACCAGCAGCACGGCGGGCGCACCCGGGGCAAGCACGCGGGCGACCACGGGAACCAGCATGGTCAGGGAGATGAAGGACAGGTCTCCGACGACGACGTCCGCTGCTCGTGGGAGGTCGTCGGGCGTGAGGTCGCGGGCGTTGAACCGCTCACGAACGGTTACGCGTGGGTCGGAGCGCAGCTCGGCCACGAGCTGGTCGTGCCCGACATCGAGCGCGACGACGTGCGCCGCGCCACGGCGCAGCAGCACGTCGGTGAACCCGCCGGTCGACGCCCCGAGGTCCAGGCACCACGCCCCGCGGATCCGGTCGGTGACGGTCCGACCGCGCGGGTCACCCGCGAGCGCGTCGAGCGCGTCGGCCAGCTTGCCCCCGGCGCGCGAGGCGTACCGGGTCTCGTGCGGGTCGGCGACGACGTCGAGCGACGCGTCAGGGGCGACCTGGATGGACGGTTTGACGACGGGTTGGCCGGCCACCCGCACGCGGGCGGCGGCGATCAGGTCGGCTGCGTGGCGGCGGGAGCGGGCGAGCCCGCGCCGGACCAGCTCGACGTCCACGCGGGCGTCGGGCATCAGCCCTCCGCCTCGCCCGGCACCGGTGCCGGGCGGCCCTCGAGCCGCGCGCGGAGCGCTTCGTGGACGGCCTCGAACGCGGCGACGTGGTCGCTCAGCGGAAGGTCTTCGAGGCCCTCGAGCGCAGCGAACGGCACGCCGGTGCCGCGGTCCGCCTGGTCGCCGTCGTGCGACATCGTCCTACCCTCCGATCGATGACCCTGCCCTGCGAGCGCTCACCGGCCGCACCTGTGGCGGCCGGCTCCACGGTACCTGCAACCACCGACGCGTCCGGGCGATACACACAGGTGTGGATGGCTTCGGCCAGGCGTCGTCTGTGGTCCCGCTCAAGGCGTGAGCTCAGGCACGGACGACCCGTCCAGGCCTGCGCCGGAGTCGACCGCATCCCATGCTGCCGCGCACGCGGCGCGCACGACATCGATACCGGACGGGCCTTGGCGGTCGAGCTCGAGCCTGCCGTCGACGACCCGGGCGGCACGTCCGCCGCACTCCCACCAGCCGTCCGCGGCCTCCGTGGGCGCGGGATGCGGCTCCAGCAGGGACCGGAGGTCCGCCCCGAGAAAGTCCGGACGCAACCCGGGTTCGGCGACCACGGCGTCACGAGCGGTCGAGACGCCTGTCAGCACGTGCAGGCCCGGGTATCCCCCGGAACGCGCACCGGCGAGGTCCGTGTCGAGCCGGTCGCCGACGACGAGAGGCCGCTCAGCGCCCGCGCGCTCGACCGCGAGGCGGTACATCGTGGGCGACGGCTTACCGGCGCTCGACGGCTGCACTCCCGTGGCCGCGACGACCGCTCCGACCAGCGCGCCGTTGCCCGGGGCGAAGCCTCGTGCGGTCGGCAGCGAGAGGTCGAGGTTGCTCGCCACGTGCCAGGCTCCCGCCTCCACCGCGTAGGCAGCCTCGGCCAGCTCGGCCCAGCCCACATCCGCCGCGTAACCCTGTGCCACCGCGTCGGGACGCTCGTCCGCCGACGTCACGATCTCGAAGCCGGCCTCGGTCACCGCCGTGACCAGCCCGGCACCGCCGACAACGAGCACGCGCCCACCCGGCTCGAGCCGGGTGCGGAGCAGCGCCGCGCAGGCCTGGGCCGCCGTCATCACCTCGTCGGACGACGCACGGATGTCGAGTCCGGTGAGCTGGTCGGCGACGTCCTGTGGCTCCCGGGACGCGTTGTTGGTCACGAAGACGAGCCGCAGCCCACGGTCCCTGGCCGTGGTCAGGCTCTCGGCCGCGTGCGGGATCGGCAGGTGGCCGCGGTAGGCGACGCCGTCGAGGTCCACGAGCGCAAGGTCGTGGACCTCTGCCAACGGGGACTCGGACGCGCGCAGCGTCGCGCTCACGCGCGGTCCTCGTCGATCCCCGGAGCCTCCTCGGCGTCCACGTCGTCGGCGTCCACGTCGTCGGCGTCCACGTCCACGTCCACGTCGGCATCCTCGGCGCTGTCAGCATCCTCGGCGTCCTCGTCCGCGCCGGCTTCCTCGTCGTAGACGTCGTAGACGACGACATCGTCCTCCGGTGCCGCTCCGGAGACCCGCTCCAGCTCGTCGGGGTCGACGTCGGCGAGGATCGCCGTGGCCTCCTCGAGACGGCCCGCAGCCTCGAGGGCGATGGCCCGTGCCTGCATGACCCGCAGGCCGAGATCGCCCTTTCGGTCCGAGGGCGGGATGCGGTCGAGGACCGCAAGGGCCGCGTCGTGCTCGCCAAGATCCGACCGGGCGCCGCTGGCGACGATCGCGAGCTCCGTGCGCCCGACCGAATCGAGCGTTCGGGCCTCGTCGCTCGTCGCCAGCGCCACGGCGCGCTCGGGCCGCCCGAGCCCGCGCTCGGCGTCCGCCATGATCGGCAGGTGCTCCGAGGAGCCGTTGAGCCGGCGCACCGTCCGCAGCTCGCGCAGGGCCTCGGCGTACCTTCCCGTGCGGTACGCGGCCAGGCCGGCAGCTTCGCGCACGACATCGATCCGCCCGCCGCGCCGCACCGCCGCCTGCGCGTGCAGGTAGGCGCGCTCGGGGTCGACGTCGAGCAGGCGGCCCGCCATCACGAGGTGGAGGCCAACCCGCTCCGCGTTGTCCTTGCTGAGGCCCCGGAGCCGTGCCCGCGCGTCCTTGCCCAGCTCGCTGAACGAGACATCCTCGGCGATCTCGGGCTCCGGGATCCGGGGCCCGCGCTCTTCCCTCGTGGGTCGGGGCGCGCTCCGCTCATCTCGACGCGGGTAGCCACCGCTCTTCTCGTCCCGTCCACGGTACCCGCGGTCCGTCCCCGCCCGGCTGTCCGGACGACGGTCCGCGCCGCCGCCCCGGTACGGACGGTCACCACGGTCTTCGCGAGGCCCCTGGCCGCGCGAGTCGGCACGATAGTCGCGTGCCGGCCGGGCATCGCGGTCGCGTCCACGGTCGTCATTCCGGTCATAACGCCGGGGTTCACTGCGGTCATCACGCCGGGCACCGCCACGGTCGTCACGACGCTCGAAGCCCTGCGCTCCACCTCGGTCGTCCCGCCGGCCGGCGTCTCCGCGATACGGGCGGTCAGGGCGCCCAGCGCCACCACGGTCATCGCGCCGCTCAAAGCTTCGCGCCTCACCACGGTTGTCACCCCGGTCGGCATCTCCCCGGTATGGGCGGTCGGGGCGCCCAACGCCACCACGGTCATCCCGCCGGTCACCACCACGGTCGTCACGACGCTCAAAGCCCCGCGCTCCACCACGATCATCCCGCCGCTCAAAGCCTCGCGCCTCACCACGGTTGTCACCCCGACCGGCGCCCCCGCGGTACGGGCGATCGGGGCGCCCAGCGCCACCACGGTCATCCCGCCGCTCAAAGCCTCGCGCCTCACCACGGTCGTCCCGCCGACCGGCCCCGCGGTACGGACGGTCAGGGCGCCCAGCGCCACTACGGTCGTCACGACGCTCAAAGCCCCGCGCCTCACCACGGTCGTCCCGCCGGCCGGCATCTCCGCGATACGGGCGGTCGGGGCGCCCAGCACCACCACGGGCACTCGCAGGGGCACCGTACGAACGGCTTGCGCTACCCGAACGTCCAGGAGCGTCACCGCGGTCGTCGCGGCGGTAGCGACCCTCATCATTGGAACCGCGCCCGCCCTCGGACCCTCGGTACGAGCGGTCGCCCTCCGCCCGGTCCCGGCGATCGCCGCGCGTCCGGTCGGGTGCCCCGGTGCGGGAATCGCCGCCGCGACGGTCGCCGTCTCCTCGTGGAGACGCCGAACCGGGGCCACCGCGCCGCGGACCACGTTCCGGGTCGCGACGGTCACCGCCTCGAGCCGCCTCATCGTTGTGGCGACTTCCCCGGTGCGAGCGGTCTTGGCCCTGTTCACGGGGCGAATCGTTCACGGTGTTCCCTTCGACGGCGGATGCGCCACATATTCTCCCACGCCGCTCGTCGCTCGACGCAGTCGGACGCTCGCTGTGCACGGTGACCGTGCACACGTCGCACCGTGCTGGCTCGGACGTCCCGAGCGCCCCGAATCATCGCCCGATGCTGCGCACCGGGATCCGGTGCATGGCGCCCAGATTGCCGCCATGCACGGCGTGTTCTGGGTATGCGAAAGACCCCCGGCACCGGGTGGTGTCGGGGGTCTTTCGTGAAGGGTGTCCGGCGGCGTCCTACTCTCCCACCCCCTGGCGGGGGCAGTACCATCGGCGCTGAAGGGCTGAGCTTCCGGGTTCGGGATGGGTCCGGGCGTTTCCC
>Ga0233385_1000735_pt1 | contig 15199 bp, 12 predicted proteins | sample ElkDunMinimDraft_16_FD_191543 | JGI IMG/M metagenome (GOLD analysis project Ga0233385, IMG submission 191543) | Fecal eukaryotic communites from dung pellets of Tule Elk in California, USA - Elk Dung G36 | ecosystem: Host-associated > Mammals > Digestive system > Large intestine > Fecal | place...
CTGACTGCGCGCGGTCTTGGGGTTGAGAATGCGGCCGGCTGCGACCGCGACGACGATGCGGGTCGCTCTCACCACGCCGAGCTGGTCGTCGACCTTGACCTCGGCGAATACGGCGCTGTGTGCGGCCCGCGCCTTGGTCATCTGCCCGATCATGCCCTTGATGCCGGGGGCTGCCGTCTCCTCGGCCTCCAGCGAGGAAAGATCCGAGCGGGTCATGATGTCGACGATCGACATCGAGCGTGTGTCGTCGCTCGCGAGTTGCATCCGCCCGGCCGTGAAGCTGACGTCGTTGAAATCGGCGTCCTCGAACGACGCATCCAGCTTGCGAGCGGCATCGAACAATTTGCGCCCCAGCGACTTGCAGGCGAGTTGCACCGCAGCACCGGACGAGGCGGCCATCCATGACCCGCCCTCGACCGGCGAGGCCGGCAGATCGCTGTCGCCGATCCTCACGACGATATCGTCCAACGGCATGCCCAGCGTGTCTGACGCGACCTGGGCGAGGATCGTGTAGGTGCCGGTGCCGATATCGGAAGCGGCAGTCGCCACTTCCAAATTGCCGTTGGCGGAAAGCCGAGCTCGCGCAGAGGTCTTCTGGAACTGGGCTTCCCACATGCCCGTAGCCATGCCCCATCCGGTCAGTTCGTGACCGTCGCGCATGCTGCGCGGTTCGATCGGCCGGTCCTTCCAGCCAAACGCCTCCGCGCCGCGATCATAGGCCTGCCATAGCGCCTTCGAGGTAAAGGGCTTCTGGGACATCGCGTCGACATCGGTGTAGTTCAGCTGGCGAAACAACAGCGGGTCGATCTTCGCCGCGTAGGCGAGTTCGTCCATGGCGCATTCGAAGACGTTCATGCCGGACGCCGCGCCCGGCGCGCGCATGTCGCCGGGAGTCGGCGTATCGAGCGCCGCCAGCGTGTAGTCGCCCGCCGCGTTAGCGCAGCGGTAGGCCGTCAGGCCCCAGTTGACGATGTTCTCCATGTAGTCCTCGTAGGAGGAGGTCGCGGTCGTCGCGCTGTTGATCACCGCCTGCAAGGCGCCGGCCGCGTCCGCCCCGAGGGAAACAGACTGGAACAGCTCCGGCCTGTGGACGTGGCTCACCATCTGCTGGCGCGTCATCGTCACCCGAACCGACCGCTTCAGATGCAACGCCGCCATCGTGGCGAGATAGACCTGGTATTGCGGCCGCAGGCCCGAGCCGAAAGCGCCGCCGACGAAAGGGTTGCGCACCGCTATCTTACTTTTCGACAGGCCGAAGACACCGGCAAGATAGGACTGGACGTTCTGCGGCCCCTGCGTCTTGTCGTAGACGGTGATGGCGCCGTCCTCCGACCAGACGACCGTCGTGCCGTGCATCTCCATCGGATTGTGATGATGGGCCGGAAAGGTGTAGTCGTGGGCGACCTTTATCGCCGCGTCGGCGAAGGCCTGTGTGGCGTCGCCGCGATTGGCTGGCATAGGGATGCCGGAGCGCTTCTTCTTCGGCACATAGGCCTCCGGAAGCGCCGCCATGAAATCGGTCTGGTGCTCCTCCGTCTCATAGTCGATCTGCAGCAAAGCGGCGCCCGCGCGCGCCGCTTCTAGAGTATCGGCCAACACCAGCGCCACGGGCTGGAAGCTGAAATGAATGTGGTCGTCATAGAGAGCGCGGAACGGTTCGCCGGGAGGCGCCACCTCGTCGCGATAGCTCCGGTCGAACCAGGCGATGTGCGGTCGGTTCTTGTGGGTCAGGATGTCGACGACGCCGGCGATGGAGCGGGCCGCTACGTCATCGATGGCGACGATTCGGCCCTTGGTGATCGCGCTTGAAACGATCCAGCCGTATACCAGGTCCTCGGCGGCGTGCTCGGCTGCATAGCGCGCCTTTCCAGTCACCTTGTCCGGTCCGTCGATACGGCTGACCGGTTTGCCGATAGCGCTGTCCATTCGTGCAACGATCGTCATGACGTCCTCATGCAATCTTCTTGTCGACCTGCGACTGCGGCGTGTCGGCGGCTGCCTGGGTCAGCGCACGCACGACGGCGCGCTTGGCCAAGTCGATCTTGAAATCATTGGCGCCCCGGCCGATCGCGCCCTCGAGCAGGCGATCGGCGCAGGCGGCGAACTGCTGTTGCGATGCCTCGGTCCCGATCAAAATGTCTTCGGCGTCGCGTTTGCGCCACGGCTTGTGGGCTACGCCGCCAAGCGCCACGCGCGCCTCGGCAATTCTGTCTCCGTCAAAGGACAGCGCCGCCGCAACCGACACGAGCGCGAAAGCGTAGGACAGCCGGTCGCGCAGCTTGAGGTAGGAATAGTGCTCGCGGAAATGCTGCGCCGGCAGGTCGATCGCGGTGACCAGTTCGCCGGGCAGGAGCGTGTTGTCCTTCTGCGGTTCGTCGCCGGGCAGGCGATGGTAGTCCGCGAAAGCGATCTCCCGCTCGCCGTTCGGGCCGCTGACCCGAACCACGGCGTCCAGCGCTGCGAGCGCGACACACATGTCCGAGGGATGGGTCGCGATGCAGGCCTCGCTCGCGCCGAGGATCGCGTGGTTGCGGTTTACGCCGCCGATGGCGCTGCAGCCCGTGCCCGGCTCGCGTTTGTTGCACGGCGTCGCGACATCATAGAAATAGTAGCAGCGTGTGCGCTGGTTCAGGTTTCCGCCATTGGTAGCGGCGTTGCGCAGCTGCGGGCTGGCGCCAGCAAGGATCGCAGACGTCAGCAGCGGGTAGTCGCGCTCGACCAGCGGGTGATATGCGGTGTCTGCGTTGGCAGCCAGCGCGCCGAGCCTCAGCCCGCCATCCTGCCGCCCCTCGATCGCATCGAGGCCGAGGCGTCCGATGTCGACGATGCGGGCCGGCCGCTCGACGGTCTCCTTCATAAGATCGACGATGTTGGTGCCGCCGGCGAGGAAGCGTGCTTCCGGCTCCGCGCCGAGTGCGATCGCTTCGTCGATCGAACCCGCTCGGACGTAGTCGAACGGAATCATTCGGCCGCCTCCTCGAACGCCTGGCCGCCGGCATGCACCACGTCCCCGATTGCGTCGGCGATATTGGTATAGGCGCCGCAGCGGCACAGATTGCCGCTCATGAGCTCGCGGATCTCCTCACGCGTCTTTGCGCGGCCCTCGTTTATGAGGCCCTGCGCGGAACAGATCTGCCCCGGCGTGCAGTAGCCGCACTGGAAGGCGTCGCGTTCGACGAATGCCGCCTGCAGCGGATGCAATCGCGATCCGTCTGCCAGCCCTTCGATCGTGGTGATCTCTGCCCCGTCCAGCGTGACGGCGAGCTTGAGGCACGAGTTTATCCGCCGGCCGTCGACAAGGATCGTGCACGCGCCGCACTGGCCGTGATCACAACCCTTCTTGGTGCCGGTGAGATGCAGGCGTTCCCGCAGCAGGTCGAGGAGGGTGACTTCGGGGGATAATTCGAGGGAGTGACTGTGGCCGTTGACGGTCAGATCGAGGGGGAGCTTGGCTGGCTGGCGCATGACATCCGTCGCGTTGGCTGATCACACCCAACCGTCGTAGCGAGAAACGGTTCCGTCACTCGATGCAAGCCCTACCGGGATTTCACGTAGTGCCAACAAGGCGAGGGATGCCGGCACGGCTCGATCGCCTGCGGGCAGGCGTCCAGCGCAGTCAGCTGACCGCCAACACCGACTTCGCCGTGTTCTCGTCGGTGATCAGCATGTTGGCCAGCCTGCCGGTCAGCGCGGCATGGATCGCCGGCACGCGTATCTGGCCTGAACTGACAAGGAGCGTCGCCTGATTGCTCCCATTCCTTGGCATCAGGGACGTCAGGCGGTCAACGTAGCTGGCCTTCACGAAGCGGCCGACCTTGTCGATGACACCACCCAGGACTTCGCCCACGGCGCCGGCATCCATCGCTTCGGCCAGTTCGGGATCGGTTATGAAGCCGTCTGCGTGTATGCCGGCTTGCCAGCCAACATTGCCGCTGCCCATGACCAGAAGAGTGGCTTCGTCGACCAGCCGGCGCAGCGTCTTATAGCCGAGCTGCGCCTGGAGGATTTCCCGATCGGACACCGTGGCTGCGACCAGCGGCATCGGCAGCGGGTAGCTCTGGGCGCCGATGCGCTCGGCAAGCTTGGTGACAACGTCGTGACGGCCCGCCCTTCCGGTTGGAGTGAGGTTTCCCATCAAAGATACACAGCGATGCTGCGGACGGTGCGCTTGGCTGACGCGCATTACCGTTTCACGCATGGCAGTGCCGTTTCCGACCGCGATCGTAACCGGCGACCTCTGCATCAGGAGATTGTCGAGGTAATGCGCAGCCACGGTCGCCACGGCCGCTATGTCTTCGATGTTCCCGGCTTCGCTAAGGCTCACCTCGCAGAATTGCAGGTCGAACTTTTCCTTGAGGCGGTCGGCGAGCGCTATGCATTCTGACAGCGGGTGCCTGACCTGGAAGCTGATCAGGTTTTCGCTCAACGCAAGCGCGATCAGCCGCTGGACGATTTGGCGCGAGATGCCGAGTTCCTGCGCGATGTCGTCCTGGCGCTTGTTTTTCACATAGTATAGCCAGGCCGCACGGGCAGCCTGGTCGAGCCGTCTGTCGGCCTCGCTCCGTTCGGACATCGCCATTTCTTAGCCTGACCAGCCCGTGAAGCCTAGAGGTTCAGGATGCGGGCAATGTTGCCGCCGACGATCGCGCGGTAGCCGTCCGGATCGTCTGTGGCGCGCTCCATCTTCTTGAACTCCCACTCATAGTCGACGAACGGCGAGTCCGTGCCCCATATGACCTTCTCCGGTCCGAGCGCCTTGACCGCCGTCTGGATCTCGAAGATCGGCGCCCGCGAGGTTTCGAGATAGAGATTGGGGCATTCCTGGGCATATTCGATCGCCTGGTCGACCGACCAGAAGAACCCCATGTGGGCCATGAGCAGCGCCACGTTCGGGAAGCGCTTCGCCATGATGCGGAACTCAGGCGGGCTGTTCAGCAGGTCGCTCGCGCCGTGGACGATGACGGGGATGCCGTATTCGTCGGCGATCTTGAACAGCGGATCGACCAGTCCGGCGTCAGTCAGGTGGAAGCCGTTGATCGTCGGGTGGAGTTTCAGCCCCTTGAAGCCCCAGTCCCGCACACACCGCCTCACTTCATCTGCGGCATCCGGCTGCCATGGATTGACGGCGCAGTAGGGGATGAGCCGATCGGGGAATTGGTCATAGGCTTCCTTGATCGGATCGTTGGTGAAGTTGCCTTCCACGAAAGGAAACATCACTGCCTTGTCGACGCCGACTGCGTCGATCTTGGCCACTAGGTCGGCGCCGGTCTGGCTGGCACCGTGACGGATGCCGAGATGGTTATGCGCGTCGATGATCAGCGTCATGGTGATTGTCTCCGTCAGTTCTTGCGTTTCAGCGCGCCGATGGCCATTGCGAGCAGAATGAAGCCGCCATTCAATGCGTAGCGCCAGGGAGCGCCAAGCCCGAGCAGCGTCAGGCCGTTGCCCAGGAAACCAATGAAGAGCGCACCCATCAACGTGCCGGGAATGCTCATCTCCCCCTGGCGCGATGCGAGCGTGCCTAGATAGGCCGCAGCGAATGCGTCGAGCAGGAAGGGTTCGGCGCCGCGCGGCATGGCAATGCCGGTGCGAGAGACCAGTGCGACCCCCGCCAGCGCCGCCAAAACGCCTGCGATGACGAAACCGAGGCCGAAGGTCATGCGGATGTCTATCCCGGCCAGAAACGCCGCGCGCACGTTGCTGCCAACGGCCTTGGCGTAGCGGGCGAACGGCGTGTAGCGCATGATCACCAAGACGATCAGGAAGACGACGATCGCCAGGACGATCAGCGCCGCGACAGGTCCCAAGTCGCGCTGGCCGAGCCACAGGAAATCGCGGGTAACGCTACGCGGCAGCGCGAACAGAATTTGGGGTTCGGCGCCGTTGGTGGCGATTAGCTCGCCGGACCGGATGACGAACATCATGCCGAGCGTCCCGATAATGGCCGGAACGCCGACATAGGCCATGAGAACTGCGTTCACCGTACCGACGACCAGCCCGAAGAGCAGCGGCATCGCGAAAGCCATCCAGGTCGGATAGCCGGCGATGATCAGCATCGCGGCGATCAAGCCAGCGGCATCCGCGGTTTGCGCGATCGAAAGATCAACGCCTCGCATTTTCATGACGATCGTCAGCCCCAGCGCCATGATCATGACGATGGCGCTTTGCCGGAAGACGTTCTCGATGTTGCCAGCCGACAGAAACGCGGGCTTCAGGTACCAGAAGATGCCGAGTACGACGATCATGCCGAGGATCGCGCCGTAGTCGCGTAAGAATCCCGTCACCGAGGCGGATGACATGCGTGGGTTGGCGGTTGAGGACATGGACATTGTGGCGCTCCCCTAGAAGATCAGGACTTGGCCGATCCCACGCTTGTGGACCACGCCAAGTGCGATGGAGAGAATGAGGACCAGCCCCTGGATGCCCGGCAGTGCCTGGCTCGATATGCCGACCAGAATCAAGCCGTTCGACAGCGATGCCAGAAAGAGCGCTGCGATGACCGTGCCGACGACGTTGAGCTCGCCGGCGCGATTGAAAGTACTTCCGAGGAAGGCAGCTGCAAGCGCGCTGATCAGGAAATCGATGCCTGTAGCCAGCGCTGAAGCGCCATAGGAGTAGGACGCGAGCACGACTCCGGCGAGGCCGAGCACCAGGCCGCCGATCATGAAGGAGGCGGTTGCATAGCGGGCACGGCTGATGCCGCGCAATTCTGCTGCCAGCAGGTTCTGGCCAACCGCGTACATACGCAGACCGAGCCGCGTTCGCTTGAGCAGGAAATGAAGGGCGGCTGTCGCGACGAGCAGAACGATGAACACGAAAGGTACAGGCCCCACATAGCCCTGGCCGATGAAGAAAAAGCCCGGCTGGTTCGCAAGCGTCAGAGCCTGCCCGCCATTGTAAAGCAGTGTCGCGCCCATCGAGATAAACATGACGCCCAGCGTCGCGACGAAGGCCGGCATGCCGAATACCAGCACGAGCGCGGCGTTGACTGCGCCTGCGAGAAGGCCGACCACCGCGCCTAGCCCAATGGCCGCCGCCGAGCCCATGCCCGCAATCATGGTCCCGGCTGCGAGGTTCGTGCAAAGCTGGCTAACCGCACCCGCCGACATGTCGAAGCCGCCGGCAATCAGCACGACCGTCAGGCCAAGCCCGATGAGGGCGAGCACACTGCCCTGCTTCAGCACGTCGAAGACATTATTCAGCGCCAGGAACTGCGGTGCCATTATAGTGATCAGCGCCAGCACGGCGATCATGCCGCCGATCGTGCCCCAGCGAGCCCACACGCTGGGAGGTGCGGCCATCTGGCCGCTGGAGGCGCCAGTATCCGCATGCGGCGTCTGACTCGCCGCATCATCCGCCGAGGCCACATCGTCATCGGCACGGGGCTTGCCCTCGTCACCTGACCCAGATGCCCAGTATAGAAGCGTCTCCGGCGTTGCCTCGCCAGGCTCAAACAGCTTGTTTATGCGTCCCTTGTGCATGACGGCGACCCGGTCGCTCATGCCAGCGATCTCCTCGAAATCCGAGGATATGAAGATGACCGCTGCGCCGCGACGCGCCAGCTCGACCATCTGCTTGTAGATCTCGACTTTGGAGCCGACGTCGACGCCTGTCGTTGGCTCGTCGAACAGGAAGACCTCGGCTTCGCCGGCCAGCCACCGACCGATGACGATCTTCTGCTGGTTGCCGCCGGACAGGTTGCGGGCGAGCTGGCCGAGATTGGGCGGCTGGATGCGCAGCCGTTCCACCAGGGACTGGGCTGCAGCGCGCTCGCGACGGAAATTGACGATGCCCGCGCGCGCGAAACGCGGCAGCTCCGGAAGCGTCAGGTTTTCGCGAACCGTCATCTCCGTGACCAGGCCTTCGTGCCGCCGGTCCTCCGGGATGAGCGCAAAGCCTTGCCGCTTGGCTGCCAGCGGGCTGCTTGGTCGGGACGGCTTGCCGCGCAGCTTGACCTCGCCTGCGGAGCGCGGCAGCGCGCCGACAAGCGAGAGTGCGAGCTCCGTGCGTCCTGCCCCCATCAAACCGGCGATGCCGAAGATCTCGCCGCGCCGCACGTCGAGGTCGACGCCACGCAGCATATGGCCTTGAGCCAGCCCTCGAACCTCGATCAGTGGCTCGCCTATGTCGACGGTTTCCTTCGGATAGAGCTGGTCGATATCGCGACCGACCATCATCTGGACGATGCCTGCTCGCGACGTGTCCCCGACGGGCAGCGTTGCAACAAGCTTTCCGTCACGGAGCACGGTGACCCGGTCCACGAGATCCAGCACCTCGTCGAGATAGTGCGAGATGTATATGATCGTGACTCCGGCATCACGCAGGCCGCGCACGACGCCGAATAGCAGCTCTGCCTCATTCTCGCTGAGCGATGCTGTCGGCTCATCGAGGATCAGGATGCGCGGCTTGCGGACCAGGGCGGCCGCGATCGCCGCCTGCTCGCGTTGGGCGACGCTAAGCTCGCCAACCAGCGTGTCGGCATCGAATGCCGCGCCGACCTGGCGCAGGGCATCTGCGGTCTGCGCTCGCATGGACGGAAGATTGAGCACGCCGCCCGAGACCGTGATCTCGTGACCAAGAAAGACATTGCGGGTGACGTCAAGCTGCGCCACCAGTGGCTGGTCCTGATGGACAATGGCGATCCCGTTGGCCTCGGCGTCACGCGGGTCATGCAGTTGCACCGGCTTGCCGTCGACCAGGATCTCGCCATGTTCCGGCCGGTAAACGCCGGTGAGCACCTTCACGAGCGTTGACTTACCCGCGCCATTTTGGCCGAGAAAGGCATGAATCTCGCCGGCGCGAATGCTGAGCGAGACATCGCTCAAAGCCACAACGCCGGGGAACTCCTTGCTGATCGCACGGCATTCCAGCACTGGCGTTGCCAGCCCGGCGCCGGGACGCGCGGAATCGATGGTGCATGTCATTGGACAGGCCCTCGGGAGTAAAGCGGGGAACGAGGTGGCGGATGATCCGCCACCTCGAATTCAAGAATCAGGGAAGGATCGGATGGACCACGATCAAGTCGCCATTCTGTTCCCAGCGTCCCTCGACGTCCTCGCGCGGAATGGACATCTCTTCCCAGATACCCGAACCCCAGCGCTTTTCCGCCGACGCGACCCCATTGGTGCGGGTTGCCAGCCACGCATCGGTGAAGAGCGTGCTCGGGAACTCCGTCTCGCCACCCATACCCTTGAGCAGGATCTCGGCCGCCAGCGAACCGATGCGCGGCACGTCCTGGACGACGGTCGCCACGAACGGGCTCTCCTCGTCGAGCAGCATCTGGAATCCGACGCGATCGCCGTCGATCGAGCCGATCTTTATCTCGTTGCGTTCATTGCGGCGCACGGCTTCCACGGCGCCAGAGACGAGCAAGTCGTAGGCGCCCCATACTGCAGCGATGCTGCCCGGCTCCGGATTGGCGGTCAGGATGTCTTCCATCTGGGCCTGGACGCGAGCGGCATTGTGTTCGGTCGGAACCTCGTGCAGCTTGACCTGCGGATAGTCGGCGACCATCGCCTGCAGGATGCGTTTGCGTGTCTCAAGGATCGGCGCGCCCGGGACCCAGAACACATAAACATCGCCCTTGTAGCCAATGCTCGACAGCAACGCGCGGCTGACCATCGCGGACATCAGCGCATCGTCGCCACCGACATCGGCCAACACACCCTCGGTCTTCGATCCAATCGAGGTCGTTACTACCGGAATCCCAGCTGCAGCCGCCTTGGCGACGACGGGCGCAAGTTGCTGCGCGTCGCCAAGCTGAATAACTATGCCGGCCACACCGGAATTGATCAGGCTCTCGATATTCTCGTTGTGTTTACGGGGGTCCGAACCGCCATCGGTTACGACCACCTCGGCACCGGCCTCCTTCAGCACCTTTTCGGCGCCCGCGATGATGTCGCGGTTGTAGTCGTTTGTGATCTCACGTGCTGCGATGCCGATCTTCTTGCCCGCAGCCTCCTGCGCCTGCGCGCCCGCGGCCGTTAACGCAAGCGCCGCGGACAGGGCGAGGCCCTTAAGTGTTGCCGAAATCATGACTTCTCCTCTACTCGCGCCGACTCCCTGACGGCGAAGGGACTGTCTATTCGAGCAATTGCCCGGGTGGCAAATAAAAAATCGACGTATCCATATATCTTGGCTCGAAGGGAGGGCGAATGGCCGGGCAAACTGTTCGGGTGCGGGTAAATGTTTCGGACGCAGCTGTAGGGCATGATTGCCAAGGTGAACGGCATGTGCCTGCGCACGCGCCATGTCATGTTCGTTCCGCCAATGGATCGGAGTTATCGCCACGGCGATGGAGAGCGGCTTCCCGCATTCGGCGCGACGGCTCTTGAGGCGTGCGTGTAGAGTTCGGCTGGGTATGCTGCCGAGCGCCTCGTGGGGGCGTTCCTGGGTGCCCTCGCTGCCGACTCTGCCGCGCGTGCTAACCGCCGTTCACGAAGGCAAGGATGAGCTGGTGGATGTTGCCCCCGTCGCTCATCTCGACGCGGTCGAAATCGCGGCTTTTCTGCCGCTGCGCCCGCGAGATCTGGTCGAGGCGCTCGGTCATGCGTGTCCTGATCTTCTTGCAGGCGGGATCGTCCGGAACCGACAGGCCGACCGTGAAAGCCTCGATCTCCTCAACCATGGCGATGATCATCTCGCCATGCACCGCCTCGTGCTTGCGCACGCCCTCGGCAAAAACCTTCCAGTTCGTCGCCACCGGTTCGGGGAGCTTTTCCGACGGTTTCGGCAGATGGTAGCTGATGATGAGTTTTGGTCGTGCCGAGACCAACGTGCAGGCACCGTCCGGCTGAGGCTGGTAATCGCGCTGCCAGGTGAGCTTGAAATTGGTGAAGGCGATGGCACGGCCAACGCCGGCCTTCGGCCCGCGCTCGCCGATCGACGCGTAGAGGGCGGGGCCGGTCCGCCCCGATATCGCGTAGGGCTCCACTCTTTCGACAGGCTTCCACTCCGCCAGGGCGGCGGACGGAAGCGCGGCGAGCAAGGCCGCCAGCATGCAGGATCGCAGGGCCACGCGCTATTTCGCCCGCGAAAAGGCGAGCCACAGTCCGCCGCCGATCAGGAAGCCGCCGCTGATTCGCGACAGGAGCCGCACGCGATGCGAAGACAACATGCTGCCGGCGCGGCCGGCGGCCAGCGCATAGGCTGAATCCGAGAAGGCTGCGAAGAGGAGCGCGGTGATGCCCATGACGGCGATCTGCAGCGCGTAGTTGCCGGCCGGATCGATGAATTGCGGGAAGAAGGCGCCGAAGAAGATCAGCGTCTTCGGGTTGCTGATGGCGACGAGGAAACCCTGCAGGAAGAAGCCGCCGCGCGGGGCGACGGCCGCCTCGCCGGGCGCCAGCCTGCCGCTGGAGCGGATCATCTGGAAACCCATCCAGATGAGGTAGGCGGCGCCCAGGAGCCTGAGCAGCCCGAACCACTGGCCCATCGCCTCGATGACGGTGGTCAGCCCGATGCCGGCGATCACGATCATCAGCGCAATGCCTGCCTGCGTTCCAGCGACGTTGGCAAGGCCGGCCCGCGCGCCGTGGCGCATGGAGGACGCGATGATCAGCGTAACGGTCGGCCCCGGCACCATGATGATGACGATGCAGGCGGCGAGATACGCGGCGTAGAGTTCAAGCGACATGCCTTGCTCCCGGAAGGAGGCCGCATGATGCACTGCGGGGTCGATAAGTCCAGACCGCCGTGTCAGGCGGTCTCAATCGCCTCGTCCACCTCTTTCGCATGCGGGATAGCCGGTTGCGCGCCGGGTTTCAGGCAGGCGAGCGAGCCCGCGGCAGCCGCGCGGAGTAGCGACTGCTCGAAGGGCAGGCCGGCATCCAGTCCCGCGCCGAAATAGCCGCAGAAGGTATCGCCGGCGCCGACCGTGTCGACCGGTGCGATCTTGAGCGCCGGCACGGCGAAGTCGCCCTCCGGCGAGGCGGCGATCACGCCCTCGGCGCCAAGCGTGACGACGATGACGCGGCCGGTGCGCTCGACGAAGGCGCGCATGCGAGCGGCGCGATCCCCCCCGGAGAGCTTCAGCGCATCGGCATAGAGATCGAACTCGGTCTCGTTGCTGACGACGTAGTCGGCTTTTGCCAGAAACTCCGCCGCCTCGGCGCGGAACGGCGCCGTGTTGAGCACGCTTGTCGCGCCGGCTTCTCGGGCGGCGACGAGCGCGGCCTCGATCGTCGCCAGCGGGATCTCGTGCTGCACAAGCACCACCTCGCCCTTGGCGAAGCGCGCCTTGGCGAGATCGCCTGCCAGCACCGTATCGTTGGCGCCGGGCGCCACGACGATGACGTTCTCGCCCTTGCCGTCGACGAAGATCAGCGCGATGCCGGTTGCCGCCGCCGCTTCGCGGACGCCCGAAAGTTGGACTTTCTCCTCCTTGAGGCAGGCGAGCGCCTCCGTCGCGAATCCGTCCTTGCCGACCGCACCGATCATGCGCACCTGCCCGCCGGCGCGCGCCGCGGCGAGCCCCTGGTTGGCGCCCTTGCCGCCGGGCGCGGTGCTGAAGCCGCCGCTGCGCAACGTCTCGCCAGGAGCGGGTAGGCGCTCGACGGTAGCGATGAGATCGAGATTGATGGAGCCGACGACGGTGATCAAGCGATGCCTCCCTGTACGTGCGGCAAGCTAGCCGCTTTGCGCGACAAGGAAAATAGCCCGGTCATTTTCGGCAGGCATCGCCGATTGGCACAGGCTGGACCGATCCGCGCAGGCACGTCCGGGTTATAGGAACCCACCCGATTCGTTCGAAGAATCGATTGGCAACCAGGGAAACCGATCGATGCGCCCGCGTCACCTGCTGCTTGCGCTGATCGTCGTCGCGATCTGGGGCGTCAACTTCGCCATTATAAAGCTCGGCCTGCGCGAAGTATCGCCGCTGGCGCTTGGTGTCTGGCGGTTCGCGCTCGCCGTGTTCCCTTGGATATTCTTCGTCAAGCGGCCGGAAGCGCCGCTGCGGCTGGTCGTCCTCTACGGACTGCTGATTTTCGCCATGCAGTTCGGTTTCCTGTTCACGGGCATGAAGGTCGGCATGAGCGCGGGCCTCTCGTCGCTCATCCTGCAATTGCAGGTCTTCTTCACCATCGGCCTGTCGGTGCTGCTGCTCGGCGAGCGCCCGGCCTTCTGGCAACTCGCCGGCGCAGTGCTCGCCTTCGGCGGCGTCGGCATCGTGGCGCTGCATGTCGGCGGCGACGTCACGCTGATCGGGCTCATCCTCTTGATAGCGGCGGCGGCCTCCTGGGGCGGCGGCAATATCGTATCGAAGCTGATTTCGCAGCGGGCGGCCGCGGTCAGCATGCTCGGCCTTGTCGTCTGGGGCAGCCTGGTCGCGCTGCCCCCGCTGCTGATCGTAGCGCTCATCGTCGACCGCGAAGCCTTCCTTGCGAGCTTCGTCGGCCTCGACTGGGTTTCGCTCGGCTCGATCGCCTATATCGTCTATCTGTCGACCTTGTTCGGCTTCGCCGCCTGGGCCACGCTGCTTGGCCGCTATCCGGTTTCTACCGTGGCTCCGTTCACCTTGCTGGTGCCCGTTTTTGGCTTCCTCGGTTCGGCCGTCCTGCTCGGCGAGCCGCTGCAAGGCTGGAAGCTGGCGGCGTCGGCCCTCGTCGTCGCCGGCCTTGGCCTCAACCTGTTCGGCCCCCGCCTGTTCAGTTCGCAGCGTCGATAAGCTTGCCGGCCTCCCAGCCGAGGATGGCGCGCTTCCGCGTCAGGCCCCAGTGGTAGCCGGTCAGCGCACCGGATTTCCCGAGCGCGCGGTGGCAGGGCACGACAAACGAGATCGGGTTTGCGCCGATCGCGGCACCCACCGCGCGGGAAGCGGCAGGCGCCCCTATGCCGGCGGCGATCGACGAATAGGAGGAGGCCTTGCCCATCGGGATGCGCAGCAGCGCCTGCCAGACCCGGACCTGGAAGTCGGAGCCGATCAGCACGACGTTCAGCGGCTGGTCGGGACGCCAGCGGGCGGGATCGAAAATGCGCGCCGCGTATGGCGCGGTCGCCCCCATGTCTTCGACATAAGACGCGTTCGGCCAGCGCCCCGACATGTCGGCGAACGCCTCGCGCTCACCGCCCGGGTCGTTGAAGGAGAGGCCGGCGAGCCCGCGGTCGGTGACCATGATCAGCGCCACGCCGAAGGGCGAGATATGGTAGCCGTAGCGGATGGCGAGCCCTTCGCCGCGCGTCTTGTAGTCGCCGGGGGACATAGCCTCATGCGTGACGAAGAGATCATGGAGGCGGCCGGGGCCGGACATGCCGAGCTCGAAGGAGGTTTCGAGCAGCGGCATGCCGCTGTCCAGCAATCTGCGCGCATGGTCGAGCGTGACCGCCTGCAAAAAAGCTTTTGGCGAGAGCCCTGCCCAGCGGGTGAAGAGCTTCTGCAGCGCCGTCGGCGTCGAGCCGACATCCGCCGCGAGCTCTTCCAGCGAAGGCTGGTCGCGGTAGTCGAGGCTGATCTTCTCGATGACGCGCCGGACGGTGTCGTAGTCGCTGCCTACGGGCGTGATGTCGTGCTCGAGGACCGGGGATATCGGCATGCGGGCATTCATAGGCATCAGGGCGTTCATGGCAATGTCTCCTCGGCCCTGAATATCGTGCCTCCCGGCGGCCGCAGCCACCCGAAACTTGCTTCGTGGGCTCGGATTTCGTCGGAGATTACCGCCCCTTGGCGGTCGCCAGCGCCCGGGAAAAGGCGACCGCGAAGCTTTCCCGGTCGTCGGGGTTGAGGAACCCGCCGATCGCCACGGACCGTCCCTGTCCCTCCACCGCCATGCCGGTGATGCCGATCTCGTCGTGGCGGGAGATCGCGAATTTCGCCCAGAATGGGTTGAAGTGATGCGCCTCGGAGCGGCCGGATGGCGCGACTTTCGTGATGTCCAGGCTGGTGCGCGACACCGAAACTTCCTCCCGGGCGCGGGCAGCGCGGTAGTTCAACTTGAAGCAGATGTAGACCAGCAGCACGTCGAGCCCGAAGAAGCCGAAAACCGGCCATGCGCCATGCGCCAGGAAGATGGCGCCGGTGGCCAGCCAGCCCAACAGCAGCGCGCCCATCAGCAAGGCGAAGCCCTTCCGGCCAAGCGAGCGGTGCGGCGTGAGCAGGGCCCGGAAGAAGGGCTCGTCGGCAGCGGCGTTTGTATCGCTCATGAGAGACAAATATAGAGGGGCTATGGAAAAGCCCAAGCGAAAATCGCCGCGCTCAAGCAGC
>Ga0233385_1000736_pt1 | contig 15192 bp, 18 predicted proteins | sample ElkDunMinimDraft_16_FD_191543 | JGI IMG/M metagenome (GOLD analysis project Ga0233385, IMG submission 191543) | Fecal eukaryotic communites from dung pellets of Tule Elk in California, USA - Elk Dung G36 | ecosystem: Host-associated > Mammals > Digestive system > Large intestine > Fecal | place...
GCGCCGCTAGCTCAACTGGCAGAGCAGCGGACTCTTAATCCGCGGGTTCGGGGTTCGAGTCCCTGGCGGCGCACCAATGATCAAGGCCTTGGCCTGGTGGTTCACACCGGGTCGGGGCCTTTTTCGTGTCTGCGTGTCGACGGTGGTGGCTCGGTGGGTGCTCGGGAGCCGATGGACCGCGTTGGTGCCAGTAGGACACGGCAGAGTGTTCCGGGACGCCGGTTGGTGGCGGCCGGTGCGCGGTGTGGTCGGGTTGCCGGGTCGCGGCTGTCGGTGGTTCCTGGATCAGCTCGGTGGGCGGTTCCCGGAGGGCTCGGTGCCGGGATCCGGCGATCTTGGAGGAAGGCGGTATGCCGGTTCTGCGACTTCCGTCGTCAACTCTTCGGCTGATTCGGTGAACAGTGATCATGGAAAACGTCTCACAAACCCCGTTTTGAGGGTGCGGGAGTTCCTTCGGGACACCGCCGCACCACCGCGTCGCCGGGATGGTGTGGCGTCGCCGGGGTGGGGGATCATCGATGGGTGGCCGGTGGTCGTGAGCTGTCGCCTCGGCGGTGGCGGATCCTGTCGTTCCTGGCATTGCACGGATGGGCCACCACGAGCGACATCGCGGTGGTGGCAGGGGTGCCGCGGTTGACCCGCACCGGGACCTCACCTGGTTGCACACCGTGGGCCTGGTGGGCCGGGAGCGGTCGGCGGAGGACCGAGCGCACGTCTGGTGGTACAGGATAGGATCACTGGGGAGGGGGCCGAGCTGCTGGATCGTGATCTCGTCCTGTCGGGGCGGCCGGTGCCGTTGCGTCTGGGTCAGCGGGATTGGGGTGCGGCGCACTACCTGCTGTTCCTGCCGCTGCTCGCGGTGTCACGCCAGGATCCCGCTCGGTGTGGGCTGTTCCAGTGGTTGACGACGTTGGACACGTCGGTGTGGCTGCGGGAGCGGGGCTTGGCGCATTTGCGTGCTGACGGGTACGGCGTGTGGCTGCAGGACGGCCGGTGTCTGCGATTCCTGGTGCACGTCGATCACGCCCGGTTGGTGAGGTGATCGCCGAACGAGAGCGGTCCACTGCCGGGCTCGGGGCTGTTCTGGCTGGCTATCGGCGCACCGACCCGGTCTTGCCGGTCGGCGTGGTGCTGGTCATCGCTCGGGACGCGGCACGGGAGGCCAACCTGGTCGATGATCTTGTGAGCCGGCCGTTGCGGGCGCCGATCGCGATCACCGCCGTCGACCTGCTGCACCTTTATCGGCCGCATGAGCAGGTGTGGAGGATCCCGGCGGCGGGCACCGCACGTCACCGGCTGATCGACCTATCTCCTTCAGCCGGAGCTATCCCCGTTAATTCGAAGGTAGGCGGGCCGTTGTAAGCGAATGCGTGGGAGCCGCCATGGGCCGGGCGTCCTTAAGGAGCAAGCAACGGCCATACGGAGTACTTGCCTCTGGCGATGAGAGTACAGCCTTCGCATACCGGAGAATTGGCTCACTGGCTAGCGGTAATCCGTTGGATCCGCACAGACATGAACTTCCCTAAGGTGAGCCTATGGCTCGCGACTACACGTCCGACGGCACCTACTGGACCGTCCGCAAGGTCGGCAAGGTCTACTGGGTCGTCCGCATCGACAACAACAACAGCGACTATCGCTGGGCCGAGATCTGGGGCGGCTACTACCGCGCCGGTGCAGCTGGCGGCGCTGCAGCCGAGCTTGCTTACAACCAGGGCAAGCGGGATGTGGCACAGCAGCTGAGGGAAAGCCTGCACGGTGCGCTCGACTCGGTCGGCCTGGGAGCGCCGAAACCGGCACCGGTGCAGCCGGATGCAGCAAAGATTGTGCCCGGTGACGATGAGGACTCGGACGATGAGTAGGGAGCTCCGCCTCGTCCCCAGCTCTTGGTGCAAACCGGTAGGTAACGACCCATCCGGCGTGTCGTTGTCTTGATGGTCGATGCCGTTGTCGCTATGGTCTGTGCGCCCCAATGGTGTCGCGTGCCGCCCCAATTCAGCCCGCAAGTCAGACGGCGGATGGCCGCTGACCTGCGAACTTCTGGTCCAAGTGGCACGACTCTTCGAGCTGTCGGGACGCGTCTGTCCTGTCAACCCGACGATTCGTAGCACAGGGTAGTACGCCAGCTGCGAAACTCCGACATTCGGGCGATGTTGTAAGTGGCCCCTGCCGCTGGATAGCGGCAGGGCATCCGGAACAGCAGGGGGTAGCCGGTGACGGAGGAAGCTGTGGACGTTCTCGCGCTCGCGTACGCCCAACGGCAGCTGATCGTCGTGCAGCGTGACGAGGAGATCTTGGCTCACCGCCGGCGGCCCGACGCTGCCTCCCGACCGGGCCAGACTGCCGTCGAGACCAGCGACAGGAATTCAAAGACGAACTTCCTTCCTTTTCACCTCTTCCTGACTCGCCCAGCGGTAGTTCTGGCGGTCGCCGGCGCAGCGGTCGCGGTTGGTGCAGCGGTGGCGTTGAAGCAGTCGTCGTCGCCAGGCTCCAGCACGGGGCGAGTGCTTCGGCTGCGCACAGCAGAGATCGCTGGCCTGCAACTGCCGCTCGGGCATCCGCTGTTCGACACGGTCTACGTCGGGCACCCGGCCCGGCCTGCTGCCTATTACCCGCTCGCCGATTTTCACCGGCGGGCCTTTGAACATAAGTTCAGTGAGGCTTTGCGGCTGGTGACCAGCCTTGGTGCGACCTCCATCAAGGTTTCCGCGGTGCAGGGATGGGGGCGGGAGTTCTCCGCCGGCCTTCGGGTGGGTTTGCCGGCTGCGGACAGCGTCGGCGCCAAGGTAGCGAACCAGGAGTCTCGCAATCGCGAGTTCCTGTACTCGGCCGAGCTCGACGGGTCGGCCGAGCCGGTTATCCCGCCGGATCTGGTCTGGTTCCCGCACGAGGACGCCTGGCAGGAGATCGCCCGGCAGCGGATCAAGCACAGGCTGCGGTCGTTCGAGCTGCAGGTAACCTATAAGGACGACTTCTCGGTGACCAGCGAGCTGGCCGCTGACGTGTCGAAAGCGAACTTCAAGCTCGGCGGCGAGTTTCAGCGACAGCAGTCGACTATCTGGGCGATCAGCGGGACGTTTGCGCACTGAGTGGGTGTGTTTTAGGGGTGCAATTGGGCCTGTCGTCGTTGCTGGTGGCGGGGCTAGTTCACCACGGGTGCGAAGGCGCAGCATCTGATTGATTGCGGGCATTGAGGGACTCGGCGGAGGGTCGAGTGTCGACGGCTCCAGGCGCCCCTCCAGATCTCCCCACTGAACTTCCCTTCTGCGCCGGAGAATTGACGTCGATCTTCGTATCCCGACTGAAGCGCTCATCTGGCCGCAGATCGCGCGGCTCGCTCTGTGCTCGGTACGGCCGCCCGCGAGGCTGGCGAGATGGCGTTTGTGGGTTCAGGTAAGCGAGTTGGCGCCGACGTAGGGAGCGGCTGCCGATGGCGCTGATGGTGTCGGCCCTGCCTGAATGTCCCGCGGTGGACAGAAGAGCGGTAGCTGATCTGGATCGGCCCCGGCCTGCCCTACGCTGACGCCATGAGGGAACGGGACGTGAATCAAACTCCAGCGCTTGCCCTACCTGGCGGGTGCTGATGGATCGGCAGGCCGCGGTGCCGATTCACGTGCTCCCGTACGAGGTCCGGGCTGATGTGGAGACGTTGTGGCGCTACCACGACATGCACCACGAGCTGCGCCCGTGCGACGTGGGCATCGGGCTGGGCAGCCATGACCTCGGCGTTGCGGTGATCGCAACGCGGCTGTTTCGAGCAGGCCTGTTCCCATGGATCGTTTTCACCGGGGCGAACGCGCCGACAACGATCGAGCGGTTCCCTGACGGCGAGGCGGTGCACTATCGCGAGTACGCGGTTGAGCACGGTGTGCCGGCGGAGTCCATTCTCGTGGAGCCGCGTGCCACGAACACCGCCGAGAACCTCGAGTTCTCCCGTGCGCTCCTGGCCGAACGCCAGATTCCAGTGCAGTCGGTGCTGATCATGTCGCGGCCCTACCAGCAGCGTCGGGCCTACGCCACCTGCAGGTTGATGTGGCCGGAGGTCGATGTGGTCTGCGCGTCGAACCCACTCGAACTGGACGACTACGTGAGCAGTATCGGCGATCCGCGGCGGGTGGTGGACATGCTGGTAGGCGACACGCAGCGGATCGAGGTGTACGCGGAGCGCGGGTTCGCGATCCCGCAGGAGATGCCGGACGAGGTACGGGCGGCCTTCGAGCGCCTGGTGGCAGCTGGCTACACGAGCCGGCTGATCTGAGCCCAGCTACCAGCGCGGCCCACCCGATCGGACGCCCATCCGGTCGCTGAGTTCGACGGCCAGTCGAGGTGGCCGGGGGCGGGTGAGGATGTCCCGGACAAGGTCGCGGGAGAGCCGGTGGTAGCGCACCTGGTCGGGGCCGATGACCTCGGCGTCCAGGAGCGCCGCGAGCGCGTCGTCGATGCGGTTCCACCGGGCAAGGGCTCGGGCGGTTTCGATGGCGTGCCGCACCTGCCGCTCGACGGGCACGGTGCTGGTGTCGAGTGGGGCGCCGATGGCGATGGCGCGTTGCACGTCGCCGAGTTCCATCGCCACGGTCGTCTTGTGGATCGACACGTTGGTCGGCCCGAACGCGGTCCACACGTGGTTGCCATCGGCGCCGAGTCGCCGTGCGGCGGCATCGGCCTCGGCGATGTGGGTGTCGGCCGAGGCGCGGTCGTCGTCCCGGGCGGCGGCCAGCGCGCAGACCAGGTGCAGGCTCCCGTAGACCGACAGCAGCTGCGGAGTCGGCTTGACGAGCCGTGTTTCCAGGAACTGTGCCGCCGTGGCGGCGAGGCCTCGGGCTTGGGCGTACTCGCCGATGGACGCCAGCGAGTGCGCGGCGGAGCGGCTGAGTGAGCCGATGACGACGTGGTCGTGGCTGGTGTTGGCGGCGACCAGCCCTCGGCTGGCGGCGGTCCACGCGAGGTCACCTTCGCCGAGCTTGGTGAGGAACAACGCGGCGAGCTGGTGCGCGTAGGCGGTCATCGCATGCGCGCGCTGGCCGTCGTCTCCGTCGTACGCCTCTGTGGCGGTGAGGCAGTCGTGGATGAGGTAGGGCAGCCGGCGGGCGAGGGTGCCGTACCTCGAGTGCTGGTAGGCGGTCCAGATCTCGGCGACGTCGTTCTCGATCTCGCGCAGGGCGGGAGCCTCCACGTCCCCCGTGCTGGCAAGCGCCGGCGCGAGGTGACGATAGTCGTGGAGCGCGGCCCGCAAGGCCGGGATCGTCTCGCGCCCTGAGTCGTCCGACCACTCGAACAGGCTCGGTGCACCGATCAGGTCGCCGAGGGACACGTCGAGGGCCTTGGCGATCGCGCGTATGACAGACAGCCGGTCCAGGTCGGCCCGATTCGTCTCGACCTTGCGTAACCACTCCTGCGTCTTGCCGACCAGACCGGCCAGCACCTCCTGGGAGAGCCCGCGCCGCCGCCGGTAGAAAGCGACGCGCTGGCCGATCGTCATGTCGTCCGTCATCCCTCGCACACCATCACCCTGCCCGATGAAGGCCGCCGGACCCGGTAGGGATTTTCCCGGTCCTCCGGACGGACCGCCCCTACGTTCAGTTCACCCCGGATCACCGGCACGTGTCGATGCCGGTGTCGGGATGACTGACAGGGAGCTGCAGATGGAGGGATCGATGAGCGGCGCACCACACCACGGCTTGGGCCGCTGGCTCGGCCCGTCCGGGAGCGAACTGTCTCGGCGTTCTCCCCGCCTGCGTACCGCCATGGGGGCTGCGCGGGTGGGTGATCGGCGGTCTGCTCCCAGCCGCCGTGATGCGGCGGCGGGCTCGCCATTCCCCCGGCGAGCCCGCCGCTCATCGTCCCTGGTGGGGGGTGGCGGCATGACGGTGTACGTCTCGCGTAACACCATGGCCGGCCAGTCCCGGCGCCCCGAGCCGAGGTGGACGGCCTCGCCGGGGCAGGTGTGGCCCGCTGACCCGCCGCTGCTCACCTTCGTGTGGCGTCGGCTGTTCGAGCAGCAAGCCCGCGAGGGCGGTCGCCGGTGACTGGCCAGCAGCGTCGTCTTTCGGTGAACCGGCCCGTGCCCGCCGAGGTGGAACATCTGCCGATGCGCCCGCTGTGGCTGTGCCGCCGATGCGGGCAGCCGTGGCCCTGCGGCGCAGCGAAGCTCGCGCTCCTGGCTGAGTATCAAGAGGTGCCGGTGAGCCTGTTCCTCTACCTGGCCGGCTGCCTGCATGACGCGATCGACGACTTGCACCGGCTCAACCCGAGCGTCACGGGCAGCGCCGCGGACATGTTCGACCGGTTCCTCGGCTGGCCGGCCCGGCATACCCACGCCTACCGCGTCAGTACCACCACGGCCGTCAGCATCGAGGAAGCCTCCTCGTGAACGGCATCGGTCTCATCAACGCCACCGGCCAGCCGGCGATCGCCGGCAGTTTCCACACCCTGGTCGTGCAGCCGACGAGCTTCTGCAACCTCGACTGCACCTACTGCTACCTGCCCGACCGGAGATCCCTCCGCCTGATGAGCGGCGCGGTCGCGCGGGCCTGTGCCGAGTCGATCGCCCAGCAAAACAGCGGTCATCCGGTGAGTGTCGTGTGGCACGGGGGCGAACCCACCGCCACACCCATAGGGCTGTTCCGGGATCTGCTGGCCCCGTTCGAGGAGTTGCGGCGCGCGGGGCTGGTGCGTCACGAGATCCAGACGAACGCGACGCTGATCAACCGCCAGTGGTGCGAGCTGTTCACCGCCTACGGGTTCGAGGTCGGGGTCAGCATCGACGGACCGGGCGCGTTGAACCGTAACCGCCTCGACCGGGCCAGCAACCCGACGGACGCGCGAACCCTGCGCGGCATGCGGAGCCTGGCCGAAGCGGGGCTTGGGTACTCGGTGATCTGTGTGGTCACCCCGGAAACCATCGACCACGCGGACGCCCTCGTCGACTTCTTCACCGGCCTGCCCGGCTGCGAGTCGGTCGGCTTCAACATCGAGGAGCAGGAGGGCGCCGACCGGGCGCCGGTGTCGGAGGAGGCCGCGTACCGGTTCTGGCAGCACCTCATCAAACGTCGCGTCGGCGGCAACCCGCTGCGGATCCGCGACGTGGACCGGCTGGCCGACTATCTCGCCGCCACCCGCGCCGGGCGCGTAAACCACGCGCCGTACGAGCCGATCCCGGCCGTCTCCTGGGATGGGCAGGTGGTGCTGCTGTCACCGGAGCTGCTCGGCACCACCGAGCCGCGATACGGCGACTTCATCGCCGGCAACGTCCTCCAGCAACCCATCACCGCCATGCTCGCCCGCGCCGGCGACCTGGGCTACGTCGCTGAGTTCGCCACGGCCCTCAACGACTGCGCCGACCACTGCGCCTTCTACGACTTCTGCCGCGGCGCCCAGGCCGGCAACCGCTACTTCGAGCACGCGACGTTCACCACCCGAGAAACGACCTACTGCCGCACCACCCGACAGGCGCTGGTCCGCGCGGCTGCGGACCAGCTCACCCTTCAAGGAGGAGCACCATGACCAACGCTCTCGCGGTCCTCGTCAACGCCGCACCTGAGCAACTCGCCCGCCTCGGCGTCGACCCACAGCGGTCGGTAGCGTCGATCGACGCGGCGAAGTTCGACAACCGCCCCACCTGGGATAACAAGGGTAAGTTCGACAGTCGACCCGGCTGGGACAACTGGAACAAGAAGAAGTAGCCCTCCCGCCACGGACCGCGCGGGGTGGCGTGCCCACCCCGCGCCCACACAGGTTGAGGCAACGTGCGCACCACCACGATCGGCGACGTGAAGGTCCTGCTGCCGGACCTCGAACCGGACGACCTCGACACCACGACGGACCTGGACGGCGGCCTCACCGAGGCCCTCGTCGAGGGCGCAGCGTGGCACGGCTCGCACCTTGAGGACGTCAGCATCCGCAGCAGCCTGCTCATCGGCGTGGACCTGAGCGAGAGCACCTGGGAAGCCGGCAGCCTCTACGGCTGCGAGATCACCCGCACCGACTTCTCCGGCGCGGCCCTGACCGGCATCACCATCGAACGGTGCGCGATCACCGGCTCCCGGTTCACCGGCACAAGACTCATCGACGTGCGCCTGAAGGATGTCCTGTTCGAGGCCTGCCGCTTCGACTACGCCACCCTTCAGCGGGTCACCGCTGCCGGCTCGGTTGCGTTCACCGACTGCACTCTCACCAACGGCGCGTGGTCTTCCTGCCGCTTACCTCGCATCGCGCTGCGGTCATGTGACCTCACCGGACTGGAATTGGACTCCTGCCACCTCGACGGCACCGACCTGCGGGGCAGCCGGCTCCACGGTCTCAAGACGCCGCTGGACAACCTGCGCGGCGTCACCCTCGACGAGGACCAACTTCCTGAGCTCACCCAGTTGACCGTCGCCGCCCTCGACCTCACCGTGCGCAACGAGTGAAGCCGAGGAGGCATTGTGCTCGCTGAACCCACTGGCAGCCCGGACACGATCCTCGTCTGCATCCGGGGCAACTCCGGCTCGGGCAAGAGCAGCATCGCCCGCGAGCTACGACGCCGACACGGCCGGGGCTGCGCCCTGGTCGAGCAGGACTACCTGCGCCGCATCCTGCTGCGCGAACGGGACCTGCCCGGCGGTATCGCGCCTGCGCTGATCGCGCAGACCGTTCGGTTTGCGCTGGACCACGGCTACCACGTCGTGCTGGACGGCATCATGCACACCAGCCGCTACCGCAGCACGCTGACCGCCCTGCGGAACGATCACCGCGGCCGGTCGCTGTTCTGCTACCTCGACGTCTCCCTTGCCGAGACCCTGCGCCGGCACCTCACCCGCCCGCAGGCCAGCGAGTTCACCGCCGAGCACATGAGCGGCTGGTACGCCGCTCATGACGTCCTGGGCTTGCCCGACGAACTCGTCCTACCCGAGACCACCGGACTGAACGAGGTCGTCAAGACCATCGCCGCCGCCGCTGGGCTACCCCAGACCGGACGCGACGACGACCTGCTACCGAACATCCCGTCCCCGTAGAGCAGCCAAGCCGGCTACCGGTGTCGCCGTTCCGGCGCACCGTTCGCCAACGTCGCTCCCGAGTGGCCAGACAACACGTCAAGCACGGCGACTGCGGCGGCGTGGAGCTCGCCCTGCCGCGCCCGCCGGAGCGCTGGCGGGATGACCTGGTCAGGAGTTTCGGACGAACTCCACGACCTCGGAGTCTGTGCGCACACCGCGAGCCTTGAAGCCTGCTGCCGCTACCGCTTTGCAGAGTGAGTTCTGCGACGAGTACCAGTAGGGGAGGTGCTTGCGGGCCGAGGGGGCGAGGGTGTCGCCGAGGATGTCTTCGATCTCACCGAAGGTCATGGACGTCGCCTCGATATCCAGCGCCGCCAGGTAGTCCGCGAGTGGCTGGTACTTGCCGCTCGTTTCTGCGTCCGGCGCTGTCGTGGGCGGTGTGGTGCCCGGGCCAAGAATATCCACCACTTCGGACGGGATACGGATGGCGCTCAGGGGGCCGGCGTCGATGTACACCGGTGTCATCATCGGTGTGACGGAGGGCGGCAGGACTTTGGCGGCCTGTAGGTCGGCGGTGATGCGCGCGGTGGGCCGGGTGATGCCGCGCAGCATGCGGTCCTCGTGGTAACCGCAGAGGGTGTAGATGTTTTCGCGACTGATGATGCCTCCGGCGGATGCGGCGGCAGTGATCACGTCGGCGAGATCACGTCGGCCTTCGCCGCGCAGCTGTTGGAGCAGCATGTCCACTGCTTCTGCCGTCCACGTGCCAGGGTCGTGGATGTCGGGGCGGTTGACGTCGGCATCTCGGGCGGACTCCGGGTTCACCTCGACGTCGAGAGCCTGGGATCGGTTGAGTAGGTCGCTGGCTCGCATCAGGAACAGCTGGTGGCCCGTGTTGTCGAAGAACTCCTTCGTCATCTCCTGTCGTGGGCCGATCATGTCCGGCCCGCGGCGCCACCACCAGTCCTCTTTTTCGTCGTTCGTGACGATGATGAGGTCCATGTCCCGGGTTTTTGCCTCGTGGCATGCCTGCTGGTAGACGAGGTAGTCGCCGGCGACGCCCTCCGGGTGCTGGTCGGCCTTGTCGGCGTCCAGGTAGCCGGGAGGTATGGATGCGTCGACGCGCCTGTTGCCCTCGGTGATCAAGCTGTTCCAGACCTTGTCCTCGGGGCGTCTGAGCACCTTGCCGGTCAGAAGCGCGGAGAGTCTGCTGAGTACGGGGTCTGCGTCGGCTGGTGTGGAGGGGTGAACGCGGTCGGGTGTGGCGCTGGCGATGGCATCCCGTAGGCGCTGGAACACCTCGTCGATGTCGGCGTGTAGCCGCTGCAGTTCGGCGTCGTCGATGGCCAGTTGCTTGGACCAGGTCTCAAGAGCCCGTACCGCCGCTGCACGGCTTTTCTCTAGGGCGGCGCGGGCTTCACCTGTCGCGTGCTCGGGGTTGCCGATGGCGCTGAGCCGGTTGCGGTGGAACTCGCGCATTGCCTGGTAGGGAACGACGAGGCGATCTTCGAGCTTCTCGAAGATCGCCAACAGGTCCGCCGTCGTCCGTGCGTTGTAGCGGTACAAGTTGAGAAGCACGTTGGCGTCCACCGCGACCAGCGCTGTGGTCAGTGCCTGGCGTGACTCGGCCTCGCTCGCCACGCGATAGCCCTCGAACCCGTCGAACAACCCAGCCATCGATGACCTCCCCCAAGACGGGCTTCATTGTTATCGATCCCAACGTGCCGGTCCTATGGGCCGAGCGGCCCATTGCGGCTCCTGGACGGCGTCGGACTGTCAGGCCGCGAGCCCGTACCGGGGCTGGTTCCTGATGAGGGCGGCCAGCTCGGCTGCGGTCGCCGTGAGGTCGATGGGTTCGCCGGCGAGTTGGTGGGTCAGCTCGTCGAAGCGGTATCGCAGCAGCCGCTGGTATCGAGTCGCGTAGACCGCGACGTGGGTCACGGGGTGACCGTCGTGATGCGCGAGCAGTGCGTAGGTCAGGATCTGACGGATCAGCTCGTCGAGGTAGCGGTCTTCGTCGAGGCCGCCGCTCTTCACCTCCAGCACGGTGGTGCCGAGGAGGAAGTCGGCGTGGCGGTGTCCGTCGAGCAGGGACAGCTGCGCGGTCGCCGGTCCGTATGAGCGCAGCGCGTCGTGGAAGCCACTGTGGTAGCTCGACCACACGATACGAAATGAGCGCCTGGTCTGGTACGTCTCTCTGAGGGCGCCGTGGAGCAGGTGCGGGTACTGCTCGAGGAGATGACGGGTGTTGGCCACAGCGTCAGCGTCGGAGTGGTGACGGTCGAATGCGTTGAGCAGGATGCGGACGTGAGCGAGCCGGCTGGCGGCCGTGAAGAGCTGCGCCGGACGCACTGCGGGGTCGCTACGGCGCCCGGCGGCGTAGCCTGCGTCACCGGCAACGGATTGATGGCCGGCCATGGTGAGTATCCGGGTCGCGAGGCCGGGGTCGAGGCAGCGGAACAGACGTGGGTACGGACTCTGATCGCCCAGGGCCAAGCCGATGGCGAGTTCGACGACGTGGCCGAAGTACGACTTGTCCGGCGGGTCGGTCAGCAGGATCGAACAGCGGCTGAGGTCCGCCGCGATCTCGGCGCGCAGCACATCCTGGTGCGGAAACATCTCCGCGATCCAGACGCTGACAGGATCTTGTTGTGGGTGACGGAATCGGACGTACATGGTGGTGCTCCTCTCACGACGGAAGCGACGCTGACCACGGACGCGGCAGCGGAAACCCGGCGAGCATGGACCGCACGAGACGGCAGATCGGCGAAACGCCTTCACCAGTGAGGTGGGTATGGCCGCAAGCGGTTCTGTAGCCCCCGGCACTCAGGCCGCGAGATGGGCTCCGCGAGAGGAAACGGCAGGCAGGGGAGACGGATCAACCGACGTCCCGGCCTCTGCACCGTACGACGCTCCCCCGGGAACGCACAAGGGTCACTTTGCCGCAGAGCGATCGCCTGGCTAGGCGGTGTCTTTAAAGGATCTTGGTGTCGGATGTTGTAGCGCGTGGGTCGTCGCTACGAGTTGTCTGACGTCGAGTGGGAAGCGCTGTCGAGGTATCTGCCGTCGGCGGTGACCGGTGGCCGGCCTTGGGTCGATGACCGGCGGGTGCTCAGCGGGATCGTGTGGAAGATCCGGGCCGGGGCTGCGTGGCGGGACGTGCCCGCTCGGTACGGTTCCTGGCAGTCGATCTACACCCGTTTCCGCAGGTGGGCTTTGGACGGCACGTTCGAGCGGATGCTCGCCGGGGTCCAAGCCGACGCGGACGCGGCGGGGGACATCGACTGGCTGGTGTCGGTGGACTCGACCATCGTGCGAGCCCACCAGCACGCCGCGGGCGCTAAAGGGGGACCTGCGAAACGGACGAACCACAAGATCACGCCCTCGGTCGATCTCGAGGTGGACTGACCACCAAGATTCACCTCGCCTGTGACGGCCTGGGCCGCGCTCTCGCGTTTGTGCTCTCTGGTGGCAACGTCAACGACTGCACCCGCTTCGCCCACGTCATGGCCGCGATCCGTGTCGGACGGCCAGGTCCCGGCCGGCCCCGGGTCCGCCCGGACCATGTCATCGCCGACAGCAGGTACATCGAGGATGAGTACCCGACGACGCCGACGCCCCGTATCGAGGCCTACGTCCGGACGTTGCTTGAGAGGTGGCCGGACCTGACCGGGGATGACGACGGGCGGAGCCCCTGGTCAACGGGTGGGCTCATCGATTCTGCATCGGGGCCATTTGTCTACTTCCCCATGGTCTACAGCCGGGCTCGGGAGGTGTCGGCAGGGGCGGCGCGTATCGCGGCCGAACATGGCCTTGTCTGCTTCGACCCCCAGCAGGGTCGGCTTCGGCCTGCTTCCGGCCCGCTGTAGGTCGGGCCAGTCGCGGGCCACAAGCCGGTGTCATCGAGGGGCAAGCGAGGCCGGTGGAGGCCGACCCGACTTGGGGAAACGCGATCTTTCGGGCTGTCGGCGTCCGACCCGAAGCATTTCTTCAAATCAGCCACCGTTTGGGATAGCCCTTAGCAAAGAGCAGGGTTTAGCCCCCGTAGCCCTCGGCATAGACTTCAATGTCTATATCATCATAGACGTCGTCACCATTCTCATCCATCTCCCCAATGTCATCGAAACGGCGACTGTATTCTCGAACTACCTCCATCGGATGACCGACATGATCCGCCAGAGCGCTTTGGTTCGGACCGGCTGTTCCGAACCCACCCCCTTTGCGGTGGCATAGCAGACTATCCGTTCCGACTCATCATCTGCCGCCACAGCCTTGCCCAGCGCCAAGGTCACCTTGCACTGCCAACAGACCAACCACGCATATTCTGCCATGCCTTCACCTCTCAATGATCCGCTCAATCATATGCACCTGGTCGGCCGGGGCGATAGGCCGTCGGTGGCCCACCTGGCCGCTTAAAGTTGCTCGGAGGCGAATTGCTGGTGTCTGCCGCTAATTCGGGCTGGAAGAACATTGAGATAGATTTGACTGGCGAGCAAGTCGGCAGGCTGGCGATTCTGGGTCGCTTCCCGTCATTTGCGCAAGTGGTATAGACCCCTTGGCGGAGGTTTGTACGTCGGAACGACGCAATAAGTGGGACCCTGCTGAGGAGGGGGATGCAGTGCCTCCTTGGATCACCGCGGTGTCAGCCGATGGCGGCGCGTATGACAGCAGCTGTGTTGGCCAGACTGGGGCCGCAGCGGACGAGTAGTTCATTGCGACCAGTAGTTGCAGGCCGCTCTGCATCGAGTCGGGCAGTCCGGCCGTGGCTACGGCTGCGTAGGTTGGCCGCCGTGCCCGTTGCGTGCCCGATGCAGGGCGGTCGAGGGTAAACGGCGGTTCAACTGCTGAGGGTGCCGGCTAGCTTGGCGATGCAGGTCAGACCAGGTCGTCGGCTTCCGGCTGCCCACCGTGACCACACTTCCTAAACCGTATGGACGTACAGCCATCCGTACAGCCAAGACCGCCGGCCAATGCCGACCCTGCCCGACAATGACCGACGAGCTGACCAGGGAAGCACTACCTGACCAGCCATCCGCGATCTTCTCTTAACCCGCGGGTTCGGGGTTCGAGTCCCTGGCGGCGCACCAACGAGCAAGGCCCTGACCTGGTGGTTAACACCGGGACAGGGCCTTTTTCGTGTCCGGCGGTGGTGGCCGGGTCCCGGCCACGGTCCGCCCGGCAACTACGATGGGCGCGATGGCAATCCCCGAACGGCGACCCAACGACATCCCCAGCGACGAGGACCGCGTCGAGGAGGCCTTGCGGCTTCTCTGCGGCGTGCCGGTCGAGCTCAATGTCGCCGTCAAGCGGCTCAGCCGTGGCAGCGGTGTCTACGCATGGTGGGCGGCTCCCTCGGTCTTTCCCGACCTCCCAGGGCTGCCGAATGAGAACGTCCCGTCGTTGCGGCTGCTGTACGTAGGGCGGGCGACCAACCTGCGGGGGCGAATCCTGCGTAACCATCTCAGGCGTTCGGGCAGCTCGACTCTGCGCCGTACCCTGGCCGGGCTTCTTGTATCCGAGGGATTCCGAACGACCTGGACCGACCGGGTCGTCCTGGTCCCCGAAGATGAGGCGCGGCTGACCGCGTGGATGCATACGCACCTGCGCCTGACGTGGGCGCAGGACCCGGAACCGGTGGCCGTCGAGGCCGAGCTTGTCCGGCGTCTGCACCCGCCACTCAACGTGCACGGCGTCGACCCCGAGTACCTCCAGGCGACCGTGGTGGCCGCCAAGAACTCGTACAACGCCAGCAGCCGCCCGGCCGAGCCTCCGCGAACGTCGTAACTGATTCCCCGAGATCGGCGGGGTTGAGCGACCGGCGGGGTTGCGACAGATACGCAGAGTTCTCGTGACTCAGTCAGCGCCCGGACCGGTCGGCCTGGCATAGCCGCATACATCGTGCACCCAGTAGTCCAGATACCTCTCCACGGCCTCGCGATCCGCAAGGTCCAGCGATAGCCACTCCCGTGCTGAGCTGACCGGACCATCTCAGCTGCGGCCTGCTCAGTCTCGTCGGGCTTGAGCCGCCGGCTACACGAGTCGGCTGATCTGAGCCCAGCTACCAGCGGGGTCCGCCCGATCGGACGCCCATCCGGTCGCTGAGTTCGACGGCCGGCCGAGGTGGCCGGGGGCGGGTGAGAATGTCCCGGACGAGGTCGCGGGAGAGTCGGTTCCACCGGGCGAGCGCGGGTTCGGGGTTCGAGTCCCTGGCGGCGCACCA
>Ga0233385_1000739_pt1 | contig 15178 bp, 12 predicted proteins | sample ElkDunMinimDraft_16_FD_191543 | JGI IMG/M metagenome (GOLD analysis project Ga0233385, IMG submission 191543) | Fecal eukaryotic communites from dung pellets of Tule Elk in California, USA - Elk Dung G36 | ecosystem: Host-associated > Mammals > Digestive system > Large intestine > Fecal | place...
GCCGTCGCGGTGAACCCGTTGAAGAAGTCGATCGTGGCCGCAATTTCGATGCCCTGGCGCTTGCTTTCGCCATCCCTGTTGATCGACGTGGCGAGATAGTCCGGTGGACCGCCATATTCCGTGACGATCTCGTTGGTCAGATTCTGGTTGAAGTAGGTCAAATCGACCACCAGCGCGCGATCGAAGAAGCCATGCTCGATGCCGACATCCCAACCGAAACTTTCTTCGGGGAGAAGGTCTGGATTGCCCTCGAAGGAAGCGGGAACGTAGCCGAACTGCTCGAAGAATGTCGGGTTGGTGACCCCGGTCCCGACTGAGGCATGCAGGCGCGTTTCGGTGTCCGGTATCAACCAGGCTCCACTCAACGTGTAGGTGGTGGCGTCGGCGAATTCTTCGTTGAAATCACGCCGCACCCCGGCGTTCACGTAGAACTGCTCGAGGAACGAGCCGCGATATTCGGCGACGAGGGAATTGCCGTCCCGCGCGAACGTCTCGGTGAGATGTGAGGGCGCGAAGGTCTCGCGCTCCCATTCGTAGCCGCCGGTGAGCTGATGCGTGGCGCCGAGAAGGTCCGGTGTGTCGAACTCGTAGCTTGCCTGGTAGGTGCCGTTGTAACGATTGCCGTCGCTCCAGAAGAGTTCGTCGTCGTCGAAACTGTCCCGGTGTGTGTCGCTGGCAAGGAAGCGCGCCTTCTGCGTCAACGCTCCGTCGAACGAAACGTGGGTGGCGCCGACCGATCCGAAGAACTCCTGGGTCGCCGTCCAGTCGTCGCCATCGATGACGAGCCCGTAGTCGGGACCGGGCGTGGAGACCTGGGGGTCGACATCGCTTTTCCGGTCGACATAGCGCAGCGTGCCGTCAAGCGTCAGGTCCTCGGTGACATCCAGTGTGAAGCTGCCGTTGAGCGTCGCGTTGCGGTCGCCGTCATCCTCCGTCCCGAAGTCGGATATGTTGAAACCATCTGTACGACGGAACGCGCCGGCGATCGCCACGTCGTAGTTTTCGCCACCGCCGGAAACAGAGCCGGCGAAGAGCGCCGTGCCGTCCGTTCCGGCTTCCGACCGTGCGGTCGTCGCGAAGCCGTCGCGTTCTCCGCGCCTGGTGATGATGTTGACGACGCCAGCGGTAGCATTCGAGCCCCAGAAGGTGCTTTGCGGGCCGCGCAGCACTTCGATCCGGTCGATGTCGTCGACAAGCAGGCCGCCGAAGTCAAACTCGCCGGTCGACGTCTCGCTGACTTCGACGCCGTCCACCATGACGAGCAGGTGATTGGCCTCCGCGCCGCGTACGCGGACCTGCGTGGCGCCACCGAAGGATCCGCGCCGCGATACCGAGAAACCCGGAACGAAACGCAGCGCGTCGGCCACGTAGCGGATCCGGTTCTTCTCGAGCTGCTCTCCGCTGATGACGGTGAAAGCCCGACCCGACTTTTCCTGTTCCACGGGCGTCAGCCCGCCAGTGACCAGGATTTGCTCAAGCAATGTGACGTCGTCGGTCTCGCGTCCGGCCTCCTGTCCCTTCGCTACCCCCGTGAAAGCCAACGCCGCGACGCCAGCCCAAACAACTCTTTTCTGCATGCCTGTTCCCAATAGGATCGAGCGAGGCGAAACGTCGCCCCAAGGTTTCGTGGAAACCGCACGCAGAATTTTTCGACAGGGTCAGCGATCGACATATCTCACCCCGCGGCCGTCTCCGGCATGCGGCAACACTTCGTAGTGTCACCGCCACGGACGACCGCGCCTGATCACACCCCGTGATCAAGCATGGGTGACCGGAACAGGCAGGTCTCCTGACTTCCATGTCATCGCCTTCCTCCGCCTTCCCGGAAGCTTTTCAGCTGCCAGTGGCATGATGGAAGAAGGCTCAACGGCTACAGTTGCGGGGGCAGTCGCGGCTTCGGACAGAGCGTCCTTACCGTGTTCCCTTTTCATCCGCCTCTCGGCGGAACCAGTTCCGTCCGGAAACTAGTGAGACTCGCGAAGCGATGTCAATCGCGGCAAGGGAAAATGCTCGGCGGCAGGCTGGGTTGGCCATTCAGGTCCACCGACGACAGGTGCATGAACGTGTGCATTGGACCTTCCGGGCCTTGAAGCGGCTAGACAAGGAATAGAGAGAGACTTTCAAAGTCCAATTCCCGAGCGGGTACGGCCCGGGAATTGGAGTGTCTAGTTGGGGCTGTCACTCTCAGCAGGGGTGATTGGCAGAGAAAACAGCGAAGTTGTGGCTCGATCTGAACGACCACCACGTCAACCATGATGCTCTCCCCTCAGCTGCAGCCGCTCGTGGCCCCGCACGTGTCGCACTTCTCGCAGGTGCCGTTTCTCACCATGGTGAAGTTGTGGCACTCGGAGCATTCGTTGCCGGTGTAGCCTTGCATCACCGCCTGGGCGCGGCGCTGGGAGGCGAGCGCCTTGGCGTCGGCGGCTTCCTGCGCTGCCGCGTCAGTGAAGAGCGCGGTGGCGGGGGAGGTGGCTTCGTGCGCTTCGTCCTCGGCGATGTCCTCGGCCAGCTCGTTCGCCCGCTCCTCATAGTCGCGCTTGAAGGCGACCGCCCCTTGCGTGTCGGCGCGCGCCGCTTGGACCGACGCTAGAGCCCTGACGTTGGAGCCGGCGACGGCGGTCGGGGCGCTGCGCAGCGGGGTGGTCCCGGCGGGCGCCGAACCGCCGCCAAAGCCCTTGGGCTCGGACGATGCGCCGAGGCTCGACACCAGCTTCACCGGCGAGGCGCCGCGCGTCAGGCCCTTGGAGAAGGCCGAGGCCTTGCCTTCGGTGATGCCCTTGCCCAACGCCGTGTTCTCGAAATTCGAGGTGTCGACATGGGCGAGGTCGTGGCGGCCCGCATAGGAGATGGCGAGCTCGCGGAACACGTAGTCGAGGATCGACGTGGCGTTCTTGATGGCGTCGTTGCCGACGACCATGCCGGCCGGCTCGAATTTCGTGAAGGTGAAAGCCTCGACATACTCTTCCAGCGGCACGCCGTATTGCAGGCCGAGCGAGATCGAGATGGCGAAGTTGTTCATCATCGCACGGAAGGCGGCACCTTCCTTGTGCATGTCGATGAAGATCTCGCCGAGGCGGCCGTCGTCGAACTCGCCGGTGCGCAGATACACCTTGTGGCCGCCGACGACGGCCTTCTGGGTGTAGCCCTTGCGGCGGTTCGGCAGCTTCTCGCGGTCGCGGTAAAGACGCTCGACCACGCGCTCGACGATCTTCTCGGTGACCTGCGTCGCGCGGACGGCAGCGGGGGCCGCGACCAGCGCCTCGACGGCGTCGTCCTCGTCCTCCTCCTCATCGGCGATGAGGGAGGCGTTGAGCGGCTGGCTGAGCTTGGAGCCGTCGCGGTAGAGAGCGTTCGCCTTCAGCGCCAGCTTCCAGGAGAGCATGTAGGCGTTCTTGCAGTCCTCGACGGTCGCCTCGTTGGGCATGTTGATCGTCTTGGAGATGGCGCCCGAGATGAAGGGCTGGGCGGCCGCCATCATGCGGATGTGGCTCTCGACCGAGAGGTAGCGCTTGCCGACCTTGCCGCAGGGATTGGCGCAGTCGAACACCGGATAGTGCTCGGCCTTGAGGTGCGGCGCGCCTTCGAGCGTCATCGCCCCGCAGATGTGGACGTTGGCGGCCTCGATCTCCTTCTTCGAAAAGCCCAGCGCCGGCAGCATCTCGAAGGAGAAGTCGCCGAGCTGCTCGTCGGTGAAGCCGAAGGTCTCCTTCACCCAGTCGGCGCCGAGCGTCCACTGGTTGAAGACGAACTTGATGTCGAAGGCCGAGCCGAGTGCTGCGTTGATCGTGGCGATCTTCTCGTCGGTGAAGCCCTTTGCCTTCAGCGTGCCGGGGTTGATGCCGGGGGCCTGGTTGAGGTTGCCGTGGCCGACGGCGTAGGCCTCGATCTCGGCGATCTCGGCCTCGCGGTAGCCCAGCGTGCGCAGGGCCTCCGGAACGGCGCGGTTGATGATCTTGAAGTAGCCGCCGCCGGCGAGCTTCTTGAACTTCACCAGCGCGAAGTCGGGCTCGATGCCGGTGGTGTCGCAATCCATGACGAGGCCGATCGTGCCGGTCGGCGCGATCACGGTCGCCTGCGCGTTGCGGTAGCCGTGCTCCTCGCCGAGCTCGATGGCGCGGTCCCAGGCGGCCTTGGCGGCCTGCCCAAGTTCGGCCTGCTTGAGGTCGGCGTGGACGAGCGGCACCGGGTTGACGGCGAGCTTCTCGTAGCCGTCCTTGTCGCCATGGGCGGCGCGGCGATGATTGCGCATGACGCGCAGCATCGAGTCGGCGTTGCGGTCGTAGTTCGGGAAGGCGCCGAGCTCGGCGGCCATCTCGGCCGAGGTCGCGTAGGCGACGCCGGTCATGATCGCGGAGAGCGCGGCGCAGATGGCGCGGCCCTCGTCGGAGTCGTAGGGGATGCCGGAGGTCATCAGCAGACCGCCGATGTTGGCGTAGCCGAGGCCGAGCGTGCGGTACTCGTAGGAGAGCTTTGCGATCTCCTTGGAGGGGAACTGCGCCATCATGACCGAGATCTCGAGCACCATGGTCCAGAGGCGCACGGTGTGCTCGTAGGCGGCGATGTCGATGGTGCCGTCGGCGTTGCGGTAGGGCAGGAGGTTGATGGACGCGAGGTTGCAGGCCGTGTCGTCGAGGAACATGTATTCCGAGCACGGGTTGGAGCCGCGGATCGGGCCGCCGGCCGGCGAGGTGTGCCAGTCGTTCATGGTGGTATTGAAGTGCAGGCCCGGATCGGCCGACGCCCAGGCGGCGTAGCCGATCTTCTCCCAGAGCTCGCGCGCCTTCAGCGTCTTCATCACCTTGCCGTCCTTGCGGGCGGTGAGCTTCCAGTCGCCGTCGGCCTCAACCGCGCGCAGGAAATCGTCCTTCAGCGAGATCGAGTTGTTGGAGTTCTGGCCCGACACGGTGAGGTAGGCTTCCGAATCCCAGTCGGTGTCGTAGGTCTTGAACTCGATCGAGGTGTAGCCCTGCTTAGCGAACTGGATGACGCGCTTGACGTAGTTCTCCGGCACGCCGTCGCGCTTGGCGTCCTTGATGGCGCGCTTGAGCGCAGGGTTCTTGGCCGGATCGTAGCAGTCGTCGCCGGGGCCTTCGCAGGCAACGCACGCCTTCATGACGGCGCTCATGTGCTTCTTGACGATCTTCGAGCCGGTCACCAGCGAGGCGACCTTCTGCTCCTCGTTCACCTTCCAGTCGATGAAGGCCTCGATATCGGGATGGTCGGCGTCGACGATGACCATCTTGGCGGCGCGGCGCGTCGTGCCGCCCGACTTGATGGCGCCGGCGGCGCGGTCGCCGATCTTCAGGAAGGACATCAGGCCGGACGAGCGGCCGCCACCGGAGAGCTTTTCACCCTCGCCGCGCAGCATGGAGAAGTTGGAGCCGGTGCCCGAGCCGTATTTGAACAGGCGCGCCTCACGCACCCACAGGTCCATGATGCCGCCCTCGTTGACGAGGTCGTCCTGCACGCCCTGGATGAAGCAGGCATGCGGCTGCGGATGCTCGTAGGCGGACTTCGACTTGGTCAGCTTGCCGGTGAAGGGGTCGACGTAGAAATGGCCCTGGCCGGGGCCGTCGATGCCGTAGGCCCAGTGCAGGCCGGTGTTGAACCACTGCGGCGAGTTCGGCGCGACGCGCTGCGTGGCGAGCATGTAGCAGAGCTCGTCCATGAAGGCCTGCGCGTCTTCATCGGACTTGAAGTAGCCGCCCTTCCAGCCCCAGTAGGTCCAGGTGCCGGCAAGACGGGTGAAGACCTGGCGGGCATCGCGCTCGGAACCATAGCGCTCGGCCTCGGGCAGCTTGGCGAGCTCGGCCTCGTCGGGCACGGAGCGCCACAGGAAGGAGGGGACGTCGTTCTCCTCGACCTTCTTCAGCCGGGCGGGCACGCCGGCCTTGCGGAAATACTTCTGGGCGAGGATGTCGGCGGCGACCTGGGAGAACTGGGCGGGGACGTCGATGTCGTCGAGGCGGAAGACGACGGAGCCATCCGGATTCTTGATCTCCGAGAGCGCCTTGCGGAACTCGATCTCCGCGTAGGCGGACTGTCCTGCCTTGGTGAAGCGCCGCTGGATATGCATGGTCCTGGTCCCTTTGATGTCTATATATAGCGTCTTTCGGAGGGATTTGCTCGTCCTATCCCGTCACGACACGCGTCCGCCATCGCCGCCTGTCTCCAAGCGGCTTCTCTTCCCCGCCAGCGCCCGCCGCCTCGCTCCGCCAAGCCCCTTGCGGGCCTTGCTTTCCGCGCTGTCGACGAGCCCGCACGGGCCCTCTATCTAAAACTTTTGCCGATTCCCCTAGTTGGGGGAAGCTCACCGTATCTAGCGTCGACTGTGCCCGCAAACACTAAATATAGTATTAACAGACAATTTATTCCAGTCCGACACTTCTTCCTTTCCGTCCCTCATGCGCATGCAAAACCGAAGGCCCCAGAGCGCCCCGCGAACCGGGCGAACTGCTGAAAACCCCATAAAATCTGGAAACTTATTACCGGCCCGGACTTCTTCCGGCCGCGCCCGAAACAGGAGCGCATGACCCATAAGAGGCGACTCGTTTCCGCCCGTCAAGGGTTCGTTTCTGTAAGTTGCGCGACCCCAACATGTTGTGTGCTGGCGATGTGGATATCGGGGAGGGTTGGCGCTTTTTTCTCGCTCGGATTGCGTGGCGCGAATCGATTGCCCGCTCGCGGCCGGCTCACGCAATCGTCATGAGCGGCGGTCTCCGAAGGCCGCGCCGGCTTCCTATCTCCCGCATATCCCGCGAGGAGATCGACATGAGCCGCATCCCACCCGATTCCGGATTGAATCGACCGGCCGATGCTCCTGACGGCAGGCCGGAGCCGCCCGGCAAGGTGGCTACGCTGCTCGGCGCGGCCCTCGGCCTCTTGCCGGCACGCCGCAACTCGACTGCCCTCGCGATGATGAGCGAACGCGAACTGGACGATCTCGGCCTGCTCCCGTGGGAAATCCAGTCGGAGATCGACGGAGGGGCCGACGACCGTGCCGCGATACGGCGGGTACGGACGCCCGTCGCTATCAGGGCTTGATCCCGCGTGGCTTGAATGTGATCGTTGCGCGGGCGCTCATAGCGGGAGCACGACCATGGCGACGCGCGGATTCGTCGGACGGCGAAGCGGATCGGACGAGACCGGGAGATTGCCGCCGGGCCAGTTCCTCGAAAGCGGCTTCCCGGTGCTGTCGGCCGGGCCGACGCCGCGCATCAACACCGAGGACTGGAGCTTTACGCTGAAGAACGGCATCCGTCCGGTGAAGAGCTGGAGCTGGGCCGAGTTCAACGCGCTGCCGCAGTCGAAGATGACGCGCGACATCCATTGCGTGACGACCTGGTCGAAGTTCGACACGGCCTGGGAGGGCGTGCTGATCGAGGACATCCTGGGCGACGCCTTCATCGAGCCGCCGACCGGCTTCACGCTGGCGCATTCCTATGACGGCTACACCACCAACGTGCCGACCGCCGATCTCGTCGGGGGGAGGGCGATGGTGGCACTGCGCTATGAAGGCAAGCCGATAACGCCAGACCATGGCGGGCCGGCGCGGCTCCTGGTGCCGCATCTCTATTTCTGGAAGTCGGCCAAGTGGGTGAACGGGTTGCAGTTCACCGAGAAGGACGAACTCGGCTTCTGGGAGCTGCGCGGCTATCACCGCTACGGGGACCCGTGGAGAGAGCAGCGCTATACGAATGACTAGACACTGATGCGTTGGCAGAACGCCACAGTCACGCAGATCGTCAGGCGCTCGCCGACGGTCATCAGCTTCTTCTTCCGCTTGCCGGAATTCATCCCGTTCATCGCCGGGCAGCATGTCAGCGTGCGGCTGACGGCGCCGGACGGCTATCGCGCGCAGCGCAGCTATTCCATCGCCTCGGCGCCGGAGACGACCGATCACATCGAACTGGCGATCGAGAAGCTGGAGAACGGCGAGGTGTCGCCCTTCTTCCACGAGGTGGTCGAGGTCGGCGACGAGATCGAGCTTTCCGAGCCGATCGGCGGCCATTTCATCTGGCGGGTCGAGGACGACGGGCCGATGCTCCTCGTCGGCGGCGGCTCGGGCGTCGTGCCATTCCTGTCGATGGCGCGGCAGCGGGCGCTTGTCGGCTCGACCGCGCCCATGCTGCTGCTTTTCTCGGCGCGCACGCGGCGCGACCTGCTTTTCATGGATGAGCTCGACCGGTTGCGCGGCCGCGGCGACGGCTTCGGCATGGTCGCCACGCTGACCCGCGAGGAGATGCCGCCGGCCGGCGTGTCGAAGGGCAGGATCGACGCCGGCATTATCGCCGGCAGCCTGGCGCGGCTGCCGGGCAAGCCGAGGCGCATCTATATCTGCGGCTCGAATCCCTTCGTGGAGAATGCCGCCCAGCTTGCCATCGACGCCGGCATCGAGCCGGCCATGATCGCAACGGAACGTTACGGGCTGTAGTGCGCGGGATGGCGGCTCAGGCGGCGAACTTGCGCGGGTTTGCGCCGAAGGCCGCGATCATCCTGCAAAGGCCGGGCTCGTTCAGCATTCGGGCGGCATCGACCGGCGAGACCCATTTGCGCTTGCGCTGGCGCTTTTCCTTCCACTTTTCGGCGACCTGGTCGACCTCGAGCGGATAGACCAGCACCTCGCAAGGGATTTCCTCCCCGGAGGCCCGCACCTTGGAATAGAAATAGCGGCCGACCTCCCGCCGCGAGATGAAGCCGGACAGACCCGCTTCCTCGCCGGCTTCCCGCGCGGCGGCGTCGGGGAGGTTCTCGCCGGCCTCCGGCCAGCCCTTGGGCAAGACCCAGCGCCCGGTGTCGCGGCTGGTGATGAGCATGATCTCCACGCCGTCGTCTTTCCTGCGCCAAGGGAGGGCCGCGACCTGCAGGCGGCGGGGCGCCCTGCCGAACAGTCGGCGCACCCTTTCCACCAGATTGTTGCTCAACATTTGGTTCATGAATGCTGGCGGCCTAGGCCCAGCTCCGATTCTTCCGCTGCGTCAATATCTTAAGGCCAATCGCCGCGGATGAAAGCAAAAACTCCATCGGCGAATTCAATCGTCCAGCCTCGCGCAAGCGCCAAGGCAGCGCCGTCCGCGTTTGCGATGGGAACGCGGTCAAGCGCCCGGACGTAGCAGGCCCAACAAACAGGAGATGAAGTTATTCCGATTTCCGGCGTGCGGGCCGGTCAACCCAGGTGGTCGTCGGCGATCGGCTTCTGATAGGTGAAACCGAGGTCCCAGGGGAAGTAGATCCAGGTGTCCTGGCTGACCTCGGTGACGAAGCTGTCGACCAGCGGCCGCCCCTTGGGCTTGGCGTAGACGGTGGCGAAATGCGCCTTCGGCAACATGGCGCGCACGACGCCGGCCGTCTTGCCGGTGTCGGTGAGGTCGTCGACGATGAGTACGCCTTCGCCGTCATCCTCCAGGAGCGACGGCGTGATCTCCTTCAGCACGGCGAGCTGACCCTGCGAGGTGTAGTCGTGGTAGGAGGCGACGCTGACCGTCTCGATCACGCGGATGCCGAGCTCGCGCGCGATGATGGCTGCCGGCACGAGGCCGCCGCGGGTGATGCAGACGATCGCCTTCCACTGGCCGTTGGCGCCGGCAAGCCGCCAGGCGAGCGCACGCGCGTCGCGGTGGAACTGATCCCAGGAAACGGGAAAGGCCTTTTCGGGAAGCGACATGCAGCGGCACTCCAGTGCGGAATGCAGGCGGAATTAGCTGGAAACCCCGGCCCCTGACAAGGGGCGGGCCGTCGGCAAAGACGGTTGTCCGCAGCTATCGCGACAGAAAGGCCGTCACCGGCATGGATTGCAGCACGGTTCGCGTCACGCCGCCGAAAATGAGTTCGCGCAGCCAGGAGTGGCTGTAGGCGCCGAGGACCAGCAGATCGGCGCCGGTGGCGGCGAGGCGGTTGCGGATGATGTCGTCGGTCGCCAGCCCGCCCGACGCTTCGTTATGGACGGTGACGTTCGCCCCGTGGCGCTCCAGCGCGGCAGCGATATCGGCTCCGGCCTCGACGACCGCGGGGCTTTCCGGGGGATCGATGAGCAGGATTTCGGTGCTCTCCGCCTCGAGGATGAAGGGCAGCGCGTCGAAGGTGGCCCGCGAAGCCTCGCGGCTGCCGTTCCAGGCGACGATCACGCGGCGGAACGAGGCAAGGCAGGGCGCGTCGTGCGGCGTGACCAGCACAGGCCGCCCGGCGTCGTAGAGCAGCGCCTCGAGGTCGGGGGAGGCGCCGTCCGGGCCAGCCTGCGCGGCGACGACAAGATCGCAGCTCCGCGCGCTGGCGATGCCGGAATGGGCGCTGTCGCCGGAAAAACTCTCCAGGCTGCGCCACTCGGCGGCGACGCCGGCGTCGGCCGTGCGCTGCCTGAAGATCGCCTCGATCTTCTTCGAGCGCTCCTGATTCACCTCGGCCGAGGCCTGGATGAACTCGGCGTCGGGGAAGCCGATGGTGGAGGTGTAGGGGATGGGCAGCGCCTCGGCATGCAGTCCGATCAGATACGCTTCATGGCGGGCAGCGAGCGCCCCGGCGCAATCGCTGACGCGCTCGGCATCCTCGGCAGTCTGGATGATCGCAAGAATGGTCTTGAACGGCATGGATTCCTCCCAACGAAAGGCTCGGCGCAATTGGAGTGTATTGGTCCCGCAAGTCCGTGCAAGGAGCGGCGAGATCGCAATGCGGTTTTCGTCCTGATGTCTTCGGCAGATGAACGCAGTGACAAACCTCCCGTTCCGACAAAGGAGGCAGACTGGAATCCTATTTCGCCGGCGTCAGGCCCGCGACCATCTCCTCGACGGCCTTGCGCGCAGCGTCGAGCGCTTCCTGCGTGCGGGCGCGCACGACGAGCTCGGTGTGGAACGAGCCGTCGAGATATTTCGGGTAGGAGCCGATGATGGTGTCGGGATGGGCCTTCTGTATCTCGGCGAGCGGCGCGCCGATGATGCCTTCGCCATGCGCGCAGGGGACGGTGGCGGAGAGCAGCTTCGCACCCGTCTTCAGCGTCGGAACGACATTGTCGAGCATGGCCTGGAAGATCGACGGCACACCCGCCATGACATGCACGTTTCCGATGCTGAAGCCCGGCGCGACGGAGACCGGATTGTCGATATGGACGGCGCCGAGCGGCATGCGCGCCATGCGCTTCCGGGCATCGTTGAACTCGATGTTGCGCCTGGCGTAGCTGTCGGCGAGCAGCGCCATCGCCCTGGCGTCGTAGTCGCAGGGCACGCCGAATGCCCTGGCGATCGAATCGGCGGTGATGTCGTCATGCGTCGGGCCGATGCCGCCGGTGGTGAAGACGTAGTCGTAGCGGCTGCGCAGCGCGTTGACCGCGGCGACGATCTCGTCCTCCTCGTCGGGGACGATACGGACCTCCTTCAGGTCGATGCCGATTGCGGTCATGACGTCGGCGAGGTGGCCGATGTTCCTGTCCTTGGTGCGGCCGGAAAGAATCTCGTCGCCGATGACGATCATGGCGGCGGTGACGATGTCTGACATGGGGAAACCTCGGGGAAGCCGACGTCAGATAGCGCGGCAGGCCGCTGGCCGCAATGTCATCTAATCGGTGAACAATCCGCACGGGCGGTATTTCGGGCAGCGGGTTGCCCCTTGGCTTCAAGGCGATACTTTGAGGCCAAGTTTGATTGCCGCAGGAACATTCATGATTTCGGTCATCGGCTGGATCGCCGGCGCGCTCATCCTGGTTGTCGTGTTCGTCGTCGGCTACTTCGTGCTGGTGACGCGGCGCATCGCGGCCAAAGCCGAGCGGATGGTTCCGGTGGCGGGCAAGTTCGTCGAGATCGACGGCAACCGCATCCACTATGCCGAGACGGGTGAGGGGCCTCCGATCGTCTTCGTGCATGGGCTCGGCGGGCAGCTGCATCATTTCCGCCATCCGATGTTCCCGATGCTACCGGGCTACCGGCTGATCGCGCTCGACAGGCCGGGTTCCGGCTATTCGGTGCGCGCGGCGGGCGCGACGGCGCGGCTGCCCGAACAGGCCGACGTCGTGGCCAAATTCATCGCGAAGCTGGGACTGGAGAAGCCGCTGCTGGTCGGCCATTCGCTGGGCGGCGCGGTGGCGCTGACGGTCGCTCTCAACCATCCCGATGCGATCTCCGGCATCGTGCTGCTGGCGCCGCTGACCCATATGGAAGACGAGGTGCGGGCCGAGTTCAGGAGCCTCTACATCACGTCGAGGCTCAAGCGCTGGCTGATCGCGCAGACGACGGCCGTGCCGGCTTCGCTGAGATATGCGCCGCAGACGCTGGATTTCGTCTTCGGGCCGCAGAAATGGCCGGCGGACTATATCGACGCCGGGGGTGGCATGCTGGGGCTGAGGCCGAGCCATATCTACGCCACGGCGAGCGACATCGTCGCGATCGAGAAGGATCTGGGCGGCATCGAGAAACGCTACGGCGAGATCACGATGCCGGCCGCGCTGATGTACGGCACGGCCGACCGGGTGCTCGACTACAAGCACCACGGATTGCCGCTGAAGGACAGGATCGGCGGGCTCGAATTCGAGCTGGCCGAAGGGCAGGGCCACATGCTGCCGTTCACGGCCAAAGAACGGGTTGCCGAGATGATCAAGCGGATTGCCCCGCGGGCGTTCGGCTAGCTCGGGGAAAGCTGTTCAGTGTCGGGCTAGTTGCGCGCGGATGGCGAGGCGTGGACGCGGCGAAGCCCCGGAGCCCGCCGGTTTCGGGTAACGGCTCCGCCTGGCTTTGCTTCCTGGCGAACAGCAAACGCGTCCAGCCGGTTTAGGTAGATGCGCCTCAGGATGTCGCAGGCCGCCCTGGCGCTCTCCTCGCTGCGGCCCTTGAGAAGGCAGCCGCCCAGACTGGCCGCAGCGCCAAGCTCATGGTCCCACACCGCCCATGTCCCGGAGGACTCGGACACGCAACGAAATCTCTGATAGCTCTCGCCCATACGTCACCTCGCCGGGAGGGAACGAGCGGGGCCGCAGATGGTTCGCGGCCAACGGCAGTGTAGTTAACGAAGCGTTGCGGCAGCGTCGACAGGCCGTACAGCTCTGCGACCCGGCCGCCCGGTGCCTGCGTCACCACGCGCAGAATTCTTTTCAGGAGCCCGCTCGCTCGCGGCCTCCCGCAGGGCGCGCAGGCGTGCCGTCTTCTCGTCGCGCGCCTTGCGCTCGGCGGCAAGCAGGGTCCAGGCCTCGCGGTCCGTTCTGGTCGCACGGTTCTCGCGTTCTTCAGGCGTACTCATGCCAGGTCCTCCAGTAACGAGACCCCCTGAGAGCCATTCTTCAGCAGAGCCGGCTGCATACGGCGCACGGCTGCCGGCGCAATGATCCCACCCCGCCATCTGAACGCTGCGGTCCATCGAAGCCCTGAAGCCTCTGCTGGCCCATGAACGGGCGACCCGCCTCATCCGTTCCCGGGCATCTGGCGCCCCAGGCCGGTTCGCAGTATTGTCGCCGCCGTTCGCGCCATGCTGGGGAGCTTGTTGCGTCGATGAAAAGGTTTGTCGCACTGCAGGAGCCGACCTGCACGTGGGCGGTTCTCGATACTTTGGAGGACGTGCCGGCGGAGTTCGGTGACGTGGTCCTGATCGGGCTGGAAAAGGCGGAAGCCGTGAAGCTCGCCTCTCTGGCGAATGCCTCGCTGGCCGATGCCGAGCAGACGCCGGGCAGCGGGGAGGGATGCATGACCATCGCGGGCGTGCGGCTCGTTGCCGCAAATGCGGCGTGAGCGGCTGTCCGGCTTCTCTCCTCGCGCCCATTCCTGGAAAAAGCCGCCGAGATCGGCCCGCGCTTTCCGGCGCGTTTTCGCGAGTGATGCGCCACGCAGACGGTGGGGACGATCGTGGTGCTGCGCCAAATTTGGCTCCTGCAGCGATTGACGAATCCAGCCGCAGCCTTGATATGCAAGGCATGCGGACGTGGCGGAACCGGTAGACGCAAGGGACTTAAAATTCCTCGATCTCTGATCGTGCGGGTTCGATCCCCGCCGTCCGCACCACGTTCGAGGGGTAGCCAGTGCTGACAGTCGTGCAACTGACCGGCCAAAAAGCACCAGATGCACAAATCTTGCACAATGAGGGGCCGGCCGGACGTTATCGGCAACGTCGACCGCACTTTTGCGTAATTTAGCTTCCAATCCGCGAACCCTGCCGCTAGACTGAGGGAAATAACCGGCATTCGAGCCCCGTTTCGACCGCGCCAGCGCGCGGATCGCGCGGGGCTTTTCACATTGGGCTTAGATGAAGCGGGTCGTAGACATAGGCATTCTCCTCTCTCGCAGGGGCATGTATGCGGCGCTTGCGCAGGCAAGCCGCCTGGGCGTGCTGCAGGGCGTCGAAGAGGTGAATGCGGATCCGCAACTCGACGTCTCGTTCCGCGTCATCGAGCGCGACCCCGAGGGGCGGCTCGACCGCTACGCGCCGCTTTGCCGCGAAATCCTGCGCAGCGCCGAGGCCCGCCACATCTTCGGCTGCGTCACCTCGGCCAGCCGCAAGGAGGTCATTCCCGAGCTCGAGCGCTTCGACGGCGTCCTCTGGTACCCGGTGCCCTATGAGGGCTTCGAGGCGTCGGAGCGCGTCGCGTACATGCACGCCTGCCCGAACCAGCATCTGCTTCCGCTGCTCGACTGGGCGCTGCCGAACCTCGGCAAGCGCGCCTACCTCGTCGGCTCCAACTATATCTGGGGCTGGGAAATGGCGCAGATCGCGCGCGAACGCGTGGCGGCGGCGGCAGGGCAGGTGCTGGGCGATCGCTACCTCGCGCTGGGCGATACCGAGCTCGACCATATCATCCAGGAAATCCGCAGCCTGAAGCCCGACTTCATCCTGAATTCGCTGGTCGGCGACAGCTCCTACGCCTTCCTGGCGCGGCTGGCAGAACTGAAGCAGGAAGCGGCGTTCGCCGACGGACACACGGTCTTGTCATGCAACTTCACGGAGTGCGAGATCGAGGCGGCGGGTACTGCTGCCGAAGGGCTCGTGTCCGCCGGCCCCTGGTTCGAGCCGGATGGCGGGGCAGGCGGGTCGTTCCACGAGATGGCGCGGCAGTCGGTGCATGAACTGGCGAGGCTGCTGCACGGTCGCCCGGGAGCCGAAGCGCTGCCGCTGTCCGAACTGCTGCATTCGGCGATCCGTTCCGGCCATACGCCGCGGCTCGACCCCGCGCATCTTCACGCCCGTCAGCCCGCGATCATCGCGCGCCTCGAGA
>Ga0233385_1000744_pt1 | contig 15141 bp, 13 predicted proteins | sample ElkDunMinimDraft_16_FD_191543 | JGI IMG/M metagenome (GOLD analysis project Ga0233385, IMG submission 191543) | Fecal eukaryotic communites from dung pellets of Tule Elk in California, USA - Elk Dung G36 | ecosystem: Host-associated > Mammals > Digestive system > Large intestine > Fecal | place...
TTGAAAAACATTCATATTCAAATATTGAAGTAATCGCATCAAGGGTCCCTTTAAGGGTGTAGATCACGGTTTTTTCGTTCCGCCTGCGGTTTCACTACAAAGCCGCGCGTGTTGGCGGCGTTCATGTAGTCGGTTATGATCGGCGTCATTCACTTACAGACTTTTAGGAAAAGATATGAATCTAAAAAATCCGCTGTTCAGCCTTTTAGCACTGACGGTATTAGTAAGCTGCGCGTCAGTTTCGTCGTCTTCTGCACCTCAAGTTGCTATATCGGAGCAGACCGTTGGACCGATATTCATCATACAGACCAGTTTGCCATCTGGAATCCAGCACGAAGTCATAGGCCAGATAAAGGCCAATGCCCGGACGGGTTACGACAGTGTCGAGAGTTTATACCCGATGCTCGCTGACGAGGCGAGGAAGGTCGGTGCAAACGCAATCGTCGATGTCTATGGTGGAAGAACGGTATCAGCCTTTTCATGGTCAGCACCATTTACTGGTGGAACTGCTGTGAGAGTTGAAGACATGAGCTTATTGAGCACCTTGGAAGGACGTTTCATTGAATAGTCCAAATGCGTAACAAGTTGCTGCACTCGTAGAATCATTAGCATCGATTCGTGTTGAATTGTGAAAAATCGAAACTATGAGGCCCGTGTCGAATGAGGAAAGTCGTTGTGCAGGCATCAAGGGAGAAAACCTGGGTTGTCCTTTAACAATACGAATAGCATCCATAGTCGCCTGCGCAGGTTTAGCGCTTCTCGCTCACGCCAGTGAGGGTGCCGCTGAAATCAGTCCCAATATCGCTAACGCACGCTGGGAAGATTGCAAGGAAACGTACCCGATCTGCGCTCTATGCGAGGTTGACGAGATCACATTGTGGACATGTGATGACGATGAGCTATTCCCTTTGCTCTTCGATAGAGATCACCGAGGACACTGGATACATGCAATATCGTGTGGGGGGTGAGCAGGGTAACCCTCGTTTTTCCTGAGCATCAACGCCATCCAGGGGTGGCATGCCACAATGTAAAACCAATTGCGACAGCTGAACGACACCCTTAAGCGAATGTATCAGGCTGGCATCTCAGATTTGTCATCCCAATAAGCTTGTACTATGGCTCTACCCCACGGAGAACCCCATTATGAAACCCGGAATTACCGTAATAACCCTCGGCGTCGACAATCTGGAGCGGGCCGTGCGCTTCTACTCGGAAGGCCTGGGATTCTCCACAGACGGCATCGTGGGTCGAGAGTTCGAGTTCGGCGCTGTGGCCTTCTTTGATATGCAACCTGGTCTCAGGCTTGCCTTGTGGCCCCGAGCAAGCCTGGCTCACGATTCAGGCCTTACAGCTTCGGGACCAAGCTCAACCAATCTGTCGTTGGGGCACAACGTGGCTTCCAGAGAGGAAGTCGACGCGGCCATGGTCCAGGCGCAAGCTGCCGGAGCTCGCATTGTCAAACAGGCGCAGGACACTTTCTGGGGTGGCTACGCAGGTTATTTCCACGATCCGGACCAACATCTGTGGGAGGTTGTCTGGAATCCTGAGTGGCAACAAGAGGGGTAGTGTTAAACAAACGGCTCCCCATGCAGATCCGAAAGCTATCGCGCCTTGACCTGAAGCATGTTTCCCTCATCCAGCAGGCATGCTACAGCGGGCGATTCATCGAGCCCGCTGGTTCTTTTGCTGCCAAGCTCTCCGCCGCCCCTGACTTCTGCTTTTTGGCTGTACGCAATGAGGCGCCCGTCGGGTATGTGGTGGCTCTTCCATGGGTGTCAGGCGATATTCCGGATCTGGGCGGTCTGGAGTATGCTGTTCCAGAACGCGCCGATAGAGTCTACATTCACGATGTTGCGGTGATCCCAACTGCTCGCCAGGCGGGCGTAGCACGAGAGTTGTTGGATGCCGTATTGATTGCAGCGAGATTGGCAGGATATCGGGGCGCCTTTCTGGTGGCCATCAAGGGGGCGTCATCCTACTGGGAGCGCCATGGTTTCCAGGCGGTGCAGGTGGATGGGAGATTAAAGCAAAGCCTGTCCGCCTATGGTGAAGGTGCGGTGTACATGATGAAAGCCAATGACGGAAAATAGCGTCGCGTAAGGGGCGAGCCGTGGAAAAAGAAGAAGAAAAAGAAAGTGTGGCGGTGATCAGTGTGCACGGGATTGCGGACCAGCTTCCCGGCCAAACCGTGCGGGAACTGGCGCGATTGTTGTGTCATGGCCTGGATGGCCCACCCCGCTATGTAGAGGGCAAGTTGCAGCAAGTGTTGGTGCCGGTGGCGAAACTGCATCCGGGTAGCGGGCCTGTGGACGACTTACCGACCCTGCCCTTCGACGTGCTCAAAAGCGACTCCGCCCCCACTCTCCCCGCAGAGGGAGAACCTGAAACTGCCCGCAGGACCCCAGGCACTCCCAGCGGGTTCTACCAGATGCATCAGCAGGCTCAGGCCCTTGAGACGACCCGTTTTGCCGCCCGGCATGAAGATCTCGGTGCCGAGCTTAACGATTATCTGATGGCGCGCCTTGAGATGCAGGAGGATGACGCGCTGTATGAGACGCAGAAGATCTCCCTCCGCCGTCGTCTGGATGATGGAAAAGTGGATCTGTTCGAGATGCACTGGGCTGATCTGTCCCGGTTGGGCGGCGGAGGGCTGAAGGCGCTGTCATCGCTGTACCAGTTGTTCTTCCACCTCAGCACATTGGCGGCCGACCTGGTCGACCACGCGTCGATCAGTATGCGGGGAAAAGGTGCCTGGCACGTTCTGCAGAGTCTTCATGCCTGGATGGCCTGGCTGATGAAGGCGCCGGCGGCGATCGTGCAGCTGTTGATGCTGCTGTTGATGGTATTTGCTTCTGCCGCCTGGGTGCCGGTGGAGCGGCATGGCACATTGCTGGCGGCACTATATGGTGCCAGCGCTCTGGTGCTGTCGACACTGGCCATATTCGCATGGCTGCGCCGCCCCGCTGAGGCGGCGGGTGTCTTCAAATTTGCGGGGCTGCTCATCCTGGCGGTGGGCTGCCTGACCCTTACCCTCTATTTGCTGTGGCTTGGGTTCGGGGATCCCAACCTGTACTTTGGGTCCTGCGTGCTGGTGGTCGCCCTGCTCGGCGCCTACGTGATCGAACGTTATGCGAAGGTCAGCAGCGGGGTGCGGATTGCCGGACATATTCTGGTGGCGACGATGGTGGTCATGCTCGTCGTCGCCGGCCGCTATTCGCTGGCGTCATCAACGACCGTCCACGAGTGGATGTTGACCTCCGCCATGCGGGCGGGCGAGGTGCTGTTTGCCCTGCTGCTCCTGATCTGGGCCGCCTTCATCGTTGTACAGATCAGCGGGCTGGTGCTGGGGTTCTGGCTCGTGCGCGGGGCGAACGAGCGGGTAAAAGCCACCATGCACACGGCTCGGCTGATGCTCATCGTGTCGTCGGGATTGTTCGCGGTGCTCAGCCTCGTGCTGTGGTCTGCGCTCGTCTACGTTGCCGGCATGGCGCTGGGGGACGTGCGCTTCTCCTCCCTGATCTTCGATCCCGGCTACTGGTCTGTCGCCAACTTTCTGGATGCGCGCATTCAGGCGCTGGGGGGTTTTTTTACTCCTCTCGTGTTTGCCGCCATGCTCGTCGGCGTGGCAGTCGTGCTGGTAATGGCGCCGTCGATGGCGCAGGAGGTTGCACCGGGGATCAATGTGGACGCGAAGGGTGTGCGCTCCGGAGCGGACCTTTCCTCCGCGCGCCTCGGCCAATGGATGGTGAGTGGCATGGCATGGCTCGACAAAGTGCTGAGGGTGCTGATTCCCATCGGTGCGCTGATTGGTGGCGTGGTTTATCTTGCGTTCGTGTCCCAGCAGTTTGCCGTGCTGGCGGGCGTCGGGGGCGGTTTCACCCAATGGCTCGCGGGCTGGCTGGGCTACCTCCGCGGTGAGGCGCTGGTGTCCACTGGCAAGTGGCTGGCCGGCGGTGCTGTCACCATCACGGCTCTTGGTGCGCACTTCACTCGCAGCTTCGGGCGTTTGCGCGTGGCGATCGATGCGGTGCTGGACGTGGACAACTACTTCGCCGACCCGCCCAATCGGCAGCCTCCCCGCGCGCGCATCTTTTCGCGCTACGTGTCACTTCTGACTTATCTGCGAGAGGCGGGATACCGCCGCATCGTGATTGTCTCCCACAGTCAGGGAACCGTGATCAGTGCCGACCTGCTGCGCTATCTTCATGTCCAGGGAAGAATGGACAGCGTGACCGGCAGCATCCCGGTTTCGTTGATCACCGTGGGCTCGCCGCTGCGGGACCTGTATGCCAAACGCTTCCCCCTGCTCTACCGCTGGCTGGGAACGCGCGAAAAAGGATTTGCCCATGCCGGCCCCGCAGCGTCGGAGCTGGGTCTGCGCGAGTGGGTGAACGCCTGCCGTTCGGGCGACTATGTCGGGCGCTTCATCTGGACCTCCCCGGATGAGCAGGAATGCTATCGGGTGGCACCGCTGGATGCTGACGGACGGGTACATGCACTACGCTCGGGTGATCGCACGGAGTTTTGTCTGGGCGCCGGGGCTCACACTCACTACTTCAGCAACGATGCTGTGGCGTTGTCGGTGGAGATTGACAGGCTGGTTGGGGGAAATGGCGCCAATGGTTGAAATGCAAAAAGCGGATCCTCTGTGTGGTTATCTGGGGGCATTGCTCCTGGTCGTGCAACATGCCCTCATGGTTTGAAGCAGGCCTCTGGGGTCTTGCCGCCGGATCAGCGCTGCTGCTCGGTGCTGTATTGGGATATTTCCTTCGCCTGCCCCAACGCCTTATCGCCGGGATCATGGCGTTTGGCAGTGGCGTACTGATTTCCGTGCTCTCATTCGAGCTTGTAGACGAGGCTTATCGTCTTGGTGGTGTCGATTCCACGGCAACCGGGTTCCTTGCTGGCGCTGCCGCCTATACTCTGGCGAACTGGCTTTTGGCGCGTCAGGGCGCGAAACATCGTAAGCGATCCGGTAATGAGCAGCCGTCAGAACAGGAAAATAGCGGCAGCGGTTTGGCGATTGCCGTTGGCGCCGCGCTGGACGGAATTCCGGAATCGCTCGTCATAGGATTGAGCATGCTGGCCGGTGGCGCTGTCAGTTTCGTGACGGTGGCGGGCATCTTTCTGTCAAATATTCCGGAGGGGCTGTCGAGTGCGGCCGGCATGAAGAAGGCTGGGCGTAGCCCGGCGTATATTTTTGGCATATGGGCGGGGATTGCGACGCTGTCCGGTATTGCGGCACTCGCAGGTTACACGCTTTTTGCTGGCGCACCGCCGGACGTCGTGGCCGCGGTGACGGCAGTGGCCGCAGGAGCGATTCTCGCCATGCTGGTTGATACCATGATCCCGGAGGCATTCGAGAGTAGCCATAATTTCGCGGGGCTTATTGCTGTCGTCGGATTTCTCGCGGCCTTTACGCTGAGCAAACTGACATGAGTGCGACAACGCATGCCATGGGGTGTTATGTTTTTTGTCCGTATGTCGCAGGCCTATTGCTCCGCGTTGCCCGTGTCCTATTGCCGCCCAGATGACGTTCGATGGACAGAGTTTGCGCGACTTGTTCTGGAGGCGACTTACGAGGCTACCGTCTGCGCGGCCATTCTGAATGCGGAAAGAACCGGCAACAATACGCTGTTCCTGACGAGGATTGGTGGGAAATCCTTTGGCAATAGCGACGACTGGATCAGGAGTGCCACCAAGCGGGCGTTGACACTTTATCAGCATGCCCGGCTCGATGTTGTGTCAGTGAGTTTTTCAGGTTCAAAACCGAAAATCAGCAAGCTTGCCGCCCAGCTGGCCTGTTGATTGATGCAGTCCGGGATGTGGGAAACCGCTACACCTGCGACTCAAACAGCATCGCCCACCACTCCATCACCCGTTCGGAAAGCGGTCGCCTCACCCATTGCTCGTAGGTCATTTCACGACTGCGTTCCTTGTCTCTTTCAAACTGCTCCAGAATCTGCTCTGCCAGCCCCTGGTGCAGGACATTGACGTTGTTCTCATCGTTGTGAAGAAACGATCGGTTATCAAAATTGGTTGAACCGACGCTGACAAACTCCCGATCGATGACCATGATCTTGGAGTGATAAAGGGTGGGGTCGAACAAGTGAAACCTGGCCCCGGCTGACAGCAAATCACCCCAGATGACCCGGGATACGCCCTGGACCAGGCGTGAATCCGTGTGCTCGCCGGTGGTCATGATCTCGATATCCACGCCGCGCTCGCGTGCCTTGAGCAACGTCTGCAGCAGAAAATCGTCTGGCACGAAATAAGGGGTGCCAATGACAATGCTTTCGGTGGCGGCGGAGATGGCCAGCAGGTACAGCGTGCGTACCGTGTCAGAGCCGCTGCCTCCCCAACTGTTGAAGGCCTGGGCGGCCATCTCTCCCGCGGGCTCGATGTGGGGGAAAAAAGCCTCTCCCTGAATCACCTCGTGGTGAGCTTGTATCCAGTGATCGGCGAAGCCGCCCTGCAGTTGGGCGACGACGGGGCCGCGGAGCTCAAAGTGGCTATCGCGCCAGTGTCCAGGGTCCTGTGCATCGCCGAGCCATTCGTCGCCGATGCCTACGCCGCCCGTGAAGCCAATCTTGCCGTCGACCACCAGGATTTTGCGGTGGGTGCGGTTATTGACCCGGTCCAGGTTGTACCAGTTCAGTGGCCGGAAGAATTCAACCACCACCCCTGCGTTTCGCATCACGTCAATTAACGCTTCGTCCATGGTGCTGGCGCCGAGTCCGTCCAGCAGAACGCGCACCTGCACGCCATGGCTCGCACGCTCTGAAAGCGCCTCGGCGAATTCGACGGCGATGCTGCCCCGCCAATAGATGAAGGTCTCGAAGTTAATGGAAAGCTCGGCCGAACGGATGGCGTCGAGCATGGCGGGGAATATTTCATCACCATTCTCAAGCGGCTCAATCAGGTTGCCTTCAGTCCAGGAAGAGCCCAACAGGTTTTCCAGGGTGCGCAGGAACGTCGGGCTGTTGGCCGAGTTGACGTGGGCCATCGGCTGGTTGACGGAAGGCCCGCCGCTGGAAAGATTCAGGTACAGCAGGGTGGCGACGAGGGTGATAAAGAATGTGCCAGCAATAGCGGCGATCAAGATTCTCTTTCCTCTCCGTGTGAAAGCAGGTCTCTTTCTGTTAACGCTGTTCAATGATCATGTGGTCCGCGTCGGAAAAATGTAAAAAATTTCCTATATAGTCCCCCAAGAACGCTTGGAGGACAGTCGTATGGGTCACATAATTCAATAATGGTGGGTTGCGCCGTACCTTCAGAGAAAGCATTCCTATCCGAAATATTCCCCCGGCGGTGCCGGCAGTGCTTGCAGCAGGTCGCGCAGGTGCTGACACCACTGCTGGCGAATTTCCGTGAAATAGGGATCGTTCTCGGTGATACGGAACCCCGTGGGAATCTCCAGGCTATCGCGGCGATAGATCATGATGTCGAACGGCAGGCCGACGGAGAGATTACTGCGGATGGTTGAGTCGAAGGAGATCAGCGTGCAGCGCAGCGCCTGCTCCAGTCCGCTTTGATACGTCAGCGCACGGTCGAGAATGGGCTTGCCGTATTTGCTTTCGCCCACCTGGAAATAGGGTGTATCGGGGGTGGCGGCGATGAAATTACCTTGCGGATAGAGATTGTAGAGCGCCGGCGGCTCGCCCTTGATCTGCCCTCCCAGCAGGAAGGAGCAGGTCATGTCGATGCCGGCGGTCATGCTCGGCGCCACGTCATGCTCGATGACCTCGCGCAGGGTCTCGCCGACCAGGCGGGCCGCTTCAAACATGGTGGGGACATTGTGTAGGTGTATACCGTCCTGCTGCAGCCGCTGGCGCAGCAGGTTGATAACGGATTGCGACGTGGCGAGATTGCCTGCCGTCTGCAGGACGATCAGGCGTTCACCGGGAATACCGAACGTATACAGCTTGCGGAAGATGGCGATATGGTCGACGCCGGCATTGGTGCGGGAGTCGGAAACGAATACGAGGCCTTCGGCCAGGTTCATGGCAACACAGTAAGTCATTTTTCACCTGCAGAGGGTTGGGCGCCAACAATATATCTTTCTCATTGTTGTTGTGCCATCTGTCCCATCGGGGTGACATGCACCTGTGCGCGCATGTGTTCGAAACCGCCTCCACGACGCATGCCACGCACAGGGCAGGCGTCCAGATAGTCGAGACCGATCGCCAGCTTGAGGTGGCGCTCCGGACGGGCAAGCTGATTGGTGACATCGAAGCTGTACCAGGCATCGTCGAGCCAGACCTCCGCCCAGGCATGACTGGCCAGGTGCCCGCTGTCCTCGCTGCACAGGTATCCGGAAACATAGCGCGCGGGGATCCCGAGAGTGCGCGCGCAGGCGAGAAACGCATGCGTGTGGTCCTGGCAGACCCCGGAACCCCCGGCGAAAGCTTCGGAGGCGGTGCTTTCCACCTGAGTGGAACCCGGGGTATATACCATGTGCTCCGCCAGTGCCTGCATCAGGTCGATCAGCGCGCTGCGATTGCAGGCGCCTGGGCAATGACGGCTGGCGAAGTCGCGCAGCGCCTCATCCGCTGCGGTCAGCCGGGTGGAGCGCAGGAACGGCAGCGCTGACAGGGTGTCCGATTCCGAATCCTGGCTCTCATCGATTTCCACTTCGCCGCGGGCCCGGATGACGATCGCCTCGTGCGGTTCATCCAGTGTCAATACATGCAGCACATTGCCGTAGGGATCGAACTGTGCACGCGTCGGACGCGGCAGTTGCAACTCCCAGGTGATGATGTGCTGGCGCGCACTCTCCTGCGGCGTCAGGCGCAGGTACTGAATGCTCGCGTGCACCAGATTTTCGTAGTGGTAAGTGGTGTCATGACTGATGGAGAGTTTCATGTGGCCTCCAGATAGGCGCGGCGGATGGCGCTGCCGAGTGTGCCCAAACGGTTGATGTAGTCGGTGATCCAGGCATGCAGGCCCGTATCCAGGATTTCGCTGATCGCGGTATAGCGCAGGCCGGCTTCCAGTTCGGCCGCCAGCCGCTGGGCAGGGCGGCCGTTATCTCCAGGCAGGATGGCGAGGATCAACTGCAATTCCTCCAGGCAGGCGCGCAGGGAGCGTGGGACGTCCGGTCGCAGTAACAAGAGCTCCGCCACCTTATGCGCCCGTGGCGAACCCCGGTAGATTTCGGAAAATGCCTCGTAGGATGACAGGGCCCGCAACAAGGCGCTCCACTGGTAGTAGGCGCGGGCCGAACGATCGTCGATGCCCTCGCTGAAATCTCCCAGCAGTTCATAGCGCGCATCAAGCAGGCGCAAGGTGTTGTCGGCCCGCTCGATGAAGGTGCCGAGGCGAATGAAGCGGTACGGGTCGCTGCGCATGATGGTGCCAACGGTCGCCCCGCGGAACAGATGCGAACGTTCCTTCACCCATTCGCAAAAACGGCTGGTGCCATAGCGTTCCATTCCCTGCTCGGCAATGCTGCGCATTTCCAGCCAGGTGGCGTTGATGTTCTCCCACATTTCGGCCGTGATGCGACCGCGCACGGCGTGGGCATTACGGCGCGCGGTAGCCAGGCAGCAGTAGATGCTCGATGGATTGTCGCTGTCCAGTGCGAAGAAATGGAGCATCCGGTCTGCGTGCAACTGGCCGTGCCGTTTCAGGTAATCATCCAGCGCACCAGTGATCAGCAGTGGCATCGCCAGCTCCTGCAGCCCGTCGCTCTGATCGTCCTGAGGCATCAGCGACAGCGAGTAACTGACATCGAGCATGCGGGCAAGATTCTCGGCACGCTCCAGATAGCGGGACATCCAGTACAGATTCGCCGCCGTGCGGCTCAGCATGGAGCATCCTCCACGATCCAGGTGTCCTTGGTGCCGCCGCCCTGGGAGGAGTTCACCACCAGAGAGCCTTCGCGCAATGCCACCCGGGTCAGGCCGCCGGGGACCAGTCGCGTTTCCCGACCACTCAGGACAAAAGGACGCAGGTCGATGTGTCGGGGTGCGATGCCCTTCTCGACGAAAGTGGGACACGTGGACAGGCTGAGGGTGGGCTGCGCGATATAGGCGGAAGGGTTAGCCTTGAGGCAGGCGCGGAAGGCGTCAATCTCTGCCGTGCTGGCTGCAGGCCCCACCAACATGCCGTAGCCTCCGGATCCCTGGGTTTCCTTCACCACCAGGTGTTCGAGGTTGGCCAGGACGTGAGACAGCTCCTTCGGGTTGCGGCATTGCCAGGTGGGCACATTCCTGAGTATCGGTTCCTCGTCGAGGTAGAACCTGATCATGTCTGCGACATAGGGGTACACGGACTTGTCGTCGGCGACACCGGTGCCAATCGCATTGGCCAGTACCAGATTCCCGCTGCGATAGGCCGACAGCAGACCGGGAACGCCCAGCACTGAATCAGGATTGAAGGCCAGCGGGTCGAGATAATCGTCATCCAGCCGACGATAGATCACATCCACCGGCCGTGCCCCGGCAGTGGTGCGCATGAACACCTGTTCATCGCGTACAAACAGGTCTGCACCCTCCACCAGTTCCACACCCATCTCCCGGGCAAGGAAGGCGTGCTCGAAATAGGCGCTGTTAAAGCGTCCTGGCGTCATCACCACCACGCAGGGATTGTCCAGCGGGCTGGCGCTCTTGAGCGTATCGAGCAGCAGGTTGGGATAGTGGTTGATGGGGGCAATGCGCTGCGCGGCGAACAGTTCAGGAAACAGCCGCATCATCATCTTGCGGTCCTCGAGCATGTAACTGACGCCACTCGGAGTGCGCAGGTTATCCTCGAGCACGTAGTAAATACCATCGCTGTCGCGCACCAGATCGACCCCTGCGACATGGGCGTACAGATTGCGGTGAACGTCAAGGCCCCGCATTGCCAGTTGATAGCCGCTATTGGCGAGTACCTGCTCCGCGGGAACCACGCCGGCCTTGATGATGCGCTGTTCATGATAGACGTCGGCGAGGAACATGTTCAGGGCCTGCACTCTTTGGATGCAACCTGCTTCGATCATGCGCCATTCATGGGCCGGGATGCTGCGGGGAATGGTATCGAAGGGAATCAGTCGCTCGGTTCCCTCTTCATCGCCATGCAAGGTAAAGGTGATGCCGGCGCGGTGAAAAAGCAGATCCGCTTCGCGACGCCTTTGCGCCAGCAGCTCCGGCGGGCTGTCCGCCAGCCAGCGTGCGAAAGTACGGTAGTGTGGACGGCACTCGCCGTTGGCATCACTCATTTCGTCATAGAAAAGACGCCCCATGCATTGCTCCTGCTTGCTCATGTATCTCCCTCAGCAAGAGCCGCGCCAACATGGCGCATTGGTTACGAACGGGGGCACTGGGTGCAGATTGACGCCCCTGCCCTGAATACAGATAGCCTTAAACCCGGTCTCGCTTCTTTCGGAAAAACCATATGGAAATAGAACATGATCAATCCCGGCAATCTCCTTGAACAGTTTCTGGGCGCGAACGCCGCCCGCTCGATGCAGCAGACTGGCGGAGCAGCCAAGCAGCGGCTGGATAACGCAGGTCTCGGGGGCTTTGGTGGTGGTGCGCTGACCGGCGGCCTGCTCGGCCTGATGATGGGCAACAAGAAAATGCGCAAGATGGCCGGTGGTATGGTGGGCTATGGCGGGGCAGCGGCTGCTGGCGCTCTCGCGCTCAAGGCTTATCAGAACTGGCAGCAGGGCCAGGCACCGGCTACCGCGCCGTTGGCTACGCCGGCCGACATTCCGCAGCAGGGTCAACGCTTCTTCCCCGGTGCCGCGCCGGCCGCGAATGGCCAGCCCTTCGAGTTGGTGATGGTGAAGGCCATGATTGGGGCCGCCAAGGCGGACGGTCACATCGATGCGGAAGAGCAGAAATCGATCTTCGAGCAGGTGGAGAAGCTGGGGCTGGATGCCGAGAGCAAGGCTTTCGTGTTCGATACGCTGACACGCCCGGTGGACATCGGCGAAATAGCCGCTTCCGCGCAGGGCATCGAGCAGGCGACCGAGCTCTACCTGGTGTCACGCCTGGCGATCGATCCAGACCATCCGGCCGAGCGGGCCTATCTGCAGGCGCTTGGCCATCGGTTGAATCTGCCCGCAGAACTGATTGCCCATCTGGATCATCAGGTGGCTGAATAGAAGCTACCCAGGTCAACGCACAAAATGACAATTAAAGAGAGCGGAGAATCATCATGAAGAAATCTCTGACTGCATTATTGCTGCTGGGATTCGCTGGATTCCTGCAAGCGGCGGAACCGCAGGATGGGTATTTCCAGACTTCCGACGGGCTGCGCCTTCACTACATCACGCTGGGGGATACGGGCAGTTGGGTGGTGCTGATTCATGGCTTCACCGACAGCGCCAAGAGGATGTACTTTTCCACTGGCATTGCCCAGGAACTGGCGAAGAATCATCGGGTCGTCGCCATCGACAATCGCAATCACGGCGAAAGCGACAAGCCGCAACCCAACGGTTCGGGAATTCCACGCGACACCTTTGAACTGATGCAGCACCTGGACATCGGCAAGGCGCATATCCACGGCTACTCGATGGGCGGCAGCATTACCGGGCAATTGCTGGCTAGCAACCCGGAACTGTTCATTACTGCGTCCTTCGGGGGATCGGGGATTCGTGAGTCCGACCCGGCACTGGCGGCAATGGCACAGGAGATGGATCCTGCGGCTCCTGCCCCCAGCGGAACCGAAGCAACAGCCTTCGAGCGCCTGCGGGCGGCTGCCGCCAGCCGCCAATCCAGCACGGGAGCAAACTCGGTGTCCACGGTCAGGACCGGGCCTGACCTGGACCTCTCCCGCATCGACTTCCCTGTGCTGGCGATCAACGGCGAGTACGACCGTCCCTACTCGAAAGCACAACGCATGCTGCGGGAGCTGGGTAATTTCCAGAACGTGGTATTACCAGGAAAGTCCCACATGACCGCCATCGCCGTCGGTGGACCCATGCCGCAGTTGTACATCGACGCGCTGGCCAGGTTCATCAATGCCAATGATGAGTGAATTGCTGCGCCAATAGTCAAACCGGTCGCATCACTCAGCATCTTCACCCGGTGACCTTGACCTACACGAGCATTGTGAGTCCTGATTGTTAGTGAAAAATGCGTGATTAAACATGAAATCGCGCTGTTTACAATTAACAAGTCTGATTGAAATTTACAAAAAAGACGCCATTTCTGATTAATTTCAAATATCTCCTAATAGATCTAAAAATGCACATGGAAATCTGTTTTTAAAAAAAAAATACATGATACATTCCACGAGCTCCCACTAAACCATAAGGAAAATAAAATGCAGGTTTCAGAGAGAATCGTTGGGAATGCTGTGATCCTTTGTTCCGTATTGACGGTAGCCTTCGCCAGCATGACCGCAACGGCAGAGCCTGCCGATGTGGCATCAGCACTTTCTCATCCAGATCGACCTGCTGCAGATGTGGCCAATGATGCGCGACGTAAACCTGTGGAATTGTTGGAGTTTGCGGGGCTTCAAGTGGGGGTGAATGTCATTGATATGGAAGCAGGCGGTGGTTATTACACCGAAATCCTGAGCCGTTCCGTGGGTTCTAACGGCAGTGTGATTCTGCAGCAGGCGCCAGGTTTGATGTCAGTGACTGGTGATGCGATTGACAGACGTACAGCCAATAACCGTCTCCCTAATGTAAAAGTAACCTTGACCCGCTTCGATCAGCTTGAAGCGGCTGACAATTCAATAGATCTCATTACCTGGATGCTTGGGCCTCATGAGCTGGGTTATATCCCCGGGGGTACCGTGTTGGGAGAGCCCGAGGCGACCTTTCAGGAGATCAGGCGTGTCTTGAAACCTGGTGGCGTTTTACTGGTATCAGACCACATTGCACCAGACGGTAGTGGCCTGGAGGCAGGAGGAACCCTGCACAGAGTCGAGGAGAGTGTCATAACAGATCTGGCAGAAGCGGCTGGATTGAAAGCTATCAAGACTTCGGATGTATTAAAAAATTCTGCTGATCCATTGACCAGTGGCGTTTATGCTCCAGAGGTCAGGGGTCAGACCAGTCAGTTCGTAGTGCTGTATCAAAAATAGGCAATCCTGAAGAGCAGTCTCCGACTCAATTAGCAAGGGATAACCCGATGATGCACCCCAGTTCGCAATCAAGACGGAATTTCCTGAAAGGTGTGGCGCTGGCGGGTGGCGCCGCAACGTTGTCGAATTGTGCCACTACTGCAAGCGACTCGGCTTATGCTCCTGTCATTACTCATAAGCACACACCGACTTTCTTCCCCAAACATAACGAGCGAACGAAAGGATGGTTGAAATACCTTTGGGAAAAATCAACCTTTCAGGATGACTGGGGCTATCGCGAAGACCAGGAGCCCCCTTGGGGGATAAACCTGCCGCGTGGTGAGATTGACTGGACATACGACGGCAAAGGCCCTCACCCGATGTGGGATCAATACACAAGCGCGCCGTTGCTGAGCTACCCCCGGTTTGACCTTGCCGATTCCAGTTATGCGGTGATGTTAATGTGTGACCAGACCCCCGCATGGCGTGAAGTCTACACGCGCATTATGCATGAGCTTGCTACGCGTCATACTTCCTATTGGGCGGCAATAGACTGGAATACATTTATCGGCCCCAGCCCGGACCGGAAAAACTATCCGCCTGCGGCAATGCAACTGTGGCCGGAACGGGTCCGTGGCAACTACGATGCCCCTGGCTGGACAGCCAATGGGATAGAACCATGGGGTTTGCAGCCCGATCCCATTGGCGCAGACGGAAATCTTTTTTTTCGAGGCTGGTTGAACCTGGTGCTTTCAATCTACAAATACGTCTCTGGAGATGACAAATGGGAGCGACCCTGGGAGATCGCCGGATACGAAAACGCTAAATTTGAATGGACGCAACCGAAAATCGTGGAGCATCTCCATCAGCAGTACATCGATCACCCGGAAGGTCCGCAGTGCGAGAACACCAAGATCTGGCCATTCTGCAATGCTGCTGCGGGGTTGGGCATTTACTTGTCTGATCAGCTGGGAGTGACGAATGCACACGGGGCATTTGAAAACTGGATTGAGTTCATGAGAGACAACTACATGGGTTTCAACAACCAGAATGAAATTGAGTGGATGACCATGTTCTATGATCCTATCGCCGATTTCAAAGTGAACATTCCAGGCACCTCAGGCACCGGTGGAGGTACTG
>Ga0233385_1000746_pt1 | contig 15072 bp, 11 predicted proteins | sample ElkDunMinimDraft_16_FD_191543 | JGI IMG/M metagenome (GOLD analysis project Ga0233385, IMG submission 191543) | Fecal eukaryotic communites from dung pellets of Tule Elk in California, USA - Elk Dung G36 | ecosystem: Host-associated > Mammals > Digestive system > Large intestine > Fecal | place...
ATGCTTACGGGCGCAGTCCGCGGCCAGGCGAGTAGCTTCGCGACTGCGACGGGACAGGTCGTGGTAATGCTCGTCCCAGTTGGCGTCATGCCAGAGCGATTCGACGCGCGAGCGTAAATCTTCGAGCCGATGGTGGGGGCGACGGGAAGCCTTGTGCTTAAGGTCGTCGAGCGCGCTCATTAGGTTATGGATTTCACGTTCGATATCGTCGCGTGTCGTGGGTGTGCTGCTGAAGCGAGACATGCGGGTTCTCCCCTTGGTTTGACAATTGCTGGTTGGACCCCCTGCGGCCGCGAAGGTGCGATGGACGCTGCTGCCGGGCGATTAGCGGGTGAGGAATTCTCTTCTACACTTCGGACATCAGCTTTGAACTAGGGCCATGCAGAGGCCGCTTTTCCGTATACTGCGCCGCGCTTGTGCCCGGCACTTTTTCCATTTTTTCTGCCCATTCATTTCGGTATTCATCAGTGAAACTTCGTCATTCGATTCTCGGCTTGTTGCTGGTCTGCAGCAGCGCCATCGTAACCCCGGCAGCCGTTGCGATGCCGGCGGCAGTCAAGCAGGAACTGGCCGCAGGCAGTGCCTTGCTGGTCGACCTGAAAACCAACCAGGTCCTGTATTCGAGCAACCCTGACGTGGTCGTGCCCATCGCGTCGGTGACCAAGCTGATGACCGCCATGGTGGTGCTTGACGCCAAGCTGCCGCTGGATGAGCGCTTGCCCATCACCATTCGTGACGCGGTGGAGATGCGGGGGGTGTTCTCCCGTGTTCGCGTCGGCAGCGAAATCAGTCGCCGAGAGATGCTGCTGCTGACGCTGATGTCATCGGAAAATCGTGCGGCGGCCAGCCTGGCGCATCACTACCCGGGTGGCTATTCGGCCTTCGTCGAGGCGATGAACCTCAAGGCCAGTGCGCTGGGCATGAGCCGTACTCGCTACGTTGAGCCCACCGGGCTGTCGGAGCGCAACGTTTCCAGCGCCAACGACCTGGTCAAACTGTTACGGGCGAGTCGGGCTTATCCGCTTATCGATGAACTCAGCACCATGCCCGAAAAAACCGTGGCGTTTCGAAAACCCAACTACACCTTGGGCTTTCGCAACACCAATGCGCTGGTGCGCAAGCCCAACTGGGACATTCAGCTGACCAAGACCGGCTTCACCAACGCCGCCGGCCACTGCCTGGTGATGCGCACGGTGATGAACCGGCGCGACGTGGCCTTCGTGGTGCTCGATGCCTTTGGCAAGTACACCCACATGGCTGATGCCAATCGCCTGAAAAAATGGTTGGAAACCGGAAAGGTCACACCCGTGGCACCTGCGGCGCTGGCGTACAAAGCTCAGAAGCAGGCCGAGCGCCAACTGGCCGGGAAGCTTGGCAACACCGCCACTGCGGTAGCTACCGGCGCACGCTGAGGGGCAGCGCTCTAACCGCACCGCTGCGGTGCAATGCAACGATGCCGGTACGCACGACTCAAACGACTACATCGTCAGCGCACCGGACAAACCATCGTATGAGCTCCCCTGACAGCAGTTACATCGAATGGCTGGAAAGCCAGTCCATGCTTCATACGGCCCGCTTGCGGGCCCGCCTTTATGCCGGCCAGGCACGGCTCTGGCAACGCCCCTACGCCCAGGCACGGCCGCGCGATGCGAGCGCGATTGCGTCGGTGTGGTTCACCGCCTACCCCGCCTCCATCATTACCCCCGAAGGCGGTTCGGTGTTGCAGGCGCTGGGCGACGATAGGCTGTGGAGCGCCCTTTCCGAGCTCGGTGTGCAGGGCATCCATAATGGCCCAATGAAGCGTTCCGGCGGCCTGCGCGGGCGTAAATTCACGCCGACAGTCGACGGTAATTTCGACCGCATCAGTTTCGATATCGACCCCAGCCTCGGCACCGAGGCTGAAATGCTGCAGCTCAGCCGCATGGCCGCGGCGCGCAACGCCATCGTCATTGACGACATCGTCCCGGCGCATACCGGCAAGGGCGCCGATTTCCGCCTCGCCGAAATGGCCTACGGAGATTATCCGGGCCTGTATCACATGGTCGAGATCAGCGAGGAAGACTGGCCATTGCTGCCCGAAGTGCCGGCGGGGCGCGATTCGATCAACCTGTCGCCGGCGGTGGTCGATCAGCTTAAGGACAAGCACTACATCGTCGGCCAGTTGCAGCGGGTGATTTTCTTCGAGCCCGGCGTCAAGGAAACCGACTGGAGCGCCACTGACGTCGTGACCGGTGTGGACGGCAAGCGCCGGCGCTGGGTGTACCTGCACTACTTCAAGGAAGGCCAGCCGTCGCTGAACTGGCTGGACCCGACCTTCGCTGCGCAACAGCTGATCATCGGCGATGCCCTGCATGCCATCGATGTATCCGGTGCGCGTGTGCTGCGCCTGGATGCCAACGGGTTTCTTGGCGTCGAGCGGCGGGCCGAAGGTTCCGCCTGGTCGGAGGGGCATCCATTGTCGGTCACTGGCAACCAGCTGATCGCCGGTGCCATCCGCAAGGCCGGCGGCTTCAGCTTCCAGGAGCTGAACCTGACGATCGACGACATCGCCGCCATGTCTCGGGGTGGTGCGGACTTGTCCTACGACTTCATCACCCGCCCCGCGTATCACCACGCGCTGCTGACCGGCAACACCGAATTCCTGCGGCTGATGCTGCGCAAGGTCCATGCGTTCGGCATCGACCCGGCCTCGCTGATCCACGCAATGCAGAACCACGACGAATTGACCCTCGAGCTGGTGCATTTCTGGACGCTGCACGCCTCTGACCAGTATTACTATCGCGGCCAGACCTTGCCGGGCGGTATTCTGCGCGAGCACATCCGCGAGGAAATGTACGAGCGCCTGACAGGCGAACACGCGCCCTACAACCTCAAGTTCGTCACCAACGGTGTGGCCTGTACTACCGTGAGCGTGATCACCGCCGCGCTGGGCATTCGTGACCTCGCCACTATCACGCCAGCCGACGTCGAGCGGATCAAGCGCCTGCATATCCTGCTGGTGATGTTCAATGCCATGCAGCCTGGTGTGTTTGCCCTTTCCGGTTGGGATCTGGTCGGTGCCCTTCCGCTTGAGGTCCATCAGGTTGAACACCTGATGGGTGACGGCGACACGCGCTGGCTGCACCGTGGCGCCTATGATCTGGCCGATCTCGCCCCCCAGGCTGAAGCCTCTGCCGAAGGCTTGCCGCGGGCGCGCTCGCTGTACGGCAGCTTGGTTGAACAATTGCAGAACACCGGTTCCTTCGCGTGTCTGCTCAAGCGCATCCTCAGCGTGCGTCGCGCCTACGATATTGCCGCGAGCAAGCAGATCATGATTCCCGACGTGCAAGCGCCAGGGCTGCTGGTCATGGTGCATGAGCTTCCCGCCGGTAAGGGCGTGCAGATCACCGCGCTGAACTTCAGTGCCGAGTCAATCAGCGAAACCCTTTGCCTGCCCGGTGTCGCGCCCGGTCCTGTGGTGGACATCATTTATGAGCGGGTCGAGGCCGATCTGACCGAAAGCTGCGAGATGACGCTTAACCTTGACCCTTATGAAGGGCTGGCTTTGCGTGTAGTGCGTGCGGCTTCATCGGTACCTTGACCCGAGCCATAGGCCAATACTGACGCCGCGATGCGGTATCGGCAGTTGTCCGAGCGCTTCTGCTGACTGTTCGGCAGGAAAAATGTCTGATGGCATTTGTCCTGTTTGTTAGGCCCGTGAGTGGTACCGAGTGCTGTACTGGGTCTCGGCATGGAGCTTCCCTTGGACGTTCGTCGCTTCTGCGTGCAGTGCCGGAACCATCTTCGGCCAGGCTATCTCTGCTGAATACCGGCGATACCTTCGCCGGCGAGTTGGGCGCTCGACTTTCGGGCGCTTCGGATAGACCTGACCGCAGCGCGAGGTGCCACATGAGCGATGATCAACGCATACGAGAACGGGCTCACCAGATCTGGGAAGCCGAAGGACGCCCCGACGGGCGCGAGGCCGAACACTGGGCTCAGGCTCGCGAGGAAATCGAGCCGTTCTACAAGGAAGGGGACCCATTGGCCGGGAGTGTGGAAAGCAGCGTAGCGATTCCAATGCCCAAATCCACTGACGAATGAGACGCCCATGGCTGACCGCTCGCACTGCCAGGCGAGCGGCCACCGAGCCAATTTGGCCTAAGCGCGAGGTTTTTCTACTTCCAGACGGGTGCCCCTGCCTCGTTCGCACCTCTTTGATCGGCGCCGGTCATTAGCATAAGCGCTGTCGCTTTGTTCCCCGGCCATTCGCGATGAAGCAAGAACTGGATTTCGAGGCGATATTCGAAGCCCTGCCAGCAAATAACGTGGTGCTGTCGGCCGATCCTGAGTTCATCATGCTCGCGATCAGCGACGCTCGCCTGCGTGCCACCCATTCGCGCCGCGAGGATTGTATCGGCCGCTCGATGTTCGAGGTGTTCGGCGATAACCCGGACGCGCCGGAAAACTTCGGCGCCGGTGTGCTGCGAGCTTCGCTGGAGCGCGTCCTGCAAACGGGCGTGCCCGATCGGATGGCCGTCACTCGGTACGATGTGCCACGGCCAGCGTCTGAAGGCGGTGGTTATGAACCGCGTTACTGGAGTCCGATCAACCTTCCGGTCTTCGACAAGCAGGGCAGGATGTACTGCATCGTTCACAAGACCGAAGACGTGACCGAGCAGACCCTCAGCCGAGAGGATATCCAGGCACGTCTGCGTTATTCGGACGAGCGCTTTCGCGCCGCCCTGTTGGCCTCCGGAACAGGGACGTTCAGCTGGTACCTGAGTGATCGCAGCCTCTACTTCGATAGCGCCCTGGAGCAGATATTCAACCTGACGCCAGGCGAGGCGCCGGATACCGACGAGCGCTTACTTGAGTTGATTCATCCTGAGGATCGGCCGGCGGTGCGTCAGGCATTCGACCAGTGTGCCGAAGGGCGGGACATGGCGGTCGAGTTTCGTATGGCACGCCCAGGCGCGGTGGAGTGGCTGATCTGTCGCGCCAAGGTGCTCCGCGACGCCGCCGGCCGGCCTTCCCATGTTGCAGGCGCCTGTGCCGACATCAGCGCGCGCAAGCGGGTCGAGGAGGCCCTGCGCATCAGCGAGCACCGCCTGCGTACGCTCAACGAAAACCTCGAAGCGAGGGTAGCGGCCGAGGTGGCCGAACGTATCCGCACCGAAGAAGCGCTGCACCAGGCGCAAAAGATGGAAGCTGTTGGCCAGCTCACGGGCGGCATCGCGCATGATTTCAACAATCTGCTGACGGGCATCATCGGAAGCCTGGACTTGCTGCAGCGGCGCTTGCGCCGAGGTGAGCCGCTGGACGTCGACCGCTACATCGACGCCGCGGTCAGCTCGGCGCAACGGGCTGGGGCCTTGACGCAACGGCTGCTGGCCTTTTCCAGGCGTCAGGCGCTGGACCTCAAGCCGGTCGACATCAACCAGATGGTGGCCTCCCTCGAAGACCTGCTGCATCGCACTACCGGTGAGAATATCCAGTTGGTCACCGAGCTTGCCCACGGTTTGCGGCCGGCCTGTATGGACGTCAACCAGCTGGAAAGCGCCCTGATCAACCTGGTCGTCAACGCGCGGGATGCCATGCCCGACGGTGGTCGGATCACCGTCTCCACCGCCAGCTATCGGGAGGACAGCGCGACAGGTGGGGGCAAGCAAGGCCCTGCTCCGGGCGACTACATCCTCATGAGCGTGACCGACACCGGAACCGGCATGTCGTCCGAGGTGCTGGCGCGGGCTTTCGAGCCTTTCTACACCACCAAACCCATTGGCCAGGGCACCGGGCTCGGGCTGTCCATGGTCTATGGCTATATCAAACAGGCCAAGGGCTACGTGCAGATCGATTCGGTGCCGGGTCGAGGCACAAGTGTTCGCCTGTACCTGCCGATGTACAAGGGCGAAGCCGTGCACCTGACGGCCGAGCCGAACCTGGCATCTGAGGGCACAGGCGAAACCATTCTGGTGGTAGAGGACGAGCCGGTGGTCCGTTCGCTGGTAGTCGAGGTCCTTACCGAGCTTGGCTATCAGACCCTGGAAGCCGGTGACGCTAACGAGGCGCTGGCTATCACCGAGTCTTCGCAGCGTATCGATCTGCTGGTATCTGACGTGGGCCTGCCTGGCATGAACGGGCGTCAGATGGCCGATATCGTCCGGCAGCAGCGACCCACTCTGAAAATCCTATTCGCCACCGGCTACGCCGAAAGCGCAGCTGCCCGCGATTTTCTCGGACCGGACATGGCCGTGATCACCAAGCCCTTCGACATCGAATCCTTTGCCGCCAAGGTGCGGGAAATGCTGGGAACCTAGAGCCGGATGGACCACCTCTTGATGTCGGTACGAGGCCTTCTTGGAGGCTGATAAAGCTAGGTCCGACCCGTTGATAAAAGGAGAAGCCTGTGGACAGTCGTGGGTTTGTTTGGGCGCATTTCAAGCTCAATGCAGAACAGCGCCTGCGCGGTTTCAACTTCTTCGTGGTGTTGGCGATCTTCGCCGATGGCGGCGTACTGGCCGCCCTGGAGCGGGGTTTTTCGCCAGGGTTGCTGATCCTGCTGGGCGCTTTCACCATCCTGCTGGCGATGGTGTTCTGGCTGGTGGATGCGCGTAGCCGCCAGCTGTTGCAACTGACCATCCGGGCGCTGCGGGAGATCGAGACGGAGTTTCCGGCCAGCTACCGACTCTTTGCCAACGATGCGCGAGCGCAGCATCCGGTCATCAGCTATACCTTCGCGATCCGCGCGCTGCTGTTGGCGCAGATGGGATTCGGCGTTGGTGTAGTGCTCTACGGGCTATATTTGTGGTGACGGTGTATCGCGGTTTGTCGCCACGTTCTCACCTTTCTCATTCGGCGATCTGAGGCGCTGGAGCCCGCAAACACGCGCTGATAGAGTGCCGTCGCTTGCCACCATCGGCTGACAGGACGTCTGCCCAGCCGCCTACAGGATGTTTTTCATGAAGAAGCTTGCACTTGTCGTTGCCGCACCCCTGGTAGTAGTCGGGGCCGCCACTTTCTATACCAGTACCCAGGTCGAGCAGACCACCCGCGATGCCGTTGGGCAGGCCAACCTCAAGCTGCGTGAAATGAGCGCTGGCGTCAGCGGCGGCGTCAGCCTGAAGCTGCTCAGCTTCGAACGCGGCCTGCTGTCCAGTTTTGCCCGCTACCAGATCGACGTCGAAGTGCATGATGAAGGCGACACCCGCCGGTACAGCATGTTGCTGCAAGATCGTATCGAGCATGGCCCGTTCCCCCTCTCTCGCCTGGCCCGCGGCCAGCTGATGCCGGTTGCAGCTCAGAGCCACGTTCAGCTCGAACGAACGCCACTGACCCAGAAGCTGTTTGATGCCGCCTCGGGCGAAGTCCCGCTGGTAGGCGACATTGCCACCGGTTACGACGGCAGCCAGTCCGGCGTGCTGCGGTCGGCGGCCCTCCATGTCGAGAACGATACAGGCTCCGTTCATATCTCGCCCGGCACGGTCAGCTTCGACGCCTCCAAGGATGCCTCGGCCATACGCATGGACGGAGAACTGGCGGAGATCGACGCCAAACTGATCGGCACTAACAAGCCTGTACGGTTCAGTCTGCGCGGTATCGGTATGAGCGTCGACAAGCATAAGGATGCCAACGGCTTCGCGCTGGGGCCTACGGCCGTCACCCTTGAGCGTGTGGATATTCAAGCAGGTGATACCGCTGTGGCCATTCATAACGCCTCTGTTGATGAGGCGCTGAGCCGAGGCAGCCGCGGCCTCGACCAGACGGTTGCGTATCGTATCGGCCGGTTGGAAGCGCAAGGACAGTCCTTCAGCGACTTCGCCCTGGCCTTCAGCCTGCGTAACCTCGAGGAAGCCAGCCTCAAGGCCTTGGCCGAGAGTTACAAGGAATTGCTGGAAAGCGGCTCCGACCAGCAGGACGCGATCGCCAGCATGACCGATGACCAACAGAGCAAGCTGCAAGCTCATGCGCTACAGGTGCTTCAGCACAAGCCCACGCTGGCGCTTGATGAGTTCGGCTTCAAGAGTGCTCACGGTGCCTCCCGCCTGTCCGTCGTTCTTGACCTGCAGGGCCAGAGCGAGGAAGGGTTCAACCCTCTGGAGATACTTGCCTCGCTAAAAGCCGAAGCCGGCATCGACAAGAGCCTGGTACGCGACGTCGCCGGCCTGATTGCTCAGCACAGGGAGCGCCACAATCAGCCCGATCCGGTTGCGTTGCAGCAGCAAGCTGATGCCGCGACCGACCTTTTCAGCGGCATGGCGCTCAACTCGGGCTGGTACCACCTGGAGGGCGAACGCCTGGTCAGCTCGCTGCGCTACGCAGACGACCATGTAACCTTCAACGGTCGGGAGATGAGCGTCCAGGAGTTCATGGGTTTTGCCTTCAATTCGGTTCAGAGTGCCGGTCTGCTCGGACAGTGACCGTCGAGCATGAGCAATAGGCGGCTTCGAGCCGCCTTTTTGATGCATGGCCAAAAGCAAAGCGTTCGCGCCGGTCAGTTTCGTCCCGCCCAAGTCGTGGACGGCGATATCCAGCAACCTTTTTGGGAATCTGGCGCCTGGCGTGGTAACCGGCATGCGCAGCATGTTGCACCGGAGATGACCAGTCGGGCGTTGGCTGTGCATGACGAGGATCGACGATGCGGACGAGCCGGCACGCGCCCTGGTCTCCTGATGTCAGTCCAGATCCGCCGCACTGTGGCGCTCGGGTGCCTGTTCCGATTCTTCGCCCCAGGTACGGTTGACCTTGCGCCCGCGAATCACAGCGGGGCGGGCTGCAATCTCTTTGGCCCAGCGCTGCACATGGCGATAGTCCTGCACGGAGAGAAACTCCGCGGCGTCGTACAGCTCGCCCAGCACTAACCCGCCATACCAAGGCCAGATCGCCATATCGGCGATGCTGTAGTCGTCGCCAGCAATGAACGGGCGCGAGGCCAACTGACGGTCCAGTACATCGAGCTGGCGCTTGGTTTCCATGGCGTAGCGGTTGATCGGGTATTCGTATTTCTCCGGCGCATAGGCATAGAAATGCCCGAAGCCGCCACCGACGAAAGGCGCAGAACCCATCTGCCAGAACAGCCAGTTCAGGGTTTCGGTGCGGGCGCGCGTCTCGGTGGGCAGGTAGGCGCCGAACTTCTCCGCGAGGTAGACGAGGATGGAGCCGGACTCGAACACTCGCAGCGGTTCGCCGTCGACGCTGTGATCGGCCAGTGCCGGTATTTTCGAGTTGGGGTTGATCTCGACGAAGCCGCTGCCGAACTGGTCGCCCTCACCGATGTTGATCAGCCAGGCGTCGTATTCGGCACCGGAATGGCCAAGGGCGAGCAACTCCTCGAGCATGATGCCGACCTTCACCCCGTTGGGCGTGGCCAGTGAATAAAGCTGCAGGGGATGCTTGCCCACCGGCAACGCTTTTTCCTCCCGCGCGCCGGCGGTAGGGGCGTTGATATTGGCGAACTTGCCGCCCGAGGGCGCGTCGTGCGTCCAGACCTTCGGCGGTGTGTAGGTGGTGTCGCTCATGCGAAGCTCCTTTGCGGACAAGGAAGCGTCCGAAGTTGCTTTTTCGGACAATTGAATGACGGTGTTCGTGCCAACCGAATCGCATTCGGCAATGTACGAGCACGGCGGGATCCTGGACCGTACCATTTACCCGCTTGCGGTGGCAGGGCCCGGTGAGCCACCAGAGAGTGGCCTTGATTGATCAGGACCTAGCGCTGATCGTCGAAACCGTAGAGTTTTGCCGGGTTGTCGCTGAGGATGCGACGGCGTGTGGTGGCGTCAGGTACCAGACGGAAAAATTCGTCCACCAGATCGCCGTCGTTGGGTATCGGGCCGGGTAGCTGAACGTGGGGCCAATCGGTGCCGAACAGACAGCGGTCCTCTCGCGTCGAGACCAGCTTGGTCACAAACGCGTCGACATCCTCGAACGGCGCCTTGCCCCGGGAAGAAATCCGGTTCGGCCCGCTGAGCTTGACCCACGTCCGTCCTGCTTCGAGCAGCCCAAGCAATTGCTTGAAGCCCGGATCATGGATGCCTTGCCGGGCCGGGACGTGGCCCATGTGGTCTATCACACTGTCGGTGGGCAGGCGCTCGAGACGCTCGGCCAGCCGCTCGAACTTCGAGACGTCAACCAGAAACTGGACGTGCCAACCCAGACCGACGACCCGCTCGGCAAGCGTTTCGACGTCGGAGAAGGAGACACCGCCGGGAAACAGCAGATTGATGCGGATCCCACGCACACCCAGCGCATGCATCCGCTCGAACTCGTCATCGGTGACCGATCGATCGACGACGGCGACGCCTCGCCATTGGATAGGGTCGTCGCTACGGATCGCCGCCAGTGTGTCCAGCATGAGACTGTTGTCGGTACCGAACACGCTTGGCTGAACCAGTACGGCACGCTCGAAACCGAGCGTGCCGAGCATCTCTCGGTAGGCCGCTTCACTGGCATCTGGTGGTGTATAGCTGCGGTTTGCCTGATAGGGATAGCGTTGCTGCGGGCCGAACAGGTGCGCATGGGTGTCGCAGGCCTTGGGTGGCAGCGCCTCGACGGGCGGGCGAGGATTTGGGTCCGCACCGGGGATGGTGGGCTCGCTGAACATAGACTGTGCTGAACCAACGCTCATATAGCCCCCCTTAACCAACCAGACCCGGAAGCCAAAGGGTGATTGCCGGGACGTAGGCGATCAACCCAACCAGAGCGATCAGGACAAGCAGAAAAGGCCACAGGTGGCGGGACACCGCTTCGATACTGAGTCCACTAATCGATGAGGCGACGAACAGTGAGTAGCCCAGCGGCGGAGTGACCATCCCGACCGCAAAGTTGATCACCACCATGGCACCGAGCTGAATCGGGTCCAGCCCAACCTGCGCGCCTACCGCCGTCAATACGCCGCTGAGGATGACCATGGCCGACACGGTGTCCATGAACGCGCCGAGCACCAGCAGCATGATGTTGAGTAGCAGCAGAATCAGGAAAGGATTGTCGGTGATGCTCAGCAGCGCCGAGCTGATCTGGGTGGGAATCTGTTCGCTGGCAATGATCCAGGCAAAGCCGTAGGCAACCACGATGATGAACATGATTACCGTAGTGGTGCGCATGGATTGGATGAACAGCGGGCCGAGAGTGCGCCAGTTCAAATCCTTATAGACGAACAGACCGATGACGAGGCTGTACAGCGCACCGACGAACGCTGCTTCGGTCGGGGTGAATATGCCGCCGTAGATGCCGCCGAGGATGACCACCGGAGCCAGCAATGCCCAGAGGCCGTCACGGAATGCTGCAGCGAGCTGGCCGACGCTGGCGCGTGCTTCTTTCGGAATACCTAGGCGCCGGGCGTATATGTAGCCGACCACGCAGAATCCGGCGGCTGCGATCAATCCAGGCACCACGCCAGCCAGGAACAGCTTGGAAATCGACTGCTCCGCCAGCACGCCCCAGATAATCATAGGAATGGACGGCGGGATCATCTGCCCCAGCGGGCCGATGGAGGTCGCCAATCCGGCTGCGTAGCCACGCGAGTAACCGCGTTTTTCCATCTCGTCGATCATCACCGAGCCGACCGCGGCGGTGGTTGCCGGGGCTGATCCGGAGATGGCGCCGAAGAAGGTGCCAGCGGCCACCGTCGCCATCGACAGCCCACCGGTGAGGTGGCCGAAGCAGACCGAGGCAATTCTGACCAGGCGTCGTGACAGACCGCCGGCACTCATGAGATCGCCGGCGAGGATGAATCCGGGGATGGCCAGCAGGGAGGACATGTTACTCCCGGCCACCAGGCGCTGCGCCAGGATCATCGGGTTGAAATCGGCCATCCAGATACCGATTGCGGTGAGGATGCCGAGCGTGAAGGCGATCGGCACGCCCATTAGCAACAATATGAACAGACCCGCGATGAGGACCAAGGCGATTTCGCTCATGCTTGTGCCTCCCTGGCCAGCTGCGCGCGCGGACTCAGCAACAGGGTTATCGAGTGGAACAGGATCAGCGCGCCGGATACCGGAATGGCCGAGCCTTGCAGCCAAAGCGGGTAACGAAGGGCCGGTGATACCTGCTGCGCCGTGAAACCGGTGAAGTTCCATCCAGCCCAGAGCATCAGGGCCCCGAAAGCGGCCATGAGGAGAAGGTTCAGTCGCTCGAGCATGAAGCGCAGCGAAGTCGGCAGCATACCGAGCAACAGTGTGACACGCACATGAGCGAAGCCGCGCACCAGCACGCTGGCGAACAGGAAGATCGTCCAGCTGAAAGCGAGCAGGGCGACCTCATCCGTCCAGGTCAGGGACGCGTTGAGTACGTAGCGGTAGAACACGCCCAGTAGAAGCGAAAGGGACATGACCAAGGCACAGGCCGCGCCGAGGATGGCGGTACAGGTAGCAAGCCGCCTGCTGCTCGTTTCCAGGAGTCTGAACATGTTCTGCGTCCGCTGAGTGTTGGTCTTATTCGGAGATCAATTGCAGGGTCTGGTCGACCAGATCCGCGCCAATCTGTGTGCGGTATCGCTCATAAACGGGACGGACCGCCTCGCGGAACGCTTGGGTGTCAGCCACTTCGTTGGTCTGCATGCCGTCGGACTTGATCTGTTCGATAAGCGCCTGCTCGTTTTTCGCCACCTCTTCCCGCTGGCGCTCGATAGCCTTCCTGGCGGCCGTACGGATGGCTTGCTGCTGCTCCTGCGGCAGGCGAGAAAGTGCCTGCTTCGACATCAGCAGCGGCAGCGCGTTATAGGTGTGATTGGTTAGCGAGAGGTACTTCACGGCGCCGGAATATTTATTCGCATAGATCACTGCGAGGGGGATCTCCAGACCATCGACGGTGCCCTGCTGCACGGCGGTGTATGCCTCGCTCCAGGCCATCGGCACCGGGTTGGCGCCCAGCGCCTGAAAGCTGGCAAGGAATAGGTCACTGGGCTGCACGCGTAGCTTGATGCCTTTCAGATCTGCCGGTGTGTTGATTGGTTGGCGGTTGTTGATGGTGTGACGGAAGCCCGCCTCGGCGAAACCGAGCCCGACGATGCCTTGCTTCTCGAGACGCTGGAACAGCTCCTGACCAACTTCGCCGTCAAGAATCTTGTGGGCCTGCTCCTGATCCTTGAACAGAAACGGTAGATCCAGCAGCTGGAAGCTTTTGTTCAGGGTACCTAGCTGGGTGCCGGTAATAACGCCTGCGTCGAGCGTGCCGAACTGCATGCCCTGAAGCATGTCGGTGTCGTTGCCCAGCTGGTTGCTGGGGAAGAATTTTACCGAAAAAGTGCCCGGTGCGGCTGCTTCCAGCTCTTCGGCAAAGTAGCGGGCAGCGATGGCGTAGGGGTCGACCGAGCTGTCAGCGGTGGTCCAGCCGAGCCGAATGGTAGTCGCCGCACTGGCCAGAATGGGCGTGGCCAGAGCGGCCGCCACCAGTGTCGATGTCATCATTGCCTTCGAAAGTTTGGTCAGGAGCGTCATTGCGGCCTTCCTCTTGTTGTTATGGCACGGCTGGCAGAGCGGTGCGTGGTGTGGACGAGCAGTAGCGGTTTACAACTTGTCCTACAAGTTGGCAGCATGAAAACCGGACTGCTGCTCGCTGTCAAGAGGAGTGGAATTTCGGTTGCCCTGAAAGTGGCATGGAGAGAACCGGCGCAAGCGACGTAACATGCGGAGCCTTGGTGTGGTCCATGCCAGTGCGCTATGGGAATCGACGACAGGATAAAAGCCATGAAAAATCCGGCTCCGGTGGGGCGCCGTCAGCTTTCGGTGACGATTTCCCGCTATCTGGAAATCGAAATTTCCGAAGGTCGTCTCAAGCCAGGTCAGCGGATTCCCAGTGAGGCGCAGCTGACCGAGCGGTTTAGCGTCAGTCGCAACGTGGTTCGCGAGGCGGTGGCTCGGTTGAAGTCCGATGGGCTGGTGGAGAGTTACCAGGGCGCGGGGGCCTTCGTCTCGGACAAGGCGCATCGCCGGAGCTTTCGCATCGATCATGACGAGTTGAGCAGCATGCCCAAGCTGCGTCAGCTCTATGAGCTGCGGCTGGATCTCGAGGTTTCGGCTGCCGGAATGGCTGCCCGACGCCGTTCGCGTAGCCAGCTGGCGGTCATCCAGAATACGTTTGCCGTTCTCAGCGAGTCGCTGGCAAGCGGGCAGCCGGTCATCGAGCAAAGCTTGGCGTTCAAGCGCGCCATCGCCAACGCCACTGGCAACGAATACTTCAAGAACTTCATGCTGTTTCTGTCCGCGCACATTTTCGAGGCCGCGTCGTTTGAACAGCGCATCCTGGCTTCGGATGTCCTGCGCGAGGCGGTGCTGGCGGAGTATCAATCGATCCTTCAGGCCATCGAGCTCGGTGACCCTGACCTGGCTCGGCGGGCCGCCTGGGTGCAGATCATCAATTCGGCGGAGCGAAACGGCCTGCGCGGCCTGCAGGGCTGGGAGGTGACGCGGATGACCTCGCTCGGCGAGACCTATGCCCCTGAGTGTCCGGCGCCGATACCGGCGGTAGAGCAGCCATCGCTAGTGCTGCCAGAGGGGGCCTGCGATTGTCATTTTCATGTGATCGGCGATGCCGCGCAGTATCCCTTCACGCCCCACCGCTCGTACACCCCCCCGCCGGCTTCGCTGGCGCAATACGAGGCGATGCAGCGAAGCCTTGGACTGTCCCGCGGCGTGATAATCCAACCCAGTGTGTACGGCTACGACAACCGCGTCATGTTGCAAGCGTTGCGTAAGGGCGGAGAAAACTACCGCGGCGTAGTGGTCATCAGTGACCAGGTCAGTGACGACGAGCTGCGCGAGATGGACACGCTGGGTGTACGCGGTGTGCGCATCAACCTCATTTACAAGAGCGGGGTCGAGGTGTCCGACGTCGCCACGCTGGCGCGCAAGGTGGCCCCTCTGGGCTGGCACCTCCAGCTGCTGATCGACATTTCCGAATTTGCCGACCTCTACGAGAACCTGGCCAACCTGCCGGTCGAGGTAGTGATCGATCACATGGGACACATGCCGGCCAGTGTCGGGGTTGAACACCAGGGCTTTCAGGACCTGCTGCGCCTGACGCGTGAGTCCAAAGTCTGGGTCAAGCTCTCGGGGGCCTATCGTTTCACCAGTTTGCGTCGTCCGCCGTATCCAG
>Ga0233385_1000747_pt1 | contig 15071 bp, 15 predicted proteins | sample ElkDunMinimDraft_16_FD_191543 | JGI IMG/M metagenome (GOLD analysis project Ga0233385, IMG submission 191543) | Fecal eukaryotic communites from dung pellets of Tule Elk in California, USA - Elk Dung G36 | ecosystem: Host-associated > Mammals > Digestive system > Large intestine > Fecal | place...
TGTGGTGCTGGTGGCCGGGTCCGAGCCCGTCGCGGAGGACGTCGCCCGAGCGTGGGCGACGGGTTCGCCGCGTTCGGTCGTCGAGCAGGTGGTGCTGTCCGCGCGACCGTCCACCCCGGACGCCGGACCGGTCTCGGGCGGTGCGCCTCGCGGTGTCTTCGTCCCGACGACGTCGCTCGGTCTGGCCAGCGTGACCCCGCCGCCCGTGCCGCCCGACGTCGCGCACCTGCGCGACCGCGTGGCCGCCGCCGACCTCGTGGTCGTGCACGTCGAGGTTCTCGACGTCGACAGCCTGCAGGCAGGCCGCGTCGCGGACGCCGCCCAGGCCGCGGCGGCGCACGCGGTGCCCGTCGTCGTGCTGGCCGAGCGCAGCGAGTCGACACGCCGCGAGTGGTCGGGTGCCGGCGTCAGCGGGGTGCACGAGCTGGGCGCGCCGCCGGCCGGAGCGGAGGACGTCGTGGCGCGCATCGCCCGCACGTGGGCGCCCGGTTGGGCCTGATCCGCTCGCCCCTCCTGGACTGGTCAAGATTCGCGCGTAGGATCGGAACAGCTTCACCGTCCCCGCTGTTGGAGGAAGCATGACCGACACCACCGAGATCGCCACGCACGGCGTGACCCTCACCGACTTCGCCGCGACCAAGGTGCGGAGCCTGCTGGAGCAAGAGGGCCGCGACGACCTTCGTCTTCGCGTCGCCGTGCAGCCCGGCGGTTGTTCCGGCCTCATCTACCAGCTCTTCTTCGACGAGCGTCTGCTCGACGGCGACGCGCTCGTCGACTTCGGCGGGGTGGAGGTCGTCGTGGACCGGATGAGCGTCCCGTACCTCGACGGAGCGACGATCGACTTCGCCGACACCATCGAGAAGCAGGGCTTCACGATCGACAACCCCAACGCCGGCAGCTCGTGCGCCTGCGGCGGTTCGTTCGCCTGACGCCACACGGCGACAGCACGACGTCGGACGGCCCGGTCACCTGAGGTGACCGGGCCGTCTTGTCGTCCGGTGGCGTCGTCAGCGGGCGCGAAGCCGGACGGTCAGCGCCCAGGCGTCCTCGTGCCGCTCCTGGCCCACGAAGTCGTGGCCCCGTAGGCGGGTCCACGCGGGGACGTCGTGACACGCGGCGGGATCGGTCGACAGGACGGTGACGAGCGCTCCCGGGGGCAGCTCGGCCGCCCGCGCCGCGAGCCGGATCACGGGCAGAGGGCAGCGCAGGCCGCGCGCGTCGAGCGTCTCGGAGGGCGGGCCATCGGGGAGGTCGTGGGGCAGCTCGTGGGGCAGCTCGTGGGGCACGGTCACAGCGCACCGGCCCCGAGGAGGTCGCGAACCCGGGCGACCGCGCCGGGCAGCGCGCCGAGGAACCGGTCGACGTCTGCCTCGGTGGTCGTCCGGTCGAGCGCGACCCGCACGTTCCCGTGGGTCAGCACGCCCATCGCGGCGAGCACGTGCGACGGCTCGAGCGTGTCCGAGGTGCACGCCGAGCCGGATCCGACCGCGAACCCGGCGCGGTCGAGCTCGGCCAACAGCGCCTCGCCGTCCACGTAGAGGAACGAGAACGTGACGACGTGCGGCAGGCGGTCGTGGGGGTCGCCCACGACCTCGACGTCCGGCACCGAGGTCACCGCGGCGCGGATGCGGTCGACGAGCTCGCGACGGCGGGCGTCCTGCGCGGCCCGGTCGGCGAGCACCGCCTGGAGGCCGACGGCGGCGGCGAACGCGGCGGGGACGCTGACGCCGCCGGGCGCCCACGGCTCGCCGTCCTGGGGCCCGGGCGGGACCGCCCGCACGCGTCCGCGCACGGCGAGGACGCCGACGCCGGCCGGTGCGCCCCAGTCGGCCGGGTCGGCCGCGAGCACGTCCCAGGCCTCGCCGACCTCGGTGTGGCCGAGGCTCGCTCCGGCGTCCACGACGAGCGGCACGCCCGCCTCGCGGGCGGCCGCGTGCACCCTGCCGACCGGCTGGAGCGTCCCGACCTCACCGTTGGCGTGCTGGAGGGCGGCGACCGCGACACCGGGCGCGGCGATCGCATCGGTCATCGCATCGGCGTCGACGCGGCCGAGGCGGTCGGCGGGGATTACGGATCTCCGGCCACCGAGGGCGGTCGCGGCGGCGTGCGCCGCGTGCAGGACCGCGGCACGCTCGATGGCGCCCACGACGACGTCCGCGCCCGCCCGGTGGCGGCCGGCCGCGACCGCCTGCAGCCCGGTGTGCAGGGCGGCGGTGTGGGTCGGCGTGAAGTGCACCTCGGACGTCCGCGCGCCGACCGCGTGCGCGATCGCCTCGCGCGCGCCGTCGAGCAGCGTGGCCGCGCGTCGGCCCTCGGAGTGCAGGCGGCGCGGGTCCGCCCAGCCCTCGTCGAGCGCCTGGAGGAATGCCTGGCGTGCGAGCGGGTGCCAGGGCGCGCGGCCGGCGTTGTCGAGATGGACCCGCGGCGCTGCCGACGGGCCGGTCCCGCCGGCCAGGGGATGGGTGGCGTATGTCACACGGAGCCTCCGGTCGAGCTGCCAGGCGGCCCCGTGGGCCGCGGGACCGATGGTGTCATGCGACGACAGGGCCGGAGGCTCGCATCGATATGACATCTTGTGCGCGAGTGTCCTGAACTGGGTCGATGGAGCCCGGCGGTGCCGATCTCGTCACGTCTCGACGGGCCGAATCCGGCCTCGCACGCCCGGTGATCGCGCTAGGCTGCACTCCATCGAGGACGAAGGTCCTGTCGGCGCGCCCTGGCCCCTTCGGGTCGGGCGACAGCCGGTCCGGACGTGACGTGAAAGGCCCCCCTTGCACTCGAAGCCCCCCACCCGCAACCGCCGGGTCATGCTGCGCGCGACGGCAATCGCCGGCGCGGTCGCACTGCTGGCCTCCGGCTGCGCGAGCGACACCGTCCAGCGCGGGTACCTGCCCGGTTACAGCGACGGGCAGGTGACCAACCAGACCGAGCGCATCACGACGCTGTGGGTCGGCTCGTGGATCGCCGCGCTCGCCGTCGGCATCATCACCTGGGGCTTGATCCTCTGGTGCGTGGCGGCCTACCGCAAGCGTCGTGACGACCACCAGCTGCCCGTCCAGACGCGGTACCACCTGCCGCTCGAGGTCATGTACACGGCAGTGCCGATCTTCATGGTGCTCGTGCTCTTCTACTACACCGACCGCGACATGTCGGCGGTCAACGACACCAGCGCCGAGCCGGACGTGAACATCCAGGTCATCGGCAAGCAGTGGAGCTGGGACATCAACTACCTCGACGAGGACGTCTACGACACCGGTCAGCACGCGATCGCCGTCGGAGACCTCACGGAGGAGGACGAGGTCGACGACGCGCCGGGCACGGCCAAGTCGCTGCCGACGCTGTACCTCCCGGTGGGCGAGCGGGTCGAGTTCACGCTCAACTCCCGCGACGTCATCCACTCGTTCTGGGTCCCTGCGTTCCTCTACAAGCTCGACATGATCCCGGGACGCACCAACACGTTCCAGGTCGTCCCCGAGCGCGAGGGCACCTACGCGGGCAAGTGTGCGGAGCTCTGCGGCGAGTACCACTCCGGGATGCTCTTCAACGTCAAGGTCGTCGACCGCGCCGAGTACGACGCGCACATCCAGTCGCTGGAGGACGCGGGCCAGACCGGCGAGCTCGGCCTCGACCTGAACCGGTACCAGCATCCGCCGTCGGGTGAGGTCACCGACGAGACCAGCAACGAGGGGGCGCAGGGCTGATGGCCACGACCACGAACACCGCTTATAGCGCCGAGGTCATCCCCGGGCTCGAGCCGAAGCGCCAGAACCTCGGCCGGACGGTCGTCAAGTGGATCACCTCCACCGACCACAAGACGATCGGGTACATGTACCTGATCACGTCGTTCGTCTGGTTCGCCGTGGGAGGTCTGCTCGCACTGCTCATCCGTGCCGAGCTCTTCATGCCCGGCATCCAGGTGGTGCAGAGCAAGGAGCAGTACAACCAGCTCTTCACCATGCACGGCACGATCATGCTGCTGCTGTTCGCGACGCCGTTGTTCGCCGGCTTCGCCAACGTGATCATGCCGCTGCAGATCGGCGCGCCCGACGTCGCGTTCCCGCGGCTCAACATGTTCGCCTACTGGCTGTTCTTCTTCGGCGGCCTGATCGCGGCCGGTGGATTCCTCACCCCGCAGGGTGCGGCGTCGTTCGGGTGGTTCGCCTATCAGCCGCTGGCCAACACGACATTCAGTCCAGGGCTCGGTGGTGATCTCTGGGTCTTCGGGCTCGCGCTCGGTGGCTTCGGCACGATCCTCGGCGCGGTCAACTTCATCACGACCATCATCACGATGCGCGCGCCCGGCATGACCATGTTCCGGATGCCGATCTTCACGTGGAACACGCTGATCACGAGCCTGCTCGTGCTCATGGCGTTCCCCCCGCTGGCCTCGGCGCTCCTGGCGCTCGGCGCGGACCGTCGCTTCGGCGCCCAGGTCTTCAACCCGGACAACGGCGGCGCCATCCTGTGGCAGCACCTGTTCTGGTTCTTCGGGCACCCCGAGGTCTACATCATCGCGCTGCCGTTCTTCGGCATCGTCTCGGAGATCTTCCCGGTGTTCAGCCGCAAGCCGATCTTCGGGTACAAGACGCTCGTCTACGCGACGATCGCCATCGCGGCGCTCTCCGTGACCGTGTGGGCGCACCACATGTACGTCACCGGTGCGGTGCTGCTGCCGTTCTTCGCCTTCATGACGATGCTCATCGCCGTCCCGACCGGTGTGAAGTTCTTCAACTGGATCGGCACGATGTGGCGCGGCAAGATCACGTTCGAGACGCCCATGCTGTGGTCGATCGGCTTCCTGGTGACGTTCCTGTTCGGTGGCCTGACGGGCATCATCCTGTCGAGCCCGGCACTGGACTTCCACCTGTCGGACTCGTACTTCGTCGTCGCGCACTTCCACTACGTCGTGTTCGGCACGGTCGTGTTCGCGATGTTCGCGGGCTTCTACTTCTGGTGGCCCAAGTGGACCGGCCGCATGCTCAACGAGCGACTCGGCAAGGTGCACTTCTGGACGCTGTTCATCGGCTTCCACACGACGTTCCTCATCCAGCACTGGCTCGGTGTGGAGGGCATGGCCCGTCGCTACGCCGACTACATGCCCGACGAGGGCTTCACCTGGGAGAACCAGGTGTCGACGGTCGGCGCGTTCATCCTCGCGGCCTCGACGCTGCCGTTCCTGTGGAACGTGTACACGACGTGGCGCAACGCGCCCAAGGTGACGGTCGACGACCCGTGGGGCTACGGCCGCTCGCTCGAGTGGGCCACGTCGTGCCCGCCGCCGCGGCACAACTTCACGTCGCTGCCCCGGATCCGCAGCGAGTCGCCCGCGTTCGACCTGCACCACCCGGAGGTCGTGGCGATGGAGCACCCGCAGCTCTACCCGGGCGTGCTCGACGCCGTCTACGGCGGTCCTGACCGGACCGGCCAGGCTGACCTCGCCGAGGAGCGGATGGGCGAGGACTACCCCGAGAAGCGCCAGACGAGCACCGCCGTTCTGGACGAGCCGCGACCGGACGACGAGGAGACCGGCAAGTGAAGATCGAGATCAAGCTCTTCCTCTTCCTCACCCCGTTCTTCGTGGGCGCCGGTGTCGTCTACGGCTTCATGACCGGCTGGGACGAGCCCGTGGGCTACCTCGGTATGCCGCTGGTGGGTCTCCTCATGGCGATGATCGGTGCCTACCTCGCGCTGACGGCTCGACGGATCGACCCGCGTCCCGAGGACGACGAAGAGGCCAACATCGAGGACGGCGCGGGGGACCAGGGCGTCTACTCGCCGTGGAGCTGGTGGCCCTTGGTCATCGGTGCGGCTGCCGCGATCGCCTTCCTCGGCCTGGCCGTGGGGTGGTGGGTGCTGTACATCGGCTTCATCCTCGGCGTGATCGGCCTCGTGGGCTGGGTGTTCGAGTACTCCCGCGGCCAGCACGCACACTGACCGACGGACGAAGGGCCTCCTGCCGCGTGATGCGGCGGGAGGCCCTTCTGCGTTGGCGGCCCGTGCGCCCACCGGGAAGAAGCGACGCTGGGCCCACCCGGTGGGGAGCCTCGTCGCCGGCCCGGAACGCCGGAACGGAACCGCAGGTCAGGGTCGGTCACAGTGGGGTTGCGGTGTCTCAGAGCACCTAGAGGCCCTGCATGTGGTGTGCTTGGATGAGAACAAACCCCCTTTCCCACCTTGGAGGAACGCAGCGATGCGTGTCACGAAGAAGTTCACCGCTGCCTTGGCTGCGGGTACCCTCGCAGCGGCGCTGACGGCGTGCAGCAGTGACGAGCCCTCGGGGACGCCGGAGGCGACTGACGCGGCTCCTGCGGAGGCCGAGATCCAGCCGGCAGGCAGCTTCGACGAGCTCACGGCGCTCATGGAGGCCGCGCAGGACAAGGCGACCTCCGGTCACATGGAGATGTCCTACAGCGGGGAAGCGGCGGAGGCTGTCGGCTTGGCCGACAGCACCGCGAAGGCCGATTTCGCGGTCGGCGACTCGGACGACCTCTCCGACATGACCATGCAGATGTCGATGGGTGTCATGGGCATGGAGTTCGACATGCGCATGGTCGACGGGACCATGTACATGAACATGGGTGAGATGTCGGAGGGCAAGTTCCTCGCCATGCCGCTCGACGAGATGGCAGACGACCCGAACTTCTCCAGCACCCTCGAGTCGATGAAGACCATGGACCTGGCCGCGCAGGCGGAGGAAGTAAAGTCTGCCGTCACGTCGTTCGAGCACACCGGCACGGAGACGATCGACGGCGTCGAGGTCGACATCTACACGATGACGCTCGACCCGTCCAAGCTCGAGGGCGCTGCCGCCGGGGTCGACCCCACGGCCGCCGAGCAGGTCGGTGAGATGACGATGGTCTACAAGGTCACCTCAGAGGGTCTGCCGCTCGAGGCCGACACGACGATGGAGATCGAGGGCCAGGAGCTGAAGATCGACACGGACTTCAGCAAGTGGGGCGAGCCGGTGACGGTCGAGGCCCCGCCCGAGGACGAGGTGACCCCGTACTCCGAGGTTGCCGGCGGCTGATTCCGCTCCCGGCGCCAGGACCGCCGGATGCCGAACGCACAGGGCCCCGCACGCGATGCGTGCGGGGCCCTGTGGTGTGTCGGACGGGACGGACCGTCAGGCGGGAACGATCAGCCCTGCCGTCTGCGTCTTGGCACGTGCGAGCCGAGCGTCCGCGTCGGCCCAGTTGACGACGTTCCACCAGGCGTTGACGTAGTCCGCGCGCACGTTCTGGTAGTCGAGGTAGTACGCGTGCTCCCAGCAGTCGAGCAGCACGATCGGCACGAGCCCGAGCGCGATGTTGCCCTGCTGGTCGTACAGCTGCACGATGATCAGCTTCTGACCGATCGAGTCCCACGCGAGGATCGCCCAGCCTGAACCCTGGACGCCGGCCGCGACGGCCGCGAAGTGGGCCTTGAACTTGTCGAACGAACCGAAGTCCTCGGCGATCGCGGCTGCGATGTCGCCCGTGGGCTCGCCGCCGCCCTCGGGGGAGAGGTTGGTCCAGAACGCCGAGTGGTTGACGTGGCCGCCGAGGTTGAACGCCAAGTTCTTCTCGTGCAGGTTCACGGCCGCAAGATCCCCGGCGTCACGCGCCTCGGCGAGCTTCTCCAGCGCCGTGTTGGCACCGGTGACGTACGCCTGGTGGTGCTTCGAGTGGTGCAGCTCCATGATCCGGCCTGAGATGTGGGGCTCGAGGGCGGCGTAGTCGTAGGTCAGGTCCGGCAGCGTGTAGACAGCCATGCTGAGTTACCTCCTGCTCGTAGGTCGATCAGGGCTCGGTTCCGCTCGAGCGAGAGCCTTGCGTTGTAGCGGCCTCGCTTCTGCAGTTCCTCGCCACGATCTTCCGGTGGTGCCGCACGTCGTGGCTGGCGCGCGGCTGGGCGACGTCAGACCGATGAGGTCACCGGTCCACACCGGCCGGCGCCCGCGGGATCGACGCCCGCGTGGCCGGACTCGGTTCAAGACGACAGTGGCCCACGCACCAGCCCCGCTCGCGCGAGACAGAAGGTGCGTGGGCCACCGTCCTAGCCTGCAGGAGTCTCAGTGCTCCCGCTCGACGCTTCGGGTACCCGTGACCAGCTCGGGCGCTCCGTGCTGCGGCTCGAGGGCGTCGTGCTCGCCGTGCGAGTGTGCCGCGGCGAGCTCGGCAGGCGTCACCGGCTCGACTCGGTCCTCGTAGAAGAAGCGAGACAGACGCTGCCAGCGACGGTCCTTCTTGTAGCCCTTGCGGCGGACACCCCGCGCGTCCGTGGCCGGCTCGATCTCGAGCGGCTTGTGGGCCTCGTAGTTGACCCGCAGCCACCGCTCCTGCTCGTCGAGCGGCTTGTGCACCTCGATGTACTCACCGTTGGCGAACCGCACGATCCGGCCGGTCTCGTGGCCGTGCAGGACGAGCTCGCGGTCCTTGCGCTGCAGCCCGAGGCAGATGCGCTTGGTGACCCAGAACGCGAACCACGGCCCGACGAACAGCAGGATGCGGAATGCCCAGGTGATGTCGTTGATCGACATCGCGAAGTGGGTGGCGATGAGGTCGTTCGAGCCCGCCAGCGCCAGGATGATGAACGCGGTGAGGAAGGCGACGCCCAGGCCGGTCCGCGTGGGCACGTTGCGGGGACGGTCGAGCACGTGGTGCTCGCGGCGGTCACCCGTCACGCGCGCCTCGATGAAGGGGTAGACGAACAGGAACGTGAACAGCAGCCCTGGGATCACCACCGCGGGGATGAGGACGTTCAGCGACAGCGTGTAGCCGCCGATCACGTACTCCGTCTGGCCCGGCATGAGGCGCAGCGAGCCCTCGAGGAAGAGCATGTACCAGTCGGGCTGCGCGCCGGCCGACACGGGAGACGGGTCGTAGGGGCCGTAGTTCCACACGTTGTTGATCGCCATCGTGCCGCCCATGAGGGCGAGGATGCCGAACACGATGAAGAAGTTGCCGCCCATCTTCGTGGCGAAGGCAGGCACGGCCGGGTATCCGACGACGTTCTTGTCCGTGCGCCCGCCACCCGGGTACTGGGTGTGCTTGTTGAGCACCATCAGGAACAGGTGCAACCCGATCAGGGCGAGCAACAGGGCCGGGATGACCAGGATGTGCAGCGTGAACAGGCGCGGGATGATGTGCTCACCCGGGAACTCGCCGCCGAAGATGAAGTACGACATGTACGAGCCGATGACCGGGATCGCCTTCACGACGCCGTCGGTGATGCGCAGACCGTTGCCGGAGAGCACGTCGTCCGGCAGCGAGTAGCCGGTGAAGCCCGCACCGAGGCCGAGGATCAGCATCGTCATGCCGACGAGCCAGTTGAGCTCGCGCGGCTTGCGGAACGCGCCGGTGAAGAAGACGCGCATCATGTGCACGACGATGCCGGCGAGGAAGATCAGGGCCGACCAGTGGTGGATCTGCCGCATGAGCAGCCCGCCGCGCACCTCGAACGACATGTCCAGCGTCGAGGCGAAGGCCGCCGACATGAGCTGGCCGTCCATCGTCGCCGGCGCACCGTGGTAGACGGTCAGCGCCATTGAGGGCTCGAAGAACATCGTCAGGAAGAAGCCCGACAGGATCAGGACGATGAACGACCAGAGCGCGATCTCGCCGAGCATGAAGGACCAGTGGTCCGGGAAGACCTTGCGTACCAGCTGCTTGGCCAGGACGCCGACCTTGGTGCGCTGGTCGAGGTAGTCGGCAGCCTTGCCGACGGGCGTGGTCGGTTCCGCCGTGGCGGGGGGAGTGGTCGTGCTCACTTCAGGCGCTCCCAGTAGCTCGGGCCGATGGGCTCGTTGAAGTCGTCCACAGCCACAAGATACCCCTCGTCGTCGACGGTGATCGGCAGCTGCGGCAGCGGGCGCTTGGCCGGTCCGAAGACGACCTTGGCACCGTCCGCGATGTCGAACGTCGACTGGTGGCAGGGGCACAGCAGGTGGTGGGTCTGCTGCTCGTAGAGGGCGACAGGGCACCCGACGTGGGTGCAGATCTTCGAGTAGGCGACGATGCCGTCGTAGGAGGCACCCTCGCGGTGGTCACGCTTGAGCTCGCGCGGGTCGAGGCGCACCAGGAGCACGACGGCCTTGGCCTTCTCGGTGATCCACTCGTGCGACTCGCGCTCCTCGGCCGGGACGTCCGGGATCACGTGGGCGACGGAGCCGACCGTGAGGTCGGCGGCCTTGATCAGGCGGCCGGACGGGTCGTAGGCGAGCCGACGGCCCTTCTCCCAGAGCGTGTGCCGGAACTTGCTGACGTTCCAGTCGCCACCCACGCTCGAGACGAGCGGGACGGCGAGCGCGAGCGGGAACAGCGCCAGCGCCAGACCGACGGAGCCCAGGAGGAGAGGGCGGCGGGCGATGCCCGCGTCCTCGTAGCCTTCCTTGAAGCTCTCGACGACGCTCTCGCGCACCTCTTCGGAGCTACCGCTCGGGTGCCGCTCCTCGGTGTACTCCTTGTTCGACATGAGGGTCTTGGCCCAGTGCACGGCCGCGATGCCGATGCCGAGCAGGGAGACCGCCATGCCGACGCCCAGGAGCAGCGTCGACATCTTGACGCCGTCGGTCGTGCCGTCGGGACGCACGGCGAAGTAGGCCACGAGCGAGCCGATCGTGCCGATGCACGAGAGCACGAAGAGCAGCACGATGATCCGCTCGTTGCGCTTGGCAGCGCGCGGGTCCGTGTCGGCAAGGCGAGGCTTGTGGTGGGGGACGCCGGGATCCGTGAATCGCTCGGCGTGCGTGACGGCGCCGTCGGGCGCGGTCACGTCACGCGACGTGCCCGGGGTGTTCTGGTTCTCGCTCACGAGGACTTGGCTCCGATCCACACTGCCGCACCGATGATCAGGCCGAGGCCGATGACCCAGGCCCACAAGCCTTCGCTCACAGGGCCGAGCGCACCGAGCGCGTTGCCGCCGGCCGAACCCTCACGCTGGTCGACGACGAAGGCGATGATGTCGCGCTTCTCCTCGGGGTCGATGGTCGCGTCGTTGAAGACGGGCATCGACTGCGGGCCGGTCAGCATGGCCTGGTAGATGTTCCGGTCCGAGGTCTCCCAGAGCGCAGGCGCCCACTTGCCCTCGGACAGGGCGCCACCGGCACCCACCGCGTTGTGGCACATGGCGCAGTTGGTGCGGAAGAGCGCGGCACCGTTGGCGACGTCGCCCTGCGCGGCGTCCACCTGCTCGTCCGTGGGGATCGCAGGTCCGGCCCCGAGCGACGCGACGAACGCGGCGAGCGCGGCCGTCTGCTCCTCGTCGAGCTGCCGAGGCTTCTCGGCGGCCTGCGGGCCGTGCATCTGCATCGGCATGCGTCCGGTGGACACCTGGAAGTCGACCGCCGCGGCCCCGACGCCCACGAGCGAGGGCGCCTCCGTGGTGCCCTGCGCGAACGGCCCGTGGCACGTGGCGCAGTTGGCCTGGAAGAGCTTCTTCCCGGTCTCGATGTCCGCGGTGCTGGCGGTGTCAGCCGTCGCTGGGCTCGGGGCAAGCGCGGTGTACACGCCCCCCGTGACCAGCAGCGCCAGCAGCAGCAGCACGATCGGTGCGAACCGATGGTGCCTGCGGGCGGCGAGTGCCTTCACGAAATGTTCCTCGTCTCGCATGGAAGGTGCAGGGTCTATGGGTTGCCGGCCGCTCAGCCGGCGGTGGTCATCTCAGGATGTAGATGACCGCGAACAGCGCGATCCACACCACGTCGACGAAGTGCCAGTAGTACGACGTGACGATGGCGGTGGTCGCTTCGTGGTGGCCGAAGTTCCGGGCGGCGAACGAACGACCGAGCAGGAACAGGAAGGCGAGGAGGCCGCCGACGACGTGGAGGCCGTGGAAGCCGGTGGTCAGGAAGAAGACCGAGCCGTACGGGCTGGACGAGATCGTCACACCGTGCTCGGCGAGCTCGCTGTACTCGAAGATCTGACCGCCGATGAAGAACGCCCCCATCAGGTAGGTCAGCGTCATCCACTCGTTCATGCCCCAGCGGTTGATCTGGAAGATCGAACCGGTGCGCACCGGCTGGAAGCGCTCGGCGGCGAACACGCCCGCCTGGCACGTGAACGACGACGCGACCAGGACGGCGCTGTTGATCGCGGCGAAGGTGAAGTTGAGCTTGTCGGCCTCGGCCGCCCACTCGGCGTCGGGCATCACGGAACGGATCGTGAAGTACATCGCGAACAGGCCCGCGAAGAACATCAGCTCGCTCGCGAGCCACACGATCGTCCCGACCGACACAGGGTTCGGTCGGTTGACGCTCACTTGCTGGTGGGCATGGGGGGCTGCAGCCGTTGCGGTCGACACGTGAGCCATTATGGCCGAACGCAGTCGGGTTCGAGGCACCGACAGGGGTGGTTCCGGCACCGGGGACCACCAATTTTCGCGGAATCTCGCGCTTCCCTGGCCACTTGCTGACACTCCTGGAGAGAGTGCCACGAAAAGACCACGAGATCGTGCTGCCCGAGGTGACGCCGGTGTGCCACGATGCCAGCAAACGTGAGGTGTGAGCGGGGACCGCGGTGCCCGTATCGTGACCCTGGACTCACACCCCCAAGAGCGCCGGAGGCGATGCACGATGTCGGAAAGCACGACGGGCCGGACGACGGCGACCGGTCCCCGTGTCCTGCTCTACAGCGACGACGGCACGGTGCGCGAGCAGGTGCGCCTCGCCGTCGGGCCCCGCCTCGGAGCGCACGCCCCGGTCATCGAGTGGACGGAGGTGGCCACGGCGGCGGCCGTGATCGACGCGGCAGACCGTCGTCGGTGGGATCTCCTCGTGCTCGACGGCGAGGCCGACAAGAACGGCGGCATGGGCCTGTGCCGCCAGCTCAAGAACGAGATCTACGACTGCCCGCCGGTCCTCGTGCTGACCGGGCGCCCGCAGGACGGCTGGCTTGCGTCGTGGTCGCTCGCCGACGCCGCGGTCTCGCGCCCGCTCGACCCGTTCGAGCTGCAGCGGGCGGTCGCCTCGCTCCTGTCCCGTCGCGACGCGGCCTGATCTCACCCGCGCCCGACTCCGCAACCGAAGGATCCACGTGCCCACCAGTGTTCCGGCGTCTGTCTCGGTGTCGTCCGCTCCGACGTGGCCCGGCCTGCTGTCCGCGCTCGTGGCCGGCACGGACCTGACGCGTGACGACGCGGCCTGGGCCATGGACCAGGTGATGGCCGGGGACGTGTCCCCGGTCCGGCTCGGAGCCTTCCTGACGGCATTGCGGTCCAAGGGCGAGACGGTGGAGGAGCTGACGGGCCTCGCTGACACGATGCTGGCGCACGCCCGCCGCTTCGAGGTCCCCGGCCCGACCGTGGACATCGTGGGCAGCGGCGGCGACCGCGCGCACACCGTCAACGTCTCGACCATGGCCGCGGTCGTCGTCGCCGGCGCAGGCGTTCGGGTGGTCAAGCACGGCAACCGGGCGGCATCGTCGTCCTCCGGCTCGGCGGACGTCCTCGAGGAGCTCGGCATCAGGCTCGACCACGGTCCCGAGCGCGTGGCCGAGCTCGCGCAGGAGGTCGGTATCACCTTCTGCTTCGCGATGGTGTTCCACCCGTCGTTCCGGCATGCGGGCGTGGCCCGCAAGGAGCTCGGTATCGCCACGGCCTTCAACTTCCTCGGCCCGCTCACCAACCCGGCGCAGCCCCGCGCCACGGCGGTCGGCGTCGCCGACGCGCGGATGGCGCCGCTCGTGGCGGGCGTCTTCGCGACTCGCGGCACCTCTGCGCTCGTCTTCCGCGGGGACGACGGCCTGGACGAGCTCGCAGCCACCGGCGGAGCGACGATCTGGGAGGTCGGTCAGGGCGAGGTCACGGAGCACCGGCTCGACGCGGTGCAGGACCTCGGCCTGCAGCGGATCACGGTCGAGGACCTGCGGGGCGCGGACGCGTCGTTCAACGCAGAGATCGCGCGCGAGATGTTCGCCGGACGCCACGGGGCCGTGCGAGAGACCGTGCTGCTCAACGCGGCGGCCGCGCTGGTCGCCGACGGCAGCCTGCCGGGCACCGGCTCAGGACCGCTCGTGGCCCGCCTCGGTGCGGGGATCGAGCACGCGGCACGCAGCGTCGACTCCGGCGCCGCCACGGACGTCCTGCGACGCTGGGCGGACGCCGCAGCGCACTGACGCGCGCCGTCGCTGGGGGAGGTCGAGCTCAGTCGTCGAGACCGAGGTCGAACGCCTGCTCCAGGTCGACGCTCGAGTACGTGCGGAACGCGATCAACGTCTCGGTGCGCAGAACCCCGACGACCTTGCTGATCCCGTCCGCGATGACGGTGGCGAGGTCGTCGTGCTCGCGGACCCGCACCATCGCGACCAGGTCGGCCTTGCCGGTCACCGAGTACACCTCGCTCACACCCTTGAGCTCGGCCACTTCGGTGCCGACCTCCGGGATCCGGTCCGGTTCGGTGTCGATGAGCACGATCGCCGTCAGCATGCGGCCATCGTAGCCACGTGCGCCCTGACCTCGCCGGACGCCCAGGACAGGTCGGCGTGGGACGAGGCCGAGCGCACGGGGCAGGCCCAGGGGTCGGTCACGTGCACGAGGCGCACCCCGGGCTGCTCCAGCCAGTCGAGCACGAGGGACGCCTCCTCCGGATGACATGCGGGCGCAGGCGCGACGGGTGCCTCGACCACCTCGCCCGTGGCCCGTAGCGCATCGACCACCGGCAGCGGGTCCTCGTGCGGGCCCGTGACCGCCGTCGCCGCGAGACGGGCGTACCGCACGACGACGATCTCCCAGCCGCCGGCCGCCGTCGGGCACGCTGCGACGAGCTCTCGGCAGCGCGCGAGCGGATCGAGGCGTTGGGCGCGTCCCGCTCCCTGCACGAAGGCACGCAGCCGCGCCGTGACCTGACCGGCCTCCTCGTAGCGCTCCTGGCCCGCGAGGCGCGCGATCCGGGCGGACAGGGCCTGCACGACGGCCGACGGGTCTCCGGTGAGCGCCTCGGTGGCCGCCGCGGCGACGTCGGCGTAGGACAGGTCCGGTCCCTGGGTCGAGGTGCACGGCGCCGAGCAGCGACCCATGCCGGCCAGTGCGCACGGGCTGCGAGCCACCTTGGGCACGAGCGGCAGCCGAGCCGAGCACTGCCGCAGCGGCAAGGCGTC
>Ga0233385_1000749_pt1 | contig 15053 bp, 13 predicted proteins | sample ElkDunMinimDraft_16_FD_191543 | JGI IMG/M metagenome (GOLD analysis project Ga0233385, IMG submission 191543) | Fecal eukaryotic communites from dung pellets of Tule Elk in California, USA - Elk Dung G36 | ecosystem: Host-associated > Mammals > Digestive system > Large intestine > Fecal | place...
GCCGGCTATCGGGCTCACCATGTTCGGCGTCACCACGACCTGCGTGACCGGGATCGTCGGGCACCTGAAGGCGGACTACGACTGCCTCGTCTTCCACGCCACCGGAACCGGCGGCCGCACGATGGAAAAGCTCGCCGATTCCGGCCTGCTGTCGGGCGTGATCGACATCACGACGACGGAGGTCTGCGACTATCTGTTCGGCGGCGTGCTGCCGGCGACCGAGGACCGCTTTGGCGCGATCGCCCGAACGAAGCTGCCCTATGTCGGTTCGGTGGGCGCCCTCGACATGGTCAACTTCTGGGCGCCGGAGACGGTACCCGGGCACTGGAGCGCACGGCTGTTCTACCAGCACAATTCGAACGTGACGCTGATGCGCACGAGCCCGGAGGAATGCCGGGCCGTCGGCGAATGGATCGGCCAGAAGCTAAACGCCTGCGAGGGGCAGGTCCGCTTCCTCATTCCGGAGAAGGGCGTGTCGGCGCTCGACGTCGAGGGCGGCGCCTTCTGGGATCCGGAAGCCGACGCCGCGCTGTTCGAGGCGCTCGAGACGACAGTCCGGCAGACCGGGCGCCGCCGCATCGAGCGCCTGCCGCTCCACATCAACGACCCGGAATTCGCCGAGGCCGCGGTCGCCGCCTTTCGCGAAATCAGTTCCTGAGGACATCGATGCCCGCCATTCCACGCGCCAAAATCCTGGAAAAATTCCACGACATGATCGACCAGGGCCAGCCGATCGTAGGCGGCGGGGCGGGTACCGGCCTGTCGGCCAAGGCCGAGGAAGCCGGCGGCATCGACCTCATCATCATCTACAATTCCGGCCGCTACCGCATGGCCGGCCGCGGCTCGGCGGCAGGTCTGCTCGCCTACGGCAACGCCAACGAGATCGTCAAGGAGATGGCCTACGAGGTGCTGCCCGTCGTCAAGCACACGCCGGTGCTTGCCGGCGTCAACGGCACCGACCCCTTCGTCATCATGCCGCGCCTGCTTGCCGAACTGAAGGACATGGGCTTCTCTGGCGTGCAGAATTTTCCGACCATCGGCCTCTTCGACGGCGTCATGCGCCGGAGCTTCGAGGAAACCGGCATGGGTTTTTCGCTCGAAGTCGACATGATCGCCGAAGCCCACAAGCTCGACCTCCTGACGACGCCGTACGTCTTCAATCCGGAGGAGGCGAAGGCGATGACCGGGGCCGGGGCCGACATCGTCGTCGCCCATATGGGCGTCACCACCGGCGGCTCGATCGGCGCGACCTCGGCGAAGTCGCTGGACGATTGCGTCAGGGAGATCGACGCCATCGCGGATGCGGCGCGTTCGGTTCGCGAGGACGTGATCCTGCTCTGCCACGGCGGCCCCATCTCGATGCCGGACGACGCGCGCTACGTCCTCGAACGCTGCGAAGGCCTGCACGGCTTCTACGGCGCCAGCTCGATGGAGCGGCTGCCGGCCGAAGCGGCGATCCGCGACCAGACCGCGGATTTCAAGGCCCTGCCGATCCGCAAATGATCCTTGATAGGGGAGGAATCCGATGAGCGATCCGTACAAGATGTTCGTCTATCCGAAGGACGTCGCGGCCTTCGGCTTCGACTGGGGCCGGCTGGCGCTGACGGTCGCGCCGGAGGTGAACGGCGCGGCGCGCTTCTCGGGCGGCGTCGTCGACCTGCCGCCGGGCCAGGGCCACGCCCGCCACAACCATCCGGGCGCCGAGGAGATCATCTTCGTCGTGTCCGGCCATGGCGAGCAAATGGTCGAGGACGACAAGGGCAATCCGGTGACGAAGAAGGTCGGGCCCGGCTGCACCATCTTCGTGCCCGAGAGCCGCTTCCACTCGACGCTCAACACGGGGCCGGCGCCGATGCAGCTCTTCGTCGTCTATTCGCCGGCCGGGCCGGAGCTCGGGCTTCGCGAACTGCCCGATTTCAGGCTGATCCCGGCCGGCGAATAGTCGCTTGGGGCAGCGTCGCAGAAAAATCGGGGCCACGACACAAATCTGTCGAGTGCGGCGGGGCGCGAAGCTATAGACCGGAGAAGGGCCGCCGATTCGCGCGGCCATTCTTCGAAAGACGGTCGTGAACAACGGAACCCTGCTGGCGCTGCTCGCCTATGGTGTCTACTCGTGGGCCGATGCGGCCACAAAGGCGCTGGGCAGCGGGCTCAGCGTCTTCGAGATCGGCTTCTACATGACGCTGGTTGCCGCCGTCTGCATCGCCCTGACCACGCCCAAGGACGAGAAGCTTCTGCACTTCTGGCGCATGCAACGTCCCTGGGCCGTGCAGGCGCGCGCCGTGGGGGGCACCGTCGCGAGCATCCTCAGCATCATTGCCTTCACCACCATCCCGCTGGCGGAAGCCTATGCGCTGATCTTCCTGGCGCCGCTCTTCGTCACGCTTATGTCCGTCTTCCTGCTGAAGGAGCATGTCGGGCCGTGGCGCTGGTTCGCAATCGGCGGGGGTTTCGTCGGCGTGCTGCTGGTGGTCAGGCCCGGCTTCACGGCGCTCGAGGTCGGCCATGTCGCGGCGCTGGGCGTTGCCCTGCTCGCCGCCTGCAGCGTGATCCTGATGCGCTCACTCTCCGCGCGGGAGACGCGCACGACGATGCTGGGTTTCCTGATGCTCTACATCATCGCCGCCAACGGCGTGGCGATGATGGTGACCGGCGCGCGGATGCCGACGGTCGAGGAGGCGGCCATCCTGCTGGCGGCCGGCGTCTTTGCGGCTGCCGGCAACATCCTCCTGCTGCGGTCGACGCGTTTCGCGCCGGCCGCGCAGCTTGCCCCGACGCAGTATTCGCAGATCGTCTGGGCCGTCATCCTCGGCGCATTGTTGTTCCAGGAGGAGCCGGATCTGCTCGCCCTGGTCGGGCTGGCGATCATCGCGAGCTCGGGCCTGCTGACCGTGGCGCGCGAGCGCATAAGGCTCGGCACCGTGCGCTGGAACCCGTTCAGCCGGAACAGAATCTAGCCTAGCTGTTCTCTGCTGCCGTGCCGCCGCGGTTCCAGCCGCGGCCGGTATCGCCGAACATCTCGTAGCCGGTGGCGGTGACGGCGACCGTATCCTCGAGCTTGATGAAGCCGCGCTTCGGATGAAGCATGGTCGTCTCGACCGAGATCACCATGTTCTCCTCCAGCGGCCGGTCGGCGTCGACGCCCTCATAGGTGACCGGATGATTGGTCATCAGGAACGGCACTTCGTGGGTGATGACCCCCATGCCGTGGCAGAAGAAGTCGGTGAAGGCGGCGGACGGCGAGGTCTTCAACGTGGCCTCCGCCTCGATGATCATCTCCTCGCCCAGCGCGCCGGCCTTGATCTTGGAGAAGGCCGCCTGCTGGATCGCGTCGACCTCGTGCAGCAAATCCTCCAGCTCTGCATCCGGCTCGCCGAGGATGCCCATGCGGCAGAGGTCGCCGATATAGCCGTGGTAGTTGCCGCCCGAATCGATCGACAGCACCTCGCCCGGCGCCCAGGCCTGCTCCGAGGCAGCGCGGTTGTGGCTGGAGCCCAGCGTGAGCAGGCAATATTCGAACTGCAGGCCGCGATCGGTCTCCTCGCGGCGCAGCCGCTCGATGATCTCCGCCTTGGTCGAGCCCTCGTGCGAAGCGGCGATGGTGGCGAGCATCGATTCGGTGATCAGGTCGGACGCCTTGCGCAGCTTCGCCAGCTCCTCCGGCGTCTTCAGCGCGCGGATGCGCTCGAAGGTCGGCGTGGCGTCGAAAACCCTGGCGTCGGGCAGCGCTTTCCTGAACGCGATATAGGCGTCGGACGGAAGGAAGGCCGGCTCGATGCCGATGCGCGCGTCGGTGCGGCCGAGCTTGGCGAAATGCTCGGCGGCAAGCGCGGCGGCGTCGAGCGATCCCCAGGTCGAGGTGTGCACGGTCGGCGTCCAGAACGGCCGGTTCTGGTGTTCGCCGCCTTCCAGCCGGTTGCCGATATAGGCGGCGTTCTCCGGCTTGCCCTTCTCGTAGATGACGAGCGGCAGGTAGCGGCTGTGGCCGATGGCGTCCATGGCCGAGAAGAAGATGAACCTGTAGCCGCCGAGCAGATACTGGACGTTGTGCTTCGAGGCGGCGATGATGAAATCGAGGTCGGCTTCCTCCATCAGCCGGTCCAGGCGGGCGTGGTCGAAAGGCGGCTTTGCGTCCCGGATATCTTCCGCGATTGCGTCCATTGTGGCTTTCCCATCTCTCCAGACTGGCGACCGCATCCCCCCGGACGACTTGGTCCGGTCAGTCTGCACCAAACAGCCCCGCCCGGTCTAGCAGGCTCCCCACTACCGGCGAATAGACTACCAATCGCTAAACTTTGTGGCGACCGGCAAATCCCGACAGGAAAGACGTCAGATTGTCGGACAGCGCATCGCAGAGATAGCCGCCTTCCTGCACGATGACCGTGGGCAGCTCGAGCCCGGCGACCGCCTCGCCGATGCGCGCGAAGCCCGGCGTGCTGACCGAGAGCCCGCCGAAGGGATCGCCCTCGAAGGCGTCCAGCCCCAGCGCCACGACAAGCGCGTCGGGCGCGAAGGCTCTTATGCGGCGGATGCCAGCTGCCAGCGCTTCGAGGAAAACCTCGTCGCCCGATTTCCGCGCCAGCGGAAGATTGTGGTTGAAGCCCAGCCCGGGACCCTCGCCGCGCTCGTCGGCATAGCCCCAGAAGAAGGGATAGAAGCGCACCGGGTCGGCATGGATCGAGACGGTGAGCACGTCGGCGCGCCGGTAGAAGACGCCCTGCGTGCCGTTGCCGTGATGGAGATCGACGTCGAGGATGGCGACGCGGTCGGCGGTCTTGCGCAGGCGCTGCGCGGCGATACCCGAATTGTTGAAGAAGCAGAAGCCGCCGGCGACGTCCGCGAAGGCGTGGTGGCCTGGCGGCCGGCAGAGCGCATAGGCGGACGACGCGCCGGCCTCGACGGCTTCCGCCGTGGCGACCGCGGTCCAGGCGCTCCAGCACGAGCTCTCGAACGTATGCGCCGAGATCGGGCAGGACGTGTCGGCCATGTGGTAGCCGGCCTGGCCGACTGCCGAGTCGGGGCGCGAGCCGCCGCGGGCGATCGGGTGGATATTCGGGATTACCTCCGCCGAGCCGCCTTCGATGCGCTGCCAGCGCTCGTAGATATGCTGCAGGAACTCGATGTATTCGGGCGTGTGGATCGCCGCTATCGGTCCGAGGCCATAGCTGCGCGGGCGCTCGATGGTACAGCCTGCCGCCTTCGCGCCGGCAAGCAATCGCTCGACGCGTTCCGGCACTTCCGGATTGGGTTTCGGCGCGCCGGAGGAGAGGAAGGATTTGGGGTCGTGGCGGCGCTGTTCGTCGGCGAAATAGGCTTTCATCTTTTCCCTCAACCGGCTCCGCCGGCATCCGCAAGCCTGTCGAAGTCGTCATCGTAGGCGGCGTGGATCTGCTCGGTGTCCGAATGTTTTATGCCGACGCGCGTGTAGAAAGCCTGGGCACGAAAATTCTCGGTGTCGACGGCGAGGCGGATATAGCGGCCGCCGCGCTCACGCGTGATCGCCGCCAGCCTTTGCAGCATCCGTTCACCGACGCCCTTCCCACGGAACTCGTCGGCGACATAAAAGTCCTGCACGTAGACTCCCGGCCTGCCGATCCAGGTCGAGAAGCTCGGAAAATAGAGACAGCAGCCGGCGAAGCGTCCATCGGCCTCGGCGATCAGCGTCTCGAAGGCCGGCGCCTCGCCGAAGCCGAAGCGGCGGATGTCCTCGACGCTGCTCTTCAGCTTGTGCAACTCCTTGACCGTCTCGGCGATGCCGACCAGCGCCGAAAAGATCTGTCCGGCGTCGTCGCTGGTGGCGGGGCGGATCGATATGTTTGCGTCAGCCATTGCTTACCATCGCCGCACGCTCAGAACGCCACCCTGTCGCCGCCCTTGAGCGCAAGCATCTCGCGCGCCTCGGCGGGCGTCGCCACCTCCAGCGACAGCCCGTCGAGGATTTTCCGGATACGGCGCACCTGATCGGCGTTGGACTTCGCCAGCGCGCGGCCGTCATAGAGCGAATCCTCCAGGCCGACCCGCACATGGCCGCCCATCGCCGCGGCGATCGATAGCATCGGCATCTGGTGGCGGCCGGCGGCGAGCACCGAGAATTCATAGTCGCCGCCGAACAGCTTGTCGGCGATGCGCTTCATGTGGATGAGGTTTTCCGGGTCGGCGCCGATGCCGCCAAGAATGCCGAAGACGAACTGGATGAACAGCGGTCCCGACACCAGCCCGCGGTCGCGGAAATGCGCCAGCGAATAGAGATGGCCGACATCGTAGCATTCAAATTCGAAGCGCGCGCCTGAGCCGCGTCCGAGCTTTTCCAGCACCGTCTCCATGTCGGCGAACGTGTTCTTGAAGATCGTGTCGCGCGTCGCTTCGAGCAGCTGCGGCTCCCATTCGTGCTGCCACTCCCTCGGCCTGTCGAGCATCGGGAAGAGCGCGAAATTCATCGAGCCCATGTTGAGCGAGCACATCTCCGGCGCGGCCCTGAGCGGTGCGGCGAGCCGCTGGTCGAGCGTCATCAGCGACGAGCCGCCGGTGGTGATGTTGATCACGGCGTCTGTCGCTTGCTTGATGCGCGGCAGGAACTGCATGAAGACATCAGGATCGGCGGTCGGCCGCCCGTTCGCCGGGTCGCGCGCGTGAAGATGCAGGATCGACGCGCCGGCCTCGGCCGCCGCGATCGCCTCGGCGGCGATCTGGTCGGGCGTGACGGGCAGATGCGGGCTCATCGTGGGCGTGTGCACCGAGCCGGTGACCGCGCAGGTGATGATGACTTTCTTCTTCGCCATGCTCGCCTCAGCGGTTGATCGGCAGGCCGAATTCGCCGGCCAGCGCTTCCAGCGTATCGGAAAGGATCGCGATGATCTCGCCGATCTCGTCCCCGGTCACGATGAGCGGCGGACAGACCATGAAATTGTCGCTCTCCGGTCCGCCCCGCACCCGCCTCGAATAGACGATCAGTCCGCGCTCGAAGGCAAGGTCGATCAGCCGGACATTGGCGTTCGCCTCGCGCGGCAGCGGCTTCTTCGCCTCGGGATCGGCATAGATCTCGGCGCCGAGCAGCAGGCCCTTGCCGCGCACGTCCGCGACGAAGGGGAAGCGCCGCGACAGGCCTTCGAGCTCGCCCTTCAGCAGCTCGCCCATCGCCGCGGCGTTGTCGATCAGCTGTTGCCGGTCGATCTCCTGCAGCACGGCGAGGCCCGCCGCGCAGGCGACTGGATTGCCGCCATAGGTGTGCCCGTGCAGGAAGCCGCCCATCGCGATGACCGGCCCGACGATCCGCTCAGGCGCGGCAATCGCGCCGAGCGGCGCGTAGCCAGACGACAGGCCCTTCGACAGGACGATGATGTCGGGCCGGCAGTTCCAGTGGTCGCCGCCGAGGAACTTTCCGGTGCGGCCGACGCCGGTCATCACCTCGTCATGGATGAGCAGGATGCCGTGCCGGTCGCAGATCTCGCGGATGCGCCCGAAATAGCTGTCGGGCGGCACCAGCGCCGCGGTCGCCGCGCCGCCGATCGGCTCCATGATGAAGGCCAATACGCTGTCGGCGCCCTCTTCCAGGATTTTCGCTTCCAGCATGTCGGCGTAGCGAAGGCCGCGCTCCTTGAGCGAGAGGTTGTCGCGGTCGCGGTGCACGAACGGCGCCGGGATCAGCGGCATGGGCCGGCTCATCGGCGCGAACACCTTGGTCAGCACGTCGTCGCCGGTGGGTTCCAGGGCGCCGATGGTTATGCCGTGATAGGACGGCATGCGTCCGATGACCTTCCTGCGCTTCTCCTGGCCGGTGGCGACCGCCCATTGCCGCGCCAGCTTGATCGCCGCCTCGACGGCCTCCGAACCGCCCGACACGAAATAGACGCGCTCCAGCCCAGCCGGCAGCCGCTCGGCCAGCTCGCGCGCCAGATCGTTAGCCGGCTCATTCTGGAAGTGAATCGTGTAGGCGAAGGACACTCGGTCCATCTGCCGTTTCATCGCATCGATGACTGCCCGGTTGCCGTGGCCGATATTGACGTTGACCGCTCCGCTCGACCCGTCGATGTAGCGCCGGCCGGACTTGTCCCACAGATAGATGCCGCCGGCGCGCTCGACGATCGGGCGCGGCAGCCGCGTGAAGTGGAAGAGGTTCTGGCGGGGCTTTGTCCCGGCGTTCGCGTCTGCCTTCATGACATCCTCACCGGCCATGTTTTGCCGGAACGCGGCCGAGATAGCGGTCGAGCACATTGGCCGTCACGCGCTCCACCATCGCGTCCCGGCGCAACAGGCCCGCCACCCATTCGCAGCTTCCGGCGTGAAACACTTCGCCCTCGCCAAGCGGGAAATTGACGATCATCCCGTTCGAGTAGCGGACCTTTTCCAGGTTCTCGTCACTCGCCTCGCCGTACAGCATCTCGGCGATGAAGCGGCCGTCCTCGTCGCCAAAGAACTGGTCCTCGATCGACAAGAAGTCGGCTTCCTCGACCTGGCTCGCCATGCCCATCGCCAGGATCTCCAGCCCGCCGGGCGCGCCGCTGGCAGCGGTCGGATAGGGGCGACCGTTGCGGATGTCGTAGTCGAGCCCGTCGACCTCATAACCATAGACGTGGCTGTCGGCGCCGAGGACATCGCCGTAGAACAGCCCGGTGTCGGCGAAGGCCCAGTGTTCCGGCCGGTAGACCGGAAAGCCGCGCACGCCGCGCGGGGCGCAGCCGCCCCAGCCGGCATATACGCCCTTGGAGGAATTCAGGCCGAAGGTCTTCACGCCCGGCCGGCCGATCTCCGGGGCGTCCCATGAGTTCGTGGCGCGCGTGACGTCGCCCGTCCGGTAGGCGGGGTCTTCGGCCCGCGCGCGATACTTGTAACAGACCTGGCGCCTGCCCTCGTCCTCGAGCCTGGTCTGCCACATGAAATTGCCGGCGAATCGCGCCGCATGGCCGCCACGCTCGACATACTCGTCGACCGCGTCGCGCATCTCCCAGGTCCAGTATTCGTCATGCCCGACGAAGACGACGCAGTCGTAGCCGGCTAGGATATCCGGCGTGAAATGCAAGTCGTGCTGGCTGGCGAGATCGACCGCGTAGCCCGATCGCTCGGCCCAGCGGAAGAAGTGGCCGTCATAGCTCGCCCAGCCGGCCGAGGCGTATTTCTTGGAATGGCCGGTTGCCCGCGCCCATTCCATGTGCGGGTAGCGCGGCACAGTCTTCGGCGGCATCGAGACTTCGAGAGGCACGCGCGGCGCATCTGGCGGCAGCACGACGAAGCCGCGGCACCAGGGCCGCTGCGTCGAGACCGCCGGCGCATATTGCTTGCGGTCCGGGCCTGTGATGCCCTCATAGGCGTTCGAGCCGCCCCATGTGTTGTAAGCGGTCCATGTGCAGGTCGCCGCCACCTGCAGGATGCGGTCTGGCTTCTTCCCCGGCTTCGGGCGGACGATGAAAAGGTGGTGGCAGGTAATCGGCGAGCCGTCGCGGCCCTCGGCGGAAAGCGTCATGCGATAGGCTCCGGACGGCCAGTCTTCGCCGATCGCGATCTCGGACGAGGCCTCCCAGCCGCAGCCCTCGACCGAGCACTGGTCGGGCGTGTCCTGCCATCGGCAGGCCATGCCGTGCCGCTCCAACACCCTGGTTTCGGCCGCGCCGTCACGGTCGATCCGCATCGAAAAGGTCTTCGCCGTCGAGCTGACGTGAAGCCGGGCGACCTCGCCGGGCTGGTAGGAGAAGCGGTCGGTGTAGCACCAGATCTCGCCGCGCTCGCCATCCATGCCGGGATATTCGTAGTAGTGGCCGCGCACGGCAAACCGCCGCTCGTCGGGCGTCAGGCCGAAGTCGGGGAATTGCCTGGCGTGAGGCGGCTTGTGCATCGGGCGTTCCATGTGCCGGCTATTCGGCGACCGCGGGCGATTGACCGCGTCCCACGCGGTGCGGTCAAGGGGGGCGAGGCTGCTTCGCCACGCCTTCCTATGTCTGGCCCTTCCCAAATGGCGAACTGGCGCAAGCTTCGCCTCTTCGTAAATCTGTTCGCGTCTCGCCGGGTGCATGCTATCCACCGCCCATGGCGCAGAAGAAAGCACACGAGGTCGAGGCCTGGCTAAGGCGGCCTTCCGAAAACGTCACGATCGTCCTGATCTACGGGCCGGATCGCGGTCTGGTTTCGGAGCACGCCAAGACTTTTGCCGAAAAGACCAGCCTGCCGCTCGACGATCCATTCTCCGTGGTGCGGCTCGACGCCGCCGAGGCAGAGCGCGACCAGGGCCGGCTGATTGACGAAGCGCGGACCGTACCGATGTTCTCCACCCGCCGGCTGCTGTGGCTGCGCAATGCCGGCGCCCAGAAGTCGCTCGCCGACGACGTGAAGGCGCTGTCGGCCGAGCCGCCGCGCGACGCCGTGATCCTGATCGAGGCCGGCGACCTGAAAAAGGGCGCGCCGCTGCGCTCCGCGGTGGAAGGCAGCGCGATCGGGATGGCGCTTCCCTGCTACGGCGACGAGGACCGCGACATCGACTCCGTCATCGACGACGAGCTCGGCAAGACCGGCATGGGCATCGCCGTGGAGGCGCGGAACGCGCTGCGGCGCAACCTCGGCGGCGACCGGCTGGCGACGCGTGGCGAGATCGCCAAGCTTGCACTCTATGCCCACGGCAAGCGCGAGATCGAACTGGAAGACGTGCTCGCAATGACCGGCGACGTCTCGGGCATCTCGGTCGACGACGCGGTCGACGCGATGCTCGACGGCAAGGTCGACGATTTCGACCAGGCCTTCATGCGCCAGTCGCTCGGCGGCAGCCAGGCGTATCTGGTGCTGGCGGCGGCGATCAGGCAGATGCAGTCGCTTCAACTGCTGCGGGCGAACATGGCCGGCCGCAATGCGGCTGCCGCCGTCGCCGCGGCAAGGCCGCCGGTTTTCTTCGCACGGCGGCGGCTGGTGGAGCGTCTGCTGGAACGGTGGCCGGCCGAATCGCTGCAACGCGCGCTGGCGCGGCTGCACACGGCTGTGCTCGCCACGCGCCAGCGGCCGGAGCTGGCCGTGGAGATCGCCAGGCAGGCGCTGCTCGGCATCGCCATCGAGGGTCAGAGGCTTGCCTCGCGGCGTCGATAACTAGCCGGCTAAACTCCGCTCACGTGCTTGTTGTAGCTACTGTTGCAGGCGCCTGCAAAGATCGTCCAGCTGATCGAGCGTCCGGTAGGCGATGCGCACCTCGCCGCCGTTTTCCTTGTGGGAAATGGCCACGTTGAGGCCGGTCACGTCCGAAAGCAGCTTCTCCAACGCCAGCGTATCGGCGTCCTTGCCGGCGGACTGCTGCGCTTTGCGGGCTTTCGGCGCACCGGCATCGGGCTGCTGCGCCAGCACCTCCGCCTGGCGGACCGAGAGCCCGCCGTCGACGATGCGCTTCGCGAGGGCCGCCGGATCGGCAGCCGTCACCAGCGTGCGGGCATGGCCGGCCGACAGCGCGCCGTCGACAAGCAGGTCGCGGATGTCTTCCGGCAGCTTCAACAGCCGCAGCGTGTTGGCAACGTGGCTCCTGCTCTTGCCGATGACGTTGCCGAGGTCGGCCTGGGTGTAGTTGTGCTCGTCGATGAGCTGCTGGTAGCCGAGCGCTTCCTCGACCGGATTAAGGTCGGCGCGCTGCACGTTCTCGATGATGGCGAGTTCGAGCGCGGTGCGATCGTCGACGTCGCGCACCAGCACAGGAATCTCGTTTACGCCGGCGCGCTGCGCGGCGCGCCAGCGGCGCTCGCCGGCGATGATCTCGTATTTCCCATCCGGCTTGCGGCGAACCAGAACCGGCTGAACGATGCCGTGCTCGCGGATCGACTGGGCGAGATCAGCCAGTTCGGCCTCGGCGAAGCTGCGGCGCGGGTTCTTGGGGTTTGGCGATACGAACTCGATCGGCACGCGGCCGTCCGCAACGGCAGCCTGCGCGGCGGGCTTCTCCTCGCGGGGGGCGGGACGGTCCATTTCACCGATGAGCGCCGCCAGGCCTCGACCCAGCCTCTTCTTGGAATGGTCTTCGTTCATCATGAATCCAGTTTATTTCGAGTCCGACTCGAGCCTAGGCCACGCGGAGTTTGCGCTCTCGGCGGATCACTTCCGAAGCGAGTTGCAGATAGGCCTGGCTGCCGGTACATTTGAGGTCGTAGAGTATGGCCGGCTTGCCGTAGGAGGGTGCTTCCGACACGCGAACGTTGCGGGGGATCACCGTCTCGTAGACCTGCTCGCCCATATGCTCGCGCACGTCCTCGACGACCTGCCGGGCAAAGCTGTTGCGCCCGTCGAACATGGTGAGCACGATGCCCTGGATGGCGAGATCCGGATTGATCGAGTTGCGCACCTGGTCAACGGTTTCGAGCAGCTGGCTGAGACCCTCCAGCGCGAAGAACTCGCATTGCAGCGGCACGAGCACCGAATCCGCCGCGGCCATGGAGTTCAAGGTCAACAGGTTGAGCGACGGCGGACAGTCGATCAATATGTAGGTGAATGGCGCATTCCTCAGCGACGAGTCGCGAACGGCATTCCGCAAGCGGACGACGCGATCGGGTGTTCCGGCAATCTCCATCTCGATGCCCAGGAGGTCGAGCGTCGACGGGACGATCCACAGCCCGGGAACGGCCGTTTGCATTGCTGCCTCTTCCAGCGTCAACGCGCCTGTCAGCACGTCATAGGAGGATACCGAGCGTTCGCGCCGGTTGATGCCGAGGCCGGTGCTGGCATTGCCCTGCGGGTCGAGGTCGACAATCAGCACGCGCTCGCCGATAGCAGCCAGCGCCGTGGCGAGGTTGATGGCGGTGGTCGTCTTGCCGACGCCGCCCTTCTGGTTGGCAAGCGTTATGATACGTGGTCCGGGTTTCATCGTAACCCTTTGCATGCAATTGGTTTTCAGCGCCTGGTATCGATGGGTTGGCGGCGTTCGAGATCGGCGATCTCAAGGATTACGCCGTCGGCATCGACCTTGCTTCGATGTTCTACCAGATCATATTGCCACAGCGCAGAACTTTCTTGAATCTCCCGGCCGTAATCCCGTCCTTTATGCAATAGACCTCTTGCGCCCGCCGACAGCCACGGAAAGGCGATTTCCAACAACAGCGGCAAGGGCGCCAAGGCGCGTGCCGTGACAATCTCCGGCTGCCCCAACCCTTGGATTTCCTCGCCGATTCGCCGCGCATGGACGCGCGCCGGCAGTAAAAACTCGCCTATCACAGCCTGGAGGAAGCCAGCCTTTTTACGGTTGCTTTCGACAAGATGGATGTGGCCTTCCGGCCTTTCCTTCAACAGGAACGCCAGGACGAGGCCTGGAAACCCGCCTCCGGAACCGAGATCGAGCCACCGGAGTGCTGAGGGCGCGAGCGGCGCCAATTGCGCGCTATCCAGAATATGTCGAACCCAGATATTATCGAGCGTTGATGGCGCCGCAAGATTTATGCGGCCCGCCCAGTTGCGGAACATCGCCTCGAAAGCCTCAAGCCCATCGAATGTTTCACGTGAAACGGGGCCTGCCAAATCGACAAGCCGTTGATACTTATCGCCTTTGGTCAAGCGGCACCCGCCGGCGCACGTTCGGACTGCCTGATATGAGAGACTATGATGGCGAGGGCCGCCGGCGTCATCCCGTCGATCCGCTGCGCATCAGCCAGCGAGCGAGGCTTCCGCGTCCCGAGCTTCTGCTTGATTTCATTAGACAATCCCGGCACGTTGGTGAAGTCTAGATCAATCGGGATCGCACGCTGCTCCTCGCGGCGAATCTGCGCGGCATCGACCGATTGCCGATCCAGATAGACGGCATACTTCGCTTCCGTCTCCAGGCGTTCAGCAGTTTTGCCGTCGATAGCTGCCAGCTCGGGCCAGATCACCGAGAGAGAAAGAACGCTCGCGTCCTTGGTAGCGAGCAGGTCGAAGGCGGAGCGGCGGATGCCATCTTGGTTCAGGTCCAGGCCGCGCTTGCGGGCCTCGCTCGGCGTAATAGTGAGGCGCTTCGCCAAAGAGCGAGCGGACTCAAGGGTTTGACGGATAGCCTCGTAACGCCGGCTGCGTTCCGGCGAGGCGATGCCGAGCTTGACTGCAAGCGGGGTCAGGCGCTCATCGGCGTTGTCGGCGCGGAGAGACAGACGGAACTCGGCACGCGATGTGAACATACGATAGGGCTCGGTGATCCCGCGCACGGTTAAGTCGTCAATCATTACACCGACATAGGCGTCGGTACGGCTCAATACGACCTGATTTTCGTTCATAGCACGCCTCGCGGCGTTCAAACCGGCCAGAATTCCCTGCGCGGCCGCCTCTTCATAGCCGGTTGTTCCGTTAATCTGGCCGGCGAGGAAAAGCCCGTGAATGCGCTTGGTCTCAAGCGTCGTTTCCAGCTCGCGCGGGTCCACGTGATCATATTCGATCGCATAGCCCGGCTGCAGCATCACTGCCCGCTCGAGGCCCGGAATCGTCTTGACAATCTCAAGCTGGACCTCCTCAGGTAGCGAGGTCGAGATGCCGTTCGGATAGACGGTGTGGTCATCGAGTCCTTCGGGCTCAAGGAAGAGTTGGTGGCCTTCGCGGTCACCGAACTTGACGATCTTGTCCTCGATTGAGGGGCAGTAGCGGGGCCCGACCCCTTCTATGGACCCCGAATACATCGCAGAGCGGCCGAGGTTCTGGCGGATGACCTCGTGTGTCGCCGGCGTGGTTCGGGTTATTCCGCATTCAATCTGCGGGTTGCCGATGCGATCGGTCATCAACGAGAAGGGCACCGGATCCTCGTCCGCGGCCTGCATATCCAATGACGCCCAGTCAATGGTGCGACCGTCGAGGCGGGGAGGGGTGCCGGTTTTGAGACGGCCAAGCCTGAAGCCGACACGCGCCATCGTAGCGGACAGACCCGTAGACGCCTTCTCGTTCATCCGACCGGCAACGATCTTCTTCTCGCCTATATGGATCAGGCCACGTAGGAAGGTCCCCGTCGTCAGCACAACGGCGCCGCATCGCAAACGGCGGCCGTCCGCCAACATTACGGCGGCGACTCTATCACCGTGGACTTCGAGGTCCTCGACCTCCGCCTCAATGACGTCCAGCAAATCCTGGTCGGCGATCGCCTGTTGCATCGC
>Ga0233385_1000750_pt1 | contig 15052 bp, 14 predicted proteins | sample ElkDunMinimDraft_16_FD_191543 | JGI IMG/M metagenome (GOLD analysis project Ga0233385, IMG submission 191543) | Fecal eukaryotic communites from dung pellets of Tule Elk in California, USA - Elk Dung G36 | ecosystem: Host-associated > Mammals > Digestive system > Large intestine > Fecal | place...
TGACCCTGCGCGCGGCCGCTCCGTGCGTCACCTACCTGCTGGCTGCCGCCGGCGTTCGGTTGAATCTCGACCTGCCGGCAGCCGAGGCGAATCACTGATCCCTGAGCTGCCTGCCGTCGCGACCCGCGATCCGCGCGGGCCCGACCGGTCATCGACCGGCCGGATCCGGTACGCCATTGAGATGCTTGCTGATCCGCAGCAGCACCTGGTCCGGCGGCCCGGTGACGAAGGCGGCGGTGTCGGCCAGCGCGGCGATCAACGGCAGCCCGCGGCCGCCGACGGTGAGCGGGTCGGGAAGTCCGGCGTCGAGCCGCCTGCTGTCGGGCGTACGGCCGCGGTTGCCGACCTCGAGCAGGCAGGCGTCGTCGTCGATGACGATCGTGATGTCGACGCTGCTGTCGCGGTCGGCGTGGATCACCGCGTTGGCGCAGGCCTCGGTGATCAGCACGGCGAGGTCGCCGCGGGACGCCTCGGGGGCGTTGGTCAGGCTCAGCAGTGTGGTGAGCACCTGGCGGGCCCGAGTCACCGAGGAGGACTCGGAGGGGAGGGACAGCGTCATTGTTACGCGCATTGCGCAGTTCCTCCTCGGCCCGGGGTGAGGCGCACGACTACGGTGTCACACGTGCAGGTGAACTGCTCGGCTGCGATCAGCACTACCCGAGGTCACCGCGACGAAACGGTGACCGCGTCGGCGAGGACGGGCGCTGCGCTCCGTCAGCAGTGCAAATAGGGTGAGCGGGAATTTCCGGCGTGGGGAGAATGCTGTGGAGCTGTTGATGTCGGTCCGGCCGGGCCGGGGCTGCACCGTGCTCGAGGTGAGCGGTGAGCTGGACATGGCGACGTCCCCGCAGCTGCGCCAGGCACTGCAAGGGTTGGTTGACGCCGGTGACCGCCAGGTGGTGGTGGAGCTGGCCGGGGTGGGCTTCATGGACTCCAGCGCCCTGGGTGCGCTGGTGGAGATGTACAAGGCGCTGCGTGCGGCCGGCGGCCGGTTGTCGCTGGCCGCGGTGCAGGCGCCGGTGCGAAATGTGCTGACGGTCACGTCGGTCGATCGGGTCATCCACGTCTACGACAGCGTGCAGGCCGCTGAGGCCGACGTGCCCTCCGCCGACGACGCGACAATCGGGTAGTCAAGCGGGCAGGGCGGTGCTGGCGCGGGCCCGGTCGGCGCCGGCGCTGCTGTGCCGCTGCTCGCCGTGCCCGTTGTGCCAGTCGAGGATGAACAGGGTGGCGTCATCGGCCAGCTTCGGTCCGCTGACATCGAGCACCGCATCGGCCAGCGCCCGGACCGCTTCGCGCGGGTGCAGATCGGCGATCGATCGCAGCATGGCCGGCAGGTCCAGGCTGGCGGCGTGGCGTTCCCCCACACCGTCGGTCACCACCACCAGCCGGTCACCGGGGCGTAGCGCGACCTCGCCGGCGTGGAAGTCGGCCTCGGTGAACATGCCCAACGGGAAGTTCGCCGGCAGCGTCAGCGCCCGGCTTTCCCCGTCGCGGACCAGCAGCGGCGGCACATGCCCGGCGTTGAGCAGCGCGCACACCCCGGTGCGCAGGTCGAGCCGGCCGAGGATCGCGGTGAGATAACTGCCGGGTACGGCGGAGTGTGCGGCCAGGTCGGCGTTCGACGCGTCGGCCTGCTCCACCAGATCGACGCCACGGCGGCGGCTGTTGCGCAGGCTGCCGACCCCCAGGGTCGCCGTCAAGGCGCTGGCCACCCCGTGGCCCATCGCGTCGGTGACGCTGAAGTGCAGCTCGTCCCGGGCGATGCTGTAGTCGAAGGTGTCACCGCCGATGCTCGCCGCGGGTTCGAGCCAGCCGGAGAGGGTGAAGGAGCTTCCTTCACAGGTGAACGAACTGGGCAGCAGCCGGCGCTGGATCTCTCCGGAGAGCGTGAACGGGGTCGTGCGCTGCCCCCACTCGAAAAGGTCGGTGTAGCGGCGGTTGGCGATCACCACGTACGCGAGCACGTGCGCCGTGCGGGCGATCTCCTCCAGCGTCGGCGGCGCGGGCTCCGCCGGCAGGATCATCTCCAGCAGGCCGATCGCCTCACCGCGGTCGGTCACCGGTGCCAGCACCGTCCAACTGTCGGCGTTCGCGATGACCTGCACCCGCTGGGTGCGGAGCGCCTGCTCGGCGTGACCGCCGTCGAAAGGCAGCACCAGGGCCGCCTCGTCGCCGTCCCGGCGTCCCTCGCCGGTGCCGTCGAGCGGCACGTGGGCCATCCGGACCAGCGCCCGGCCGCTGAGGTCCGCGATCAGGAAGGCGATGCTGCGTGCCCCCAGCGCCGCCCCCAGCTCCCGGGTGACCGCTTCGACCGCCTCGACCGGAGCGGCGTTCTCCGCCGCCTCCAACATCTTGGCCATGATCCACCCTCTGTCGCTCTCCACGGCCGGAGCCTACGAGACCCGGCGGCTCATCGCCGTGTCGCGTGAAGCGAGCCGTCAGCCATCACCTCTGACTCGGCGCGGAGATTTCCCGGAACAGGGCTTCGCCATGCCTCCCCGGCGACGACCTGTCGTCTCCGTCACGATCTGGCGGGCACCGGTTTGGCCGCTCCTGGGTCGCCCGTATCGAGGCGCACGGGACTCCGGGTAGGACTCATGAGTCCTGTCGTGATGATCAGGCGATCAGCCAGCAGCGGTCCGGTCGATTCGCCCCTCCCGGGCCTGCCGGCCACAGGATCCAGGAGGACGAGTCTCTCCTAGCCGGCGTCACCCGTGGGGTGCGGCAGAGCGGGACGGACCTCCGCCGGCCGGTCGACGGTGGCGTGGCGGCTTTCCGTGCGGGCTGCCCGGAGCTGGTGGAAGCCGGCGGCGATGAGGCCCAGGCCGAGCGCGACCATGAGGCTGACGACCGGCCAGTGCAGTGTCTCGGGGACGAGGCGGGCCACGAACCAGGAGTCGCGGCCGGGGTCGGTGTATTTGAGGATGGCCGGGACAAGGCCTTGGGCGATCAGCGGTATCCAGCAGATTGTGAAGCAGACGTAGACGGCGGCGCGGCGGGCCGGGGATGCGTTTGCGATGCCGAGGCGGCGCTCGCCGAGGTCCACCCCGCCGAGGGAGGCGCTGATCTGGTTCCAGTCGACGTCGCCGGTGAGGTTGTTCTTGCGGGAGGTGGCGGCCCGCATGGTGGCGAGCAGGTCGGGGCCGGTGGCTTCCAGGCGCTTGGCGGCGAGGTCGCCCAGGAGCCAGGTGAGCAGGACGCCGGTGGCCAGGCCGACGACGGCGCCGGCCCAGGCGGGGCCGTAGCGGACGGTGAGGAAGGCGGGGGCGGCGGTGGCGGCGACCAGCACCAGCATGAGCAGCACCTGGGTGAAGTCGGTGCCGTTCTCCAGGAGGTTGCCGCTGCGTTTGTGCGGGTCGGTCATCGGCACAGGGCGCAGTACGGAGATCAGGACGATGACGCCGGCGCCGCCACCGAGCAGGGCCGGCACCAGGGCTGCCAGCCACGGCCAGGCCCACGTCTGGTCGCTGAGCAGGGTGGGCACGACGCTGCCGAGCAGCACCACCGGGGTGGTCAGCAGCAGCCAGGCGAGCTGACGGCCGCGGACGTCCTTGCGGGCGGCGCCGGGGGTGAGCACGGTCTGCCAGATCACCGTGCCGTCCTCGCCGTAGAGGTTGGCGGAGATCGCGGCGGCCCAGATGCCGAACGCGACACCGATGAACGGCACGAAGATCGGCAGGTCGACCAGGAGCGGCAGCAGACAGAACGCCAGCGCGTAGACGAGCGAGAAGACCAGGTAGTGGAAGCGCATCAGGTCGCGGGAGGCGGTGCGCAGCTCACGACCGGCGACGGCGCGTACCCCGCCGCCCCGGACCTTACGGGCCGCGGTGCGGCCGCGGGCCGGGCGGCCGCTGGCGGTGCGGTGGCGCAGCCGGCGTGCCAGCAGCGCCGACCAGCCGAGCAGGGCCGCCGCGCTGAGCACGGCGAGACCGGCCGGCGCGGCGACGGCGAGCAGCCAGTCACCGCGGCCTGCGGCCTCCACCGCCACGATGGCCCAGCCGGACGGGAGACGACGCACCCAGTCCGCCAGGTTGTCGGGGAAGCCGGCCGTGAGGGCGTACTCGATGGTGGGTTTGAGCACCCAGCCGGTGTGCGTGAGCGCCAGGATCCCGGCGCTGATCACCGCGGCCAGGACCGCGCCGATCTTGGTACGCATCAGCGTGCCGAGCGCCGCGGTGACGAACCGGGACGCGAGCACCACGAACAGCAGCTGAAGGAGGACCACCGGCACCGCGATCGCGACGGCGGCGCCGCCGACCGGCAGGGCGGCGACGATCAGCGCGGTGAAGGCCACCAGGCTGACCGCCGGGGCGACGCCGACGAACGCGACGGCGAGCAGACCGGTGGTGAGCCGGCGCGGCGGGATCGGCAGCAGCGCCAGGTGCTCCGGGCGCAGCGTCTCGTCACCGCCGCCGAAGAGCACCGGACCGAAGAGCCAGCCGATCGTCCAGATCGCGAACGCCGCCCCGACCAGGTCCAGCGGCAGGCCGTCGACCGGCCAGTCGCGCAGCGCGAGCCAGATCGTGCCACCGGCGAGGACCAGGCCCAGCACCCCGCCGCCGATCATGTCGGCGGCGCGCTGCCCGGTCATCGAGTGCCGCAGGACGGCCAGCTTCATCCGGATCAGGACGCCAACCACGACAGCTCCCCCGCGCTCACCGGCTGGCCGCCGACCAGATCCACGAACCGGTCCTCCAACGTGCTGCCGCCGCGTACCTCATCCAGCGGCCCGGAGGCGACCACCCGGCCGCCGGCCACGACCGCGACGTGGTCGCAGAGCTGCTCGACGACCGGCATGACGTGACTGGAGAAGACCACCGACCCGCCGGCGGCGACGAACCGCTGCAGGATCACTTTGATCGTCGCCGCCGAGACCGGATCGACGGCCTCCAACGGCTCGTCGAGCACCAGTAGCCGCGGCGCGTGCAGCAGCGCGGTGGCCAGGCCGATCTTCTTGCGCATGCCGGTCGAGTATTCGAGGACCAGGGTGGCCTCGGCCCGGTCGAGCTCGAGAACCTCCAGCAACTCCTGGCTGCGGGTGGCGACCGCCTCGGGTTCCATGCCGCGCAGCAGTCCCAGATAGTGCAGCACCTCCCGCCCGGTGAGCCGCTCCGGCAGGCCCAGCCCGTCCGGCAGGACACCGATCAGCTCCTTGGCGCGGACCGGGTCCGACCAGACGTCGACACCGAAGATCTCCGCCCGGCCGGCGTCGGGACGCAGCAACCCCACCGCCATCGACAGCGACGTCGTCTTGCCCGCGCCGTTCGGACCGACCAGCCCGAAGAACGAGCCGCCCGGAACCTCCAGGTCCACCTGATCGACGGCACGCTTGTCACCGAACGCCTTCGACAATCCGATGAGCCGCAGCGCCGGTGCGGGGGAGTGGGCGGTCACTGTGCCTCCGGGAGCTCAGGCTGAAGGGTCGGCAAGGTTGTGAACCGATGGGCATCGATCAACAATGGCCCCATTATGGGCCTCCGCTCCCTGGCGGTCCGGCCACGAGGCCACCGCGGATCTCGACGCGTTGCAACGAGGCGTTCATGGGCGGGCGATGCTGGGTACCGGGGACACCTGCATGGTTCGTCAATTCCGGTGCGTAGCTGTGGAGGAAGCATGTCATCGCATGGCGGATCGATTCAGGACGCCCGACTCAGGGTGCTTCAGTTGAACGTGTTCGGCCGCAGTGATCCATGGCCGGAGCGACGCGAGGCGCTCCGCAATGGTCTACGGAGACTGAACCCGGACCTGCTGGCGCTTGAGGAAACCATCGTCACGGACGACTACGACCAGGTTGAGGATCTATTGGGTCCAGGGTATTCGGTGTGGCACCAGAGCGGCCGGGCTGACGATGGCACCGGCATATCGCTGGTCAGCCGATGGCCGGTGCAGCAGGTGCGGGAAATCGGTCTTGATGTAACCGAAAGAGCCGCTCGCTTCCCGGGTGCAGCGTTGATTGCCCGTGTCGAAGCTCCGGCGCCGATCGGGTCCGTACTGTTCGTCAATCAGAAGCCGACCTGGCAGCGCGGCTACGAACATGAGCGGGAGTTGCAGGCCGTGGCGACGGCGCAAGAGATCGAGAAGCTGGCACAGGACGACGATGTGCATGTAGTGGTGGCGGGAGACTTTGACTCAGTTCCAGATGCGGCGAGCGTGCGGTTCTGGACCGGTCGGCAGTCGTTGCGGCAGTGCAGCGTCATGTACCGAGACGCTTGGGAGGCGATCCACGGAACTGAGGGGGGCCACACCTTCAGTCCCAGCAATCCACTGGTTGCCGGCGGCGACATGCCACTGGAGCTGGGCCGGCGGATCGACTATGTCCTCGTCCGCGCTGTCGATCACGGTCCCACCCTGCGGATCGTCGGCTGCCAGCTCGCGTTCGCCGAACCGGTCGGGTCGGTGTGGGCCAGCGACCACTTCGGCGTGTTGGCTGACCTCGCGCCGCACCCGTGCCGAGACCGAGGCTGACCGGACCCGACACGGGTACGGCGAGGGCGCGGCAAGGTCACCTGCGGCCGCCCCGCGACCCCCGCAACCCCCGTCAGCCGCTGCTGACCAAAGCCCTCGTGGACCGGATCGCCGGGGTGGGGATCCAGGCCGTCGCCCAGCTGGCCATCACCTATCTGCCCGTGATGAACAGGATCTTCGACACCGCCCCGATCGGTGGCGATGTGAGGGTCAGGTGGACCGCTTCTCGGCACCGATGCCGGCGTCCCGGGCCAGCAACGCCGCCTGCACCCGGTCGCCGACCCCGAGCTTGCCGAGGATCGCCGAGACCTGGTTGCGGATGGTCTTGGTACTCAACCCGAACCGGCGGGCGATCTGGGCGTTGTCGTCACCGGCGGCCAGGTGGGCCAGGATGTCCCGTTCGCGTGGGGTGAGGCGGTCGAAGGGCGGCGGCAGGTTGTCCACTGCGGGTTGGGCCTGGCCCAGGGCAGCGACAGTGATCCCCGGACCCAGCACCAGACCCCCGCCGGCCACCGTCCGCAGCGCGTCGACCACCAGGTCGGGGTCGGTGTCCTTGAGCAGGTAGCCCCGGGCGCCGATGCGCAGGGCCCGGGCGACCAGCTCGTCCTCGTCCGCCATGGTCAGCATGATCACCGCGATCTCCGGCCGGTGCCGCAGGATCTGGCTGGTCGCCTGGATCCCGTCACCGTCCGGCAGCGCCAGGTCCATGGCCACGACGGTGACCTGTCCGTGCGTGACCGCGGCGATCGCCTCGGCGCAGGAGGCCGCCTCCTGCACCTCCGCCACCCACGACTCACCCTCCAGCATGGTGCGCAGGCCACGGCGTACCACCGGGTGGTCATCCACGATCAGCACCCGGGCCTGGTCCGACATGCTCGTCCCCTCACAGTCCGCCGCCCTCCGGCGGCTACGCGTCCTCGACCCATGGCAGCCGTACCCGCACCAGGGTTCCACCCCCGGTGCCGGGGGTGATCTCGCAACTGCCCCCGAGTTCCGTGGCCCGGTGCCGGATCGAGCCCAGCCCCACCCCGCCGGGTCGCGGGCCGGTCACTCCGACCCCGTCATCGGCGACTTCCACAAGCAGCCCCTGTTCACGGCGGACCCGAACCTGGCATCGGCCGGCCTGCGCATGGCGTACCACATTGGACAACGCCTCGGCCACTATCCGGTACGCCGCCACCTCCACTGCGGCAGGCAGGCTGCGCAGGTCGCCCTCGACCTGCAACTCCGTCGTCAACTGGGGGCCGTCGAAGCGGCGGCACTCCGTCCGCAGCGCCGACTCCAGGCCCTGGTCCAAAGCGGCGGGCCGCAACTGGTCCACCAACCGGCGTACCTCGGCGGTGCAGGTACGCAGGTCGTCCGCCAGGCTGTCGAGGATCTGCCCCAGCCGTGGGGTACCGGTGGAAAGTTTGCTCGCCGCGCGTACCTGCATCGACATGCCGGCGAAGGTGGGTCCCAACCCGTCGTGCAGGTCCCGGCGTAGCCGGCGGCGCTCCTCCTCCCGGGCCAGCACCAGTCCTTCCCGGGCCTGACGAAGCTGGCGGATCAGCCGGGCGGTCGCCACCGCCGCCGTGGCCTGCCGGGCCACGTCGGTGAGGATTCGCCGCTCCATCGGGGTGAACCGGTCGCCCGCGCGGCGATGGGCCACCACCAACTGACCTACCCGGTCGCCGTGGATCAGCATGTCGAAGCGTTCCACCGAGGTGGTCGGGGTGCCGTGCGCCACCTGCGGCCAGTCCGTCGCGCCGCCGCCCGGAGGGTCACCACCCTCCGGGTCGTCCACCTCGACCGCTACGTACGGCACCCGCAGTGACTTGGCGATGGTGTCGGCAAGCAGCGCCGGCACCGCGTGCGGTTGTCCGGTCCGCTCCAGCAGGCTGCCCAGCCGGGTCAGCATCGCGTACGGGTCGTCCCGGTCGCCGTAGAGCAACCGGTTGACCCCCCGCTGCACCCGGTTACGCAGTGGCTCGAAGGTGATCGCGATCAGGCCGGTGGCCACCAGCGAGGAATTCGAGGTGTCCGCGCCGACGACCAGATCCCGCAGCAGGGCGACGATGGCCACGAACCCGGCGATCACCAGCAGGCTCATCACCAGCCAGACCAGGGTCCGGTTGATCACCCGTTCCAACTGGTAGAGCCGATAGCGCAGCACGGCCAGGGTCAACGCCCCCGGGATGGCCACCACCATCAGCGCCCAGGCCCCGGCCAGATCGAGGGTGTCGAGCACCCCGCCGAGCAGGAACAGGGCGCCGGCCACCAGCAGGCAGGCCAGTTGCTGGCGGGCCTCACCCGTCGCCCGGCGCCACCGTCCCACAAGCGACACCAGGACGGCCACCACCAACAGCACCTGCACGGCGATGGCCAGCAGCGCGATGCGTACCAACAGTTGGGCCCGCCCGGTGGCGGCCAGCTCGCCGGAGAGCAGCAGACCGCGTGGGTCGTCGAGGGCGGCGACGGCGAAGGCGCCGGTCGACAGGACAGCGCAGCCGATGAGGCCCGCGGCGACGATGCGCCACCGCGGGCCGGGTAGCTTCCCGTCGGGGAAGATCAGCAGGGCCAGGATGACCAGGGTGTACGGCGGCCACCACAGCCACTGACCCAGCCAGGCCAGCGGCAGCCACGACGACCAGCTCAGCGCGAGCACCGCTACCGTGGCGCCCAGGCCGGCGGCGAGCATCAGCCGGCCGACCGGGTGACCCGGCACCCCGGCCAACACCAGAGCGCCGAGTGCGGTGAAGGCGGCGGCGAAGACCGCGGTCAGCGTGCTGGGGCCGACGAGCAGAGAGTCTCGCTGGTAGAGCTGGCCGGCCAGCACCAGCAGCGCCACCACCACCGCCGCACCGGCCAGCAGGCCGCGGCGGCCAAATGTGATCTCCTCACCCGGTGTCACGGTGGGCCCCCTGGTGGCTGATGCCGGTCAGTGCGCCCAACCGGCAGCGTGCATGGCGTTGTGCAGGAAGTTGCCGGAGGTTCCCGGGCCGGGCTGGTGCCATGGCATCTTGTCGAGGGCGTCGGTCAGGGTGCCGTTCAGCGTGGGCAGGGCCTTGATCATCATCTCGGCCCCCTTGATACTGGAGCCGTCTCCCGCCTCCGACTCGGCCTTGAGGAACCGTTCGAGGTGATCGAGCACCGCCTGAAGGCGGCGCAGCACCGCCGCCGGATCGGCGGGTTCACTGCTCGGCTGGAGCTCGGTCAGGCGCCACCCCCGGTCGAAGCTGGGGACCAGTCGCCGACCGGTGAAATCGAAGAACTCCACAGCACCGCGCAGGGGGTCCCCCTCGGACTGCTCTTCCAGCAGTCGCCGCAGGTCGGGGTAGGTGTGTGCGAAGGTGTCGTCGTTGGCGATCAGCAGGATGCTCTCATCCGTCTCACCCGGGACCAGGCCCATCTCGATCTCCTTTGTGCACAGTGAGCCGTTGGGTAGGGCACAAGTCAATACGATGGGTCGAGGCGCCCCCCGGTCGCCCCGACCCTTCCAGCGGCCGGCTCCCTCGATCACCGGGCCGCGAGATTGTCGTACTCATTGCCACGCCCGTGCCGATTCCCCCCGCCGGGGCGGCCCCCACCGCCCCGGCGGGGGAATCGGCGCCTACCTAGCTGATCTTCAGCAGGGTGGCCTTGGGCTGCGCGGCCGGTGCGGCGGCGGGGGTGCCGTCCAGGTTGTACTGCTTGAGCTCGACCTGCACGTTCTCGCTGTTACCGCCGGTGAACATGCCACCCACGGTGCCGGCGGCCCGAGCGCCGCTCTGATAGACGAAATCACCGCTCAGGGAGTACGGCACCCGGATGTTCGCCTGAGTGACGGATACCGTCGCCTCCACGATCGATCGCGCCGGCACCAGCACTGGCTGCCGCCAGGAAACCGTGCGGGTACGCGAGTTGGATCCGTTCCGGGTCCAGTTGTGGGACCCGTCGACCGAGAGCGTCACCTTGCCGTCGGCGAAGATCGGGACTCCGGCGCTGATGGAGGTCGACACCGAGATCTCGACCCCGTAGGTGTCCGACCACCCCTCGGTCTCCGTCACCGAACTCGTACCGCTGATCTCGGTGGACTGCTGCACGGCCGTGTCGTTGCGGTTGGTCACCTTGTCCAGATGACGGAGTGAGGTTCCGACCAGCTGCGCCCGGGAGATGTCGTAGGTGATGCCGTTCGCGATGAACTTGAGGATCTCGTCCATGTCCTGGCAGCGCGACCTGTTCGCTCCCCCGCCGACGCTGATCGCCGTCACACAGACGCGGTGTCCTGCGGCCGAGGTCGGCAGCACCACCTGGAAGCCGTGTGCCCCACCGAAATGCGGGTAGTTGACGGCGACGTCGGGTCGGTGCTGGTTGGCGACCATGGAATGGACCACGGTGTTGTCGATGCTGATGCTCACCGTCAATGCCCTGGTCGGCGAGTCGCCGTCCGCCGTCCAGCCCCAGACTCTCACCCCGTCCCGGGTGCCCGTCTGCTGTGCCCCCTCGAGGGCGAGCACCGGAATCTGAGTCAACGGCGGATCCTCCGGGAACACGGGACCGCACACCGGCGGTGGCTCCGGCACGTTGCAGAGCGGTGACGCGGCTGCCGGCTGTGCCATGACCAGGGCGGCTGCCCATCCGGTCACGACGGCGGTCAGGACCGCCACGCTCCTTGCTGCTCGCATGGAACCTCGATTCCTCGTCGCCTCGCCATGAGGCGTGTCTCCGCGCCCCGGTTCGACGAGGCGCCTGTTACGCCTCGAAGTCTGTTTGCGCGGCAGACCCGGTCACCAGGGACGGGCGTCCCTGGTGACCGGGAGGTTGTCCCGACTGGAGAAGCGGCCCAGATCCTGGGCGCCACACCTGGTCAGGCAGGGAGACCGCCCGGCTTGTGCACAAGCAGAGCGCCGGTCGCCTCCTGCTGATCGGCCGACGCGGGTCTTCGGAGGCGGCTGACCGGTTCCACGAAACCGGCTCGTGGAACCTGTGCGGCGGACGCGGAACAGCGATACGGCCTCAACGACCTCCTCAACGGCGTCTGGCGACCCAACCCCACCCGAGTCAGCCCGGAAATCTCCCGGCAACGACTCTCCCGCCACCGCCCCACCGAACGCAGGCCCGGCATCCAAGTCATCACCTGAATTCACCCCACGACCCACGTCGACAGCCGCCACCACGGCCAACGCCCCTCCACCAGTGGCCCCTCCAGCCCCGGCCCGGACAGCCGGCCATGATCTTGAATGATGTGTGCGTCGTGTGCTCTCCAGCAGATGCCACCGTGGGTCAACCGGTGACACGCCGGGTCAACGCGGGTCAATGATCATGGTCGCAGGCCGGGCCGGTGTGATCGGCGTGTGGTCATCGGCCGCCCCGACCCGCCAGGACAACCCAGGTCAACGCAGGGCACTCCCTGCCACCCCGGGTTAACCCGCAGGCCGTTAGAGTGGACCCTCGCGCCCTCGTAGCTCAGGGGATAGAGCATCGGTTTCCTAAACCGTGTGTCGCAGGTTCGAATCCTGCCGGGGGCACCAGGCCAGACCCTTGATCCCGATCACTGCTCCGCCTTCCGCGGCTTTCGTGCCCGCTGCTTACCCGTCCTGACCCATGCCGGTAGTGGTGTGGTGCCCCTACGGTGATGCCGTGGCGGAGATGCTCGGTCGGCTCGGAAACTGTCCGCGTCGGCTGTCATCGACTGAACAGGCAGGACCACTGGGTGGCGACGCGGCAGTAGCCCAACCGGCTGTTGACCGCCAGCATCGGCGCGTTCGACTCGTCGTTCGAGGTGTACGCGACCGTCACGCCACCCTCGGCGGCGCGCTGCAGCGGACCAGGTGCGGGTAGACCTCGACCTCGCCGGCAGCGGAGGCCAGGCGGTACTCGCGCAGCGCCTGCGACACCAGCGAGCCGAGGGTCCGGTCGGGGTCGACATCGAGGGTCCACTGGTGGGAGTCGACGTCGTCACCCATGCACACGGAGTCGCGGTCAACGAGGATCTGCACGGCGTTGACCCTAGCCAGCGGTGCCCAGCCGGGCTAGGCGGATCGTTCGCTCGGATTCTCCAACGGGGAATCGCTGCGGTGTCTCATCGCGGCGGCCCGGCCGGGGGTGTAGCCGTACTCCTGGGCGAAGGCGGCGATGAAGGCGGACGGGCTGGCGTAGCCGACGCGGCGGGCGACCTCGCCGACCGGCCGGGTCTCCAGCAGCGCCAGTGACGCGCGCAGCCGCAGCCGGGTCCGCCAGCGCGAGTACGACATGCCGAACTCGCGGGTGAAGTCGCGTTGCAGGGTCTTGACGCTGACGTGCAGCCGGTCGGCCCATTCGGCGAGGCTGGTGGGGTCGCCGGGGTCCTGGGCCAGGGCCGTCGCGACCGCGGCCGCCGCGCCGGGTCCGCCCCGCCGGCGGCCGGTCTGCTGCGGGCGGGGGCCGAGGCCGGCCATGATGCGGCCGCGGGCGGCGAGCGCGTCCTGTTCGTCGTAGCCGGGGACGGCGAGGGCGAGGACCAGCCGGGCCGCTTCGGTGTCGATGCCGGCGGTGCCCGACCGCAGGCCGGCGAGGGCCGCGGGGATCTCGCGCAGGCAGATCCGGTAGACGCTCTGCCGGTCGACCGCGTGCACCTCGTGGGTGACCGCCCGCTGTGCCCAGAAGACCTCGTCGGTGCCGACGAGGGTGATGCGCCCGTCGTGGTGGGCGGCGAGCAGTCCGTCGGGTGACCAGTAGAGCTGGTGGAGGAAGTCCTGCCGGCCCTCGTTGAAGACCAGCCGGGTCGCCGCCCGGTAGCGCAGCACGAGGATGCCGTCGGGGCGGCCGAGGCCGTAGCCGAACTCCTCGCAGCTGACCGGATCGGCCGCGATCGGCTCCGCGACCACCCCGCTGTGACCTCTGACCGACACGACCTGACCTCTCAGCGACATTTCCTCAGCCAAAGTAAGGCTAACCTAAGCTTCGCAGCCCACCGGGGTTGCCACCTCTCCACGCCCCTTGAAGGAACCTGGTCAATGTCCGTACGACAGCACTGGCGCCTCGCCGCCGCAGCCCTGGCGCTCGCCGTGGTGACCGGCTGCGGAACCGACGGCGCTGACACCGCCGCGAAGTCCGACGGCGCCACCCGCGTCTTCTCGGCCGACAACGGCGAGATCACCATCCCCGCAGATCCCAAGCGGGTCGTCGCCACCGGCTACGCCGTCCCGGTCCTCATCGAGGCCGAGGCCGCCCTGGTGGGGATCTCCACCTGGAAGCGCGGCCTGCCGATGATGACCGAGCAGCAGCGCGCCACCTACGACAGTCTGCCCAAGGTCGCCGGTGAGGTCGCGGCCGAGACGAACTACGAGGCGATCGCCGGCGCCAAGCCGGACCTCATCGTGATCGGCGTGCCGAAGCCGGTCCTCGCCGAGATCGACATCGCCCGCCTCGAGAGCATCGCACCCGTTGTCGCGATCGGCCCGGCGGGCCCCGCCTCCTGGCGGGAGCAGTCCCGCCTGCAGGCCGACGCCGCCGGTCGCGCCGGGAACTTCCAGGCCGCCAAGGAGGCGTACGACACGAAGGCGCAGGAGCTCAAGGGCAAGTACGGCGAGGTGCTCGCCGGGCTGAAGTTCGGGCACCTGGGCGCCTACGGCGAGGTCTCCAAGGGCACCTTCCACCGCGAGTTCGCCGGATCGTGGGGCACCAACATCGCCCAGGACATCGGCGTGACCTACCCCGGTGAGGTCAAGGAGAAGGGCGGCGGCGCGCTCGACGTCACCGAGTACCCCTCGATCGAGGAGCTGCCGGAGAGCTTCGCCGACGTCGACGCCATCACCTACACCGTCGAGCTCGACGGCAAGGCGGGCGAGTCGGTGCAGCAGGTGCTCGACTCCGCGCTGTGGAAGAACCTGCCGGCGGTCAAGGCCGGCAAGGTGTTCGGGCTGCAGTACACCGAGGCGGCCACGTACGGCTCCGCGCTGCGGACCCTCGACGCGATCGACGCCGCGCTGGCGCCGCTGCTCGACCGATGACGATGATCGAACGCCGCGACCCGGAGTCCCGGGTCGCGGCCCATCATCGTGACGGCGACGGCATCGTGCGGATCGGGTACCCGATCGAGGTGCGCCGGGTGCAGGTGGTGGCCCGACGGCAGCTGACCCCGCGGATGCTGCGGCTGACCCTCGGCGGCCCGGCGCTGGCCGGGTTCCACACCTACCAGGCCGACGACCACATCAAGATCGTCTTCCCTGATCCGGACGGCACGCGCCGCGACCCCGTCCCGGACGGGCAGGGCATGCTCGACTGGCCCTCACCGCCGCCGGTCACCCGCAAGTACACCGTCCGCCGGTACGACCGCGCCGAAGGCACGCTCGACCTGGACTTCGTACTGCACGACGGAGGGCTCGCCTCGACGTGGGCGGCCACCGCGGCGGTCGGCGACGAGGTCACCATCGCCGGCCCGCCCGGGGCGAAGGCATTCCCGCACCACTACGACCACTACCTCTTCGCCGTCGACAACACCGCCCTGCCGGCGGTCGCCCGCTGGCTGGAGGAGTCCCCGGCCGACGTCTCGGCCCAGGTCGTGATCGAGATCGACGACGAGGCCGAAGCGGCGTACCCGCTGGCGGCCCGGGACAGGGTCACCGTCACCTGGCTGCGGCGCGAG
>Ga0233385_1000762_pt1 | contig 14891 bp, 13 predicted proteins | sample ElkDunMinimDraft_16_FD_191543 | JGI IMG/M metagenome (GOLD analysis project Ga0233385, IMG submission 191543) | Fecal eukaryotic communites from dung pellets of Tule Elk in California, USA - Elk Dung G36 | ecosystem: Host-associated > Mammals > Digestive system > Large intestine > Fecal | place...
ACGGTTCTCCAGCACCCCTTTGCGAAAAATCAGCCGTAAAAAGAATGCTGGCTTAACGTCGCCATTTTCCGTCCTAGCGTAGATGATTTGCCGAAGCGCCTCCCCTGCCAGCGGGCCAAGATCACTGGTTTCCACCGGCCGAGTTGCGAGCCAGTAGATCCGCTGATTACCTGCTCCGCCCTTAGCTTCACTGCTTGCGATCACCGGCAAATGCTTCAAGCCCATTTGCTCCGCACGCCGCCGAATCGAGTTCATCCTGGCGTCCAGGAATGTTTCCAGCGTAGAGGTTGATAGCCAACGTGAAGGGTCGCGCCCAGCTGACTTTGCCTTCGGGTCGCATATTTCCAACAAGGTCGCACGGTCAAACGTCTGAGGGTCCTGGTTGCCCTTTTCCAGGGCGTTAATGCTGGCATCCAGCAAAACTCGGATCACCTTGTAGGCCTTTACATCTGGTGCAGGCGACTGCCGCAGCTCTTCATCCAGACAACGCATTACTTCCAGCACAAACCCTCCCGAAGCCCAGCAAATAAAGGGCCCGAAGCATCTCCATGCCCCCCCGAACCCTTTATGTAGGGTTCGGGGGAGGTTTTCACCTGCTCGAATCATGACTCTTGAAGCCGTCTTAACACCAGAGGCTTAGTCCATGAGCATGTTCGTTGCACTCGATCCAAACGGCCAACTGATCACCATTGAAAACGCCATGCGTGGGCTTGCGTGCAATTGCACCTGCGCATCCTGCGGTGAGCCGGTAGTCGCTCGCAAAGGCCTGATCCGCGAGCATCACTTCTCCCACCACTCGAACAAGGAAAGCTGCTTCATCCATCGCGAAAGCCTGCTGCACCTGTATGCCAAAGAAGTCATCCGCAACCAGCTCGGCCTGCGACTACCCCCAATACCTGGCACTTGGCCGGGGAGCGAAGACAAAGCTAGCTGGTGGGATTTCGAAAGGGTGGATGAGGAAGTCCCACAGCAAGGATTCCAACCAGACCTGGTCGCCCACCTGAGAGGTGGTAGTCAGCTATTCATCGAGGTCGCGGTCACCTCGTTCATCGGCGACGAAAAACTGGAGCGTATCAAAAGCGCCGGCATCAATACCGTCGAAATTGATCTCAGCGAACTGCTGTTCAACAAGCAGCCCATTCCCTCCGAAGAGGTCAAAGCCCACATCCTAGAGCAGACGGACAACAAAATGTGGGTCTATCCCTCTCCCTTGCCAGTACCCGCGCAACAGGCGATAAATTGGTTATCCACTCCAGCTCCTGACGCTGCCCCAGAAGCCAAGGTCATCGAGCACCGCTACACAATTATGGGAATGTGGGTGTCAGCTCGAGTACTGCCAACAGGCTCATTGGCTGTACGCTCTTGGTCATTCAATCCGCAGATCGTAGAACTGCTTAAATCCTGGCGTAACGAGCTGGGCGGCGAGTACAACCATAAGTACAGAAACTGGATATTCTTCCCGGCAGCCCGCAAAGAAATTATGAATCGTTTGCTGCAATTGGATGGCAACTCTGATCAGCCATGATGCATTTGGCAGAAAGGTACTTGGGCACTAAATCAAGCGTTGAGCCGAATAGACTCTCTAATCGGCTCAAGACCAACAAGAAAATGTGGCTTTCATTTTTGGATCAATCAATAGCTCAGGCACGTTGAAAATAAAACAACGTGTCAGCACCACCGTGCGCGGATCATCAGCAGCTTTATATGGATGCAAGGGCGATCCGCACTCCCTTCTACCTGCCATGTTTTCCTAGACAGCAGAGCTGGCTCCGCAAGTCATTACGCCTTTTTAGTGGTAATAAAATGTCGAGCGCTAATCATATTCCCCATGATTTACTTTTTATCCTGAAAATCATCATCTCCCGTTTTGGTCGAATTCACTTTCGGACCGGTGACAGGTGTTTGAATCGGTTGAGCCTTATCATTTCGTACTGATAACTTCTCACTATCAACCGTATCTAAAGAAGATTTTTGCTTTAGCTCTTTAGCTTGCCGCCGCTCTAGCGCTCCCAGTTCGTCCTGGGCTAAAGGTTTAGCCTGTTCAAACTGCTTATCCGAGGGAGTTTCAATTATCGACCGCTCTACGCCTGATTCGATTAAAGCAGGCTTGTGACTTACACCACCGAAAACTGCAACGAGGATAACAGTCCCCAGAAGAGCGACCATTACAGATTTATAAAAAAACTCTACCTTACCATCGGAATGTAATTTTCCAGTTTTAGGAAATCTATCATCGCTAACAACCAACCTTGCAAGAAAGCGCGCAACCCCACGCGGCTCATATGGGCTTTCTTTACCTATCGCGTCTGTCAATGAAAGCTCTGGAAGTTCGACCTTATACTTATTTTCAATAAAAAGCCCTTGCTTTACAGACCCAACAAGCAAACGGTGATACCAATAGCGATCTATAAAATAAAAGAGATAAGTGCCAAGAATTCCAAATACAGGCAGGATTGTAGCGAACTGCACATAATAATTCCCTACCTGCAACCCCAGTTTTTTATCTAGCAAAAATCCAAGAGATGCAAACAAGGCAAGCAAGATAGTAACAAACATGCTTCGAATTCGCATACTAATATCATTAAAGTGCATCTGAACACCAATGACGGTTTTCCAGATCTCGACGACTTCCTTATTGTTAATGTCTGTCACCTTGCACTTCCTTGTTTAAAATTTCTGAAAATCAAATATATCTAACAACTCAGAGAACCCTACCTCGAGAGTATGGTCCGGATGCACATCTACACGTGCACGTATCCTCTGCTCTCGTGCTACTTCTTCTGGAGTCCAGTGTGTAACATCTTGGAGCAAACGATACTCTGGTCTACTATGCGCCTGTCCATATTTAGCCCAAGCGTTCTCAATCCCGCAATCAGCAGCCATAGCAATGTCTTTCATCAGGCTATCACCGACATAGACACACTCCGACTTAGTCAAGCCGAGGTCATTGACTATCGCCTCCAAAACTCTTGCATCAGGCTTTTTTGAGCCTTTAGGCGTGAAGTGTTGAATAGTTTTCTGCAGAGAGTAATGCTCCGCTGGGTAATAGCGAAGGTCATCAGCAGAAACCCCCTCCGGAAGTACGTGATCTGCCGGGCAAAAAATAAAATCAAAAACTCCATCCAACTCTAAACGCTTTACACGATAATTAGAGTAGAAAGCCATAGACTCTGTATAGCCGATAATTCTTGTACCACGCGATTTCAACTCAGCAAGAGTAGCTGCAACGCTAGGATACAGCACCAAATACTTACGACGCTGGTCGCGATAAGCTTGAACTGCACTCGCAAATACCTCAGTAGCAGGCCGCCCATTCAGTATCCTTTTTAAAGCCGGCAGCTCTTCTATCAGCATAGAATACTCAGAAGTTCCATGCCTTTGATGCACAGCAGCAATCTCTGGAATAAGAAGCTCTTTTTTCACTCCGCTGACATGGACTATTTCATCAAGCATTGCTGAAAAGGAATTTAGCCAAAGCTCAACCCAATCAAAAAGCGTGTTATCCAGATCAGTGATAAGTGTCGTTTTATAATTTGACATAACCTAGCCTCTAACATTTACTCACGAAACAGCTAAGTACATAGGTACGCTCGCCGAACTCGGAGAACAGCTCCAGCATGGAGATTTAATCTGGAAGCACAGAGAGCTCATTTAAACTCGCGAGGTTAACTAAACCATCACGCAGCATCACAATTTTGTCTGGTTCGCTCATAAACCAGGCAAACGAGCCCCAAGCCAGCGAGGTTATGGTCTTTTTGAATCCAGCCGATTGCCGATCCGCATAAGCAGTGACAAAGGCTACTTGCGAACGCTTAAAGCCTCCTTTGTCTGTCAGCTCGAATAGCGCTTCTTGCCTACGCGCATTAATCGCGCCATCGGTCGCTACTACCTCGATAAATACAATGAGGGGATGCTTTGGACCGAGATCAACCAAGATCAAGTCGGGTAGATTCTTCTGAGCCTCAATGTCGAGGCCAATGCTCGATGCCATGCGCAGGTCCTGCATAGCGACCTTGTTGCTAGACTCGCTGAGCCATAGAACAACAGGCTTTTCCAAGAATTGCTTAGCGAATACCTCAACAACCGCCCGTGAAATAAGCGAACTGGGTCCGTGGGACAGGGTCCGAGTCTCGCCATTCGGGAAGTGAACCATTACGCCGTCTTTATCTGCGCCGCCAAGACGCATTAACGAGATGCGAGCCAATGCACTCCGGGTCAAGTGCTCCTCTTGCCACCTGAGAATGGCAGCTTCCAGGGCTTCTTGTTGAAGTGCTGGATCAAATAGAGCAACCAGGTCGCTCTTGAGCGCGTAGCGTGGGGCACCTGCCGTAGTGGCCACTGCCTTGTCTTCCACGACAGCACCAACGGCAATCAGGCCCTCACGCAGGGTCTCATCACGAATAGGCTCGCGGGTGTTGTCGGCATACCAGCGCTCGCCAGGGACTTTGAATTTCCGTTTGCGCAGGTTTGTCCTGTAGCTGATGCGCGCCTCGTCACTGCCATCAGCTGACTGCACGTCGGTCATACGATAAACATGCACTGGTCCGAGTCGCACCTCGGATTGTTCGACAGCGCCGATATATAGCATGGTAAATACCGTGCTTGCAGACAGCTCGCGAATGCAATACGTCCGATTCGGAGTTCCTTCCGGGAAAATCAGCGGGAGCCTTTCAGCGACCAGTTCCCTTGGCACATATGGCGGCAGCACTAAATATCCCCTTCAAACAATCGGCTGCATGCAAACTCAATAGCTTCGCGGTCTGCGCAAGCATCGACCAACCTGGTTAGCTCAGTGAGGCTCTCCGGGGCCGGCAGCGGCAGCGACTCCAGCTCGTAGGCAGAGACCGCGACCGAGCCGCTAACGCAGCGAAAAGCACGGTCTGCGGCCGCACTGTTGATGAATGCCCCCAGCACCTCGGCGCTAACTTGGGGCGCTTCGGTGATCGGACGAATCATGTTGATGTGGTTCTCGATGACGACGCCGCCGTGCTGCTCCAGAAACTCGGCGGGGAGCGCAGCGGCGATCAGGCGGCGACTCTGTTCCTTGGCCGTCGTTCGTTGCAGTAGGACGCAGGGTTTGGTGGTCACCAGCCAGTTGTCGCCAGCTTTCAGCTCGAAGTAGGGAGCGTGATTCTTCTTGTCCGCGCGGAACACGAAACGACCATCGGCTGTGATTGATTCGGCCCAGATCAGAGGCAGGCGCTTGCTGCTTGGACGATGCGCAAGCTGGCTCTTGAAGCGGTTCCACACCAGCGGGCCGGTGCTCACGCCATAGCCCCAGTCGGCCAGGCGGTGGGGCATGTGCGTCAGGCGTTCGACCAGGGCGCTTTGCTCAGTCGTGCGCGGCAAGAGCCAGGGTTGCGATAGGTCAACGGGGAGGGCGATCTCGCCCGTCTGCTGGACCTCAAGCCCGCCCTTGGTGGGAGCAATCTCGGCAACAACGACCGGGCCGCTGTCCGCGCCTCGACGATAGGTCGTCAAAGCCGTTTCCTGCAGCACATCATCAAAAACGCCCTTACGGGCGGTGACGAAATCGATGGTCAGCGGCGGCGCTGAGCGCCCCAGTAAGGCCCGTAGATTCTTGAAGTAGACGCCTGCCAGGAATGAGGTCGGAGTCACGTAGGCAATCACGCCGCCCAACTTGGCATGGCGCAGCGCTAGATCGGTGAACAGCCCATACAGGTTGGCATGACCATACAGCGAGCGCTTATAGCGTTCGCGGGTCTCTACATCGAGCTTGGCCCGTCCATATGGAGGGTTGCCAATCACCAGGTCGAAACGGTCTTTCGGTGGGCTGCGACGCAGCGAGTCGCAAACCGTCACCATGACGGGCAGCTTGCGCCCGGCCAGCCGGCTGATCGGCAGTACCACGGCATCCAGGGTGACCTGGCTGAGCCAGGCCCCGAAGGGATCGATCTCGTAGCCGCGCAAGCGGTTGCCGATGCTCTGCATCAGCAGCTTCGGACTGCAATCTTTCTGCTCGTCCATGATCCGCTGGGCGATGGGTGCCAGGAAGGCACCCCCGCCACAGGCTGGATCAAGCACGCGACACTTCGCCCAGTCGACATCGGCTGCCGTTGCTTGGTCGATCAGGCGGGCGGTCAGGACAGGCGGAGTGTAGAAAATTCCGTACTCCCCGCGATGTTCGGCCGGAAGCATGCCGGTATAGGTCAGGCCGATCTGATAGGCCGCTGTCTCGGCATCAAAGCTCGCTGCCGTGCGACCGATGGTTTCCGCGAGCGCGGCAGCGGCCTCTGGCAGCGGCTCGGTAGAGAACGGCTGGAGCGGCGAGCGCAGTTCCTGATGGACGATGTCGACGCTGGTCAGACCACGCCACCAAGCCTCGATCAGGCGAACGCCGAACGCACGCGCTAGGGCCAACTGGTGATCCGCTGGAAAAGTGGTAGCCAGGGCGCGAGCCATGACTCTGGCTGAGGCCAGTACCTGGCTCGGGGATTCCGCAGCCGTTTGGTCTGCCTGCCATGCCTGTTTTGCCTGTGCCGTGCGAGTCATATTTCCCCCTTTTTTCGCGGGCCGCGATTCTACAGGACTCGGCATCCCGCCGACCGTTTTTGCGCAATATTGCGTTATAACGTGATACTCAACAATCACAGGAGCGCCAGTGATGCCACTGAATTACCCTCAATTCGAGCCAGGCCAGATGGTACGCAGTGTTATCGGCGAACGCTTGATGGTCGCGTCCCAATTTGGGTGCCAAGTCTTTGTTGAGGGTAGAACCGACTGGTATCACCCATCCAAGCTAATCCCGCACAGCACAAAAACGTCTAGTGAAGGGCAGGCCAAGGCATAACTTGTGACTCCCCGCCCTCACCAGCAGCAAGAACCACCCACAAATACCTGTTCAAATATACAGTATAATTATGATAGCGCCATCTGCGAAAACTGTATGGCGAGGTGATCATGCTCGCCTAGTGTCGTACTGATAGCTGGTCTTTCCGCCTGAGACGATGCGTAGCGTTAAGAACCTGATCGTTTCTCGGCACAAAAAACAGTACGCTGGCAGTACAGTGCCCAGCTTTTACAGATTTCGCTAAATTACGCTTAACCCGCTTTACGACGCTACTTTCAGCTAACTGTACCTGCGCTAAGCTACGCACAATTTCACTGGGCTTGCAGCGTTTCTAGGCAACTCATAATCCTTTGGTCCACGGTTCGAGTCCGTGTGGGCCCACCATATAAACAAAGAAAAAGGCCAGCTTTTAGCTGGCCTTTTTCTTTGGCACAGCAGCACAACTCCCAAAAGACGCCACAAATTGGTTTTTCCGCTGCCTCGCGGAAGTTGGCCATGGTCCTGAAACCCCGCGAAAGCGCCCGACCCGCGCAAAAAGCATTGATCGAGGGACAGGTTGCTCTCCCGGTAGCGCAGACCGAAACCGGGAATCTTGCCTAGTGGGTTCGCGCACCGATTACCGCCTTGCGGGCTATCTCAATGAGTTGCGAACGCTGGGCCAGCCTGGGTACCGCTACGATGGTACTGGCGCATTGCGGGCGTTCACTGCCATATGCAGCCTTGCGAACCTTACCAACGACGTCAAACGCAGCGTCCATATCCAACACATAAAGCGTTTCTTCGACGACGTCCTCAAGTGTGTCGCATCGTAGCGAGCAAGCAATTTGGCGATGTTGTCGTAGGCCGTGCGCATCTGTTCCGCCATCGAGGAAAAATCGCTGGGCTTGCCCTCGCCATTCAATGGCGGGGGCAACCAAATTGCCGCCTTCGTCGTGATTGAACTGGCCTGATACATAGATATCGTTGCCTACCTGCCGTGCCTGTGGATAGCCGTAGTTTTCCTCCCATGGGACCCCCAATAGGCGGTTTTCTTGCTGACCGGATGTGAAGCAGCCATTGCATTCTCCTTACGCAAATCGGATCGCGTAAACCGCGACGATCCATGATTGAAAAGAAGATGCTAGTTCCAAAATAAAGCCCAGCGACTCCCATTTTTGCGCTGCTTAAAACGCATAAATGCACGACTGACCAGAGCCAAGCCGAGAGGTGATGGGTCGCTCCGAGTTGCTGGCAAAAAAAGTGGTGAATTTACTAACGCAGGCCAAAGGCTGTAGATCACCCACCCCAGCAACCGTGCGCTGCGACACCATATGAGCCGATTAGCCGGCCATTCGGCTCACGAACTGATCCAAATACAGCTGTTAAATATCATCGTGCCATCACGCCAGATTTCGGTACTATCCGGTTAACTACGGATTACCGAAGGTTAGGAAATGGATTTCTCCCCTGTCATTGTCCAGGTCTGGGGCATGCTGGCTTGGTTTATCCCGGCTGCATTGCTCATCGGCCTGCTCAAGTCGCCTTGGGCCAAAGGGCAGATCGGTGAACTGCTGGTACGGTTGTTCGCTCACTGGCAGCTGGACAAGCAAACCTACCGCCGCCTGCATAACGTCACCCTGAACACGCCAGACGGCACCACGCAGATCGACCACGTTTTCCTCTCCCCCTATGGCCTCTTCGTACTGGAAACGAAGAACATGAGCGGCTGGATCTTCGGCAGCGAGAAGCAGGCGCAGTGGACGCAGAAGCTCTACAAGCGCACCTTCAAATTCCAGAACCCTCTACGCCAGAACTACAAGCACCTCAAAGCCATGGAAGCCACCCTTGGAATTAACCCCGAGCACCTGCACTCAGTCATCACCTTTGTCGGCGGCAGCACCTTCAAAACCGAGGTGCCAGCCAACGTCACCCAGGGCATCGGTTTTATCCGCTATATCAAGTCATTCCAGCAGCCGGTATTCAGCGCGGCCGAAGTCGACGCCATGCTGCACGCCCTGCAAACCGGCCGCCGCGCGCCGACCCTCGCCACCCACCGCGAGCACGTGCAAAACCTAAAGCGCCGTAGTGACCCGACAGCCGAGCGGCAATGCCCGAAATGCGGCAGCGCGTTGCTTATTCGTAGCGTGAAATCTGGTGCGAAAGCGGGGCTGCAATTTTGGGGCTGCTCGGCTTTCCCCAAGTGCCGGACGATGCAAAGTCTTTGAGGAGTAGAGCAGTACGCTGGCGGTACAGTGTCCAGCTTTTACAGATTTCGCTCAATTACGCTTAACCTCTCTACGAGCGAATCGGCCTTAGCGGCTTCCGGGAGCACCATCGCCGTCCTTCACCCTTTGCGCTTTGATCGCCGCTCGGTAGGCCCGCTCGGCCCACTGTTGCAGCTGCTCCTGATCCTCTAACACATCGGCGGGCACTTCCCAGTAGGACTTCAGAGCATGCTCCTCGCCTTCGCTTATGTAGCCCAGGGCATGGGAGCCGGCGACCTCGTAGTCCCTGCGCGAGTCGTCATCAACCTTGAAGTAAAGGGCCCCATGCCAAACCATGGCGAAGACATGATCGTGCCGATAGAGCGCAACGGCACCGAACAAAGGGCGCGTAGTGATCTTTGCCCAAGACGAGAGCTGACCCAGGTAATGCTCTGCGAGTGCTTGGGTCTTGCGGGATTGCTCGGTCATCGTCTGGATCCTTCTTCTGGAGTTTTTCCAGCCTATGGTTTGAGGCGCCTTCGATGATCCGGCAGCCCGCAGGTCGGCCAGCTACCGGTCGTCCGGCTATCGGGCGGGAGTACCCATGGCAACGATGCGCCCCCTGGGTCGTCGACCGGGCCTACCAACAAGGTAGCCCGCATTGGCGATAACAGGCCATTCGCATGCTTGCCGCGCCGGGATGGCAGGTTCGCAGCAAGAAAGGAGCCGCTTGCCTTTATCAGTCAGCTTGCGGCCCAAGCTTTAATAACCAAATAATCTATAAACATCAAAAAAGGTTTCTAGACACTCTAAGTCACGCCCTCTATCGTGCGCCGCGGGTCGCTTCGCTGGCCCGGTTCTGTTGTAGCCACGCTAAGGAAAACCATGCTCCCTGAATCGCTGCAGCTTTATTTCGTCTGCGCCGTGCTGTTGTGGGTGTTGGTGTCTTTCGTACGGGAGAGCTGGAGCCCGGACATCGTGGTGGCGATTGCGGTGGCGGTGCTGCTGGCGGCGCAGTTGCTGGCGCCGGCCGAGGTGCTTGGGGTGCTGTCGAACTCGGCGCCGGTAACTATCGCCTGCATGTTCGTGATTTCCGCCGCGCTGGAGCGAACCGGTTGCGTCGATGCGCTTGGCAACTGGCTCGGAGATCTGGTGGGCACCAGTCCCACACGCGTTCTGGCCGGCCTGACCATCACCGCGCTGGTGATTTCCGCTTTCCTCAATAACACTCCGGTGGTGGCGATTCTCACGCCTGTCGCCATTTCGCTGGCCAGACGCGCCGGCACCACGCCGTCGAAACTGCTGATTCCGCTGTCCTACGCGACCATTCTGGGCGGCTCGCTGACGATGATCGGTACCTCCACCAACATTCTGGTGGATGGCGTCGCGCGCAAGGCGGGCTTGGAGCCTTTCGGCATGTTCGAGATCACCGGCGCAGGGGCAATTCTCGCCGTGGTCGGCATGGTCTACATGCTCACGCTGGGCAAGCGCCTGCTGCCCGAGCGCGACACGCTTTCCAAGCTGCTGGGTCCACGCCTGGATCGTACCTTCATGACCGAGCTGCGAGTGCCGCAGAGCTCGCCGGTAATTGGCAAAAGCATCAGCGACGCCAACCTCAACGGCGGCAGCGGTTTGCAGGTACTGCAGATCAACCGCGGCGCCACTCTGTTCAGCCGCCCTGAGCATGACTTTACCTTGCAGGCCGGCGATCTCCTGATCATCCACGGCCAGGTCAAGGATGTGGTGGAGCTGCGCGGCAGCGCCCAGCTGACCTTCAATCGCGGGGATGCCTTCGAAACCATCAGCAACGAAGACATGACACTGGTCGAGGCCATCGTCGGTCGCGATTCGCGTTTCAGCCACCGACCGATGCGCGACCTCGACCTGTCCGCGCGCTATGGCATAAACGTACTTGCGGTGCATCGCCAGGACGAGAACATCCAGGGCAATTTCGACGACTTCGAGCTGCAGTTCGGTGACGTCATGCTGGTCGAGGGCTCGACCACACAGATAAAGCGCTTCGCCGACAACGGCGGGCTGATCAGTCTCAATACCGTACAGGAACGTGCCTACCGCCGTGACAAAGCGCCCATCGCAATCATCATCACCTCGGCGGTGATGCTGCTGGCGGCGATTGGTGTGATGCCCATCGAAGGGTTGGCGATCATCGGTGCGGCAGCGGTGCTGGCGACCGGCTGCCTGGACGTCGAGGACGCCTACAAGGCGGTGGACTGGAAGATTCTCAGCCTGATCTTCGGCATGCTGGCAATCAGCGTTGCCATGGACAAGGTCGGCCTGGTCGAGCTGATCGTTTCCAGCGTGGTCACCTTGACGCCCTGGGCGGGGCCGTTGTTCATGCTCTCCTTCATTTATCTGTTCACCTCGGTGCTGACGGAGGTGCTGTCGAACAACGCCGTAGCGGTGCTGGTCACGCCCATCGCCATCGGCCTGGCGCAGCAGCTGGGCGTCGATCCGCGGGCATTCGTGGTCGCGGTGATGTTCGCCGCCAGCGCCAGCTTCGCAACGCCCATCGGCTACCAGACCAACACCTTCGTATATACCGCTGGCGGCTATCGTTTCAGCGACTTCGTCAAAGTCGGAATGCCGCTGAACGTGCTGCTGTGGGGCGCTGCGACGGTGGTGATTCCATTGTTTTGGCCGCTGGCACCACTGTGATTAGGCTTGCCCTGAAGCATTGACCCCGCTGGCGTTTGATTCCATCCTCGCGGCATTTCAGCCAAGAACAAGGAATGCGCGATGAAACCGGAAACCCTGGCCATCCACGCCGGCTACAGCCCCGACCCGACCACCAAGGCTGTGGCGGTGCCGATCTACCAGACCAGCTCCTACGCCTTCGATGACACCCAGCATGGCGCCGACCTGTTCGACCTGAAGGTGCCCGGCAACATTTATACGCGCATCATGAACCCCACCAACGATGTGCTGGAACAGCGCATCGCGGCCCTGGAAGGCGGCGTAGCGGCGCTCGCCGTGGCGTCCGGGATGGCGGCCATTACCTACGCCATCCAGACGGTGGCCGGCGTAGGCGACAACATCGTCTCGGTGGCCAAGCTGTATGGCGGCACCTACAACCTCTTCGCCCACACTCTGCCGCGCTTCGGCATCGAGGTGCGCTTCGCCGCCCATGACGACATCGCCGCGCTGGAGAGGCTGATCGACGAAAACACCAAAGCGGTGTTCTGCGAATCCATAGGCAACCCAGCCGGCAACATCATCGACCTGCAGGCGCTGGCCGATGCCGCCCATCGCCACGGCGTTCCGCTGATCGTCGACAATACGGTGGCCACGCCGATTCTATGCCGACCGTTCGAGCACGGCGCGGATGTGGTGGTGCATTCGTTGACCAAATACATCGGCGGCCATGGCACCAGCATCGGCGGCATTGTCGTCGACTCCGGCAAATTCCCCTGGGCCGAGAACAAGGAACGCTTCGCGCTGCTCAACACGCCGGACCCCTCCTACCACGGCGTGACCTATACCGAGTCCTTCGGACCCGCAGCTTTCATCGGCCGTTGTCGTGTGGTGCCACTACGCAATACCGGCGCGGCGCTTTCGCCATTCAATGCCTTCCTGATTTTGCAGGGTTTGGAAACCCTCGCGCTGCGCATGGAACGCCACTGCGAAAACGCGCTGCAGGTGGCCAGCTATCTGCAGCGCCATCCACAGGTCGCCTGGGTGAAATATGCGGGTCTGCCGGATCATCCCGAGCATGGGCTGGCGCTGCGCTACATGAACGGCAAGCCGGCGTCGATCCTGTCATTCGGAATCAAGGGCGGTTTCGATGCCGGCGCGCGCTTCATCGACGCCCTCAAGCTGGTGGTCCGTCTGGTGAACATCGGCGATGCCAAATCCCTGGCCTGCCATCCCGCCTCCACCACGCACCGCCAGCTCAATGACGAGGAGCTGGAAAAGGCCGGCGTACCGCGGGACATGGTTCGGCTGTCGATCGGCATCGAGCACATCGACGATATCCTTGCCGACCTGGAGCAGGCGCTGGCGGCGTCCCAGGCCTGACGCCCGGCAAACCCAGCTTGACAGGGCTCCGCAGGCTGCGGCTGGAGCCCTTCTATCAGCAGCCTCCAGCTCTGAGGCGGCCGGGCCTTGATATCCAATTGCCTACCGCCACTTACAAAAGACCTCTCACTGGAGCACGCTCATGACCGATTCGCTCATCGTGCCCTGCGCCCATTGCGCCGGGCTCAACCGCATCCCCTCCGACCGCCTCAGGCAGAATCCGCGCTGCGGACGTTGCAAGACCGAGGTGCTGACAGCGAAACCCTTTCACCTCACCCAAACCAGCTTCGCCCAACAGATAAAAGGCGATCTGCCTCTGCTGCTGGACGTCTGGGCCAGCTGGTGTGGGCCATGCCGCAGCTTTGCGCCCACCTTCGAGCAGGCCACCACCCAATTGCAGGGGCGCTGCCGGCTGGCCAAGCTCGACAGCGAGGCCAACCCGCAGCTGTCCAGCCAATTGGGTATCCGTTCGATCCCAAGCCTGATTTTGTTCAAAAACGGTCGCGAAGTAGCCCGACAGAACGGCGCCATGCCGTTACCGCAGCTTCTCGCTTGGCTGGCCCAGCAAGGCATCTGACGTCACCGCTACGAAAAAAGGGCGCTAAGACAGGAGGTTCAGAGGAAAAGCTCCAGTAAAGATGGCAGCCTGCTATCAGTTTGCTCATGAGGCGTTTGCCTCTCGCGGGTGGCGATTGGATAATGCCCGTACCTTTTGTGGCCGAATTTACCCATAGAGCCGCTGTCATGGACCGATACCCAATAACAAAGGCTTCAGAAGAGGCGGTGATCCCACGTGATCCAGTTTGATATCGATCAATGGCGAGCCTGGGCACCGGGTCTGGAAAGCCCGAACGACTGGTCGGCCTGGGCAGCGGCGCCCGGCCCCCTTACCAGCGATGCCGAGCCTGACGTCAGCTTCCTACCAGCCATGCAGCGCCGTCGCCTGAGCCGTCTGGCGCGCATGGTATTCGCGGTGGCTACGCCGCTGGCTGAGGGTCAGCCGCCGATGCCGCTGGTTTATGCCTCCCGCCATGGCGAGACGCCGAGAAATTACGCGATCCTCAGCGACCTCGCGCACCAAGAGCCACTTTCCCCTACGCAATTCAGCCTGTCTGTGCACAACGCAATCGTCGGCCTCTGGTCGATCCAGCAGCGCGACCGCAGTGAAATGACGGCACTGGCTGCCGAAGGCGATGGTCTGGAGCACGCCGTGCTGGAAGCCGCGCTTTTGCTGGCCGAAGGCGCTCCAGCGGTACTCCTGGTGATCAGCGAGGATCAACCGCCGGTCACCTATCAGCCCTGGATCAGTGACGTGAGTTTCCCTTATGCCGTCGCACTCCTGCTCAAGCCGGGCCACCGCTGGCGATTGAGCCTGGAAGCGGCGACCGGCAACGGCACCATACCCACCGAATGGGCGCACGCGCTGGAATTGATACGCGCACTGCTCACCGGCCGATCCCGCTGGCAGCACCAATGGAAGAGACGTCAATGGAACTGGCAGCAAACTCCGTGAACACGCGCCCCAACGCGCCCTGGCTGTGGCGATTTATTGCCACCGGCCTTTCGTTCGTGCTGTTCGGCCTCGGCGGGCTGTGCCTGCGGCTGATCGTATTCCCGGTGATCAACCGGCTTCCCGGAGATGCGTCAGCCCGGCGCCGCCGTGCCCGCCTGACCAACAGCAGGCTGTTCTGGCTATTCGTTCAATTCATGTATCGCAGTGGCGTACTGACCTACCAAGTTGAGGGTGCGCAGCGCCTAGGCCGCCCCGGACAACTGGTGATCGCCAACCACCCCTCGCTGATCGACGTGGTGGTGCTGATCTCGCTGATTCGCGACGCCAACTGCGTGGTCAAGCAGAGCCT
>Ga0233385_1000766_pt1 | contig 14812 bp, 9 predicted proteins | sample ElkDunMinimDraft_16_FD_191543 | JGI IMG/M metagenome (GOLD analysis project Ga0233385, IMG submission 191543) | Fecal eukaryotic communites from dung pellets of Tule Elk in California, USA - Elk Dung G36 | ecosystem: Host-associated > Mammals > Digestive system > Large intestine > Fecal | place...
ACGCAATAATACGTTGGAAATTGAGATCTCCCGTACTGCACTAAATCTTCTGAATAAAAAACTGGACTTTGAATTCAAATGGAGTGACAATATGCAGGAAAATGGCAACATCATGGATTTTTATGTCAATGGTGATGTCGCACCGGGTGGTAGGTTTAATTTCATTTACACGGCTCAATAATCAGGGTTATACAACTTTTAGTACATATATCTTTTATAATCAATAAAATAAATAATGCAAAAAGCAAAATATTTTTTAATTCTGAAGGTTTTAGTTTTAAGTTTTTATGCCAAAGGCCAAAATATTGGGGGAATTGATGGTTTGGGTAGAACAATCCCTCAACAAACTGAAGTCGGAAAATCTAAACCCAACAAAACTGTTGCTATTTTTTACTTCCTCTGGCAGGGTGATGCGGCTTCGCCCACGTCCGAAGATGTGTATGACTTATCGAAACTCTGGGATACTTCTCCCGAAACATTTGAAGATTTTGGCCATCCTGGTTGGGGTGGTGGAGCAGGCCGAGAAGGTAAATATTATTTTTGGGGCGAACCTGTTTGGGGCTATTACGCCGGTACTGATTATTGGGTGCATTTGAAAAACATGCAGTTGCTTACTGATGCTGGGGTAGATATTTTAGTGTTGGATGCAACCAATCATTTGACTTATCCAAATCAAACTCGAGCCTTGCTAAAGGCCATCAAAGAAGTTAGGTCCCAACGTGCCAATGCACCCAAAATAGTTTTCTATACCAACACATTATCAGCTTCGGCCATGCAGATTATTTATGATAATGTGTACAAAGAGGGCGGATCATTAAGAGATCCAGCATCGTGGCATTATTTGGACGGAAAACCATTGATTATCGGCCGTTCGAAAGAAGCTGCGGGGAAAGATTATGAATCATTTTTCACTATCCGTGAGTCTCAATGGCCTAATGAACCACAAGTAGAAAACGGTTGGCCATGGATTTCTTTTACGCGTCCTCCAAAAGTGCATTATAATGCAGCAGGAAAGGCAGAGATCATCAATGTATCTGCTTCTCAACACCCCAATCTTGATGCTTCCATGGGCGGTTCGGCTTTTTATGGTGCTAGTGGTAATTGGGGGAGAAGCTATAGAAATGGTGATCCTGGGGACCCTAAAAAAGATATTAAATATGGATATAATATTCAAGAACAATGGGATTATGCGTTGCAACAAGATCTTCCTTATGTATTTGTGACGGGTTGGAATGAATGGATAGCAGGCAAATGGAAGCGTGCATCTGGAAATCCTAATCATGCACATTTTGTCGATCAGGCTAATGGCGAGTATAGTCGAGATCTCGAACCAACTTATACCGATGGGCTGGAGGATCATTACTATATGCAATTAATCAGCAACATCAGAAGATACAAAGGGATCAATGCGCTACAGATACTTAGCGCTCCAAAATCCATTTCTAATTGGCAAGATTGGCAATCCGTTTCTCCAGAATACAAAGATTATGTAGGTGATGTTGCACATCGTGATCACCCCAGTGGTTTATCTCAACCAAAAATTACCTATACCAATACCACAGGGCGTAATGATATCAACCTCATGAAAGTCGCGAGAGATGCAAGAAATATTTATTTCTACGTCGAGACAGTCAATCCTATTACTTCAAAATCCCAAGATGACTGGATGACGCTTTGGATCAATACCGACCTGTCGAAAAAGTCGGGCTGGAATGGTTATTCCTATAGAATCAATCATACCGATCATCTGCAGCAATACGTCAATAATAAATGGGTGAATAAAGTTAAAGTGGTCCGTAAGACGGAAGGTACTAAAATGATGATTCAACTTCAGCTAAGCGACCTTGCCTTAAAATCGTCGGACCTTAATTTTGAATTTAAATGGACGGATAATGCTACAGGATCTGAAATATTAGATTGGTATAAAAATGGCGATGTAGCACCCAACGGTCGACTGAATTATATTGTGAAAGGTAGATAATATCAATTAATTAAACCTTAGAAGGGTATTGTACTGCAATCCCAAAGCGCTCAATTTTTTTGCACCAATCATTTATAAGTATTCAAAATGATTGGTGCTTGTGTGTCGCAAATGCTTTCTTTTTGGGTCTTTTTGTTTTTAAACAAGAATGTGATACAAGAGGTAACTGTTGGTTCAAAGCAAGATAGGACAGGACAGTTTTCTCTTTTAGTTTATCTAAATTTAAATTTTGATAAACCAAGTATTACACTAAAACCGAGTACGCTCTCTCCAACTTCGATGATAAACTTTTTCATGCTCGATGAGTATGGGCGGCTATTCTTTTGAGTTGTTAATAGCCAATGTCAATTAGAAAACCTAAATATCAACTATGAAAAATAAATTTTTACTATTTGCCTGTATGATAAGTAGTTTGCTTTTAATCGCAAGCACGCTTTTTGCCCAGGAAAAAGACCTATCAGGAGTCGTCACTAGCGAGGGCAGGCCTTTGCAAGGAGTGACGATTACAATCAAAGGAACCAATCAAAAAGTAACTACAAATGCTGAAGGAAAATATCAGTTATTGGCTAATGAAGGACAACTCTTAGTGTTCAGTCTACTTGGTTACGCAGAGCGTGAAGTGTTGGTGAGCAATGAAAGTGTTTTGGATGTAAGCTTAGAAGCAAATTCCGAAGGTCTGGATGAGGTTGTTGTAGTTGCGTTTGGGGCGCAGAAGAAAGCGACTGTAACAGGGGCAATAGCCTCTGTGCAGACCAAAGAAATAAAACAAAGTCCCGCAGCGAATTTGGCGGTTACATTAGCCGGTAGGCTTCCGGGTTTGACTGCTTTGCAACGAAGTGGGGAGCCAGGAAGAGATGAGACTGCTTTATTCTTAAGAGGGATGGGTACTCTTAATGGTACAGCACCTATTATTTTGGTAGATGGTGTAGAGCGTGAAATGACTTATATTGATCCCAATGAAGTAGAGTCGGTGTCGATCCTAAAAGATGCTTCATCAACGGCACTTTTTGGAGTGCGGGGCGCAAATGGAGTGATCTTAGTAACGACAAAACGTGGCAAAAGTGGGCAACCTGTAATAGGTGTTTTGTATGAGCATGGTCTACAAGGTTTTACTCGTTCGCCCGAAGTCATCAGTTCTTACGATTGGGCGACACTTAAAAATCAAGCATGGAAGAATGAAAATCCCAATGCTAATCCAAATGATCCTGTTAATCAACCACCCTATTCAGAATATGCTATTGATCGGTTTAAATTTCAAGATTATTCAGATGCCTATCCCAATACCAATTGGCAGGAGCTCTTATTCAATAAACTTGTACCTCAACAGCGTTAAAATTTGAATCTAAGTGGCGGTGGAGATTACGTTCAGTATTTTGTCAATGTAGGCTATTTGGATCAAGGAGGTCAGTGGAAAATAAGTCCCGATGTGACTGATTATGATCCATCAGGCTTCTTAAAAAGATATAATTTTAGATCAAACATAGACGCTAAGCTCAATAAATCAGGACGGTTAAGCACATTTTTAAATGCAGCAGGATACTTTGAAAGGGTTAACTCACCAAACGCCAATACCGATGAAATATTCAGACGAACATATACATTTTTTCCTGTCGTATTGCCCGGTCCTCTATCTCCAGATGGCGAAGTGCTAATTGGTTCTGGCAATTATAATGTCTCACCGTGGGCGTTAATTAATCGATCGGGGTACCGCCAAGAGACGCGCAATAACATAACGGCTTCTTGGGGGTTAAAACAAGATCTTGATTTTGTAACCAAAGGATTGGCATCTAAGTTTATGGCTTCTTTTGATACCAAAACTATCTATGGTCTGACGGCTGCAAAGGATTATCAGCGATGGACACAAGTCATTGATCCCAACACGTCTAATTATTTAGGCATGGATAGCATTACCTATGTTAGGATGTCTCCAGAGTCCGAAAACACACCTTTGAGCATTGGTTCAGGATCCAACTTTCAATCCTTTTTTAATTTTCAATTTTCATTGGATTACAACCGCACATTCAATGAAAAACACAATGTGACAGGTATGTTTTTGGCACAACAAGAAGTGAGATTGATGCTGAATGATCGCCTTCCTTTCAATCTAAGAGGTTTGGCAATTCGTACTACATACGGGTACGATAATAAATACTTTGCCGAGTTCAATGCGGGATACAACGGTTCCGAACAATTTGCCAAAGGAAGACGATACGGATTCTTTCCTACCATCTCAGGTGGATGGATGGTTTCTAATGAAGAATTGATGCAAAACGTAGCATTCATCTCCATGCTCAAAATGAGAGCTTCCTACGGGCATGTGGGTAGTGACCGTTTAGGGGGAAGACGTTTTCTATACCTCGATGATATACAACGACAAACTGGCGGAGGCTACAGCGGATCACTGGGCCGAGGAGGCAAGATCTCAGAAAATTATATTGGTAATCCTACCATCCAATGGGAGATTGCCAAAAAGTTAAACCTAGGCTTAGAAATTGGATTGTTTAATGATCTGACCTTAGTATTAGATGCTTATAAAGAACGCCGTGACAATATCTTAATCAATAGACAAACCATACCGATGGTATATGGTATCCAATCCACTAGAATGGCGCCAGTGAATATGGGTATAGTAGATAATAAGGGATTTGAAATCGAATTGAATTACAACAAAAGATTCAATGATGACTGGTCATTCTTAAGTAAAGTCAATTATAATTTTGCACGCAACAATGTAGTCTATTCCGATGAATTGCAACTGACCGAAGATTACGCTTACCGCTATAGGCAGACGGGCTATAGAATCGGCCAAAATTTTGGCTACAAATTGCGTGATGGATATTACGAATCGTATGATGAAATTGCTGCTGAGGGATTGAATTATGTGGGATACACTGTTCGTCCCGGCGATTTTAAATACGTCGACACCAATGAAGATGGATCTATTGATGATCGCGATTTAGTGCCCATTGGATATGCGGGCATCCCCGAATTTACGTTTGGCGGGGCATTCAGTATTACATATAAAAATTTGGATGTGTCCCTTTTATTGCAAGGGGTGCACAATGTCACTTCTGCACTGGGAGGATATGGTACGCATAGCGAATGGGATTTCAAAGGAAGACATCTCCACGCTTGGACACCTGAAAGAGCCGCTGCTGGAGAGCGAATTGACTATCCTAGATTAGCACTTGGTGGATCCGTTAGTGAGCGAGATAACAATGAGTTCTTCTTAGAAAACAAAAGTTTTGTACGACTAAAAAATGCAGAAGTCGGATACCGCTTACCTACGAATCTTCTAAAATTCATTGGCGCTCGCGAAGTGAGATTATATGCTAATGGTTTGAATCTATTTACTTGGGATAGCATGAAGGTAAAGGATTACGATCCAGAGGTGGGTTATTCTCTAAGTTATCCTGTTTATCAAGTGTTTAATGGTGGTGTAAGTGTTAATTTTTAGTCAATTTAATTGTAGATAACATGAATATAAAGTTTAATATAATAATGAGCATCCTCTTTTCGGTTCTTCTTTTAAGTTGTAAAAAGGATCCTTTGGATGTAATGCCCGACGGTAGATTGACCCTGGAAAAGATTTTTGAAGACGAGATGATGTCGGCCGAATACCTTAATTCGATTTATGATAATATCAACCCATACGGATCTTCTTATGATTATTATACCCTATTGGCGGGCTTTTCTGATGAAGCGCACGACAATGATTTTCCACAAGATATGGGGCGTGGTACATCACGCTGGTACAACGGCGAGTTGCGGCCTAATTGGAATCCATTGGATATACAATCCATACAAAATTCGATGAATCCTGCGACCAATGGTCAATATTACCGAAAGAACTGGATGGGTATCCGCCAGACAAATCTTTTCCTAGCCAATATTGTCAATACAACTTTTACTACGCCGCAAACCAAAGCCAGGTTGATCGCAGAAGCCAAAGTGTTGAGGGCATTTTTCTACCTCGAATTGATCAAAATGTATGGTGGCATGCCTGTGGTTAGCGAAGTGTTTTCAGAGGATTACAAATTTGAAGAGCTCTCAAGGCAAAGCTTTAAAGAGTGCGTCGATTTTATAAAACAAAACTGTGATGAAGCTATATTAGAGTCAGCACTCCCATACCGCATCACCACAGAGCCAGAACGTGGTCGTTTTACCAGAGCTATTGCACATGCAATTCGTTCGCAAGCTACTCTTTTTGCCGCTAGCCCACTTTATAATGTGTCAAATGATGCATCCCTGTGGATTACAGCCGCTGAAGCAAGTAAAAAATCTTTGGATGACTTAAAAGCTAATAACTACAAACTGTTTGATGATTACGAATCTTATTTCTATGGTCGTACAGATATTAGTCAAAATCCTTCCGACAAGGAAACAATTTTTGAAATAAAACCATACAGAAGTAACGAATTCAGTTTCTTGCTATCCATGATGCACGCTATTCCAACTATAGGTGGGGAAAAAGCTGGTTCCAGCCCATCGCAAGAATTGGTGGATGCGTATGACATGGCCAATGGCGAACCTGCTATTTTGGGGTATTATGATGATGACCATTTAAATCCGATTATCAATACCAATTCAGGATACGATGAATTGCAACCATACAAAGATAGAGATCCACACTTTTACGCTACCGTATGGTATAATAATGCTTATTATGGAGATGTAAGAGGTAACCCATATTACATACAATCGTATTCAGGAGGCGCTGATGGTATCTCTAATATTATGCAACGCACGCGTAATGGTTATTACCTGCGGAAATTTAAAGATCCAACCCAGTTGGATGTGAATACAGGAACAGCACGATTCAAAAAGTATAGAATGGGTGAAGTGTATTTGAATTTTGCGGAAGCGGCTAATGAGGCTTATGGACCTACCAAAGATGTATATGACGCGGTAAATGCTATTCGAAGTAGAGCAAAAATGCCTGACCTTCCCGACGGACTGAATAAGGATCAAATGCGCGAACGCATTAGACGTGAACGCAGAGTAGAATTGGCTTTCGAAGAATTCAGATTTTGGGATGTAAGAAGATGGAAGATTTTGAGCCAGACTGATAAGTTGACTACTGGCATCGAATGGATTAAAAAACCAGATAATACATTTTCAGGCAAACGGATTGTAGCGGGCAGGCGTAAATCATGGGTAGATAATCATCTTATTTTTCCTATCCCATTGGCAGAAATAGTCTTGATGCCGTTGTGGAATCAAAATCCAGGTTGGGAGTAAAACATAATTATATTTTTTGTGCTAAAAAGAAAATACAATGAAAACTAAAAATTGCTTAGATAATATAAAATCTTACTTTTTCTTCTTGCTGCTTTGGGTCGCTGGATCTTGCTCAGAAAAAGAAATAGTCGAGATCAATAATGCGCCGATACCAAGAATAATCGAAGTCTTGCCAGCCAATGCGTCAATCGGTGATGAAGTATCCATCGTTGGGGTCAATTTTGCTGACAGCCCCGAAGGTAACGAGGTAAAATTTAACCAGCAAATAGTCCCAATTATTTCGATCAATGATGGTGTAATAAAAGTAAAAGTGCCTGAAGTAACGGGCAATACTGTGGGTATTTCTGTCCGTAGCAACGGTAAAATCTCCAATAAACGCAACCTTGCTTTAGTAAAGATTGAAGTGTTTGAAGATGATTTTAATCGCGACAATACCGATCTGGTTGAATCTACAGTCATACCCAATCCTATTGGATCCAAATGGCAAATCGTAACGGGTGTATTTGGTATAAAAGTCAATAAATTGTATTCAAATGCGCCAAGTATAGAATCTTATGTCTTATACAGAGATCCAGAATTAAATATGGATGTTGGTGAAGGTAGTTATTTCAAGCTTATAGCCGATGTAAATGTGTCTGGTGGGTCATTTGGAGGGATTGTTTTTAATGCGCAAGCGGATAACAAACGTTTTTATTTGCTTCGGATTAATGGAGATCTTGTACAACTGTTGAAAACAGGAAATAATGGATTAGGTGATTGGAATGTTATGTTGAGTGATAATTTCCCAGGATTCGTAGCTGGTGTGACCTATAAAGTAGAAATTACATCTTCAACTCCAGGTAAGTTGCTTGTTAAAATTGTTAACCCAGAATCTAAAGAAATTTTACTTGATCGATCGTTTGATGATCCAACACCTTATACAGGAGGTACCCCAGGATTTTATTATTTTGGTTTAGCCAATCCAGTAAATATATCATTTGATAATTTTTCAGTAGAAACCATGTAAGCATATGAATACTATTTTTAATATAATGAATATTCCCATCCTAACCTTTTTGATTACATGTCTCAGTGCTTGTGGCAACAAAGAGACTGGTTCTGATCCAGCAGAAATAAAACCTCAATTGGATACTATTTCGCTTATTTCAGACCCTAATTTTTCCCAAGGTTTGACATTAGCCAGAGCCAATGAGCCATCGCCAGGTTCGCTAAATCCATACGACACACAGACAGGTAAGCCTATTTGGAATATCGCAGAATGGGGAACCAAATATTTTCTCACACAATCTGATCGTAACATTATAGATGATCAGATCGTGTACACGAATCAAGGGAAGACCATCAAATTTCAAAAACTACCAAATGGCATGGAAGTAGGGATGACAGTCACTACCTCAAAGGAATATGATCGACCAAGACAAGCAAATGAATCATGGCCTCATTTGCTTGTGGAACAAGAATTTTCAAAAACACCTTATATCAAAGATTTGAAAAAATTGATCTTGAAATTTAATGGGCGACTTGTATCTTCTGAACGAATGATGACAGATGATGAATACAATACGGGGCTACATGCCGCTCAATTTCAGTTGTTTATCACGGTACAGAACAGAAATAAAAATTCTGCTTATTATGGTGATTTTCTGTGGTTTGGTATCCCTTTCTATGATAACAGAAATGAATTAATACCTCTTTACGCTGCGCAGGATATCGGTAAAGGAGATGCCACGGGCAAATTTATATACAGCATCGGTTCTACAGATCTTATGTCTGGTACGTTCCATGACAAAAATTGGCATAATATTGAAAAAGATATCTATCCTCATATCCTAAAAGCACTGGAGCTTGCTAAAAAAAGAGGCTATTTAACGGGTTCATTTCTCGAAGAATTTCAATTATCTGGGATGAATCTAGGTTGGGAAGTGCCTGGCACCTTTGATGTGGATTTTGAATATAATGGGTTTGATATATTGGCTGTTAGTGAAAAATAATAGTTGATGTTAAAAACATCTATATTAACGTAAAAACCAATGTACGCTAAATTTCTGTTATTGTTTACTGCTTTATTTTGTGCTTTTATTTTAAAAGCACAAAGATTGCAGTTATCGCTTAATAATCATACGCAACAGTATGAGTCCAGATTTTTGACTACTCATCATCAGGTATGGGATTCTGTGCAGGTAGATTTCATATCCCCGCAGCAACCCGTGAAGAAAATAGGATTTTATATTAATTATACCGATTCGGCAAATCATCATTTCTTAAATCTTACAAACATGGATGATAAGCTAATTCTTGAATTGGGCAAACTTGATCATAGCATCATACGTCAAGCCGAGCACATCATCCATAAAACCAATATTTTGCCTAATAATTCGTATTCATTATCCATTTACAGGGCGCCATGGGTGGATATAGAACATTGGCTTTCTTGGAAAATCAAATTGACTGATATAACTAGTGGAGTTGAGCTTTTCAAAACCTCATTAGGAAATAGTATGCCATTCTTTGGCTTCGGTGATATAGGTTTTTATACGGATAATTCAAATGTAAACGTATCACACTTCCAGCTCACAGGAGCGGGAAAAGACACAAAATCTCTAAAACCAGCTTTGTATTTTGCAGATGGTATGATGCTGCCTAGGAACAAAAAATTTACCGTATGGGGAACTGCCGCTAAAGGAGAAAAGGTAAGTGTAAAATTTGCATCAAAAACGGTGAATACAGTTGCCGATTCTCATGGACAGTGGAAAGTAGAATTGCCCCCTGCAAAAGCGGGAATAGATTACGAAATGGTTATTTCTACTGATGAGGAAAGTATTCGATTATCAGATATCGCAGTAGGAGAGCTTTGGTTGGCCTCGGGCCAATCAAATATGGAGATGAGGGCTTGGCAAAGCGATGTTGCAAATTATGTAGTCCCAAAAAATACTCAATCCGATATTCGATTTTATATGCAACAACAGTGGCCTTCGGCAGAGCCGATTGATGTCACTGCTGGAAAATGGCTCAAAGGAAATGATGCAGGCATTATGGGAAGCTCGGCGGCGGCGTTGAGTTTCGCAATTCATTTAAAAGAAAAATTAAACGTACCCATTGGTATTATACAATCTACATGGGGAGGTACAGCCATCGAAAGCTGGATTTCGAGAGAATCCCTTCAAGCTTTGCCCGAAGCAATGCCATTGTTAAGGCGATACCAAGATTATAATGCATCGTTAAAGGATCGCACACCACCCGATCTAGACTGGCCTTTAGTTTGGGATATACCTGGGCAAAGTCATGCGGCTTCTTATTTATATAATGGAATGCTATTTCCTTATCGTCATCTACCCATATCTGGTGTGTTATGGTATCAAGGTGAAAGTAATACACATAGAGCTTCGCAATACCGCGCATTTTTCCGCGCATTCATTCAAGATATTAGAAAACTTTGGAATGTTAAAAGATTACCGTTTATCGCCGTACAGTTAGCAGGATATGATGGTAGACAAAGTGGCAACGAAGTCCCTGAGGCATGGCCTAACTTGCGCGATATCCAACGGCAAGTATTGACAGCAGATGCTGATGCAGCGCTGGTGAATGCGTTCGATCTGGGTGATAGCTTGGATATTCATCCTTATAGAAAGTGGGAATTGGGTAAGCGTTTTGCACAAGCCGCTCTTCATTTGAAATATGATTCTCGTGATGTCTCTTATAGTGGGCCTTCGGTTAAAAAGGTTGCTTTCCACGGAAATACAGCTACAGTTTATTACCATAAAGGTACTGCTGATTTTGATGAGTCAATACCTGATTATTGTGGCTTTGAAGTAGCAGGTGAAGATAAAATATTTAAGTCTGCTAAGGCAACATTGACTACTGATGGGGCGATTAAGTTGATCGCTTCTGATTCGGTTTCCATCGTCGCCGTAAGGTATGGCTGGGAAAACTATCCAGTCGTTTCAAAACTTATAAATAAGCAAGGCCTTGCAGCTGTACCTTTCCGGACCGACGACTGGCTGATACAAGACCAATTTCCTTACTAAATAAAATCCTCTAAACTTAAACATGTATACTGTATGAAAACCAGAATTATCATTATAATTTTATTCCTTATCCAGTCGTCTCTACATGTGTTTGGCCAATTGGCTGATCATATTTTTATGAAATCTCCTTGGGAAAACCATAAATGGGAGGGACAATGGATTGCCCATAGCGAAGTGTCGCTATATGATTATTCGGTTCAGCTCTTGAGAAAAGAAATTGAGTTACCAACTTTGCCAAATTCTTTCATTGTTCACCTTTCGGCAGATCAGCGATATGAGTTTTTTGTAAATGGGAAGTCCATAGCTGTAGGGCCGGCCAATGGTGGGATCATGGGTTGGAATTATGATACATTCGATTTAACCCCTTATTTGCAAAAGGGTAAAAATATTTTGGCTGCTAAAGTGGTCAATTATGGTAAATGGACACCTGGTGCACAACAGACCTTATCTACTGGCTTTATATTGCAGGGCGAATCCGAAACAGAAAAAATAGCAAACAGCAATGGGAGCTGGAAAGTTTTCCTTAATACTGCCTATACACCTTCATTGGTCGCGATGGCAATGTTGGATATCGAACCCTCTGATCAGATTCAAGGGGAGTTATATCCTTGGGGGTGGGAACAGCTTTCATACGATGATCGCGCTTGGACAGCCGCTAGTGGTACAGGTCGTGGAAATGCGAAGAATGGCTCCACCGAATACCGAAGAGCGTTACAGCCTCGTACGATTCCTATGCCTGAAGTAAAGCCTGAGCCCCCCATGATCATAAGAAGAAGTACGATGCAGCTCTCGGATAAACGTTTTTTGGATGGAAAAAAACTGCAAATACCAAAACAAACTCAAGTAAAAATTTTATTGGATCAGGGATATCTTACTAATGCTTTTGTCGAATTTAATGTCAGTGGTGGAGACGGCGCCTCGATCGGACTTACTTATTCCGAATCACTCTACGATGAAAAGCGAGATAAGGGAAATCGTAATGATATCGAAGGAAAGGAAATCTATGGAAACAAAGATGTGTTCTTTCTCGAAGGTGGAAACAACAGGATATACAAGCCGCTAAATTTTAAGACATTCCGCTATGTGGAAGTAGAGATTCAAACAAACGACCAGCCATTGACACTTAATGCGCTAAAACAATCGTTTGTAGGTTATCCATTTGAACTTAAAGCATCGTTTAACTCTTCGAATAATAAATTGAAAGAGATCTTTGATGTGGGCTGGCACACAGCACGGCTATGTGCTGTCGACACGTACTACGACTGTCCATACTATGAACGCTTACAATATACTGGGGATACTCGTATTCAAGGATTGATTTCGCTATACATGAGCGGTGATGACCGCCTGATGCGTAAGGCTATTGATGATTTGGCATCTTCACTCATGCCTGAAGGAATTTTGCAAAGCAGATTTCCTTCACATCATGTACAGATTATTCCACCATTCTCTCTCTATTGGATCAATATGTTGCATGATTATTGGATGCACCGACCTGATGAAGAATTTGTCAAAAAGTATTTACCAACAGCTATGCGCATACTGGAGTGGTATGATGCTCGTGTAGATCAAACTACGGGAATGCTGGGGCAGATGCCCCACTGGAACTTTACAGATTGGCCCAATGAATGGCCCTGGTCTGAAGAAAAACCGTTGGGTGGTGTGCCTCCAGGAGCAATAGAAGGAGGTTCTTCTATTTTAAGTCTACAATATTCGTATACGCTTAAAGATGCGGAAGAACTATTTTCTTACTTTAATAATAATCATGAGGCAGATTTTTATGCACAGCGGCGGAAGAATCTTAATGATGCGGTATTAAGTTTATGTTTTGACGAAAGTAGAGGATTGATGGCCGATGACGCCAAGCGCAGCAGCTATAGCCAACATGCTAATATTATGGGTATTCTTTCCGATGCGATCCCGCAACCAAGACAGGTTTCAGTTTTTAACAGACTAAATTCTGACAAATCCTTAATTCAAGCGACCGTGTATTACCGATTTTATCTAACTAGGGCCATGAAAAAAGTGAATTTGGCAAATCAATATGTTCAGAATCTAGATATTTGGACAGATATGTTGGGCATGGGTCTTACCACATTTGCTGAGCGACCAGAACCCTCACGATCTGATTGTCATGCGTGGAGCGCGAGTCCTACTTATGATTTTCTATCTACGGTCTGTGGTATCCAACCATTGAAGCCTGGTTTTCAGCAAATATTAGTAAAGCCTAATTTGGGAGATTTAGCTTTCGCAAAGGGCAAAATGCCACACCCAAAAGGAATGATCGAAGTTGATTTTAAGCAGAAGAATAATCAATACGAAGGAACAATTACACTGCCACAGGATGTCAAGGGTGAATATGTACACCATCAAAAACTTGTATTGCTATACCCAGGTGTAAATTACATCAAATAGACCTGCGACAATGTAAATGTGTTAATTAGTATTCTTAAAATTTATTTCAACTTCAATTTAAGTTGATGAGTTCCCGCTGCGAATTTGATGATTCTCTCCCCATCAACATTGGCTGGAGCATAAAATGTAGCTGTTGAGTTTGCTGGAATTTTTATATCTAGCACAATATTCTTTTTAGTTTTTTTCCATTTGGAAACAATCTCTCCATAAGGCGAGCGGTGCGATATTTCCGAATGATCCAGACCTTCTGGGAATATCGGCTTAAACAAGATGTGCTTAAATCCTGGTTGCGCGGGATCAGGAAGAATACCGCCAATGGATTTGAAAAACCAACCTCCAATTTCGCCAAACATCATATGATTGTCCGAAATGTCCCTTTTGGCATCTAAATCCCAGTTTTCTAATAAGGTCGTGGCACCATTGACCGCCCACCATCCCCAGGATGGATATGTATCTTGCACGGCCACTTTGTATGCAGATTCGCTGTATCCATTGTTGTTGAGCGCATTGAGCAAGGCTTTTGCTCCTAATACCCCCACATCCAAATGGAAGTTTGTCTCTTCTACTTTTTTATTCAGATTAGCGGCTACTTTGGCTTTCATATCTTCGGGCACGACTCCCCAATGTAGCGGAACACTCAATTCTGTCTGCGTGCCATCGGCATAAATACCTGTTTCTCGATTCAAGTATTTGTCATTGATGGCTTGCTTAATCTTTTTACTCAGGGCATCGTATTTTTCTGCGTCTTTCTCGTTACCAAATAGCTTTGCTGCAGCGGCTAATATCTGAGCATCGACATAAAAATAAGTAGAAGAAGTCAATTCTAAGTTTGAAGTGGATTTCACAGGTACCCAATCTCCACGACCAAATGTCGTCAAGCCATTGAGGCTGATGCGCTCGACGTAATCGACATAACGTTTTATATTTTCATAACATTCTTCCAATAACCTGCTGTCTCCATAAAATTGATATATTTCCCAAGGAATAATAGCTATTGTACTTGTCCAATCGAGTCCATTGGCGGTGCCATATCCCCATCCTCCTGTCGGGATGATATCGGGCAATACGCCATTAGGCTGTTGTTCGTCGCGGTGATCGGCAAGCCATTTTTCATAGACAGTGATGCCATCAAAGTTGTATAATGCGGTTT
>Ga0233385_1000773_pt1 | contig 14737 bp, 11 predicted proteins | sample ElkDunMinimDraft_16_FD_191543 | JGI IMG/M metagenome (GOLD analysis project Ga0233385, IMG submission 191543) | Fecal eukaryotic communites from dung pellets of Tule Elk in California, USA - Elk Dung G36 | ecosystem: Host-associated > Mammals > Digestive system > Large intestine > Fecal | place...
ACCCCCGGTCCGGCGACGCCCGCCGCGCGATCGCGCCGTTCGCGGAGCTCGAGCGAGCGCCCGAGCACATGCACACCTATCGGCTGACGAACCTCGGCCTGTGGAACGCCCGGGCCGCGGGCCACGACGCCGAGCAGGTCGTCGACACGCTGCTCGAGTACTCGCGCTATACCGTGCCGCACGCGCTGCTGGTCGACGTCGCCGAGACGATGTCGCGCTACGGCCGGCTCCAGCTCGCGAGCGACCCCGTGCACGGGCTCGTCCTGCGCGCGACGGACCGTGCCGTCCTTGCCGAGGTGCTGAGGTCGAAGCGGACGGCGGGCCTCGTGGGCGACCGGATCGACGACGAGACCGTCGCCGTGCACCCCTCGGAACGCGGGCACCTCAAGCAGGTGCTGGTCAAGCTCGGCTGGCCGGCCGAGGACCTCGCCGGCTACGTCGACGGCGAGAAGCACCCGATCGCCCTGTCGACGGTCGCGCCGCCCCGCGCGCCCGGCGAGCCCCCGGCGGAGTGGCACATGCGCCCCTACCAGGAGCAGGCCATCGACGGCTTCTGGCACGGCGGGTCGGGCGTCGTCGTCCTCCCGTGCGGGGCGGGCAAGACGATCGTCGGCGCGGGCGCGATGGCACGGTCCGGCACGACGACCCTCATCCTCGTGACCAACACGGTCGCCGCGCGGCAGTGGCGCGACGAGCTCGTCCGCCGCACCACGCTCACGCCCGAGGAGATCGGCGAGTACTCGGGCTCCCGCAAGGAGATCAAGCCGGTCACGATCGCCACGTACCAGGTGCTCACGACCAAGCGGAAGGGCGTGTACACGCACCTCGAGCTGCTCGACGCCCGGGACTGGGGCCTCGTGGTCTACGACGAGGTGCACCTGCTGCCGGCCCCCATCTTCCGCATGACGGCCGACCTGCAGGCGCGGCGCCGGCTGGGCCTGACGGCGACGCTGGTCCGTGAGGACGGCCGCGAGGACGAGGTGTTCAGCCTCATCGGCCCCAAGCGTTACGACGCCCCCTGGAAGGACATCGAGGCCCAGGGCTACATCGCACCGGCCGACTGCGTCGAGGTGCGGCTCACGCTGCCCGACCACGAGCGGATGACCTACGCGACCGCCGAGCCCGAGGACAAGTACCGCCTCGCCGCGTGCGCCTCGGGCAAGAACCGCGTCGTCGAGCAGCTCGTCGCCTCGCACCCGGACGACCAGGTGCTCGTCATCGGGCAGTACCTCGACCAGCTCGAAGAGCTGTCGAACCACCTCGACGCCCCGCTCATCACGGGCCAGACGTCGGTCCGCGAGCGGCAGCGGCTGTTCGACGCGTTCCGTTCGGGTGAGATCTCCCGGCTGGTCGTGAGCAAGGTGGCCAACTTCTCGATCGACCTGCCCGAGGCGTCCGTGGCGATCCAGGTGTCGGGCACGTTCGGGTCGCGCCAGGAGGAGGCGCAGCGGCTCGGGCGGGTCATGCGGCCCAAGCAGGACGGCCGGACCGCGCACTTCTACGCCGTCGTCTCGCGGGACACGGTCGACCAGGAGTTCGCCGCGCACCGGCAGCGGTTCCTCGCCGAGCAGGGGTACGCCTACCGCATCGTCGACGCGGAGGAGCTCGATGCCGCGGCGTGACCTGCGCCGCGCCGCACGCCCGGCCTGGACCGCATTTGCGGCACCACCTCGCGCGCGACACGATCAGGCCGTGCACCTCGATCCGCCCACGCTGCTCCGTCGCGCCGCCGTGACCGTCGCCGCGGCCCTCCTGTTCCTGTTCCCGGCCGTCGCCGCGCACGCCGTCCCGCCGCTCGGCGAGCTGCCGGGCGAGATCACCGACCAGGTGGGCGCGCTCGAGGGCCGTGAGGGCGAGGTGCAGCAGGCGCTCGACCGCCTGGCCGAGGAGACGGACCTGCAGCTGTTCGTGGTCTTCGTCTCGTCGTTCGACGGTCAGGAGGGGCGCGCCTGGGCCGACGCGACCGCCAACAACGGCGGGCTCGGGCCGAACGACCTGCTGCTCGCGGTCGCGGTCGACGACCGCTCGTACGGGCTGTCGGCCGACAACAACGCGCCCATCACGGACGCCCAGCTCGACGAGGTCGAGTCGGCGACCGAGGACCGGCTCCGGGACGACGACTGGGCCGGCGCGGCGATCGCGGCCGCGGACAGCCTCCGTGAGGCGGTGACGGGCAGCGGTGGCGGGCTGTCGCTGGGAGCGGTCGTCGGCGTGGGGGCCGTCGCGGCCGCCGGTGTCGGCGGCTACCTCTGGTACCGGCGGCGCCGCACCGAGCCCGGGCGGCAGACCGCGGCGCCCGAGTCGCTCGAGGCGCGGCCGACCGAGGAGCTCGAGCGCCTCGCGGGCAGCGCCCTCGTGAGCATCGACGACGCGATCAAGACGGACGAGCAGGAGCTCGGGTTCGCGCAGGCCGAGTTCGGCATCGAGGCCACGCGCGAGTTCGCGGCCACGCTGGACCAGGCCAAGGCGGACGCCGCGCGCGCGTTCCGGATCCGCCAGGCGCTCGACGACGCGGAGCCGGAGACCGAGCCGCAGCGGCGGCAGATGCTCGTCGAGCTCCTGCGCCTGTGCGACGGCGCGGCCGACGCGCTCGACGCCCAGACCGCCGCGTTCGACGACCTGCGCAAGCTCCAGGCCCGCGCGCCCGCGCTGCTCGACGAGACCGAGCAGCGCGCGGGCGAGATCGCCGCGCGCATCGAGGTCGCGCGCCAGACGCTGGCGAGCCTCGGCACGACATACCCCGCGTCGGCCCTCGCGTCGGTCTCCGACAACCCCGACCAGGCGCAGGCGCTCGTCGACAACGCCCGGCAGGCCGTCGCCGAGGGCCGCGCAGGGCTCCAGAAGCGCAACCGCGCCCTCGCGGTCGCCCACGTCCGCGGGGCGCAGAACGCGCTCGGGCAGGCGACGACCCTGCTCGACGCCGTCGAGAACGCCGGATCCGACCTCGCGGCCGCGGGCCCCCGGCTCGACCAGGGGATCGCGTCGATCACCCAGGACATCGCCGACGCCGGCCGGCTGGCACCCGACGACGCCGCGGTGCAGGCCACCGTCGCCGAGGCCGAGGCCGCCGCGGAGCAGGGGCGCCAGGCACGCGACGGCGGCGACCCGCTCGCCGCGCTGCAGCGCCTGACGGCCGCCGAGGCCGCGCTCGACAACGCCCTCGGACCGGTCCGGCAGAAGGCCGAGTCCGACGCCCGCGCGGCGGCGCTCCTGCGCGACACCCTGGGCCGCGTCGAGTCGCAGGTCCGGGCGACCAACGACTTCATCGCGACCCGCCGAGGTGCCGTCGGGCCGGAGGCGCGCACGCGGCTCGCCGAGGCGGTCCGGCTGGTCACCGAGGCGCACCAGCTGCAGGGCCGCGAACCCTCTGCCGCTCTGGCCAGCGCGCAGCGGGCCGAGCAGTATGTGCAGCAGGCGGCGCAGATGGCGCAGCAGGACGCCTCCGGCTGGGGCTCGCCGCAGGGCGGCGGCTTCGGCGGCGGCAACAACGTCGGTGGCATGGTGCTGGGCGGCATCCTGCTCGACTCGATCCTGCGTGGGGGCGGTGGTGGCTTCGGCGGTTCGGGAGGCTTCGGCGGCGGCAGCTTCGGCGGCTCGTCGGGCCGGCGCCGGTCCGGCGGGATCGGCGGCGGCTTCGGCGGCGGGGGCTTCGGCGGCGGCCGTGGCGGCCGGTCCCGGGGAGGACGCTTCTAGCAGCAGTACCGGCGGTCGAGCCTGTCGAGGCCGCCGACAGACATCGGTGGTCCAGCCTGTCGGGGCCACCTTGGACGAACGAGAAGGGCACGGACAATGACGCAGAAGCAGAGCATCCTGGGGCGTATCAGCCAGCTGGCGAGGGCCAACGTCAACGCGCTGCTGGACCGCGCGGAGGACCCGCAGAAGATGCTCGACCAGCTCGTCCGCGACTACACCAACAGCATCGCGGAGGCCGAGCAGGCGATCGCGCAGACCATCGGCAACCTGCGGCTCGCCGAGCAGGACTACAACGAGGACGTCGCGTCCGTGCAGGAGTGGGGCGGCAAGGCCGTCGCGGCGTCGCGCAAGGGCGACGAGTACCGCACGCGGGGCGACGCGGTCAACGCCGACAAGTTCGACAAGCTCGCGAAGGTCGCGCTGCGCAAGCAGCTCGACGCCGAGACCGAGGTCCGCCAGGCACAGCCCATGATCGAGTCCCAGCGGGACACGGTCGAGAAGCTGAAGTCCGGCCTGGCCATGATGAAGGACAAGCTGGGCGAGCTGAAGTCGCGGCGCGACTCGCTCGTGGCCCGGCAGAAGTCCGCCCAGGCGCAGCAGACCGTGCAGGGCGCGATCAGCTCGATCAACGTGCTCGACCCGACGAGCGAGCTGTCGCGGTTCGAGGACGCCGTGCGCCGCGAGGAGGCGCTCGCGATGGGCCAGGCCGAGATCGCGGCGTCGTCCCTCGACGCGCAGTTCGCCGAGCTCGAGGCGTCCGACGCGGACATCGAGCTCGAGGCACGCCTCGCGGCCCTCAAGGCCGGCTCGGCGCCCGCGCCGCAGATCGCGCCCACGACCGTGACGTCCGACGAGGGCCGGGAGGGCCAGACCTCTCCGAGCCAGACCACCCGCTCGGAGTGGTGACTCAGCCCGGGACGACCGCCGGCTGCCGGCGCGTCAGGGCCGTCTCGGCGACCTGAGCGCGGAACGCCGCGGCCAGCAGGTCGCACGTCGTGTCGAGCTCACGTGCCCGCGCGGAGGTCGCCTCGGCGACCTCCGCCGTGGGGACGTCGGTGTTCTCGAGCGCCCACTGCACCGCGAGCGACGGGCTCGCCTCGGGGTGGAACTGCACGCCGAGCGCCGAGCCGAGCCGGAACGCCTGGAACGGGTACATGTCGGAACAGGCGAGCCACTGCGCCCCCGGCGGCAGCTCGACGACGGCGTCGGCGTGCATGGACACGACCGCGGTGCTGCCCACGCGCCGCCCGCCGTCGGACGCCCCCCGTGCCACTGGCCCGAGCACCGGGTCGGCGAGCGCCGCGTCCCGCCACTGCACGTGGACGACGCCGGCCTCGCGTCCGGGCGGTGCGCCGACCTGGACGCGCCCGCCGCCCGCGACCGCGAGCAGCTGCGCGCCGAGACAGATGGCGAGCGTCGGCAGGCCCGAGCGCGCGGCCTCGAGCAGCAGCGCGCGCACCTCGGGCAGCCACGGCGCGACGCCGTCGTCGTAGGCGGACATCGGCCCTCCGAGCACGAGGAGCCCGTCGCCGCACTCGTCGAGCGTCGGCACGGGCTCCCCGTCGTGGAGGCGCACGTGCCGGACGTCGCCGAGCCGGCCCGCGAGCCGGTCGACCGGGACCCGGGACGCGTGCTGCAGGACGGTGATCTTGGTGGCAGAGATCTCTTCCACAGGATGCACGGTCGCCGAGACTAGACCGGCCGATACGCTGAGTCCATGTCCGACTTCGCAGGGCCGCCGCCCGCCGACGCGCCCGACGTCCTCGTCACGCCCCGCAAGACGTACCTCCTGGTCGACGGCGAGAACATCGACGCGACGCTCGGGATGAACGTCCTCGGCCGGCGACCCAACCCCGAGGAGCGCCCTCGCTGGGACCGCATCACAGGCTTCGCGCAGAAGGTGTGGGGCCAAGAGGTCGTCCCGCTGTTCTTCCTCAACGCGACGAGCGGCCAGATGCCGATGCCGTTCGTCCAGGCGCTGCTGGCCATGGGCTACCGGCCCATCCCGCTCGCGGCGAACGGGACGGAGAAGGTCGTCGACGTCGGTATCCAGCGGACGCTGGACGCCCTCGCGCCCCGGGACGGCGACGTCCTGCTGGCGAGCCACGACGGCGACTTCCTGCCGCAGATCGAGACGCTGCTCGCCGGCGAGGACCGCAAGGTCGGGCTGCTCGCGTTCCGCGAGTTCGTCAACGCGCAGTTCACGCAGCTGACCGAGCGCGGGCTCGAGGTGTTCGACCTCGAGGGCGACGCCGACGCGTTCACCACGCTGCTGCCCCGCGTGCGGATCATCCCGATCGACGAGTTCGACCCGCTGCGCTACCTCTGAGCCGCCTGCCGGCTACGCCTGCGGCCCGGCTGGGCCGACAGGCGACGCCTGGTGGGTCGTCGCGTACGTGCGCGCCGACGCGACGGCCCACAGGCCCGCCGCGGCGACGACGACGGCGAGCACGGTGCCCGACCCGGACAGGCCGCTGAGCGCCGCGATGGCGACCGCGAGCGCGAGGACGGCGACGGTGAGCCCGTCGGCGTACCGGGCGACCCACCGGACCGTGGGGATGGCGTCGAGCCGACGCAGCCCCGGCGTGCGCTGCACCGCGGAACGGAGCCATGGCGGCCGCCCCGCGAGGTAGAAGACGAGCGCCGCGCCGCCCGCGAGCAGCCCGACGAGCAGCATGCTGCTGCGCAGGCTCGCCGTGACGTCCCCCACGAGCGTCCGGACGACGTGCTCGCCCTCGGGCGTCCTGGCCCCCTCGGCGAGCTGCTGGCCCGCCCGGCGGACCACCGCGCCGGTGAGCACCATCGTGGCCACGATGCCGAGGCCGAGCTGGATGACGGCGCGGCGCCGCACGGGCGCGACCGCGATCGCCGTGACGACCACGAGCAGCGTCAGCGCCAGCGTGAGCCCGACGAACCGGTCGAGCCGGGCGACGGTCTGCCGGATCTCGTCGAACCGGTCGCGGCTCATCAGCGTGACCTGGCCGACGTCGTCCGGGATGCGCTCGCCGAGGGCCGTGGCGAGCTGTTCGCGAGCCTCCGGGAGCCGCTCCGAGACGGCGTCCGGGAGCGTCACGTCGGGCAGCCAGTCCCGGAGGTCGGCGAGTGCCGCGCGCAGCACCTCGGTGATGATCGGCACGGTGTCGAGCCGCAGCTCGTCCTCGGTCAGGTAGACGTTCGGGAAGTCCTCGGCGTCGCCGCGAGCGAGCGCGACCGCGGCCCGGTGCGCGCGCCCGACCAGCACCACCAAGGTGTCGCCGAACTGTTCGGAGGTCAGGACGCGGTCGACGGCCGTCTCGACCCGTTCCTCGAGCGCGTCGACGATGCCCGGCGCGAGCGCGGCCAGCGTCGGCCGGTCGACGCCGGTCAGCAGCCGGGAGAGCCGCGGGTCGAGGTCGACGGCGTTGACGACCGTCTCGGCGAGCAGGGCGTCGAGCTGGGTCAGCCGGGCGTCGACGCGCGTCTCGAGGTCGAGGACCTCCAGGGTCTGCTCGGTGACGTTGGCCGAGAGCGCGGCGTAGAACTCCGGTTCCTGCAGGGTCGGCGTGACGACGGCCGCGAACCGTTCGGGGGCGAACGCCGTACGGTCCGCCCAGACGGCGATCACGGAGGCCGTCGTCAGCAGGGACGCGACGACGACCAGCCCGACGCTGATCCACCGCCGCGCCCGCACCCACCGGACCTGTCCGCCGGCGGCACGCACCGGGCCGGCCGGAGGGAGCGCGTCGCCGGCAGTGGTCACGGGGTCACGATCCCCCCGGCGAAGGCTCGCGACAGCACGTCGACGAGCAGCCGTGCCTGCGCACCGTCGACGTCCTGGGTCGGGTCGAAGACCGTGACCTCGACGCCCATGCAGCGTCCCGTGCTCAGCAGCCCGACGAGCAGGTCCACCAGGTCGTCGGGCATCAGGCCGTCCGGGTCCGGGCTGTCGACGGCGGACAGCACGCTCGGGTCCAGCACGTCGACGTCCAGGTGGAGCCAGAACCCTCCGGGCGCCGAGACGTGGCTCGCGGCCCAGCTCGCGGCCGGCCGGCCGCCGTCGGCCCGCACCTGCGCGGACGTGCGGACGGGGATCCCCACCCCGGCGAGCTCGGCCAGGTCGGGCTCGCCCGGCCTGGGGCCCAGGACGACCACGTCGTCGTCGCTGAACAGCGGGCCGAGCCCGTCGAGGTCGGCGAGGCCGGCCTGGCCCCGCCCGGTCACGAGCGCGAGGTCCTCCCCCGCCGCCGCGCCGACGGGACCGGCGACGTCCGTGTTCCCCGGGTGGCGGAAGTCCGAGTGGCCGTCGACGAAGACGAGGCCGGTGCGCAGGCCACGGTCCGCGGTCCGCCGGCGCAGCGCGAGCGCGCTGCCGAGCAGGACGCTGCAGTCGCCGCCGAGGACGAGGGGCAGCTCGCCGTCGTCGAACGCCGCGCCGAGCACGTCGGCCAGCGCTCGCGCGTACTGGGCGAGCTGCGCCGCGTGGCGCACGCCGGGGTCCTCGCGGGCCCACTCGGCGTGGTCGTACGGCGGTGCCGGCACGACCCCGCCGTCGACCACGCTCACGACCGCCTCGAGCCCGGGCAGCAGGCCCGCCGACCGGAGCGCCTCCGGGGCACCCGCGGTACCCGGCGTCGTGCCTGGTGCGGGGGGACGCAGTCCCAGGTTGCTCGGCGCGTCGATGACCCGGACCGTCGTCATGCCGTGATCGTAGGTTCGCGGCCCAGTTCGCACGACCGGGGCCGCGCGCCGGCGGGCGGGCGGATCCCCGGCGCCGGGCAGGATTCACCCAGGAAATCCCCCGGTCGTCGTCCAGGGAGCGCTCAGGCACGAGGAGCACACTGGGGACATGGCACCCGCAACACCTGAAGCACGGCTCGTCGTCGTCGACGACGAACCGAACATCCGTGAACTCCTGTCCACCTCCCTGCGCTTCGCCGGCTTCGAGGTCCATGCGGCCGCGGACGGCGCCAGCGCGCTCCAGCTCGTGCGCGACCTCGAGCCCGACCTCGTGGTGCTCGACGTCATGCTCCCCGACATGGACGGCTTCACCGTCACGCGCCGCATGCGCTCGACCGGACGTCACACGCCCGTGCTGTTCCTGACGGCGCGCGACGACACCCAGGACAAGGTGCAGGGCCTGACCGTCGGCGGCGACGACTACGTCACCAAGCCGTTCAGCCTCGAAGAGGTCGTCGCCCGCATCCGCGCGGTGCTGCGCCGCACCCACGTGGGTCAGCCCGAGGACGAGGCGGTGCTGCGGGTCGGCGACCTGGAGCTGGACGAGGACTCGCACGAGGTCCGGCGCGCCGGCATCGAGGTCGACCTGTCCCCGACGGAGTTCAAGCTGCTGCGCTACCTCATGCTCAACGCCGGCCGGGTGCTCTCGAAGGCGCAGATCCTCGACCACGTGTGGCAGTACGACTGGGGCGGCGACGCCAACATCGTCGAGTCCTACATCTCCTACCTGCGCCGCAAGATCGACAACCTCACGGTCACGGGTCCCGACGGCGAGGACGTGACGCTCCCGCCGCTCATCCACACCAAGCGCGGCGTCGGCTACCTGCTGCGAGCCCCGCAGGCGCCGCGGTGACCTCGGGGCGCGAGCGCGGCTCGTCGCCGATGCCGGACCGCCTCGGCCGCTGGTTCGAGCAGTACTCGCTGCGTCAGCGCCTCGTGACCATCATCGTGATCCTGCTCGCCGTCGGGCTGGGCGTGACCGCCCTGGCGGTGCGCACGTTCGTGTCGGACTTCCTCGTGGTGCAGCTCGACGGCCAGCTCCAGCAGTCGGGCCGCCGGGTGGCCGAGGAGACCCTCACGTTCCCCGACGCCTGCAACAGGATCCCCACCGACTACGTCGTCGTCACCCGGAGCCGGGACGGCGAGCTGACGCGGTGCGAGTGGAACGAGGAGCTGCTCGGCACGCCGCGGATCCCCGACGAGTCGATCGACCACGTCGTCGAACGCGGCGGGCGGCCGTTCACGGCCTCGACCACGGGCGGAGACGAGCCGACCCGCTGGCGCGTGGTCGCCTACCCGACGAACGTGGGCGGCGCGGTCTACGTCGCGCTGCCCATGAACGACATCCAGCAGACCGTCGGCTTCATGACCCGCTCGCTCCTGTGGTCCGGGCTCGGCCTCGTGCTGCTCGGCGGGGTCGCCGCCTACCTGCTGGTCTCCCGCTCGCTGCGGCCGCTGCAGCGGATCGAGTCGACGGCCGCCGCGATCGCCGCGGGCGACCTGTCTCAGCGCATCCCCGAGCAGCCGCAGACGACCGAGGTGGGGTCGTTGTCCCACTCGCTCAACACGATGCTCGCCCAGATCGAGCAGGCCTTCGCGATCCAGGAGGAGTCCGAGGGGCGGATGCGCCGGTTCGTCTCCGACGCGAGCCACGAGCTGCGGACGCCGCTCGCCACGATCAAGGGCTACGGCGAGCTGTACCGCATGGGCGCGCTCGACTCGCCCGAGAAGGTCGAGGACACGATGGTGCGCATCGAGGACTCGGCCCGGCGCATGGGCACGCTCGTCAACGACCTCCTGGTGCTCGCGCGGCTCGACGAGGGCCGGCCGATGCGCAAGGAGCCCGTCGACCTGGTCGCGCTCGCCCAGGACGCGGCACAGGACCTGCACGCCCTCGACCCGACGCGGACCGTCACCGTGACCGGGCTGGACGACGGCGCGGCGCCGCCGCCCGAGCTGGTCGTGACGGGCGACGCGGACCGGCTGCGCCAGGTGCTGACCAACCTGGTGGGCAACGTCGCTCTCCACACGCCGGGAGGCTCTCCGGCCGAGCTGGCCCTGGGCACGGCACCCGACGGGCAGGCGCTGCTCGAGGTGCGCGACCACGGACCGGGCGTGAGCCCTGAGCAGGCCGAGCGCGTGTTCGAGCGCTTCTACCGGGCCGACTCGTCGCGGACGCGGGAGTCGGGCGGGTCGGGTCTGGGCCTCGCGATCGTGGCCGCGATCGTCGGTGCGCACCAGGGCCACGTCGATGTCACGACCACACCGGGTGGTGGCCTGACGGTGAGAGTTCACCTACCGGCCGGAGCCCGCTACGATTCGGCTCCGTCGTCACCCGGCTGAGCACGTGGGCACGGCTGCGCACCGGTGTGGGTGCGCGGTCGTAGTCTGGCGGTGAGGACAGTCCGTACGTACATCACCGACCGAAGGTCTGATAGCGATGGGCGTCATCAGCGCTGACGCACCGCAATGGTTCCTCTCCGCGTTCGTCCGCACGTGCCACGGCGCACGCGCCACGGCCTCTGACACCGAGATCCGCGCGGTCGGCGAGCAGCTCATCGAGCGCTGGGGCGCTCCGGGTCGGTGCTACCACAACCTCCGCCACCTGGCGGACGTGCTGCGCCGGGTCGACGAGCTCGCCGAGGAGACGCACGAGCCCGACATCGTGCGGCTCGCCGCCTGGTACCACGGCGCGGTCTTCGACGCCGCGCGCAAGGTCGCCTACGCCACGCAGGGCGGTGAGCAGACCAACGTCAGTGCCGAGCTCGCACGCAAGCAGCTCACGCAGCTGGGGATGCCCGTCGACACCGTCGAGCGGGTCGCGCACCTGGTCGACACGCTGGACCGGCACAAGCCCGTCCCGGGCGACTTCGACTCGGCCGTGCTCAACGACGCCGACCTGGCGATCCTCGCCGCCGAGCCGCAGCGCTACAAGGCGTACATGGCCGACGTCCGCGCGGAGTACGCCCACATCCCGCTGAGCGACTACCTCGACGCGCGGATCAACGTGATCTCCAAGCTGCTCAAGCGGAACGCGCTCTACTCGAGCCCCATGGGCGCGGCGTGGGAGGAGCCGGCGCGCCAGAACCTCGACGCCGAGCTGCACCGTCTGCTCAAGGAGCGCAGGATCCTCGCGGCGCAGACGCCTGCGGGTCCCGAGCGCTCCTCCTGAGTTATCCACAGGAATGACCGCCGCGGGCCGGGCGAGCCCGCACCTCCGCATACCGTCGTCGGCGATCGGCCGCCCGGCCGGGCAGAACCGACGACGAAGGAGAACGACCGATGCGGTACGAGGTGGACAGCGAACGCGTGGCGCAGGCGAGCGCCGCGGTGAACGGCTCCGTGGGCGCCATCCGCGCCGAGGTGGGCGCGATGATGCGGCACCTGCAGGATCTGCAGTCGAGCTGGCACGGCAGCGCGGCGACGTCGTTCGCGGGCGTCATGGGCCAGTGGCAGTCGACGCAGACGCAGGTCGAGGCGGCCCTCGACGCCGTCACGGCCGCGCTGTCGTCGGCCGCACGCACCTACGCCGACGCCGAGGCGCAGGCGAGCCGGCTCTTCGCCCGCTGACCTGAGGGTCGAGCGCGATCCAGCACGACGTTGCAGCACGACGTTGCAGCACGACGTTGCAGCACGACGTTGCAGCACGACGGCGGCCCGCCGCCCCGGGGATCCGGGAGCGACGGGCCGCCGTCGTGTCTCAGCGCGAGGCTGCGTGGTCAGGCGTGGATCAGAAGTCCATGCCGCCCATGCCGCCGTCGCCACCAGGCGCAGCCGGCGTCTTCTCCGGCTTGTCCGCCACGACCGCCTCGGTCGTGAGGAACAGCGCGGCGATCGACGCGGCGTTCTGGAGCGCCGAGCGGGTCACCTTGACCGGGTCGTTGACGCCTGCGGCGAGCAGGTCCTCGTAGACGCCGGTCGCGGCGTTGAGGCCCTGGCCGGACGGAAGGTTCCGGACCTTCTCCGCGACGACGCCACCCTCGAGACCGGCGTTGATCGCGATCTGCTTGAGCGGGGCCGAGATCGCCGCCTGGACGATCTGCGCACCCGTGGCCTCGTCACCCTCGAGCTCGAGCTTGGCGAACGCGATGGCACCGGCCTGGAGCAGCGCGACGCCACCACCGGCGACGATGCCCTCCTCGACCGCAGCCTTGGCGTTGCGGACGGCGTCCTCGATGCGGTGCTTGCGCTCCTTGAGCTCGACCTCGGTGGCCGCGCCGGCCTTGATGACGGCGACGCCACCGGCCAGCTTGGCGAGACGCTCCTGGAGCTTCTCGCGGTCGTAGTCCGAGTCCGACTTCTCGATCTCGCTGCGGATCTGGTTGACGCGACCGGTGATGAGGTCGGCGTCGCCGGCACCCTCGACGATCGTGGTCTCGTCCTTGGTCACGACGACCTTGCGGGCCTGGCCCAGCAGGTCCAGCGTGGCGTTCTCGAGCTTGAGGCCGACGGTCTCGGTGATGACCTGGCCGCCCGTGAGGATCGCGATGTCCTGGAGCATGGCCTTGCGGCGGTCGCCGAAGCCCGGGGCCTTGACGGCGACGGACTTGAACGTGCCGCGGATCTTGTTCAGCACCAGGGTCGCGAGCGCCTCGCCCTCGACGTCCTCGGCGATGATCAGGAGCGAACGACCGGCCTTCATGACCTGGTCGAGGACCGGCAGCAGGTCCTTCACGTTCGCGATCTTGGACTCGACGATGAGGACGTACGGGTCCTCGAGCACGGCCTCCTGGCGCTCGGGGTCCGTCTCGAAGTAGCGGGCGAGGAAGCCCTTGTCGAAGCGCATGCCCTCGGTGAGCTCGAGCTCGAGGCCGAACGTGTTCGACTCCTCGACCGTGATCACGCCCTCCTTGCCCACCTTGTCGAGGGCCTCGGCGATGAGCTCGCCGATCGCGGGGTCGCCGGCGGAGATGGCGGCCGTGGCGGCGATCTCCTCCTTGGTCTCGACCTCCTTGGCGCTGTTGAGGAGCTGCTCGGTGACCGCCTCGACGGCCTTCTCGATGCCGCGCTTGAGCGCGATCGGGTTCGAGCCGGCGGCGACGTTCCGCAGGCCCTCCTTCACGAGCGCCTGGGCGAGCACGGTCGCGGTGGTGGTGCCGTCACCCGCGACGTCGTCGGTCTTCTTGGCGACCTCCTTGACGAGCTCCGCGCCGATCTTCTCGAACGGGTCCTCGAGCTCGATCTCCTTGGCGATGGAGACACCGTCGTTGGTGATCGTGGGGGCGCCCCACTTCTTGTCGAGCACGACGTTGCGGCCCTTCGGGCCGAGCGTGACCTTCACGGTGTCGGCGAGCTGGTTGAGCCCGCGCTCCATGCTCCGACGAGCTTCCTCGTCGAACGCAATGATCTTGGCCATGGGGACTGATCCTCCGCTGGTGGCTTGTGGGTGGCCGGCTGGTGCCCGCGACGGACGGACCGCCGGCCGGGATGTTCAGGTCACACCCCACGCGGCGGGCCTCACCAGACGACCCGAGTACTTCTCACTCCTGGCCGCCGTTGTCACTCGCGGCCCGAGAGTGCTAAGCCATTATTGGCACTCTCGGGGGGAGAGTGCAAGGCGTTCGCCACGGGCGTGCACAGCGTCTACCGAGGGGCGAGCGAGGGCGGCGTCGCGATGTCGAACTCACGCCGCAGGGCGCGACGTGCGGCGAACCAGCCGCTCATCCCGTGCACGCTCGGCCCGGGCGGGGTCGAGGCCGAGCACAGGTAGACGCCCTCGGGCCCGACCGCGTACGGGTCCGGTCGCGCCGTGGGCCGGGCGACCATGCGCCACAGCGTGATGGCCCCGCCGGCGATGTCGCCGCCGACCAGGCTCGGGTTGTGCTCGGCCATCCGGGCGGCGGGGATGCAGCGCGCGGCGACGACGACGTCCCGGAAGCCCGGAGCGAACCGCTCGAGCTGGGTGGTCACGAGCTCCGTCACGTCCGCCCCCGACCCCCGAGGTACGTGCGCGTACACCCACAGCGGCCGCAGGCCGCCGCGCTCACGACCCGGGTCGGTCACCGTCGGGTCGCTCACGAGGCACACCGGGTGCTCAGGGAGCCGTCCGGCCGCGACGGCGGCCTCGGCGGCCACCATCTGCGCGCGCGTGCCGCCCAGGTGCACCGTGCCCGCCCCGCCGACGTCGGGCACGGCCCACGGCACCGGCCCGGAGAGCACGAAGTCGACCTTGGCCGCGCCGTGCCCGCGCGGGAACCGCTGCAGCTCGGCGCGCCGTCCGGGGGCGAGGCGGTCCGCGAAGACGCGCGCGACGGTGCTGGGGTCGGTGTCGAAGAGGTAGGCCCGCGCGTGCGGAAGGTCGCCCGGGCCCCGCACCTCGCGCCCGGTC
>Ga0233385_1000774_pt1 | contig 14734 bp, 11 predicted proteins | sample ElkDunMinimDraft_16_FD_191543 | JGI IMG/M metagenome (GOLD analysis project Ga0233385, IMG submission 191543) | Fecal eukaryotic communites from dung pellets of Tule Elk in California, USA - Elk Dung G36 | ecosystem: Host-associated > Mammals > Digestive system > Large intestine > Fecal | place...
CTCCGAGCTTTCCACACATCTTTAGGGGTTGACACCCTCAGGCCCCGAATGACGGGCGCTGGAGGCGGCGCTGGGCGTCGCCAGCAGGCTTTTCGGCGCTGTCGCAATCCGCTTCGACATGCCCCGAAAATGCAGCGGCAGGATTCTCCGGAATCCGCGGAGCGTTACCATTTTTGCGTCATGCGTGTCGCATTTGCGCGCACCGAACTCGCCTTTGCCGTTGCACATTTCGGTCAGAGGGCTCGTCCCGCCTGTTTTGACAATGCAGGCGGGATGCGGAATTGTAACAGGCGGAAAGCCAACAATGGGAGTTCGTGATGAAATTTTTCAGGAACAATGGGGATCGCGTTCCCGACCATATTCGCGATATGGCGGAAGATGCGAAGGCCGGGAAGGTAAGCCGGCGCGAATTCCTCGCTCTGGCCAGCGTATTCGGCGCTTCGACCGCGATGGCGTACGGCATGATCGGGCTTGCGGCGCCGACCCAGGCGCTGGCGCAGGAAACTCCCAAGAAGGGCGGCGTCCTCAAGGTCTCGATGTTCGTCAAGGCGAACAAGGATCCGCGCACCGCCGACTGGTCGGAAATCGCCAATGCGATGCGCCAGACGCTCGAGCCGCTGGTCAAGTTCACGCGTGACGCCACCTTCGAGGGACGGCTGCTGGAGAGCTGGGACGTCAATGAGGACGCGACCGAATACGTCTTCCATGTGCGCAAGGACGCGACCTGGAACAACGGCGACGTCTTCAACGCGGACGATGTGATCTACAACATCCAGCGCTGGTGCGACCAGACGGTCGAAGGCAACTCGATGACGCAGCGCCTCGCCGGGCTGATCGATCCCGCGACCAAGAAGGTGCGCGACGGCGCGGTCGAGCGCGTCGACGACTTTACCGTCAAGCTGAAGCTTGCCGGGCCGGACGTGACCATTATTCCGGGCGTGGCCGACTATCCGGCGCTCGTCGTGCACCGCAGCTTCGACGAGACCGGCGCCAACTGGGTGCAGAACCCGATCGGCACCGGACCGTTCGAGCTGGTGTCCTACGAAGTGGGCAACCGCGTCGTCCTGAAGCGCCGCGAGAACGGCAAGTGGTGGGGCGGCGAGGCGCATCTCGACGGCATCGAGTTCATCGACTACGGCACCGATCCGTCGGCGGAAGTGAACGCCTTCGAGGCAGGTGAAATCCACACCAACTACGAGACGACGGCCGACTATGTCTCCATTCTCGACGACCTCGGGCTGAACAAGTCGGAAGTGCAGACATCGACGACGCTGACGGTCCGCATGAACGTCGCCAACAAGCCCTACGACGACCAGAAGGTGCGCCAGGGCGTGCAGCTTGCGGTCGACAACAACGTCCTCCTGCAGCTTGGCATCAACAGCGCCGGCATCAAGGCGGACAACTACCACGTCGCGGCTATCCAACCCGACTTCGCCGAGGGCATCGCCCCGCATGAGCGTGACGTCGAGAAGAGCAAGGCGTTGCTCACCGAGGCGGGCCAGATCGATTTCGAGCACGAGATCATCTCGGTCGACGAGAACTGGCACAAGAACACCTGCGACGCGGTCGCGGCCCAGATGCGCGAGGCCGGCCTCAAGGTGAAGCGGACGGTGTTGCCGGGTTCGACCTTCTGGAACGACTGGACGAAGTATCCGTTCTCGGCGACCAACTGGAACATGCGGCCGCTCGGCATCCAGGTCGTCGTCCTTGCCTATCGCACGGGCGGGAGCTGGAACGAGACGGCCTATTCCAATCCCGATCTCGACAAGCTCATCGACAAGGCGGTGACGATCGGCAGCGATGCCGACCGCAAGCCCGTGATGAAGGAGATCCAGCAGATCCTCCAGGATTCGGGCATCGTCATCCAGCCTTACTGGCGCAACCTCTACAACCACTCCGTAGCGGCCGTGAAGAACCACGGGATGCACCCGATGTTCGAGCTTGAGCTGGCGAACGTCTGGCTCGACGAAGGCTGACGCCACATCCCGGGGAGGGGCTGGCATGCCCCTTCCCGCTGTCCAGGCCGGTCTGCGCCAGGGGTTCTCAACGACCCCATGCGCGGCCGGCCCACAGTGGGTTCAAAACGAACCTACCCCAACCCGTTAGGCAGGGGGTGCCATGCTGACCTTCATTTCGCGGCGTCTGGGGACGATGCTGCTGACCATGTTGTGCCTGACGTTCGTCGTGTTCTTCATGGTCAATCTCGAGCCGAACCTGCGCAAGCTCTCTATAAGCCAGCTCGACATGCGTTCATCCGACGCCGACATCGAGCAATGGCTGGTGAAGAACGGATATCGCGCTAACTTCTTCGTCCGCTACGGCCAGTGGCTCGGCGTCGTCCGCAAGCAGCCGAACGTCGATCCGGCGACCGGCAAGACGGTGCCGCGCTTCAGCTATTGCAACGAGCCGTCCGAGCCGTATTTCGGCGGCATATTGCAGGGCGATTTCGGCTGCTCGACCAAGTTCAAGACCGCCGTCTCGAACAAGCTCTTCCCGGCGCTCGCCGCCACCGGCAAGCTGATGTTCTGGGTGATGGTGACCATGGTCCCCATCTCGCTGCTGATAGGCATCCTTGCCGGCATGCGCGAGGGGTCGCGAACGGACCGGACGCTGTCGGTCGCCTCGATCGCCACCACGGCCACGCCGGAATATGTCTCGGGCGTCATCTTCACCGTCATCTTCGCCTCCTGGCTCGGCTGGCTGAACGGCTCGGCCGCCTCCGCGACCGGGCAGGGCCTCACCTTCTACAACTTCACCCTGCCGGTGATGACGATGGCGATCTACGGCATCGGCTACATCGCCCGCATGACGCGCGCCTCGATGGTCGAGGTGATGACGCAGCAATATATCCGCACGGCGCGGCTGAAGGGCCTCTCCTTCTCCACCGTGGTGATCAAGCACGCGCTGCGCAACGCGCTGATCGCGCCCTTCACCGTCATCATGCTGCAGTTCCCATGGCTGCTGACAGGCGTCGTCATCGTCGAGACGATGTTCCGCTACCAGGGCTTCGGCTTCACGCTTGTCGAGGCCGCCGGCAACAACGACATCGACCTGCTGCTCGGCTGCTCGCTGGTATCGGTCCTCATCGTGCTGGCGACGCAGCTCATCTCCGACATAGGCTACGCCTATCTCAATCCGCGCATCAGGGTGCAATAGGGGGCGTCGGCATGGGGATCGAATACATAGGCACCTTGCAGATCGTGGTCGGCGTGATCGTCCGCTTCTGGCCGGTCTGGCTGGCGCTGGCGATCATTCTCGGCCTCAGCATGCTCTACAAGAAGAAGCTCGGCCTCTACGGCCAGCTCTTCGACAGCGGCGTCGGCATCGCCGGAGTCGCCATCTGCTTCTTCTGGCTGTTCACGGCGATCTTCGCCGGAACGGTCGCGCCGTTCGATCCGCTGGCGCAGGTGCCGGTGATGAAGGACGCGCTGCCCGGAGCGGTCGCACCCGACGGAGCAGGCATCTACCTGTTCGGCGGCGACAAGCTTGCGCGCGACGTCTTCTCCCGCATGGTGTTCGGCAGCCAGATCGTGCTGGTCATCGCGCCGGCGGCGACCGCCTTCGCGCTGATGGTCGGCATCACGCTCGGCCTGCCGGCCGGCTACTACGGGGGCCGGATCGACTCGGTGCTCTCCTTCCTCGCCAACCTCGTGCTGGCCTTCCCGGTGATCCTGCTCTTCTACCTCCTGGTGACGCCGGGCATCATGGACACGCCGATCCCCTACGGGCTAGCCGGCCTCTTCTTCCTCTTCCCGATAATCTTCTTCCTGACGCTGTTCTACACGCGCTTCAAGGAGCGGCCGGAGCGGCTCTACCTGCTGCTCGGGCTCACCGTCCTGATCGGCGGCTGGGTCTATGTCGGCCTGGTCTTCGACGCCGATCCGCTCGGCATCGTCTCGATCGCGCCCAACCAGCTCAACATCTTCGTGGCGGTGGTCTTCGCCTCCAGCCCCGGCGTCTTCCGCATCGTCCGCGGCCTCACCATGGACATCAAGACGCGCGACTATGTGGCGGCGGCGCAGACCCGCGGCGAGACGCCCTGGTACATCATGCTGTGGGAAATCCTGCCCAATGCGCGCGGGCCGCTGATCGTCGATGCCTGCCTGCGCATCGGCTACACGACGATCCTGCTCGGCACGCTCGGCTATTTCGGGCTGGGCCTTGCGCCGGAAAGCCCGGATTGGGGCACCGCGATCAAGGACGCCAGCCGGCTGCTGCGCTCCTTCATCCATCCGGCGCTGCCGCCGACGATCGCGCTGATGAGCTTCGTGCTGGGGCTGAACCTGCTTGCCGATGCGCTGCGCGAGCAATCGATGAAAGACTGACGGAGGCCGAGATGAACGAAGCTGTGAAAGCCACGAACATCGAAAACGCCGAGCCCATCATCGACATCGAGCACGTGTCGATCTCCTTCTTCACGCGGCGTGGCGAGATCCCCGCCGTGATGGATTTCTCCTGCAAGGTAATGCCCGGCGAGGCGATGGGCATCGTTGGCGAATCCGGCTGCGGCAAGTCGACCGTGTCGCTCGGCATCATGCGCGACCTCTCCAACGTCGGAAAGATCGTCGGCGGCCGCATCAGGTTCAAGGGCAAGGACATGGGCGACATGTCCGACGAGGAGCTGCGCTCCATCCGCGGCAACGAGATCGCCATGATCTACCAGGAGCCGATGGCCTCGCTGAACCCGGCGATGAAGATCGGCCAGCAGCTCATGGAAGTGCCGATCCTGCACGACAAGGTGTCGAAGGAGGAGGCCTACAAGCGCGCGCTGGAGACGGTGCAGGCGGTGAAGCTGCCCGACCCCGAGCGCATCATGCGTTCCTATCCGCATCAGCTTTCCGGCGGCCAGCAGCAGCGCATCGTGATCGCCATGGCGCTGCTGTCGAAGCCCTCGCTGCTGCTGCTCGACGAGCCGACCACCGCGCTCGACGTGACGGTCGAGGCCGGCATCGTCCAGCTGGTGAAGGGGCTCGGCAAGGAATTCGGCACGTCGATGATCTTCGTGTCGCACAATCTCGGCCTGATCCTCGAGACCTGCGACCGCATCACCGTCATGTATTCCGGCGAGGCGGTGGAGACCGGCAACATCAAGGACGTCTTCGACCGGATGCGGCATCCCTATACGCAGGGGTTGTTCCGCTCGATCCCGCTGCCGGGCGCCGACAAGAACTCGCGGCCGCTGGTGGCCATCCCCGGCCAGTTGCCGCTGCCGCACGAGCGGCCGAAGGGCTGCAATTTCGGACCGCGCTGCCACCATTTCGTCGAGGGCGTCTGCAACGCGGCCGAGATCCCGATGATCCCGGTCGAGGGCCACGAGAACCACTTCTCGCGCTGCGTGCGCTTCAACGAGATCGACTGGGCAGCACTGCCCGACGGCGCCAAGGAGAAGAAGGAGCCGGTGACGCCAGGCGCGCCGATGCTCAAGGTCGACAACCTCAAGAAGTACTACAAGGTCGCCGCGAACGAGATTTTCGGCGGCGCCGAGCCCCGCACGGTTAAGGCCAACGAGACGATCAGCTTCGTCGCGCGCGAGAGCGAGACCGTTGCCATCGTCGGCGAATCCGGCTGCGGGAAATCGACGCTCGCCAAGGTTCTGCTCGGGCTGGAAACGGCTTCGTCAGGCACCGTCACGCTCGGCAACAAGGACATCCAGTCGACCGCCGTCGAGGATCGCGACGTCGAGACCGTCTCGTCCATCCAGATGGTGTTCCAGAACCCGTTCGACACGCTCAACCCCAGCCATTCGGTCGGCTCGCAGATCATCCGCACGCTGGAGAAGTTCAAGGTCGGCAGGACGGCCGCCGACCGGCGCCAGCGCATGCTGGAACTGCTCGACCTAGTGAAGCTGCCCAGGGCCTTCGCCGAGCGCATGCCGCGCCAGCTTTCGGGCGGCCAGAAGCAGCGCATCGGCGTGGCGCGCGCCTTCGCGGGCGAGGCCAAGGTGGTGGTGGCGGACGAGCCGGTTTCGGCGCTCGACGTGTCGGTGCAGGCGGCCGTCACCGAGCTGTTGATGGACATCCAGCGCAAGAACAAGACGACGATGCTGTTCATCAGCCACGACCTTTCGGTCGTGCGCTACATCGCCGACCGCGTCGTCGTCATGTATCTCGGCTATATCGTCGAGCAGGGCACGACGGACCAGATATTCTCGCCGCCCTACCATCCCTATACGGAGGCGCTGCTGTCGGCGATCCCGATCGCGGACACCAGCGTCGTGAAGAAGCACATCGTGCTCGAAGGCGACATTCCCTCGGCCATGAACCCGCCGACCGGCTGCCCGTTCCAGACGCGCTGCCGCTACAAGCATCTGGTGTCAGGCAATCTCTGCGAGACGCAGGTGCCGCCGGTAAAGGAGCTGGGCGGCGGCCACAGGAGCCTCTGCTGGCTCTCCGACGACGTGCTGGCGAGGATGGAGCCGGTGATCCGCTTCGACGCCGAGCACGCCGCCCAAGAGCGCGTCCCGGACGACGCGCCGCACGGCTCAGGCCCCGGTTTCGCCGGCGAGCCGCCACAGCGCCCGCATGGCAAAGCAGCGACCGCACCGGCAGGCGAGCTCGGCGAGGAAGCCGAGGAGGCGGAAGCCGATGTTCATGCAAGGGCGCACGAGCGCCGCGACGAGGAGTCCGAGCCGCATGCGGCCGACAACCACTCGCACGTCGCGCCGTTCAGTGAGTTCCAGGTCGGTGACGGCCGCCAGGCCGAAGACACCGACGCACCCTCGGCCTTCGAACCTACCGAGGAAGAGAACGAAGAAGACGCGAAGAAGAAATAGTGCGTCCTTCGAGGCTCGCCCTGGCGACGAGCCTCGAAGGACGCAGCTCAGCCGCAGTCCTGCATCTGCTTGGCGTAGCTGCGCGCCATCAGGTCCGTCTCTTCGGCATAGCGCTGCAGGCCGGGCTTCTCCATCCAGTCGCCGCGCTCGTAGCCGGTCCAGCCGAAATAATAGGCCAGATAGAGATTGTACATGTCGTCTCGGGCCACGCCGTATTTGTCGGCGGTCTTTGCATGGTACCAGCCGACGAAATCGACGGCGTCGGCAAAGACGTTGCGCTTGGCCGACAGGTTTCCCGTCTCCTTCTGGTATTGCGCCCAGGTGCCGTCGAGCGCCTGCGAATAGCCGTAGGCGGACGACACCCGCTTCCAGGGGATGAAACCGAGAAGAAGCCGCCGAGGGGGCTTGGCGTTGTGCTGGAAGCCGGATTCCTTGCGCAACGTCGCCATCAGCACCGGCACAGGCACGCCGCGCCTGCGCTGCGTCTGCTCAGCCGCCCGTTTCCAATCCTCCTGGAACCAGCCGACCTTTTGATCGAACACCGCGCACAGATCATCGATGCGGTTCGGCGTCGCCGAATAGCTCGCCAGCCCCGCACTCAGGACCGCAACGGACGCAATCGCTCCAATACCCATGAAATGCGAGATACGCATGGCCGAGATGTAAGCTCAAAAACTGAACGGAATATTGCACGTTTCCTTAACCACATGCCTCTGGTTGAGGCCTGTGTCGGAACTGTGGCGGTAAGAAGAATGCGACGGCCAGCGTCGCTATTCCATTTGCCGGGTCCATCAAGCGACGCTGACGCTAAAATCACGTCCGCAAGGGGCGGTTTTTCGATAGTCCGGCACATCGCCCGGCGCTTCTATCGGCGGCATGAATGAGCAACGACGCCGCCGCAGCACGGAGCGCGCCGCAGCCAAGGGGCCGGCGGCGATCCCGCAACTGCCGCCGCGCCGCGTGCGCAATCCCTATCCGCCGATGGCGCTGCTCTCGGCCGACCAGGTCGAGGCGATCCATGAAGCCTCGCTGCATATCCTGGAGAATTTCGGCATCGAGGTGATGAGCGCACGCGCGCTGGCGCTCTTCGAGCGGGCCGGCGCGTCGGTCGATCACGCGGCGCAGACGGTGCGGCTGGACCGCGGGCTGGTGGCGCAGGCGCTGAAGACCGCGCCGCCGGCCTATGCGCTGACGCCGCGCAATCCGGCGCGGGCCGTTCACCTTGGCGGCGACACCATCAATTTCACGCTGGTCGCCGGGCCGCCCAACGTGCACGACATGGAGCGCGGGCGGCGCGCCGGAAACTATCGCGACTATTGCGACCTGATCCGCCTGGCGCAGCATTTCAACTGCATCCACATGCTCGGCAACCAGGTCTGCGCGCCGATCGAGCTGCCGGCCAACTCGCGCCATCTCGACACCTATCTGGCCAACCTCACGCTCACCGACAAATCCTTCCACGTCTCGGCGATCGGCCGGGGCAGGGCGCTCGACGGCATTTCCATGATGGCGATCTCGCGCAGCCTGACGGTCGACCAGATGCGCGACGATCCCGGCGTGACGACCATCATCTCCGTCAACTCGCCGCGGCGCTTCGACGACGCCATGGCGGAGGGGCTGATGACGATGGCCGAGCATGGCCAGTCGGTCGCGGTGACGCCCTTCACGCTGATGGGCGCCATGAGCCCGGTGACGCTCGCCGGCGCGCTGGCGCAGCAGAACGCCGAGGCGCTGTTCGGCGTCGTGCTGACGCAACTCGTGCGGCCGGGCGCGCCTGTCATGTACGGCGCCTTCACCTCCAACGTCGACATGCGCTCGGGCGCGCCGGCCTTCGGCACGCCGGAGAACACCAAGGCCAACGTCGCGTCGGGCCAGCTCGCGCGGCGCTATCATTTGCCCTACCGCACGACGCCCGGCTCGGCCTCCAACGCCGCAGACGCTCAAGGGGCCTACGAGACGATGATGGCGCTGTGGGGCGCGATCCTCGGCCACGGCAACCTCGTCTACCACGCCGCCGGCTGGCAGGAGGGCGGCCTGACCGCCAGTTTCGAGAAGCTCATCATTGACGTCGAGATGATCCAGCACATGATGGAGTTCCTGCAGCCCATCGCGGTGAACGAGGGCGAACTCGCGCTCGACGCGCTCGGCCGCGTGCCGACCGGCGGTCACTTCTTCGGCGAGCCGCACACGCTGGAGCGCTATTCGACCGCCTTCTACCAGCCGATGCTGTCCAACTGGCAGAACTACGAGGCATGGCAGGAAGCCGGCGGACTCGACGCCACCCAACGCGCGACGCGGCTGTGGAAGAAGGCGCTGGAGGAATACCAGCAGCCGCCGATGGAGCCTTCGGTACGGGAGGCGCTGGAGGCGTATGTGGTCAAGCGCAAGGAAGAGATCGGGGATGGGGAGCCGTGATGCAGTTGCTCGCTAACCGTGCGGAGACACTGCTCTACGGCGCCCCCCTCTGTCCTGCCGGACATCTCCCCCGCGAGGGGGGAGATTGGCCGTCATCGACGGGTTCGCGCATCTCAAACTTCGGCGATTTGCGAAGGCCGACGCGCAGTCGAATCTCCCCCCTCGCGGGGGAGATGTCCGGCAGGACAGAGGGGGGCGCGAAGGATCGCGAGTTCTCGCGTTCGCGCCCGACGCCTCTCACCAGCTTTGCCAATCCTCTCCAACCCCACTGAACCGGAAGCCAAATCATGAAGTCGCATGCGCAGGTCGTTGTCATCGGCGGGGGCGTTGTGGGGTGCTCGGTGCTCTACCACCTGGCTAGATCAGGCTGGAAGGACGTGGTGCTGCTGGAGCGCGACGAGCTGACCTCCGGCTCCACCTGGCATGCCGCCGGCGGCATGCACACGATCAACGGCGATCCAAACGTCGCCAAGCTGCAGAAATACACGATCGAGCTCTACAAGGAGATCGAGGAGCTGTCCGGACAGGCGACCGGCGTGCATGTGACGGGCGGCGTGCTGCTCGCCGCCACCGAGGCCCGCATGGACTGGCTGCGCGGCGTCGTCGCAAAGGGCCGCTATCTCGGCCTAGACCTGGAGGAGATCTCCGCCGAGGAGGCGCACCGGCTGATGCCGCTCATCGACCCCAGGCAGTTCGTCGGCGCGGTGCGCAATTCCGAGGACGGCCATCTCGACCCGTCGGGCGTCACGCATGCCTACGCCAAGGCGGCGCGCAAGCTCGGCGCGGAGGTCGAGCGTTTCACCAAGGTCGAGGAGATCGTGCGGCAGCCCGACGGCAAATGGCGCGTCGTCACCAACAAGGGCGAGGTGATCGCCGAGCACGTCGTCAACGCCGGCGGCCTGTGGGCGCGCGAGGTCGGCCGGATGGTCGGGCTGGAGCTGCCGGTGCTCGCCATGGAGCACATGTACCTCATCACCGAGGACATGCCGGAAGTCGCCGAGTGGAACGCCAGGACCGGTACGGAAGTGATCCATGCCGTCGATTTCGACGGCGAGCTCTACCTGCGCCAGGAGCGCGGCGGCATGCTGATGGGCACCTACGAGAAGGCGGCCAAGCCGTGGTCGGAATTCCAGACGCCGTGGAATTTCGGCCACGAGCTGCTGGAGCCCGACATCGACCGCATCGCGCCGTCGCTGGAGGTCGGCTTCCGCCATTTCCCGGCCTTCGAGCGGACAGGCATCAAGCAGATCATCAACGGCCCCTTCACCTTCGCGCCCGACGGCAACCCGCTGGTAGGCCCGGTACGCGGGCTGCCCGGCTTCTGGGTCGCCTGCGGCGTCATGGCGGGCTTCAGCCAGGGCGGCGGCGTCGGGTTGGCGCTGTCGAACTGGATGATCCATGGCGATCCCGGCTTCGACATCTGGGCGATGGACGTGGCGCGCTACGGCGAGTGGGCATCGATGGCCTACACCAACGCCAAGGTGCGGGAGAATTATTCGCGACGCTTTTCCATCCGCTTCCCTAACGAGGAACTGCCGGCCGCCCGCCCGCTCAAGACGACGCCGATCTACGACCTGCTCGCGGAAAGGGGCGCGCAGTTCGGCGTCGCCTATGGGCTGGAAGTGCCGCTCTGGTACGCGCCGGAGGGCGTCAGGGACGAATTCTCCTGGCGGCGCTCGACCGACTTCGAGCATGTCGCCAAGGAAGTACAGGCGGTGCGCGAAGGCGTCGGCCTGACCGAAACCTCTTCCTTCGCCAAATACCGCGTGGTGGGGCAGGGGGCGGAAGCCTGGCTCGATCGGCTGCTCGCCTGCCGGCTACCGAAACCCGGTCGCATGACGCTGACCCCGATGCTGAAGGAAGACGGCAAGCTGATCGGCGACTTCACGCTGGCGAGGATGGGTTCCGGTAACCCCGGCTCAGGCAAAGACCAGTGGCTGATCCTTGGCTCCGGCGTCGCCGAGCAGTTCCACATGCGCTGGTTCGAGAAGCACCTTCCCGACGACGGCTCGGTCGCGATCGAGGCGCTGGGGCTGAGGCGCGTCGGGCTGTCGATCGCCGGACCGAAGGCGCGGGACCTGCTCGCCAAGGTCACGCGCGCCGACATGTCGAACGCGGCTTTCCCCTTCATGGCGATCAGGGCTATCGACATCGGCATGTCGCCATGCCTGGTCGGCCGTGTCAGCTACACCGGCGATCTGGGCTACGAGATCTGGATGGCGCCGGAATACCAGCGCAGTGTGTTCCACACGCTGATGCAGGCCGGCGAGGAGTTCGGCGTCCGGCTGTTCGGCAGTCGCGCGCTCAACGCGCTCAGGCTGGAGAAGAACTACGGCTCCTGGGCGCGCGAGTACCGGCCGATCTACGGGCCGCTGGAGGCCGGGCTCGACCGCTTCGTCGCCTATGGCAAGGAGGCCGACTTCATCGGCAAGGCCGGCGCGCTCCAGGAGAGGGAGACGGGCGGCAAGCTCAGGCTCAGGGCCTTCGTCCTCGATGCCGACGACGCCGACGTCATCGGCGACGAGGCGATCTGGCACGACGGGCAGGTGCGCGGCTGGGTGACGTCGGGAGGCTACGCGCATGCGTCGAAACTGTCGGTCGCGCTTGGCTACGTGCCGAAGGAGATCGCCGACGCGGCGGACGGGTTCGAGATCGAGCTGCTTGGCAAGCGCCATCGCGCCCGCATCCAGCCGACGCCGCTCTTCGACGCCAATCTGGAGCGGCTGCGCGGATGAGCGGCATGGAAACCATGAAGCGGCCGCTCGCCGTCGCTCGTGACCGGGCGGCACTGCTTTGCATCGACCTGCAGGAGGAGCACCGGCAGGACCAGCGCCTGCTGGCCGTGGGCTTCGATGGCGTGATCGAGAATGTGCGGCGACTGCAGGGCGCGGCACGACGCCATGCCATCTCCGTCTATCACTTCGCCTACATCGTCGATATCGCGGCGTCGCTGCCGCATCATCCGAAGCTGCCGGACGGCCGTTCCGCTTTCAGCGACAAGGACGATCCTCTGACAGCGATCTGCCCCGAGGTCGCGCCGGTCGATGGCGAGCGGCTCGTCATCAAGTCCGAGGCCAGCGCGTTCGGCACGGGGCTTGGCGATGCGCTGAAGGCGGCTGGCGTGGAGTGGCTGTTCGTCTGCGGCGTCTGGACGGAAGCCTGCGTCGACGCCACCGTCAAGGCCGCGTTGAAGCTCGGCTTTCGCGTCGTGCTGGTGAAGGACGCCTGCGGCAGCGGTTCGGTCGCCATGCACCAGACCGGTATCCTCAACCTCGCCAACAGGATCTATGGCGGCGCGGTAGTCGATACGGACGGCGCGTGTCGGCTGATGGCCGGCGAGCCCGTCACGGCCTGGCAGCCGGACCGCCCGGTTCCGATACGCTACGGCTTCGACGATGCCGGCGCACTCTATGCCTCGCTTTAAGATGCCTTCTTCCGCTTGGTAAAGTTGACCGTGATTATCATATTTTTCTTGTATAAAATCAGTTGCTTAGTAGAAATTTGACCGATTGATAAAAAACCAAAACGTGCTAGCCTTCGGAAAAAACCAATAATGGGGAATTCCGTATGCCCGAGGGCCAGTTCAAGGAAGGCATAGCCGGCGGACGCCTGGCGCCCTCCCAATACGCCGACAATTTCGCCGACCTGCACCCGCCGCTCGACCATCACGAGGCGCTGGTCGAGTCCGACCGCTGCTATTTCTGCTACGACGCGCCCTGCATGAACGCGTGCCCTACCTCGATCGACATCCCGCTGTTCATCCGCGAGATCGCGACCGGCAATCCGATCGGCTCGGCCAAGACCATTTTCGACCAGAACATCCTCGGCGGCATGTGCGCCCGCGTCTGCCCCACCGAGACGCTCTGCGAGGAGGCCTGCGTTCGCGAGGCGGCGGAAGGAAAGCCGGTGCAGATCGGCCGCCTGCAGCGCTACGCCACCGACGCCGCGATGTCGGCGGGCAAGCAGTTCTACGACAGAGCGGCGCCGACCGGCCGCAAGATCGCCGTCGTCGGCGCCGGCCCGGCGGGCCTTGCCGCCGCGCACCGGCTGGCGCGCTACGGCCATGACGTGACGATCTTCGAGGCGAAGGAGAAGGCCGGGGGCCTCAACGAGTACGGCATCGCCGCCTACAAGAGCACGGAGGATTTCGCCCAGGCCGAGGTCGACTACGTCACCGCGATCGGCGGCATTACCATCGAGCACGGGCGCGCGCTCGGCCGCGACGTGCATCTCGCCGACCTGACTGCGGCTTATGACGCGGTGTTCCTCGGCATGGGGCTGGGCGGCGTCAACGCGCTGCGCGCCGAAGGCGAGGAGGCCGAAGGCGTCGACAATGCGGTCGAGTTCATCTCGGTGCTGCGGCAGGCCGACGATCTCGCCGCGTTGCCGGTCGGCCGCAGGGTGGTCGTGGTCGGCGGCGGAATGACGGCGATTGACGCCGCGGTGCAGTCGAAGCTGCTCGGCGCCGAGGAAGTCACCATCGTCTACCGGCGCGGCAAGGAGCACATGAACGCCTCCGGCTTCGAGCAGGATCTCGCCGCGTCCAAGGGCGTCACCATCCGCCACTGGCTGCAGCCGAAGCGCGTCGTCTCGCAGTTCGGCAAGGTCGCTGGGATCGAGCTCGAATACACGCGGATACAGGACGGCAAGCTCGTCGGCCTCGGCCAGACGGTGCACATCCCTGCCGACCAGGTGTTCAAGGCGATCGGCCAGACCTTCGTCGGCGATGCGCTGAACGGCAGCGGCCCGGCAATCGCGCTGAAGAACGGCCGCATCGAGGCGGACGCCGAGGGCCGCACGTCGCTGGCAAAAGTCTGGGCGGGCGGCGACTGCGTCGTAGACGCGCGTGAGGACCTGACGGTCGCCGCGGTCGCGGCTGGCCGCGACGCGGCGGAGAGCATCCACCGGGCGCTGATGGCGGCCAATTAGAGCAAGGCGATGAATTCATCGACCGACAAACCGGCCTGCGCAATGATCGACCTCAGCGTCCCGGAAGGAACGTCGCGGTTGCCGTGCACTGGCACCGTGACGCCCTGCGATGTACCGCGACGACGCAGAAAGTGGTGGCTTCCCTTTACCCGGTTCACTTCGAAACCGGCTCTTTCGAGGGCCCGAAGAACCTCACGGCCCGTCAGAACAGGCAGCTTGGGCATCGAGCCGCTACGCTGCGATCGTCAGGGTTTCCGTTATGGGAACGACGTCGTCGGGGATTGGATCGCCGTCAGCCATGCGAACCTCAAGGACAAGCTCGATCGCCTCAGCCGCGTTGGCCAGAGCCTCATCTCTGTCCGCGCCGTAGGTGACGACTTCCGGCAGGGCGGGTACGCGCACGGTGTAGCCGCCTTCCGGCTCTGGCATGAGCTGGATCGTGTAGTTGCGGGTTTGCGTCATGCCTTTGCTCCACAAAGGATCAAGTCCTTGTCCAAGATAGACCAGTCGCTGCCGACGACCAAGTACAGTCGATCAAACGCTGCTTCTTGCCGTCTCAGCTATCCGAAGGGATCGTTCCATGGCTGACATCCGCAACAACTTCGTCGGCATCAAATC
>Ga0233385_1000775_pt1 | contig 14685 bp, 17 predicted proteins | sample ElkDunMinimDraft_16_FD_191543 | JGI IMG/M metagenome (GOLD analysis project Ga0233385, IMG submission 191543) | Fecal eukaryotic communites from dung pellets of Tule Elk in California, USA - Elk Dung G36 | ecosystem: Host-associated > Mammals > Digestive system > Large intestine > Fecal | place...
AGACGGGCCTCCGAAATGATGTTAGCGGGCGCGCCATGCTTGCAATCCGGACGAACCGACGACGAATGGAAGCCCGCGCCTGACGGCGCCGATGGCCCGCCGCGCCTTCGCGGCATCCTTCCTCTTCGACCGGACGAGACCATGAACGCCTCCGACGTGACCTACCTGCCGGAAACTCCGGCGCACGAAGCCGAAATCGACCACATCAACGAAGAAGCTTTCGGCCCAGGCCGCTTCGCCCGCGCGGCCTACAAGATCCGCGAGGGAGGCCCGCATGAACGGGCGCTGTCCTTCGTCGCCATGCATGACGGCGCGGTCGTCGCCTCGGTCCGCCTGACCCGCATCGCTGCCGGCGAAGGCCGCGCGCTGCTGCTAGGACCGCTCGCCGTGCGGCCGGCCTACAAGAACATCGGCATCGGCCGCCGCCTGGTCGCCATCGCGCTCGAAGCGGCCGAAAAGGCCGGCGTCTCAGCCGTAGTGCTGGTCGGCGACGAGCCTTATTATGGCCCGCTCGGCTTCAAGCGCATTCCGCGCGGCCAGGTATCCATGCCGCGGCCGGTCGATCTCAACCGTCTCCTCGCCGTGGAGATGGAGCCTGGCGCACTCGCCCGCTTCAAAGGTGAGATCTGCCATGCCGATCATGCCAGCATCCCGGAACGCATCCCGCAGCGCTGCCCGACACTGGCCTGAGCGGGCATGCGCTTGCGCGGCTTCCACAGCGTCGCACATTTGGCTTGTAAGCCACGGGGCAGCGCGCAATAACCCGAGCATCCTAATCCACTTTTGGCGCGAGAGATGGCCGACAAGCCCAAGGACGTGATCCGCGAGACCGATGCCGAAGCTATCAGGCTGGCAAAGACTCTCACCCGCACTGCCCGCTACGGCGCCCTCGCCGTCATCGAGCCGGAAACCGGCGTGCCGCTGTCGAGCCGGGTCGGCGTCGCCACCGACGCCGACGGCACGCCGCTCATCCTCGTCTCTCTGCTTGCCGCCCACACCAGGGCGATACTGGCAGACCCGCGCTGCTCGCTGCTGGTCGGCGAACCCGGCAAGGGCGATCCGCTCGCGCACCCGCGCATCACGCTCGTCTGCCACGCTGTGAAGCTCGAGCCTGGCACGCCTGAGCGCGTGCGCGCCGAGCGGCGCTATCTCAATCGCAATCCCAAGGCGAAGCTCTATGTCGGCCTCGGCGACTTCTCCTTCTTCCGGTTGGAGATCGAACGCGCCAGCCTGAACGGCGGCTTCGGGAAGGCTTATCTGCTCACCCGTGACGACGTCGTTGTCGAGGGGCCGGTGGTCGAGGCGCTGGCCGAAGCGGAGCAGCGGGCGGTCGACCACATGAACGACGACCATCTCGACGCCATCGCCAACTATGCCCGCTATTTCGCCAAGTCGCAGGGCGGCGGATGGGTCATGACCGGCATCGACGTAGACGGCTTCGATATTGCCGCGGGAGACGAATCGCGGCGCGTGTTTTTCGCCTCTCCCCTGAAGGATGCACAGGAGATGCGCATGGCGTTGGTGGAGATGGCGAAGGAGGCACGCCAAGCCATTGCATCACAAGTTTAAGATTCCCTCCTAACTTGCATTTTCGCGTCTTGAGATTTGATCCCGGTACGTTAGGTTGCATGGAGATGCGGAGCGACTCTAACGTTTCCACCGGAGCACATGCCTTGAACCGCAAGTGTCGCCTCAGCGTCCGACGCAGAAGCGGCGCAGGGGGAAGGATGGTTTCGAAGAGACTGCTGGACAACGCGGAAGAGGCGGCGGAATTCCTCAATCTAATAAGCAATGAAAAGCGCCTGGCCATTCTAGCCTATCTGCTGCATGGCGAAATGTCGGTCGGTTCTATTGCAGACAAAGTAGATCTCAGCCAGTCTGCACTGTCACAACATCTGGCTAAGCTGCGCAGCCTAGATCTCGTAGACACACGCCGTGACCGGCAGATGATCTACTACTCGTGCAACTCGGATGCCGTCAGACAGGTGCTGCAGACGCTGGACGGGATTTTTGGCGAAGCCTGACGGCGGCGCCCGAATTTCTGCGCGGCGCCCTTGACCTTCCATTTGCTGGAACCCTTATCTCCGGAAAAAATCGGAACAGGGACAGCGAAATGACCATTCAACTTAAGATCGATGGCATGCACTGCTCGGGCTGCGTCAACGCGGTGCGCCGGGTACTCGAAGCCGCCCCTTCGGTCACCGCCGTGTCGGTCGACCTCGACCGCGGCAGTGCGACCGTGGAGGCCTCCGCCGCGGTCGATCCCGCGAGCCTGGTCGCAGCCGTCGAAGACGCCGGCTACGACGCCAGGATCGAAGCCTGAAGGGTGCAGCCATGAGCCGCATCGCTCTCGACATATCGGGCATGACCTGCGCCGCCTGCTCGGCGCGCGTGGCCAAGGCCCTGTCGCGCGTGGACGGCGTCACCGATGCCGACGTCAACCTGGCGCTGGAGCGAGCCAACATCGAGATCGCCGGCGAGGTTACTGCCGAAGAGCTGATCGAAGCCGTCGAGAAGGCGGGCTACGGCGCCACCTTGCGCAGCGCCGATGAAGCGCGCCAGCGCGCCGCGGACGCCGAGCGGGAAGCCGCCCGTCTGGCCGAGGAGCGGCGGACGCTGATCCGCTTCGCGATCTCGGCGGCGCTTTCGCTAGCCCTGGTAGCCGGAACCCTGCCGATGATGCTCGGCACCGGCCATGCCTGGATCGGCCCGTGGACCCAGACCGCCCTCGCCGCCGGCGTCATGGCCGTTTCAGGCACGCGCTTCTGGCGCGAGGCCTTCAATGCCGTGCGCGGCGGCGGCGCCAACATGGCGGTGCTGGTGTCGCTCGGCACCTCCGTCGCCTTCTTCGCCTCGCTCTTCGAGGTGATCCGCGGCAATGGGCACGCCCATCTCTACTTCGAGGCTGCCGCCGTCGTGCTGACGCTGGTCATGCTCGGCAAATATCTCGAGGCGCGTGCCAGGCGCGGCGCAGGCGCAGCGTTGGCCGCACTCGGCCGGCTGCAGCCTGCAGAGGCCGAATTGGTCACGCCGGGCGGCACGCGCGCCGTGCCGGCCTCAAGCCTCAACGCCGGAGATGTCGTGCTGGTAAGGCCAGGTGCGCGATTCCCGAGCGACGGCATCATTCTCAACGGCCGCTCGTCAGTGGATGAGTCGCTGGTCACCGGCGAAAGCCTGCCGGTCGAGCGCGGCGAAGGCGACCCGGTGCTGACGGGCACCATCAACGGCGAGGCGGCGCTGGAGGTCAGGGTGACTGAGGTCGGCGCCGACACGCGGCTCGCCCGCATGGCGCGGCTGGTGGAGGAGGCGCAAACCGGCGAAGCCCCGATCCAGAAGCTGGTCGACCGTATCTCGGCGATCTTCGTGCCGGTAATCCTCGTCGTCGCCGCAGCCACCTTCCTCGTCTGGTGGCTGGTGCTCGGCGATCCCTCGGGTGGGCTGGCCGCCACCGTTGCCGTGCTGGTTATTGCCTGTCCCTGCGCTCTCGGCCTGGCGACTCCGACCGCACTCGTCGCCGGAACAGGCTCTGCCGCCGGCGCGGGCATATTGATCCGCGACATCGAGACACTGGAGCGCGCCGGCCGGATCGGCACGGTCGCCTTCGACAAGACCGGCACGCTGACGCTCGGCCGACCGACCGTTGCGACCCTGGCCGCGCTCGACGGCGATGACCAGCGGCTGCTTGGCCTCGCCGCTGCCGTCGAGGCCAGGAGCGAGCATCCGCTCGGCAAGGCGCTTGCCGCCCATGCCGAGGCGTTGGGCGTCAAGCCTTCGCCAGCGCAGGGCGTGCGGGCGCTTCCCGGCCAGGGTCTTACAGGCACCGTCGACGGAGAAACCGTCGCCGTCGGCAATGAGCGCCTGGCGACAGGCTTCGGCGTGCCGAGCGATGAGATCGCGGTATTGACGCAAAGGCTCGGCAGCGGCGGTACGCTTGCCTTCGTCGTCGTGGGTGGCCGGCTGGCGGGCGGAATGCGCTTCGCCGACGAACCCCGGCCAGAAGCCAAGGCAGCGATTGCCGCCCTGCACGAACGAGGCCTGCGCACCGTCATGCTGACGGGCGACAACGAAGCGGCGGCCAAGGCGATCGGCGGCGCCATCGGCATCGACGACATCCGCGCCCGTCTTCAGCCGGAGGAGAAGGTCACCGCCCTCAAGGCGATGGCATCCGAGGCCGAGAACGACGTCGCCTTCGTCGGCGACGGCGTCAATGACGGGCCCGCGCTGGCGACGGCGAGGCTCGGCATCGCGCTCTCATCCGGAGCGGATGTCGCGCGCGAAGCCGCGCCCATCACCCTGATGCGGCCCGATCTGCGCCTCGTGCCCGCCGCGCTCGACATCGCGACACGGACGCGGCGCACCATCCGCCAGAATCTCGGCTGGGCCTTCGTCTACAACCTGATCGGCATCCCCCTTGCCGCATCCGGCCTGCTCTCCCCGGTGCTGGCCGGCGCGGCGATGGCCTTCTCTTCCGTCTCGGTCGTGGCGAACTCGGTCTTGCTGGCGCGCTGGAAGCCTGCCAAACGCTGAGCATGGAAATCATCCGCATCGACGATCCCGCCGACCCGCGCGTCGCACCCTATCTGTCGATCCGCGAACGCGATCTGGCCGGCCGCCAGGGCCGCTTCATCGCCGAGGGCAAGGTCGTGCTCAACGTGCTTTTCTCGTCGGCGCGTTTCGAAGCGGAATCCGTTCTCGTCCTGGAGAACAGGCTGGCAGGCCTGACGGACACGCTGAGCCTCGCGCCGCCCTCGCTGCCCGTCTATGCGGCGTCGCAGCCGGTCATGGACGCCATCGCCGGCTTCCATATCCACCGCGGCATCCTCGCGGTCGGCTGCAAGCGCGAGGCGGACAGCCCGGAAACCCTCGTCGCTTCGCTGCCGGGACGTGCGCTGGTCGCCGTGCTGGTCGGCCTCTCCAACCACGACAATGTCGGGGCCATCTTCCGCAACGCCGCGGCCTTCGGCGCCGATGCGGTGCTGCTCGACGGAAGCTGCTGCGACCCGCTCTACCGCAAGGCGATCCGCGTCTCGGTCGGCGCGGCGCTGAAGGTCCCTTTCGCCGTCGCTGCCGACGCCGGCTCGATCGTCGCGCTTCTCGGCCGCTCGGGCTTCGGCCAGGTCGCGCTGTCGCCGTCCGGCACGACCGACATCCGCGATACGCCACGACCCGACCGGCTGGCGCTATATCTAGGCACCGAAGGCAACGGGCTTCCCGACGATCTCATGTCGCGGCTTCAAACCGTGCGCATAGCCATGGCAAAAGGCTTCGACAGCCTGAACGTAGCAGCCGCCTCGGCGATCGCGCTGCACCACTTCAGCGACGCAGGATAATCAGCCAGAAGCCGCAGCCTTCTGCAGCGCGCGCACCTTGTCGGCAAGGCTGGTGATCTTCTTGCCGGCGTCGTTGTCGGCCTCGGCGGCCGGACCGAGCGCCGCGTTGATCGGCGAGTCCGGGCCTTCGAGTGCTGCCGTGAGCTTGACCACCTCGGCCGCGAGTTCGTTCATCTGCTCGCGCAGTACCGCACTCTGCCGCCGCTCCCCGCTCCACTCCTCCGACTTCGTCCGTTCGTGAACGGCGACGTCGACCTTGAGCTTGCGGTTCTCGCGGGTGATGATCTTCAGCCGCTCTTCCAGGAGGTCGCGATCGGCCGAGAGCTTGGCCATCAGCTTCTCCATCTCCTTCTGCTTCGCACCCGCGGTGTAGGTCGCGAGCTGCCCGGCAAGCTCTGCCTTTTCGCTCTCGAGCTTCGCCTTTTCGGCCTGCAGCGCCGCAAGCTGCGCCTGCAGTTCGCCCCCGGCGCCGGTGCTCGCCTTGACGGCATCGCGCATGCGCGCCATCTCGCGCTCGCCGCGGTCGATCTTCTCGTCGCGGTCGGCGACGGTGGCGAGCAGCCGCTCGATCCGCGCCTCCAGCGCCAGCGCCCTCTCCTGCTCGGCCTTCAGCGCTTCGCGCGTCCCCTGGCTCTCGGCGGCGATCTCCTGGCTGCGCCGGTCGATCTCGCGCCGCTCGCTGCGCAGCGTCGCCATGTCGTTGTTGAGCTTTTCGATCTCGCTCTCGCGCGACGCGATCTCGACCTGCCGGTTCGAGGCGGCGAAGGTCGCGTCGTCATACATGCGGCCGAGCTTTTCGGTCTCTGACGCGCGCTGCTCCAGCAGGTTCTCCGCCTGCTCCAACTTCTCGGTCAGCAGCTGCAGCTCGTCCTCGCGGCGCCCCAGCTCGACGCGCATCTCGCCGGCCTGGACCTCGAGCCGCTGCAGCGCCTCGTGGCGCTCCGTGCGCTCGGCCATCAGTTGCTTCAGCTCTTCGCGATTGCGGTTGATCTCGACGATCTGGGCAGCCGCCTTCTCGCGGAAATTCTTGAAATTGATCTCCAGCCGGCGCGTCGCCATGGCGAACTCCGCGCGCATGCGGTCCTTGTCGGCCTGGATCTCGGTCAGTGTCAGAGGCACCGACGCCTCGATGCGCTTTTTCGTCAGCGCAACGGCGCGGCGCCAGACCATCGGCGCCACGATCAGCGCGATGAAGCCGGCCGACAGGAAGCCAAGGACAAAGACGAGGCTGGACTGCATGGTTTCTTCCGTGCTCGCGGGCGACGCCGGCCGGACCGCTTTTGCCACGGCGGGCGGCACGAAATCCAGTGCCGTCGCAAGAATTTAATGCAGGCTCACCGCCAAGGCATGTCGGGGCGCCGCCGGACGCAAAACGGGCGGCCGGCGGCCGCCCGCACTATACCAAGCCTGCTAGCGCCGGCGGAGAAGAAAATCGTTCAGAACGGATTCCAGGTCGGCCGGTCGGTCAGCTTCAGATAGCCGACATTGACGCCCAGGCGGGCGCCGACGCCGGTACGCACCGGCACCAGCATGATGTTGCCGTTCTTCAGCACGTTGAAGCCGAGGCCGGCCACCACATAGGCCGAACCGGCGACACCGGCGAAGCGGTTGTAAAGGTTCGGCACGTCGTCGAGATTGTAGACCAGCATCATCGTGCGCGAGCCCTGGCCGCCGAAATCCCAGCCGAGCGACGGGCCCTGCCAGAACACCTTATGATCACCGGCGTTCTTGGTGTAGAGCGAGCCTTCGCCATAGGTCAGGCCGCCGACGATCGCGCCCGAGCCTTCCTCGCCGAGCACGTAGCCGTTCGGCAGGCCGTAAGCCGCGAAAATGTGCTCGATCACGCTCGCCAGCCCACCCGAGGTCGCGCCGAAGAAGCGGTGGCCGGACTCGACGATCTCCTCGGCCGTATACTCCTGCGCCCGCGACGGCGTCGCGGAGAAAGCCAGCATGCACGACAGTGCAAACAGCGATGCGATGATCCGGAACGATATCCGGTCCTTCAGTCGGGAAAACATGCTTTTAAATCTCCGTCCGGGAGCCAATCTCCGCCGACGCCTTGCCCCCGCTTGCGACTCTTTTGGCGGCCGCTTGATGGGAATCACTGACAAACTATGCCGCATTCCTTTTCCAACTGTTAAGCATGGCGAAGATGGCTGATCGAAGGCAGTCCCTGCCGGCCTCTCCGGTCCGCGCCGACCGGCCTCACTTCCTTGCCGCTGTCCGGCATGCCGTATACCTATTGTTGCCGCGAGATGAAGGTGATTCGCATTGGGAAGCGAAGCCGGCCAGCCGATTTCAGGGGACTGCTCGATAATGTCTGATCTTTTCACGCTTTCCGCGCCCGATTTGGCGGCGCTCCTGTGCAGCCGCGTGTGCCACGACATCATTTCGCCGGTAGGCGCGATCAACAACGGGCTCGAACTGCTCGACGAAGGCGGCGCCGACCAGGACGCCATGAACCTCATCCGTCAGAGCGCCAGGAATGCCTCCGCGCGGCTGCAGTTTGCCCGGATCGCCTTCGGCGCGGCAGGCTCGGCCGGCATGCAGATCGACACCGGCGACGCCGAGGCCGTGACGACCGCCTTCCTTGCCAACGAGAAGCCGGAACTCGTCTGGAACGGCAGCCGGGCGCTGCTGCCGAAGAACCAGGTGAAGTTGCTGCTCAACCTCGTCCTCGTGGCGCTGGCCGCTATCCCGCGCGGCGGCAAGATCACCGTCACGCTGGAAGACGTCGAGACCAAGCCGAAGTTCACGCTCGCCTCGAGCGGCCCGATGCTGCGCGTGCCGCCGAAATTCCTCGAGCTGCACTCCGAGCGCAAGCCGGAGGAGCCGATCGACGCGCATTCCGTGCAGCCTTACTACACGCTCCTTCTGGCGCGCGAGGCCAACATGACGATCTCGATCCACGCCACTCCCGAAGAAGTCGTGCTGACGGCCGCCGGCCAGGATGCTTAACGCTTCGATACCGGACTTGCTTAACGAAAGAGTACCGCACGCAAGTATTGGTGCGGCAGGCTGAAGAAAAAGTCTGCCGCTGCGGCATATTTCCAAAACTTTTACCTAACGGCTTTTCCGCTTGTTTACGCAAGGCGGGCTATGGTTACCGACGACGCCGCTTGCCTCATGCACGGCGGCCGCATGCGGGAACCCGGGACATGAAGCGCTGCCTGTTCGTTGATGATTCAGCCGTCATCAGGAAGGTCGCGAAGCGCATTCTCGGCGGGCCGGACCTGCAGATCTTCGAAGCGTCGACCGGCTTCGACGCGATCGCCATGTGCGTCGGCGACATGCCCGACATCATCGTCGTGGATGGAGCGCTGCCCGACATGACGGCGGTGGAATTCATCCGCCGCGTGCGCGGCATCGACAGCCCCGTGCAGCCCCAGATCGCCATCTGCCTGACCGAGGTCGACATCGCCGCCATCATGCGCGCCAAGCGCGCCGGCGCCCAGGGCTATCTGCTGAAGCCGTTCAACCGGCCGCAGCTGCTCGATCGCTTCCGCCTGATCGAGAGCGCGGCCTGACCGCGAAAGCCAAGCGATTTCAACGGCCTGCAAAGCAAAAGACCCGGCGAGGCCGGGTCCAGCGGAGTTCTATGGAAGCAATGTTCCGGGAAGCTGTCAGGCGCTTTCGCGGAGGTCTTCCGGCTCACGCAGCACGTAGCCGCGGCCCCACACCGTCTCGATGTAATTCTGCCCGCCGGACGCGGCATCCAGCTTCTTGCGCAGCTTGCAGATGAAGACGTCGATGATCTTCAGCTCCGGCTCGTCCATGCCGCCATAGAGATGGTTGAGGAACATTTCCTTGGTCAGCGTCGTGCCCTTGCGCAGCGAGAGCAGCTCGAGCATCTGGTATTCCTTGCCCGTCAGGTGCACGCGCTGGCCGCCGACCTCGACCGTCTTGGCGTCGAGGTTGACCACCAGGTCGCCGGTGGTGATGACCGACTGGGCATGGCCCTTCGAGCGGCGGACGATCGCATGGATTCGTGCGACAAGCTCGTCCTTGTGGAAGGGCTTGGTCATGTAGTCGTCGGCGCCGAAGCCGAGGCCGCGCACCTTGTCCTCGATGCCGGCCATGCCGGAGAGGATGAGGATCGGCGTCTTCACCTTGGAGAGGCGAAGCGTTCTCAAGACTTCGTAGCCCGACATATCGGGGAGATTGAGGTCAAGCAGAATGATGTCGTAGTCGTACAGCTTGCCGAGGTCGACGCCTTCTTCTCCAAGGTCCGTCGTGTAGACGTTGAAGCTTTCCGATTTAAGCATCAACTCGATGCTCTGTGCGGTTGCACTGTCGTCTTCTATCAGCAGAACGCGCATTCTATTCCCCTTTTCTGCTGCCGGACCGTCTCGTACGGGCACCCGGTATCGGAGCAGTCTGTGCCTGAATCAGAAGCTGCCATCGAATGGTTAACAAAACCTAATTCGGTCTGGCAAGTGAAAATCCGTTCTTCAACCTTCACGTGCACTATCTTGAATCTAAAGCCGAATCCGCGCCTGATATCCTTAACGTACCGCTTTAACGGCAGTGCCTAAGCCTGCCAGGCGACAATTGTGGATACCGGGCAGATGCGAGATCGGATTTTTACCCTGCCTTAAGTCCTGCCACGTATGATTAACAATGCGCGTAAACGAATGGTTACCGCCGGCGAAATATCTTAGGAATTTGTTTCCTTTCGCGCCGGCGCTCGGCCACCGTCTGTGCGAGGGGTAAATTGTGAAGGCGTCAGCGTCTCCGGGAGTTTCGGACTATGAAGGCACGTGAGAACCTCGTTCGGCTGAAGCAGTTTCAGGTGAACGACAAGCGCCGGCAGCTGCTGCAGCTCGACATGATGATCGCCGAGTTCGAACGCATGGCCGGCGAGCTCGATGTCCAGATCTCCGCGGAGGAAAAGAAGGCTGGCATCACCGACATCAATCATTTCGCCTATCCGACCTTCGCCAAGGCTGCGCGTCTGCGCCGCGACAATCTGATGAATTCGCAGCAGGATCTCCTGCAGCAGAGAGCCGTGGCCGAATCCTTACTTGCCGAAGCTGAAGCGGAGCTTTCCAAGGCCGAGGCGCTGGAGTCCCGCGACGCCCGCAGCCGCGAGACCGAAGCGCCCCTGCGCAGCGCCATGATCGGCTGAAGCGCCTCCCGACGCGTTCTTCCACCGGCCCACAGGTTCGGTTATGGCACGGCCATGCGCTCCCTGCTCCCGCTCGTCCTCTTTGCCGCGACGCTTTCGCTAGGCCTCGGCCTGGTCCTGCCGCTCATCCGCATCGACCGGCTGCTGCTCTTCACCGACGAGCCGTCCCTGCTTGCGATCGTGTCGGGACTTTGGGTGGAAGGCGAAGCGCTGCTTTCGCTGGTCGTCGCCCTGTTCTCTATCGTCTTTCCCTGCCTGAAGCTCGGCCTGCTGCATGTCGCGGCCTATGGCGGCCGCGATGCGCACAGCCGCCTGCCCTCCTGGCTGCGGGCGCTGTCCAATTGGTCGATGCTGGATGTCGTGCTGGTTGCGCTGGTGATCTTCGCCGCCAAGACCAGCGGCCTGGCGACGGCGATCAGCCAATCCGGCCTGTGGTTCTTCGCGGCCTCTGCCGTACTGACGGTCACCGCGTCAGCCCTGATGAAGCGCGGGAACGCCTGACAGGTCGAAACTGCGCGTGCGCAGCGCTCTTGCGAATGGTCTGGGAGGTTGTTCCAGCAATTGCGGCGGAGAAAACTCGCCGCTATGCCGGCATCAGTGTCGGTACTGCTGGATACGCGTCGTGCGCAACCCGGCGAGGCCGTATTCGTCGATCGAGGCCTGCCAGGACAGGAATTCCTCGGTGGTCAGCTTGTAGCGCTGGCAGGCTTCGTCGAGGCTGAGCAAACCGCCGCGGACCGCCGCAACGACTTCGGCCTTGCGTCGAATCACCCAGCGCCGCGTATTCGACGGCGGTAAATCTGCGATGGTCAACGGACTGCCGTCCGGGCCAATCACATACTTGACGCGCGGTCTAATCAGATCGGTCATCTTACTCTCTACACAATCACAAACGCTACGACGCAATCTCGGTCACAATAACGCCACAGCTTTAAAAATTGCCTAAGCTCTCCCTAATGAGTAAGTAACGTTCCTGAATCGGCCGTTAGGGATTTCGGTTGAATTGGACGAAACTGGCTGTCCGCCGTGGAAAACCAGGCGGAGAGGCTTCTGCGGTGGCGAGCCGCCAAGGCTTGACCTATATTCGCTCTATTGGCATCTGCCCCTGACATGACGGCCGTCACGTAACGGAACGACAGATCGATGAACAGCCTCGACCTTCCCGGAAGGCCCGAAGACACCCGCATCGTGGTGGCGATGTCGGGCGGCGTCGATTCGTCCGTCGTCGCCGGCCTCCTGAAGCGCGAAGGCTACGACGTCATCGGCATGACGCTGCAGCTCTATGACCACGGCGCCGCCGTCCACCGCGCCGGCTCCTGCTGCGCCGGGCAGGATATCGACGACGCGCGCCGCGTCGCCGAGACGCTCGGCATCCCGCATTACGTGCTGAACTACGAGGAGCGCTTCCGCAAGGCGGTGATCGACCCCTTCGCGGCGAGCTACGTCGCCGGCGAGACGCCGATCCCCTGCGTGTCCTGCAACCAGACCGTAAAGTTCGCCGACCTTCTGGCCACCGCGCAGGAGCTTGGCGCCGATGCGCTCGCCACCGGGCACTATATCCGCAGCCGCGCGAACGGCGCCCACCGCGCCCTTTACCGGCCGGTCGACGCCGAGCGCGACCAGAGCTATTTCCTCTTCGCCACGACGCAGGCGCAGATCGACTATCTGCGCTTTCCGCTGGGGGGCATGTCGAAGCCGGCGGTCCGCGAGGTCGCCGAGGAAATGGGCCTGACCGTTGCCGCCAAGGCCGACAGCCAGGACATCTGCTTCGTGCCGCAGGGCAAGTATTCCGACATCATTGCAAAGCTGCGGCCCGCGGCCGCCACCCCCGGCGACATCATCCACATCGACGGCCGCGTGCTCGGCCGCCACGACGGCATCCTGCGCTATACGATAGGCCAGCGTCGCGGCATCGGCGTCGCCTCGGGCGAGCCCCTCTATGTCGTCCACCTCGACGCCGACCGCGCCCGCGTCATCGTCGGCCCGCGCGAGGCGCTCGAGACGCACAAGATCTACCTGCGTGACGTCAACTGGCTGGGCGACGGCCCGCTTCCCGAAATTCCTGCGGGAGGCATGGAACTCTACGCAAAGGTCCGCTCGACGCGGCCGCCGCGGCCAGCCGTCCTCCACAACGGCGCCGCAGGGGTCTGGGTCGAGCTCGGCGAGGGCGAGGCCGGCATCGCGCCCGGCCAGGCCTGCGTGCTCTACAGCGATGACAATGACGATGCCCGCGTCTATGGCGGCGGCTTCATCGAGCGCTCCGAGCGCGGCAAGGAAGCCGAGGCGATGCTGTCGCGTCTCGCGGGTATGCCGGTACAGGTTCCGGCGGAATAGCGTCAACGCATGCTTGCCCGCCTCAAGGATTGGGCAAGAGCTGTCAGACGCGACGTCCTTGCCCTCTTCATTGCGTCGCGCGATTCCCGCACGCCTTGGCTCGCCAAGGTCGTGGCCGGCCTGGTTGCCGCCTACGCGCTGAGCCCGATCGATCTCATTCCGGATTTCATCCCGGTCATCGGCTACCTCGACGACCTGATCATCGTCCCGCTAGGCATCTGGATCGCCGTCAGGCTGGTGCCGGACGGCCTCATGCGCGAATTCCGCACAGAGGCCGCGCGGCTGGAAGCAAAGCCCGCCAGCCGAGCCGGCGCATTGTTCATCGCCGCCTTGTGGATAGCCGCGGCAGGTCTGCTTTTGTGGTGGTTCTGGCCGAAGCCCGCAGCCTGAGCGTCAGACGTGGACGACAGTGCCGGCGGTCAGGATGCGCAGCACCGTGATCGCTTCCTCGCCGCTGGTGCGCGGCGCTTCCCGCGTCTGGATGCAGTGGAGAAAATGCTCCAGCTCGCGCGTCAGCGGCATGCCCTGCTCGACCGGGACGTAGGACGGCTCGTTCGCCGTGAAGGCCCACTGGCCGCTGTCCTGCCACACCGCGTGGCGGTAGACGGCGAGCTTTCTCTCCCACGGCTCGACATCGTCGAACACCGCCATCGCCTTGGTGCCGACCACCGTCAGGCGGCGCTCGCGATAGGGATTGAGCCTGGAAGCGAAGAGATGGCTGCGCACGCCGTTGGGAAAGCGCATGTGCACATGGGCGAAGTCGCTGAGGTGATCGAGAAGCGCCGCCCCCTCCCCGCGCACCTCGTCCGGCCCCTCCCCGGTGATGGCAAGAATCATCGACAAATCGTGCGGAGCCAGGTCCCAGAGCGCGTCGTTCTCGGTGTGGAACTTGCCCAGCCCCAGCCGGTGCGAATGAATGTATTTCACGTCGCCGAGTTCGCCCGCGTCGATCAGCTCCTTGAGCTTCTCGAAGGCCGGGTGGAAGCGCAGCACATGGCCGGTCATGAAGACGCGGCCGTTCTTCGCTGCTGCGGCCACCGCCCGCTCTCCGTCGGGAACGGTCAGCGCGATCGGCTTCTCGACCAACACGTCCTTGCCGGCCTCGACCGCGCTCACGGCGGCATCGGCGTGGAACTGCGGCGGCAACGCCATGACGATGGCGTCGATGTCGTCGCGGGCAAACAGCGCATCCGGATCGATGGCGAGGCATTCCTGCTCGCTGGCGAAGCCTTCCGCCCGCGCACGGTTGGCGTCGGAGACGGCATGCAGCGCGCCGAGCGCCTTAAGCGTGCGGATGTGGTTCGAGCCCCAGTATCCGCATCCGAGGACTGCTATGCGCGGTTTCATGTCTTGCCAGCTCAGGAGAATTGTGACGGACACATAACGGCGCGCCCGAGCGAACTCAAGCCGTGCGTCGGAGGCGATAAGATGGCAGACGATTTGCCGCTGGCCTCCGATACGCGTTCCCGGCCGGCCTGGATGGCCGACCACGCCCGTTTCGACCCCACCTTGGTCCGGGTGTCGCCTCGCTTCGCGGCAATAGGCGGAACGATGCGGAAATCCATCGCGCTGGAAGCTTGACAGCTTCGCCGCTCGAACCTTATATCCGCGCGACCTCGGCGGACGCCTCGACAAGCCTCTGGCTATCTAGTCGAGCATTTGCCTGTGGCGGAGTAGCTCAGTTGGTTAGAGCAGAGGAATCATAATCCTTGTGTCGGGGGTTCAAATCCCTCCTCCGCTACCAAAGGCTTTCAAGGCAATTTCCAGTATAACCGGTACCGAAGCGGTAGCGCTCACTGTCCTGCGGCGACGTCTTGCGCCGACGCCGGCAGGTGCGCGGTCGTGCCCCCCGGGTTCCTGGTCGCAGTCCGTTGAAAAGTTGATGGGATGGGC
>Ga0233385_1000777_pt1 | contig 14649 bp, 19 predicted proteins | sample ElkDunMinimDraft_16_FD_191543 | JGI IMG/M metagenome (GOLD analysis project Ga0233385, IMG submission 191543) | Fecal eukaryotic communites from dung pellets of Tule Elk in California, USA - Elk Dung G36 | ecosystem: Host-associated > Mammals > Digestive system > Large intestine > Fecal | place...
GGACGAGAGCGCCGCCCACGCGGTCCGCTGAGCGAGCAGCGCGTGGAGCTCAAGCGGGACGCTCGGCACAGGCGACTCCCCGGCGCGGCACACGTAGTCGCCCGCCTCGGGCATCTCGAGCACCGACGCGACAGGGACGGTGACGGTGGTGCCCGCCACAACGCCGGTGGCGCCCACGGCGAGCACATCGAAGGGCGGGGAGGCCCTCACCACGTCGAGGGTGCCCGTCGTCAACGGAGCGCCCTCCCAGGCCACGGTGATGGTGGCGGTCGGCCCAGCGACGGTGACGCCGGACACCACGCCGTAGCCGGTGGTGACGAGCTGCGAGGGGCGCAGGAGGTAGTCCACCCGCAGCGTCCGCGCCTGCGTCGGCGCCGGCCACAGCACGAGGCGGGGCCCGCGCAAGAAGTAGCCGCCCACGCCGGACGAGCCGTCGAGCGCGTCGGGCGAAATCTGCGGCAGTTGCACCTGCGCCTGGCCGATCTCCACGGAGACGCGCCGGACGCCGTTGGTGACGGCTCTCGGAGGCAGTCGGTACTCGGTGACGCCGGGCTGCACCTGGATGGTGTGCGGCACCACCAGATGCTCCCCGCCCGACTCGCGCAGCAGGTCCACGACGAAGCCGCGCAGCTCGTCGCTCATGATGCCGACCAGCGCCTCCTCGGAGAACGTCACCGAAGCCGCGGGGATGTACCCACGGCGCAGCGTCTCCTGAGCCAGCGCGGCGGCGCGGTAGTCGGCCACGGCTCAGCCCTCCGAGGCCAGCAGCGCCAGGAGCTGCTCGAGCTGCTCGGGGCTGACAGAGCCGTTCTCCAGCTCGTCGGCGTTCTCCGCGGGCGGCGGCAGTTGGGGCTCCGGCTCGACGCCGGGCGTCTCCTCGGCGAGCGCGACGAAGTCGGCATCCTCGGGGAGCTCGAGCCCGGCTCGCTGGCCGATGCCGCGCGCCTCGCCCTTGGCTGCCCAATCGCGGATCTCCTCGAGCGCCTTCATCGAAGGGTCAGAACGCATACGTCATCCCCGCTCCACCCGTGAGACGGGCCCCGCTCGCGGTCGCGCCGGTGCCGGACGCTGCCAGGGTGATGGTGTTGCCCGCGACGCCTGCCACCGTGCTGGTGATGGTGACGACGCCGAGCGCGCTGGTTGCGCTCACGATGTCCTTCACCAGGGCGTTGGCGCTCGCGTTGATCGCCGCAGCCAGGAGGCTGGCGGTGTTCGCGTCGGAAGTGGCGTAGGTCACGGTGATGGCCACGCCGTTGATGGTGGCGCCCACGGTGCCACTGGCGGTCGCGAGCGTCACGGTGCCGGCAGCCGGCGTGGTGCCGGTGATGACGCGCGGATGCGTCGCGGACATGAGTTGCCCCGCGGCGATCGCCCAGACGAGCCGGGCGAAGTCCTTGAGCTTGAGGCGCTTGTCCTTCGTGGCGCCGTTGAGGGGCACCTGGAGCGAGCCCTTGGTTCCGGCGCGGTGCTGCACGGTGATTGTCTGCGTGACGAGAGGCATGGCTTGACTCCGGATGGAGAGCGGTAGGTGTCAGCCGGGGAGGACGGGAGGGGACGCCCTCCCCGGCCGACGGGACGGCATCAGGTGTAGCTGATGCCGGTGAGGGCGTACGCGTGCGAGGGCGCGCGGAGCAGGATGGCCTGGTCGGTGTAGCAGCGCAGCTCGGCCGCATTTTTGTCCTGGACGTACTGCCACATCTGGTCACCGGGGCGGCCGGGGATCCCGAACACCACGTCGGAGCTGCCGACGCGCTGGACGTCCGCCTCGGGCAGCAGGAGCGCGCTGCCGAGCGGAAGGAACGGGTGGACCACGAGGTCCACGTCGCCCAGGTCGGCCGTGGTGAACTGCAGCGACTTCACGCCGGTGCGGCCCTTCGCGGGGTTGTAGCTGGAATCGAGGATCCGCTGGGTCATCAGCTCGGCCTTGAGCTCGCCCCACAGGCGGTTGGGCACGAGGGCGACGATCTTCCCTTCGGCGCCGCGGTCGCGCAGATCCCCGCAGTAGGACTCGAGCCCCGCGTAGGTGAGGTTGCCGCCGACGTTGGCCGTGTTGCCCGCCCAGGTCGGATAGGTGCCCGCGTCGATGCCGAGCGACGTTCCGGTGGTGTTGCTCGCCTGCGAGAACAGGCCCACCGCCTCGTTGTAGGCGGCGGCACCGGTGCGCGCCGAGTACGGGAACAGGATGTCGGTCGCCACGAAGCTGGCCGCCACGGTGCCGGTGATCTTGAACCTGACGGTGCGGGCGCGGGAGTCCACGCGGAGCAGCTTGATCGAGCCGTCCGTGTTGAGGCGCGCGGTGCCACCGGCTTGCCAGGTGGACCACTTGCTCTTGCCCGCGAAGGCGAAGAACAGCCCCGGCGCGAAGCTCGCCTCGGTGAAGACGACGTCGGCGTAGTCGGCGTTGACGCCCGTGACGCTCTCGACGACGCCGTAGCCGGTGGGCGACTGGCCGCGCAGCAGCGACGCCTCCACGCGGTTTGCGATGCTCGCCTTCATGGCCAGCATCTGCTCCGCGATGTAGCTCTTGACGACGCCCTCCCCCTGTTCCTGCAGTCGGGAGAAGGCGGCCATCGAGCTCTGCACGCGCAGCGACGTGGCGAAGGGCGGCAGCGCGGCCTGCTTGATGGTGAGCGCCTCGGGAGCGGCAAGGCTCATGACGTCGCCCTCGCTGCCCTCGTAGGTGATGCCGTTGGGCGGATCGAGGACAACGCTCTGCTGGTACGTGTCGCCCAAGCGCTTGTTGCTCGCGAGCGGATACATGCGCTGGAGGATCGCGGCCTCGGGGAGCGCGTTGACCACCACGTCCGCATAGACCTTCTTGCTGAGGCCGTCGACCTCGTCAAACGTGACTTCACCTGCCATGGTTGCACTTGCGTCGGCGGGCCTATGGCTCTCGCGCGACGTCCTGAGGAGTGAGGGTATGGTGGCCTCTCGCTCGACTCGGGTGGCGCGATGCGCCCTCGTCGTGTGGCCGCTCTACGTCGGCCCTGGCAGGTGTCGCGGGGTAGCGCCGTGCGCCCCGTCAGGCCCTGCTCTGAGCCATGACGGAGACGCTACGGATCCAATGTCACTAGCGCGCACCGGAGCGCAGACGGCGCATGGCCTCGGAGGGCGTGAGGATCTCCTGCGGCTCTCCGGCGGGCTGCTGCACGGGCTGCGCGGACGCCTGCGGCACCACTCCAGCGCGTGCCCTCTGCTGTGCCACGGTGTGCTGCAGCACGTCGCGCAGACGCGGGCCCAGCATGGCTACCAGGCGCTCCACGGGCATGGCGGCGATGCGTGGCGCGAGACGCTGGCCAAGCGCCTCCTCGGGGATGGCTCCCAGGTACTCCGTGTTGAGGCCGTCGAGCTCTGCGCGGACCTCGGCAGCCACCTGCGCGGGCGTCAGCGTGATTCCAGCCTGCATGGCTCCGAGCATCGCGTCGGCCACCATGCGGATGGTGCGGTGAGAGCGTGGTAGGCCGTGCTCCTGGAGTGCGGCGAGCACGCCGGCCTGAGCCGACGCGAACGCCTGCTGCTCGGCCTGCGTGCGCTCCTGCTCCTGCCCGCGCTCCTCGATCTCGCGCAACCGCGCCTCACGCTGGGCCAGCGCCTGCTCCCGCTCGGCAAAGGCGCGCTCCTCGGGCGTCATGGACTCGCGCGCGGCTGCGGCCTGCAGGCGCTTGAACGAGAGCGCGTCCACGTCGTGACCCAGCGCCTCGAGGGCCTCCACCACCGACTCGGGAGAGCGCAGCGCTTCGATCAGCCGCTTGGCCTGCTCCTGCGCCTGTCGCCCCTCCTTGATGGCTCGGTCGCCGTACACGTCCTTCTGCAGCGCGACGTCGAGCCTGTCCGGCGTGGTGCCGTAGAGTCTCGCCAGCGCATCCGCGGTGCTGTCGTCGAGGTCGAGGGCGTGCTCCTCGCCACGCACCTTGAGCGCGAGGCGTCGACGCGCGGCGGCCTGCGTTGGCGTCTCGGGAGGTACGGATGGAGCCGCATCCCCGGATGAAGGGATGAACTTCCCGTCGGGGCCTCGGGCGCGCTCTCCGGACGCCGCAGGGGCGGCCTGAGCAGGCGCGGGCGAGCCGATCGGCGCCGAGCCCTGCGTGGGTGCGGCAGGGACGGCGGAAGCGCCCACAACAGGCGCGGGGGCTGCGGCAGGCGCAGCAGAGGCAGCAACATCGGTCATGGTCTCTCCCTCAAGAGGTGGGCGGAGGCACCATGCCGCCGCCAGTCAGTGGGTCGTACTGCTCGCCCGTCAGTGGATTGGTCGGCTGGGTCGGCATCGTCGGCAGTCCTGCGGCGTCGGGCTGCCCGGTGGGGTCCAGCGGCATCGGCCCCTCGCCACCGGGAGGCGGCGGGGGCGCTCCCATCGCCATCGGGTCCAGCGGCGCGGGCGGCATCTGGCCCAGCAGTTCGCGGAGCCGCTGCTGGCGCATGGGGTCGGCCTCCATGTCGATCCCATAGAACTCGAGATAGTGCGCCGCGACGTAGCCATAGACGGCCTCCACCACGGACGGGTCCGCAAGAGCTTCGGGGGAGGAGAGCACCGCCGCGCCGCGCCTGCTGCGGAACGGATGGTCGTGGAACGCATGCACGGCGGGCGTCTCACCACGCTGCAGGGCCTCCACGTCGGACTCGCTGGCGAGGTACTCGGCGCGCTGGGGATCCGTCACGGCATCGAGGCGGCCCGTGTCGAGCACCTGCTGGTAGTCGGCGACACCACCCGGGAGCCAGCCACGCTCGGCGTAGAGGTCCGCGAGCTGCGCGCGGCCTGCGATGGTCTGCTGCATGGCGTTGCCCACGGAGACGCGGACGCTGTCCACGCCATCGAGGTCGTCCCCACGCCACTTCGACGCGCTGAACATATTGCGCGCCGCCTTGCCGGCTCGCGCGAGCACGCGCTCCTCCGTGACGTGCTGGCGCAGCACCCGGAGGTAGGCCAGTCCGAGGCGCCCCACCGCGCTGACGTAGCGGCGCTGGAGCGGGCCCGTCTGCTCCTTCGCCGCGCCTGCGAGCAGCGCGTACGACGCACCGGAGCCGCCGCGCTCCGGGTTGCCCATCGCCACGTCGTTGAGGCCCAGGCCCTCCTGCCCCTCGCTCTTGAGCTTGTCGATCAGGTCGTACGTCTCGGGGGCGCTGCGCGTCAGTTGGATGGCCTGCGGAGGCTCGCTCCCCGGCTCATACTCGATGACCTGCAGGCCTCCGAGGCGCTCAGCCCTGACGCCAGAGCCGCGCGCCACCGCCACGCTCTGCACCGCCAGCGCGTTGTTGTTGCTCACGACAGCGCTGATCAGATCGTCGCGCTTCTCGTGCGCGCCGAGCGAATCCCACCAGCGCGAATAACCACGCGGCGTGCCGAGTTGCTCCTCGAGCGCCAGGCGGACGATGGGCATCCCGCCGGCGTAGTAGTCCGCGAGCGGGCCCGCCTTCAGCACGACGTCGCCGCACGTCGCGACGTAGCGCCCGAGAGGCAGCGCGGGCGTGGGCGCATGGAGCAGGTGGAGCACCGGCACCAGGTCCGACTCGCCCTTCGAGGACTCCTCCATCATCCACCGGAGGCAGTCGTCGGACGACGCCTCCATGAGCGCGTCGTAGCGCGCGCCACAAGAGCCGTCGTCCTCGCGCCCGTACGCCTCGGCGATGTCGTAGCGGCTGCGCCAGGTGACGGCGATCCTCCACGGGCACGCCTCCAGCGACGGCGCGGAGTAGTCCACCACCACATCCCAGGGTGGCAGCACATGGAGCCGCACGTCACCGGAGAACGTCACCAACCGGCGCCGGCCGTCGTCGCTCTGGTCGTAGCTCGTCACCTCCCCAGCCGTCTCGTCCCACTCGGGCCACGCCCACGCCCAGCCCAGGCCGATCGACTGTTCGAGCCAGCGGGAGCTCACGTCGTCGAGCCCCTTCTCGTGCCACGCGTCCTCGAGGAGTCGCTGGCCGAGCACGCACGCATTCTGGGCGCTGGCATCCGAGCTGCGAGCCATCGTCTCCCAGGACATGGAGGCATTGCCGACGAGCGCGTGGAGCGCCTGGGCCTGCGAGCGAGCCGCTCCCATCCGCATCCGCACCAACTGGCCCTGCTCACCTTCCAGGAGCGGCTGGATGGTGCTGCCGGCGCTCCCGTGCCGCGTGCGCTCTGTCGCGGGGTAGAGGTGCGCGTAGGCCGTGCGCCAGACGCGCAGCAGATCTTCCGTGCCGCGTCCGTCGCGCTCGCGCTTCACGCGCTCCAACAGCGCAGCGGCAAGCTGGGTCGCCGGCAGCGCGGCGAAGTAGGGGGCTGACCGTCGAGTCATTCGGGCAGGCTCGGCGGGCAATGTCACTAGCGACGCCCGCCCAGGGCAGCCGCGAGGCGCCGTGCGCTCGTCGCGGGCTGCTCTCGACTGTAGGTGCGCGGCCACGGGTTGCGCGTCCAGTCCACCGCTCGCGACAGGTACAGGAGCGCGTCCACCAGGTCGCCGTGCTCGCCGTTCTTGCGCTTCCAATCGTCTCGGTTGTGATTCTTCCACAGCGTCGCGAGCAGGTGCCGGATGAGGTTGCGGCAGCGCGGGTGGATCTCAATTTTGAGTTGGCGCAGCAGCACGTTCAGCCGGTTCACGGCGTGCTGCTTGTCGGTCTTGATGGCCGGCACGAAGGCAATCCCGTGGAGCTCCCGCAGATCCCTCGTCAACTGCACGTCGTGGTCCGCGATGCGCGCATACGGCTGCGGCCGCACTCCCTGTGCCGGACTCCACTCGTCAGGGAGGTTGGCGCCCTCGGACTCGCGCAGCAGCCGGAGCGTCCCGTCCCAGCCAGACGTGCCCCACAGGGCGCGCTCCTTGGTCTTGATGGCGTCTGCGAGGTCGGCCGTGTTCTCCCCCTCGCGCAGAAGGAGTTCATCCTCGACCACCAACACCCCGCGCTGGTAGTCGAGATACGCGAACAGCGCGGCGTGAGGGTCCGCGCCGCCGTAATCGAGAGCCGTGTAGCCGTCGAAGTACTCGGGACGCTCGCGCTCCACCGTCAACTGCGCTGCCACCTTGGGCCACTCGGGCACACCCACCAGCGTTGCGTCTGTTACGCGTTCGGCGAGGTACTCGCGACGGAACGTGTCCGTCTCGACGTACTCCTCGTGCGTCATCCCCTCGTCCGCGGCGTCCTCGTCGATGTACTCGCGGATCCGCTCTTCGGAGAGGCGCGGGTTGTCGTAGATGGTGCGGCGCGCGTAGGTCCCGTTGGCCTCCGCACGCTCGGCCATCGCGGTGAAGTCGTGCCCGGGCTCCTCCGCAGGCGTTGACGCGATGAACATCCGCGCGCCCGTCGTCATCGACTGCGGTCGAAGTACGGACTTCACCACGTACGACAGGATCGGGATGAAGCCCGCCTCGTCGACGATCAGGAGGTCCGCAGCAGGGCCGCGCCCACGGTTGGCCTTGCGCTTGTCGTCGCACCCGAAGATGTGGACGTAGGAGCCGTTCGGGAACCGAAGATGGCCCTTCGTGGCGTCATAGAAGGGCTTGAGCTCGGGAGGCGCGTCCGCGCAGACGGCGTCAAAATTCGGAATGATGAATTCCGTAACGTCCTTGATCGTGGGCCCGGCGTAGACGACGCGAGCGCCGGCCTTGCGGATACACACCTCCACGGCCAGGACGCACAGGAGGTACGTCTTCCCGAGGCGCCGCGCGCACTCCAAGATGAAGCGCCCGCGCGGCTTGGCCTCCATCTCGAGGCGGATGCCGACCTGATTGGAGTCGAGCTTCCAGTTCAGTGTGCCGCGGCGCCATGCCTCGGCAGCAGCAAGCGCCACCGCCGCCTCCTGCTGCGCCTCGGTCAGCAACTGCACGGCGTCACCTCTTGCGCAGGAACGCCTCGAGGACCTCCGTGGGGACGTTCTCCAGCGGCCGATCGCCGGACGTCACGTCGACGCTCACCTTCGGCGTCGGGACGGTGTAGCGAAGCACGGTCGCCGCGGCCTGAATGCGGTGCTGCATCTCCTGCTCGTCGCCGTCGATCACGTCGCGCAGCAGCTTGCGCGCGGCGTGCGCGTCCTCCTGGAGAAGATCGCGCAGCTCGCGAACCCACTTGGGCTGACCGCCGGGGTTGCCAGACGCGCCCTTCTGGATGCGTCCGCCAGCGTCGCGCTTGACCTCAGGCGACTTGACCTGAGGTTTCTTGGCGGCCTTCTGCGCGCGCTTGGCTGCCATCAGTGCACCGCCTCGTCGCCCGTGCGCTGCGTGAGCATCTCGGGAGAGATGCACTCCTGGCAGTGCGAGGGAGCCGGCGCTGGGTTGTCGACCCAGCCGCAGGCCTGGCCACACCCAACGCACTCCACGAACAGCGGCCTGAAGACTCGGCTGCTCGGCTTCATCTCGATAATCTGGACGGCGCGCATGTCGTCGACCGTTGCGAGCCGCGACTCTCGACAGACGAACTCAGTCACGGCCGCCCTGCCTGTTCCGGATGGTGCGCCGCGTCTGCTCGAGGTCCGCGATGCGCGCCTCAAGCTCGGCGTCCCTGTCCCGCCCCGAGTCCACCACGCCAGCCACGAGATCCAGCCGGGCGCGCTCCACAGCGACCGAGGCGCTCACGTCGCGTATGGTGCGGCGCTGCGAGATGGCGACCTCCCACGCGATGCGGAGCGCCACCAGCCCGAGCACCAGGACGACGATGGGCCACGCCAGCGCCGTCACGGAGCACCTCGAGCCATGAGCGTCTGGATGGCGCGACCGATCATCATCCGCACCATGCCCGTGGCCTGAGCCAGCGAGTACGGGCGCGCGAGCGCGCCGGGATTCAGCAGCGTCAGCCCCTCCGCGTCAGCGGCCAGCGACACCTGCACCACGAGCCACCCGCCACGGACGCGAGCCAGCGCCACGCCCTCGAGGCGCGGTGCTGGAGGCGCGGCCGGGGCCTCGCTCACGTCGGCGCGCTGTCTGTCACGACTGCCCATGTCTGCCTCTCCCTCGTCGGCCGCAGCCGGAGCCCCGCGCGACTCAGCGCCATTCGTACTCGACGAGGGAGAGGCCACGGCAGCCCCGCCGACTCGGCCACCTGCCGCCCGTCGAGACCGCGAGCTGCTGCGGCCATCGCCGTCGAGAGTTGGCGCACGTACTCCTCGCCCTCCCACGTCCGACTCTCGGCCGAGTCTGCCAGCGCCCTCACGCGTCGCACTCTCACGACTGCCGACCGTGTCACGGGCCGACTGTGATTTTCTCGTCCGCCTGCCGGAGCGGGTCCACGCGTCGGCCGTGCACACCGCGTCGCAGTAGGTGCGCGGCCTGCCTCGGCCCTGGCGCTGGATGACGGCCTCTCCGCACACCGGACAGGCGCTCATGGATCCCACCCCGCGCTGGAGACGTGGCCTGCCCAGGGGTCGATGCGCTCTGGGGGCTCAGTCGGCGGGCGACGGGGGAGTCCCAGCAGGACTCTCCGCGTCTCCTCGATCATCCGCCGCGCCCGGCGGCAACTATCGCGGATCTCCTCGAGCAGCTCCTGAGTCTCGGGCGAGAGCTCGACGACGTCGGGGGCGCCCTGCAGCAGGTGCTCATGCTGCCGGCTGCACCTCGAACAGACCGCGGCGACCGCCGCGGTAGAGTCGATCGTCTCACCGCATCGGATGCAGTCGCCGACCGCGACGCCATGCCGCCTGGCGAGGCGAGCAGCACGCGCCCTGGCGTCTGCCGCTCGAGCGCACCGGAGGGAGGCGCACCGCCGACGGTTCAGGTGCGCGCCCTCGGGCAGCGGACCGCCGCACTCCTCGCAGGCCCTCATGGCGCATCCCCGAAGAGCGACTGTTGCCCGGCTCGCGCAGCCGCGAGCGTCAATCCCTGCTCCTCGGCCAGGAGGCGCTCCCGGGCGACGGCGGCATAGGCGGCGTTCCGTTCCACGCCGATGAAGCGCCGGCCCAGCCGGAGCGCAGCAACGCCCGTCGTCCCGGAGCCAGCGAAGGGGTCGAGGATAAGATCGTCCGGATCGGTGAACAGATCCACCAACTCCAGCATGAGTGGGAGGGGTTTCTGGGTGGTATGCGCCCGTTCGCCACCTGTCTCGACGGCGTGAGCCCAGACGGCATGCGAGCCGCCCCCGTTCCAGCGCTTCCTCCCGCGCGGGTGCGCAATTACGACCGCCTCCGAGCCCGTGGCCGGCCTGTCGCCAGTGAATTGCGGTGTCGCCCCGACTTTGATCCACTGACCAATGCGCACATGGTCGAGATGGGCGGCGAGATTGGCCCGCATCCAGTCCCCCGCGCCCTCCTGGTCCGAGAACGCCAGCACCCAGCGCCGACAGATCCGCGCAAACTCACGCGCCAATGCCTCGCGCTGCCCCACCTTCAGGGCGTCGAAACCAAGGACGACGGACGTTGAGACTGTCGCCCGTTTCGGCTTGCCGGGCGTCTCGTCGTCTGCGGCGTGAACAGACCCGCCACGCCGCACTTTCGCGTGCGTGTGCTCTGAGTAGGGCGGATCCGTGATGACATGCGCCACGCTCCGGTCGGGCAGGGTCGGGAGCACCTCCGCGTTGTCGCCATGGACCACGCACCACCGCGCGCGGCCATCCAGCACGTCCTGAATCGTTCCCTCGCTGCTCATCGCGAACCTCGCACGTTCGGGGTTGGAACTCCGCGCCGGTAGGGCTCGGGGGCCTCCTGCTCGTCGGCCAGGTCGCGCCACGTCGGGGCGGGAGCAGGGACCGGAGCGGATCCCCAGGGCGTCACCTCGACCTCGACGCCCGGTGCACCCTCCGCGCGCTCAGCCCGGATGGACCAGACCTGAGCGTCATCCCCCCAGGCGTGCCCGGTGAGCGCGTCGAGGAGGATTTTGATTCGATTGTCCAAGTCGGCATTGGCTCGGAGACCGCTGACGACGAGAGACACCGCCACGCGGCCGGCAAGGGGCCGCCACGCTGCGAGGAGGGTCCCGACCGTCCGCAGGTACTCCCGGGCCTCAACGCTGCGCACAGGCGAACGTCGCGCGTTGTAGGTGCGCCAGTACCGGTTGGCGCTGGGTGGCATCGGCAGGTGGGCTTTCATGACGCCCTCCCGCGCCGCATCGTCCACGCCTGTGCCGCGGCCACGACGCCCCAGCCCTGGCAGGGCTCGCAGCGGACCATCTCGGCCACGGAATCCGTGCGGCCGTTGGCGTCGCGCCACGTCACACGCTCTCCCTCGACCTCCCCGGCGCAGTCGCACTCGGGGCACCGGACCCACAACTCCACGACGGTGGCGGTCATCGCGCACCTCCGCCGGGCGTCCGGAGGCTCTCGGCGCCGCACGTCACCACCTGGCCGTCGTGCCGGATGCGATCCGCTACGCGGGCGCCGTAGCGCTCGCGCACGGCATCCGGGGAGAGGTTGGTGGTGATCACCGTGCGCAGCCGGTCGCCGTACCGCTCGTCCACGAGCTCGTCGAACTGGGCGCGCCACACGTCGCCGGCGAACTCCGCCCCGAGGTCATCGAGCACCAGGACGCGGGCGCGACGAAGCGCGCGCATCCTCGCCACGTCCTCGTCGCCGTAGAGCCCCAGGCGACCGGCCGAGACAGCCCGCTCGAACACCCCTCCGCGCTCGAGCGCGTGGCAGGCGGCGATCGTCTTTCCCGTGCCGGTGCCGCCTGCGAGCAAGAGGAACGAACGAGAGCCCTCGAGCCAGCGCAGCACAGCCAGCACGGCAGGAGTCTTGTCCGCGCCAGCCGTCAGCACCGCTCGCACCCGCTCCGGAACCCTGGCGTCGCGGAGCGCCCAATCCGCAGACTCCCGCCTCTGGCGCTCACTCTTCCGTCGCTCGCCCTCCTCGGCCGCATCGCTCCAGGCGGCTGCGATCTCCGGGTTCGCGGCCTCCCACTCAGCCAGCCGCTCTCGCTCAAGCCGCCATCCCTCGGTCAGCCGCTGCAGTGCATTCATCCCGTTCATCACCAGTCCTCCACGACGCCCACCGGCAACTCACGGTGGGCCTGGGCCATGTCCTCGGCGCGCACGGCGCCACGTCTCAGGTCTCGGGATGCGGCAGGGCCGGCGCGGGCATAGACGCCCTCGAGCAGTCCAATAGACGGCTCGGGCTTCACCCCTCCCGCTCGGATGGCCCAGTCGAAACCCGCCCTCCAGCCGCCATCGGCGCCGCGGCAGAACGAGCTGGCCTCGACGGCCTCGAACACGCGCCGCCATTCCGCGAGTGAACGGCGCCGGAGCGCGGCCTGCGCCTGCTTGCGCCGGGCAGGCGGCATCTCGACCACCCGTGGCAGCGGGGCGGTCGTGATCTCGTTCCATGCGTCGGCCAGGACGCCGAGGGTGCCCGGGGTCGGCGGCAGGTCGGCGATGAAGGTCGCCACCACCTGGACCTCGGGGTCCTCGGAGCCGTCACCCCCCCCCTCGTGGGGGGAAGGGGGGAGATCTCCGTCAGGAGATCTCTGCTTCTGCTTCTGCTTCTGCGTCTGGCGTTTCGGTTCCGTCACGGTTCCGGTGCTGGACCCGTTCGGATTCCCCCCGGAACCCGCTCGGTTCTTCCTCCACGTACCGTGGTAGCGGCGCATTCCGCGCACGCGGACGCCTCCGTCGAGGATCTCGACGGCACCGAGATCCTCAAGTGCCTGCAGGAGTTCGTCCGCGTCGCCGGCCCACTCGACCGCCCCGGCCAGCATCCGGGCGGCTCGCGGGTTGATGATCATGCCCTGCGGCGGCTCGTCAGCGGGGCCCTGGTCGAGGCCCCAGGCCCAGAGATCGATCAGCAGCGAAAGGGCGCGGTGTCGGTCGCACCCGAGCAGGCCGGCCAGCGACCTCGAGAGACCGAACGCCTCCTGCGTCACTTGCACCCAGGGGAGCCTCACGCCGACACCTCCGCGGCATCGGCCGAGTACCCGGCCCAGGCGTCGATGACGCCCCGCTCGCGCGCCCACGCCGGGCGTCGCTCCGCGAGCCACTGCTCCACGCTCATGCCGGGCGTGGTGGGCTCGGGGTCTGTCGGTGGACGGCCCGGGCCACGCCGGCGCGCTGCCTGTGCGTTGCGTCTCGCGAGATCGGCAGGGCGGCAGTCGTCGGAGCAGTAGACGGCGCGGCGCCACTGATCGGGACCGATGGGGGCAGCACAGGCCCGGCAGGTGCGGGGACTGTGGATCTGCCGACGGATGGCCTCCACAGCATCAGGGCTCAGTCCGGTAGCTCGAGCGATGGATGCCGTGGTGCGGCCGCGGCGCAGCATCGTCTCAGTCAGCGAGCGCTGACGGAGGGCGTGGATCGTTTGGTGGGGGAGGCCCTTCATGCCGCCCTCCGCATCCGGGAGAGGTCGGTCAGCAGCAGTGCGCGGCCCTTCTCACCGCCGTACCAACACGGCCAGGCCTCGGCGATGGCGTCTGTGTCGGCCCCTGCCATCCGGGCGATGGCTACCACCCGCACAGCCCTCTCGTGGGAGCGCCCGCACTCGGAACAGAGGGCCTGCTGCTCGCGCTGGATGGACACCTCGGCCATCAGCTCGCGGTGGATCCGCTCTACGGCCAGCGCGTTGCGCGCGAGGATGCGGCGCGGCGCCAACTGCAGGGCGGGGCGGGACGCGCCGAGTCGCCGGGCGATCTCGCCCCGGGTGTAGCCGGCGCGGATGATCTCCCGGATGAGGCGCCGGGTGGGGCCGCTGTCGACGTGGCCATGGTCTGCCACCGCGCCCGCGTCTACGGCGAGGATGCGGCGCTCGGTGTGCGCACGGATGCTCGTGGCCTTGCCGCTCGCGACCGCCCGCACGATGCTGAGCGCGACGTCGGAGGCCGCCGACACCGAGCGGGCCCCCACCCCCGTCGCCCGCAGCGCGGCCAGGTGGGCGCGGGCCCTGTCGGAGGACACGAGGCCCCGCGTGTCGCCGGCGGCCACGGCACGGGCTCGCTGGCGCCTGTGGGCGGCATTGGCCGCGCGGCACGGCTCGCACCGGCAGCGACCGGAGACATAGCGAGCCCGGGTGCCGTGAGGGTGGCGCTCGGGATCCGGGAGGCTGTTGAGGCGGCTCATGACGCCTCCCCGAACAGCCCGAGCTGCCGCGGCACGGCGCGGACGTCCACGGGCACGACGTGGACGGTATCCCACGTGATGCCGTTGCTTTGGAACCGGACGCCCACTGCGAGGTTGAAGGCCTCGTCGCACTCGGTGCAGAGCCCGAGGGCATCCCGGGCCGGCGCCGAGCAGTGCCGGCAGGGGAGGTCCGCGAGCGGCGGCCACTCGCGGGGGATGGAGAGGTGGAGGGCGGTCAAGATGCACCTCCACACGCATGCACCAGGTGCCCCGGCGCGTTGCAGTAGAGAGCGGCGCACTCGTCGCAGCGCTTCATGGGCTTCGAGCACGGGCACTTGGGCGCGGCCACCGCGATGCACCACGCGATGTGCGCAGCCTCCCGACGCTCGCACGCGGCGCAGGTGCTCCCATCGGCGACGTGCACCAGGCCGCAGACTCGGCAGGTGGCGGTCATCGCTCCCCTCCCGTCTTGGAGAGGGCGGCGTCGTCGTCCGGGGAGCACAGCCCCGTGCACTCGCCGCAATACGCCTGACACCGCGCGGCGACGTCCTGCTCGTCGGCGATCTGCCGCTTCAACCGCTCGACCTCCGCCCGGGCCGCGTCGCGCTCGGCGCGGTGCTCGTCCGCCTCGGCGCACGCCGCCAACGTCTCGGCCTCGCGCACACGGACCGTCTCGCGCAGCCTCTCGGCCTCCGCCCGGGCCTCGTCG
>Ga0233385_1000781_pt1 | contig 14623 bp, 13 predicted proteins | sample ElkDunMinimDraft_16_FD_191543 | JGI IMG/M metagenome (GOLD analysis project Ga0233385, IMG submission 191543) | Fecal eukaryotic communites from dung pellets of Tule Elk in California, USA - Elk Dung G36 | ecosystem: Host-associated > Mammals > Digestive system > Large intestine > Fecal | place...
CGGTTGGTTTCGGCCTAGTTATGCGGTCTTTACAGGGGGCGCAACCGGTAGGGGGCGGTGGTCTGCCTCACAAGCCGCGCCCCGCAGTCGTCGTCGGTCACGAGACGGAAGCGCCGGCCCTCCCCCGCTTTCGAACGATTCCGGAGCGTTCCCGGCAGGAAAGACGGGAGGGATTATGCACGAGGTTTCGGAAGTGGGGATAAATCGGCGGGAAATTTCGCCGGCCGCAACCTTCCGCCCTGATCGGCCAGCCGAAATTCGCTCCTGCGTTCGCGCAGCCCATGCTACAGTACAGCTAGCATCCAATGTGCGAGGGGCATGCCCGCGTCAGATCGAGCTGCTGTATGGACGACGAGGATCTGCGGATCATATTTGACATGAGATGCCTGCAGGACCCTGGCTACAGGGATCGAGGCGTCGGTAAATTGTCAGCTAATCTGGTCAGGACTGTCGGTCACCTCGGTGAAAAATTCAGAATATCGACGCTCGGGCTGGTCGATCCCGGCTTGCCCCCGCTGGAGGATCGCTTCCTTCGTCTCGTCGATCGGGTTTGCGGCAACGCCTATGTGAGCGTCATGGAGCGCCCGACGGTGTTTCTCGAACTGTCGCCGATGACCCACGACCCGCTGTTCGCAGGTCGCATCGTGAACGATCCCGATATCCTCAAGCTCGCAATAGTGTACGACTTCATCCCGCTCATGAAGCCTGAGCGTTACCTGCCGACCGGCCCCAGTCGGCTCGACTACCACACACAACTCGTCTGGCTTTCCCGCTACGATCACTTCTTTCCCATCTCGCAATACACATCCGACGAGCTTCAGCGCATACTTGGCACAACCACGGCGCGCATAACCGGCACCGGCGCGCCGGTAGACCCGGCGTTCGAGCGCGTCGGCGCCCGAGGGAAACGGTTCTTCGGACGCTATGTCCTTGCGTGCGGGGGAGCCGAGCCGAGGAAGAACATCGAGTGTCCGATCCTCGCTCACGCGGGAAGCCGTGTGATGCAGGACGCCGGCATCAGGCTCGTGATCACCGGAAATTATCCGCCGCCTTGGGCGACGCGCTTGCGCGACTTGCATGTCGAAAACGGCGGCAGGCCGGAGCTTCTCGTCTTCCCAGGCTTCGTCGATGAAGACGAGCTCGTTTCGATTTATCGCTGTGCGCTGTGCACGGTCGTCGCAGCCCACATGGAAGGGTTTTCGATCCCGGTCGTGGAAGCGATGGCGGTGGGCTCGCCGGTGATCGCTTCTTCCATCCCCGCACACAGGGAACTGCTTGGACGCAACGACCTGATGTTTGCGCCGGATGACGTCGACGATGCGCGTCAAAAGATCGAGGCGCTCATGACCGACCCTGCCTGGCGCTCTGCGGTTGCCAAGGACCAGTCGACACGCTGGCAGCGGTTTCGCGCCGACAAGATTGCGGGCGAATTTTGGTCGAGGGTGGGGCAGTTGATTGGCCACCGTCGCCCGAAGCCCTGCGGAATTCTCAGAGGCGCGCGGCCGCAAATCGCGTTCCTCAGCCCGATGCCCCCGGACCAATCCGGGGTCGCTGAGTATTCGGCCGCGACGATCAAAGAACTTGGGAAACTGGTCGACGTCCATGTGGTCTCAGAGAACGTGCGTGCGGCCGCGCCTGACGGTGCGATGTCGGCGCAGCCGGTGACGGCCCTCCCCTGCTTGTCGTCCGAGTTTGACCGGGTCGTCGGAGTCGTCGGCAATTCGCATTTCCATCTCGAAATATTCCACCTCCTCGAAAGATATGGGGGCGCCTGTATAGAGCACGACAATCGGCTCCTCGGGTTCTACGGGCTCCTGCTGGGTCCGGCGCGCGCACGCGCAGTCGCCGAGCGCGAACTCCGGCGAACCGTGACTGGAGAAGAGATCGATTCCTGGCTGCAGGACGAGTCGAAGCTGCAGGCGACATTTCTCGGGGAGGTGGCTGAATGGGCCTCGCCGATGTTCGTCCACTCGCGCGTGACCGAAAGCATCGTTCAGGAGCGCTTTGCCGCGCCCGCGATCTACCTGCCCTTTTCGATCTATCGACAGTGGGAAACAGACCCGACGGACCAAAGAACAAAGGTTGCGGCCAGGCAGCGGCTCGGCATGGGCTCAAAAGAATTCGCAATCCTGTCGTTGGGCTTTGTCCACTCCAACAAGGCCGCGGAGGAGTGCATCTGGGCCCTCGACATTCTGCTGAGCTGGAAGATTCCGGCCAGGCTGTATTTCGTCGGCAGCTTTGCTATGGACGAGGCGCCGTTCAGGAACCTGGTCTCCGATCTCGCACTGACTGATCACGTGATGTTCGCATCGGAGTTTGTCAGCGAAGCGAGATACCGGGACTATCTGCTCGCGGCGGATGCCGCGGTCCAACTAAGGACCCATTTCTTCGGCGGTCTGTCCGGCGCCCTGCTCGATTGCATAGCGGTTGGGCTGCCCACCGTTGCAAACGCCGACCTGGCAATGGCGATGGAGGCCCCGGCCTATGTCTCCATGGTGCCGGATCATCCGAGTCCGGTGCTCATCGCAGAGGCGCTGGCCGAGATCTGCCAGAAAGGCGACAGCCGCTCTCAGTTCGACGAGGCGCGGCGACACTACAGCGACGTTCATAGTTTCAAGAACTATGCTCGGCAGTTGTGCGAAGGGCTGGGATTTGAGGCTGCCGGCAGTCGGCAAAGCGCTAGAGAGAGCATTGTCGAACGCCCCGATCTTTATTGATCTCACCGAGCTGACTAACTACCCGGTTCGTACCGGCATCCAGCGGGTGGAACGCGAAATCCTGCGTCGATGGCCTGGCCCCCGGCAGCTCGTGCCCTGTTGGTTCGACACCGAAAAATGGGATTTTTATACCCTCCCGGACGCAGTGGTAGAAGTACTCACCGGACATGAAAACCAATCGATGGAGCATGACAGGGAACGACTTCTCCGTCATCTTCAAAATGGGTCTCGCATTTCCACTCGTGATCTCAGAGCTGGGCTTCACAATCCGGAATTATTTTACGATTCGCGACGCGCCGGGGCGTACAGGGATCTATGCCGAGGAAACGCCTCGGTCAGTTGGCTGGTATACGATTTCCTGCCCTATCTTCATCCGCAGTATTTTGAGCCGCGGGTGACACGCCACCTCATGCATTATGTCCGCGCACTTCGTGAAATTCCCCATGCTGCGTTCATCAGCGAGGCTACCCGCCGCGACTACATCCATCGCATTGTCCGCGACGTCGGCCGCGCAGGCCCTGCCATCCCCCTCGGCGGCGATGGCATCGCCATGCCGAAGCAGACGTTCGCTATCCAGAAGCGCATGTTTACATATGTCGGAACAATCGAATCCAGAAAGAATGTGGCTGCAATTCTTGCGGCTTTCGAGATGCTATGGCAGCGGAACATCGATGTCAGGCTGACGGTCATTGGTCGTATCGGATGCTTATCGACAGCCGAGCTACCGATCCTAGAACGCCTCGCGACCGAACCGCGGTTCAGCTATCTGGGTCACGCGAGCGACGACACGATCAGGCGAACTTTGAAAGAAACGAGAGCTACCCTGTTCGTCAGTTTGCTGGAAGGCTTTGGCCTACCGCCCTGGGAAAGCCTGGCAGCCGGCATTCCCGTCATTGCGTCAGCGAATCTCCCCAGCCTCGACCTGCTCCCCGACGGCGGTCGCATCATTCTCGACGAGACAAGTCCCGAAACGGTTGCAGGCGCTGTGCTTCAACTGCTTGACGATCAGTTCGCTGAAAGGCTGTGGGGCGAAGCGGCTCGGCTGCGGATACCTACCTGGGACGGGTTCGTGCAAGGGCTTGCCTCATGGCTGCACGACACGGACTAGCGACGCCCGTTGAGGTGATCGCTTCGTCAACCCACGCTTGGAACTCGTACGCTCTTTAAACCTGCCGTCCCTCGCAGCCCCGTAGCGCGGACTATCGCGCCCGCGATTGGCCTGACGCTATCGTAAGGGCAAAGGCTTCCAGGCTCTTCAAGAGTTGAACCTGCTCTTCTCGCAACTCCTGCCTCGCAAGGTGATTTTGCTCCTGCCTGGCAAGGTGATTTTGCTCCTGCCTGGCAAGATGCTCAAAGACCGGCTGCAGCAGGAATGTCCTGAACCGCCACATGAGAGGACGCACTACAGGTCTGAGAAAGACCTTATAGACCCCGAAGGCGCCCCTCTTCACAATCGAGCGCAGCCCGCCTGGAGCCGGTTTGGAGGGCTGCGCGAGGTTGTCCGGTGACATCATGGGAAGCTCCGCTGGATCGACTGGTTTTGTCGCACCCCGCGCTACTGTAGACCTGGCAATAAAAACGCGCCAGATCGCCGTCTATTTCTGCCAGGTGAAATCGGCATAGGTCAGCATGCCTGCGAAGAAGACGAAGGCTGCGCCAATGCAGCTGATGACGATGATCGTGTCGACGGGCATGTCCGTTCTCCATTTCTGTGCGCGGAGCATGCAGCGCCGGCGACGAAGTCGCCTTGATCTGGATCAACGAAGGGCGGTATGGTTATTGCCTGCGACATCGCTGCAGGCGGCGCCACATGGCTAACCGCGGCCGGGCGCGATATGGGGGCATCGTGCGCGAAGATGTTCACACGAAAGGGATTCCTGTGCTCTGCGCCTCCTGCGAGGCGCGGCATCGCGGCATTTGCGGCGCGCTGACGCCCGACCAACTCGTCACGCTCTCCAAATCGTCGAGCAAGCACAGGGCGGCCGAGGGCGAGGAACTGGTGGGCGATGCCGAGAGCATCGACAGCTTCTCCAACGTGCTTTCGGGCGTCGTCAAGCTCACCAAGACCCTCTCCGACGGGCGCCAGCAGATCGTCGGCTTGCAGTTCGCGCCGGATTTCCTCGGACGTCCGTTCAAGACCGAGAGCGCGGTGACCGCCGAGGCGGCGACCAAGGTGGAGCTGTGCTCATTCCCGCGCCGGGCCATCGAGCGGATGATGTCCGACCAGCCCGACCTGGAGCACCGCCTCCTGCAGCAGACGCTGAAGGAGCTCGATGAGGCGCGCGACTGGATGGTGACGCTCGGCCGCAAGACCGCGGCCGAGAAGCTGGCGAGCTTCCTGCTGATGATCGCCCGCAACATCGACCCTGCCGCGGCCGGGGAGCGCCGGGCCGCCTTCGACCTGCCGCTGTCGCGCGCCGAGATCGCCGACTTCCTCGGCCTGACCATCGAGACGGTGAGCCGCCAGCTCACCCGGCTGCGCAGCGAGGGCGTTATCCGCATCGAGCACACCCGCCACGTGGTCGTTGACGACCTCGGGCGGCTGGCGGCGCGCGCCGGCGGCTGAAGCCGCAGAACCCCTCCCGGAATTGCCTCAGGCGGCGCCGCGCACGGCAGGCAGCACGTGGTCGCGCTCGAAGGCGATGTGGCGCCGCATCGATTCGAACAGCGCGCGCAGCATGTAGCCGAAGGCTTCCGGGTTCTCGATCGGCCGCCCGTGGCCGTGTGCCAGCAGCACCTCGCTGAGATCCTCGGCGGCGCAGTCGTCCTCCAGGTGCTCGGAGGTCAGCCGCTCGACGATCTTGGCGCCGCTCGGCGTGCGCGCGAAGACCGGGAACACGATCTCCTCCTCGAAGCGATGGCATTCGCGCAGCAGCGGCACCAGGCTGCTCGCCACCGTCAGGCACTGCAGGCGATCGACGCGCGACGGAAGGTCGTCGGCGATCGCCTCCAGCTCGTCGCAGAGCTTCAGCTTCCGCTCATGCGCCCGCGCCATGTCGATGCAGGGCACGAAGCGCGCCGGCGAGCATGCGCCGCCGACCGGGCAGTCCTCGGGCTGTGGGCATTCCAAAGCCGGCCGTTTGTCCTTCATGGCCACCTCCCTTGCGTCCAGCATTCCCATGTCAGGGCGTCGGCAGCGGCACCGACTCGTGGGTCGGATCCTCGCGCACGGTGCGCAGCTCGTACCAGAGCGCGTTGAGGATGCCGACGGCGGCGGCCAGCCCAAGGCCGAGTATCCAGGCGAAGTACCACATGGCGTTTTCTCCGGTTGCATTCAGTAGGCCGAGTGTCCGGCGCTCTTGATGTCCTCCTCGCCGACCTTGCCCCACAGCACTTTGTAGACCCAGGCGGTGTAGGCGAGGATGATCGGCATGAAGACGACGGTGGCGAGCAGCATGTTGCGCAGCGTCGCGCGGCTCGACGAAGCGTCGAACACCGCCAGCGAGTGATCGGGGTTCGTGCTCGACGGCAGGAGGATCGGGAACATCGCCACGCCGACCGTCGCGACGATCATCGCCACGCCGAGCTTGGAGGCCAGGAAGGTCAGGCCTTCACGCCTGGCGCGGAAGCCGAGGGCCGCCAGAAGCGGCGCAACGACGCCGAGCAGCGGCACGATCCACAGCAGCGGATGCGCCTGGAAATTGGCGAGCCATGCGCCGCCGTCCGCGACCACCGTCTTGGTGAGCGGGTTGGACGGGCCGTCCCAGACGACCGGGCTGGTCACGCGGTAGCCGCCGAGCAGGCCGAGCCAGATCAGCACCCCGCCGCCCGCGAAAAGCGCCGAGGTGAGGACGGCGGCCTTCGCGCCGATCGTCCTGGCGCGCTCCTCCACCGTGCCCTTCGCCTTGAAGGCCAGCCAGGCGGCGCCGTGCATCACCAGCATCGACAGCGACACCAGCCCGCAATAGAGGGCGAGCGGGTTGAGCAGGCCGAACAGGTTGCCCTCGTAGATCGGCCGGAGATCGGGCGTGAAGTGGAACGGCACGCCCTGCAGCGTGTTGCCGACGGCGACGCCGAAGATCAGCGCCGGCACCGCGCCGCCGATGAAGAGGGCCCAGTCCCAGCGCGCGCGCCAGACCGGGTCAGGCTTCTTGGAGCGGTACTTGAAGCCGACAGGGCGCAGGATCAGCGCCAGCAGCACCAGGAACATGGCGAGATAGAATCCCGAGAAGCTCAGCGCATAGAGCGCCGGCCAGGCGGCGAAGATAGCGCCGCCGCCGAGCACGAACCAGACCTGGTTGCCTTCCCAGACCGGCCCGACCGTATTGATCGCCACGCGCCGCTCGAGGTCGGTCTTAGCGGCGAAGGGCAGCAAGGCGCCCACGCCCAGGTCGAAGCCGTCGGTGACCGCGAAGCCGATCAGCAACACGCCGAGCAGCACCCACCAGATCACCCGGAGCGTTCCGTAGTCGAAGAGAAAGTCGATCATCACAATGATCCTTCAGTGTTCATTCAGCGGGCTGCAGGTCGGGCCTGGCGGCCGACACGGGTGACATGCGGTCGACGACGTCGGCGATCTCGGGACCCTTGCGGATCGCCGCCAGCATCAGCTTGACCTCGATGACCGCCAGCACGCCGTAGACCAGTGTGAAGCCCGATATGGTGAGCAGGAGGTCGGAGACGCCGAGCTCGGATGTAGCGAGGAAGGTCGGCAGCACGCCCTCGATGATCCAGGGCTGGCGTCCGAACTCGGCCACGAACCAGCCGACTTCCGCCGCGATCCAGGGCAGCGGCATGGCGATCAGCGCCATCCAGAACAGCCAGCGCGGGGCCTCTTCCTCGCGCATCGTGTGCCAGAGCGAGATGCCGAACACCGCGAGCAGGACGAAGCCGCAGAGCACCATCAGGCGAAAGGTGAAGAACAGCGCCGGCACGTGCGGGACGGTCGTCCAGGCGGCGTCGGCGATCTGCTGGTCAGTCGCCTGGCGCGGGTCCTCGACGAACTGCTTGAGGAGCAGCGCGTAGCCGAGGTCCTGCGACGAAGCGTCGAAGTCGGCGCGCGCCTCGCTGTCGGCCCGGTTCGCCTTCAGCCTCTCCAGCGCATCGTAGGCGGCGATGCCGTCGCGGATGCGCTCTTCCGCCCTGACGACGAGCTGGTCGATGCCCGGGATCTCCTTGTCGATCGAGCGCGTTCCGATGATGCCCATTGCCCAGGGGACATGGACGGAGAAATGCGTCGTGCGGTCCGTATGGCTGGGAATGCCGAAGAGGGTGAAGGGGGCAGGCGCGGGCTCGGTCTCCCACATCGCCTCGATGGTGGCGAGCTTCATCTTCTGGTTGTCGGTCAGCGCGTAGCCGCTCTCGTCGCCGAGCACGATGACCGACAGCGCCGAAGCGACGCCGAAGGCCGAGGCGATGACGAAGGAGCGCTTGGCGAGCTCTACATGGCGGCCGCGCAGCAGGTACCAGGCCGAGACGCCGAGCACGAACGCCGCGCCGCAGACATAGCCGGCCGAGACCGTATGGACGAACTTCGCCTGCGCGACCGGGTTGAGCAGCACCGCCGCGAAGTCGGTGACTTCCATGCGCATCGTGTCTGGGTTGAAGGCCGAGCCGACCGGGTTCTGCATCCAGCCGTTGGCGATCAGGATCCACAGCGCCGAGAGGTTGGTGCCCAGCGCCATCAGCCACGTCACCGCGAGATGGGCGCGCGCCGACAGCCGATCCCAGCCGAAGAAGAACAGGCCGACGAAGGTCGCCTCGAGGAAGAACGCCATCAGGCCCTCGATGGCGAGCGGCGCGCCGAAGACGTCGCCGACATAGTGTGAATAATAGGCCCAGTTCATGCCGAACTGGAATTCCATCGTGATGCCGGTGGCGACGCCGAGGGCGAAGTTGATGCCGAACAACACGCCCCAGAACTTGGTCATGTCGCGCCAGATCGTGCGGCCGGTCATGACGTAGACCGTCTCCATCATCGCGATCAGGATCGAGAGGCCGAGCGTCAGCGGCACGAAGAGGAAGTGGTAGAGAGCCGTCAGCGCAAACTGCAGTCGCGACAGGTCGACGAGGAGCGGGTCTATCATGGAACGTCCTTTCAGAATGGCTCCTTCTAGACCTGCGTTGCTTCGCGGCACTTGATCTCGATCAAGCAGAAAACGTGAACTGCATGCGAGAAGGCGAACCATGCTCGACCGCCCCGCCACAAGCGCCGCAACAAAGGACAGCCCGCCGGATTTCGGCGCGCTGGATCGCGCAAGGCATACGGGCAGGGCCGGTCTCCACCGCCTGCTCGGATGGCAGGCCGTGCGGCTCCTCCTCAAGCTCGGCTTTTCCGGCGGCGCCGCGCTGCTGATCGGCCAGGCGATCATGGGCGGGGAGCTCCAGGCGCGGGTTCTCTTTGCCGTAGCCGTCCTCCTCGTCCTGGCTGCGCTCGCCGGAGTGGTCGCAGACCGGGCTCAGGCCTCGGCCGAGACGGCGGTCGCGGCCGGCCTTCGCCAGGACGCCGGGCAGCGGCTGGCCGGCATGCCGGCCCGCCAGCTCCAGTCGCTCAGCGCCGGCAGCCTGATCGTCGCCATGCAGCGGCATCCCGAAGCCGTTGCGGCTCTCGTGATCGGCCACCGCGCCGCCACCATCATGATGGCGGTCGGGCCGCTCGCCGCGGCCGCCATGCTTGTCCTGGTGTCGTGGCAGGCGGCCCTGCTCGTCATAGGCCTGACCCCCTTGATGATCGTCTTCTTCGCGCTGGTCGGCGATGCGATCCGGCGGCTCGCCGACGCGCAGGAGCGGGCCTTTGGACGGCTGGCTGGCCAGTTCGCCGACCGCATACGCACGCTTCCCACCATCCTCGCCAACCATGCGCTGGCGACCGAAGAGGATAAGCTCGCCGACCGGCTTCAGGCGCATGCGGAAAACACGATGGGCGTGCTGCGCATCGCCTTCCTCAACGCCGGCATCATCGACTTCTTCGCCTCGCTGTCGATCGCGATGCTCGCCGTGTTCCTCGGCCTCGGCCATCTCAAGCTCGCCATGATCCCCGGCTTCTCCAACCTGGAGCTCTGGCAGAGCCTCTTCATCCTGATGATCGCGCCGGATTATTTCGCGCCGTTCCGGCGCTTCTCGGAGCAATATCACGCCAAGGCCGAAGGCGTTGCGGCGGCCGGGGCGCTCGACCGTCTGCTCGACGGCGCGGCGCCGGAAATGCCCGGCCTCCCCGCCCTCGACGGCATCGCGAAGCTGCCCATGCCGGCCCGCGGGCTGGTCGCGGTCGTCGGCCCGAGCGGCTCGGGCAAGTCGACCCTGCTGCGCCGCATCGCCGGCGTCGATCCCCTGGACGCTCCGCGCTCCGGCCCCCTGCCCGCCGAATTCACCTGGATCGCGACGGACGCCTACGTGCCCGAAGGAACGCTGGCCGACGCGATCGCGTGGAATGTCGGCGACGTCGCGCCCGAGCGCATCCTCCTTGCGGCCGGCAGCGTCGGCCTGCTCGATGATGAGTTGCTGCCGGGCGGGCTCTCCGCGCATATCGACGAGGGGGGCGCCAACCTTTCCGGCGGACAGCGGCTGCGCATCTCGGTCGCGCGCGCAGCGCTGACGGCGCGCGCCGTGATCGCCGACGAGCCGACGGCGAAGCTCGATCCCGCCACCGCGGCCTCCATCCGGCGCGTGCTGACCGATCTGTCCCGCTCGCGTCTGGTCGTCGTCGCGACCCATGACGAGGCGCTCGCGGCGCTCGCCGACCGGGCGATCGTGCTGGCCGACAACGAGCATCTGGAAGAGGCAGCATGAACACCCGAGCTTCGGTGTCGAGCCGCACCAGCTGGCGCTACGCCATCGGCTTCGCTTTCGCGGCGCTGCTGTGCGCCGTGCTGCTCGGCGGGCTGTCGGCCTGGTTCCTAGGCTCGGTGGCGATTGCCGGCCTGTCGGCGACGGCCTTCACGTTCAACTTCCACGTGCCGGGCGCCCTGGTCAGGCTGTTCGCCGTCGGCCGCACCGCAGCGCGCTACGGCGAAAGGCTGCTCGGCCACAAGGCGGCCCTTTCCGACCAGGTCATGCATCGGGTGCGGCTGTTTTCCGCCATGGCCGCGGCGCCGGCCGTGCGCAAGGCCGGCTGGCAGTTGGGCGACCAGGCCAGGCTCACCGACTATCTCGACGACGTCGAGGACCTCGATTACGCGCGGCTGCGCGCCGACCTGCCGGCGCTGACGCTGGCCGCTGGAACAGTCGTCGCCCTCGCCGCCACCGCATTGATCGCGCCGCTGGCGCTCGCCCCGATCGCGGTCATTCTCATTGCCATCCTGCTGGCGGGGGCCAGGATGGCGAAAGCTGGCGCCATGGCCTGGGAGAACGCCCGGTCGATGCGCCGCAATGGCGCGCGCCGGCTGGGCGCGGCCATGGCGTCGGCTGTACCTCTGCAGGCGGAAGGCGCCTGGCAGGCGCAATGCGGCGAGGCGCTGCAAGCCTTCTCGCTGGCCGAGCGCCGCATGCTGGATCTGCGGCGGCTGCAATCGGGGTTCGATGCGCTGACCTCCGTGCCCGGTCCCGCCGCGGCGCTCAGCGTGTTCGGCGCCGCGTGGCTCGCCGGCGCGCGCTCCGAGGCGCTGCTGGTGCCGGTCTTCCTCGCCTTCGCATGGATCGCGCTCGGCGAAAGCACCAACGGCGCATCGCGCCTTCTGGTCGCCGCGCTGCGCCGCCGCACGGCGCTCGCCGAGATCGGCAGGTGGATCGACGCTGGATCGGTCGCCGAGCCTGGTGCGCCGTCCGCCACGCGCCCCGCTATGCTTTCGCATTCGGCGCTGCAGCGCCGCGCCCCGGACGGCCGGGCGATCGGAGCGCCGATCGCGCTTCGCCTGAAGGCCGGGCATCCGACGATCCTGGTCGGCGAGAGCGGCTCGGGCAAGACCAGCCTCTTGAAGCAGATCGCCGGCTGGATCGGCGACGACGTCATGATCGCCGACACCGGCATGCTTTCGGCCGAGGCCCGCCGGGCCGCGACCATGTTCTGCCCGCACGACGCCGCGATCCTTGCCGACACGGTGCGCGCCAATCTCTTCGCGCCAGGCCGTGCGGATGCCGAGCTGTGGGACGCCCTCGCCGCCATGGAGCTCGACGGCCGCATCCGGCAGGCGGGCGGCCTCGACGGCTGGATCGGGCAGGAAGCGCTCTCGCTCGGCGAGGCGCAGCGGCTCAACCTCGCCCGCGCCTGGCTGTCGGACCGGCCGGTCGTCGCCCTCGACGAGCCGACCGAACATCTCGGCGACGAGCAGGGCCGGCGCATCCTGCAGCGCCTGCTGCACCACCTGCGGGACCGCATCGTCGTCCTCTCCAGCCACCGCGTCGGCGCGCTGCCCGACGCCACCACCATGGAGCTCTGATCCCCATGACGACCGTTCCCAGCCATCGCCTCATCGAAGCCAACGTACCGCGCTATACGAGCTATCCGACCGCGCCGCACTTCCACCCCGGCGTGACGGCCGAAACCGTCGGGCAATGGATCGACGCGCTGCCGGCCGGCGAAGCAGTCTCGCTCTACCTGCACGTCCCCTTCTGCGACCGGCTGTGCTGGTTCTGCGCCTGCCACACCAAGCAGACGCTGCGCTACGAGCCGGTGGCGGAGTACCTCGCCACGCTGCACAGGGAGATCGAGACGATCGGCCGGCGCATGGCCGGCCGCAACCCCGTCGCGGCGATCCATCTCGGCGGCGGCTCGCCCACCATGCTGAAGCCCGACGATCTGCGCGCGCTCAGGCGAAAGCTCGACGCCAGCTTTGCCATGGCGCCCGATGTCTGCCTCAGCGTAGAGATCGAGCCCAACGACATGGACGAAGGCAGGCTCGACGCGCTCGCCGACATAGGACTGACGCGGGCAAGCCTCGGCGTCCAGGATTTCGACCAACGCGTGCAGCAGGCGATCAACCGCGAGCAGAGTTTCGAGACGACCGCGGCGGTGGTCCACGGGCTGCGGGCGCGAGGCATCGGCTCCGTCAACCTCGACCTCCTCTACGGCCTGCCCTACCAGAGCGTGGAAACGCTCGAGGAGACGGTCGGGAAGTCGCTCTCGCTCGGGCCCGACCGCATCGCGCTGTTCGGCTATGCGCATGTGCCGTGGTTCAAGAAGCACCAGACCATGATCGACGAAGCCGCGCTGCCGGACGCCGACGCCCGGCTCGCGCAGGCCCTGGCGGCTGCCAGGCTGATCGCCGCGCAGGGCTACCAGCGGATCGGCATCGACCATTTCGCGCTGCCCGACGACAGCCTCGCCGTTGCCGCGCGCGAAGGCCGGCTGCGGCGCAATTTCCAGGGCTACACGGACGAGCGCTGCGAGACGATCGTCGGCCTCGGCCCCTCCTCGATCAGCCGATATGCGCAGGGCTACGCGCAGAACCACCCGGCGACCGGCGAATATGGCCGCCGCGTGCTGGCGGGAGAGCTCGCCACCGTTCGCGGCATCGCCCTTTCCGAGGATGACCGCGTGCGCGGCTGGGTCATCGAGCGGCTGATGTGCGACTTCGGCTTCTCTGCCTCCGACGCGCTGCAACATTTCGGCGGCGCGGCCGGAGCGGTGCTGGCGGAAGCCACGGCGCTTGCCCAGAACGCGGCGGGCCTGAGGCGCGACGGCGACCGCTTCGTCGTCGACGAGGACGACCGCATCGTCGTGCGCACCATCGCCGCCGGTTTCGACCGCTACCTGGCGCAACAGCAGAGCCGTCACTCCGCCGCCGTCTGACCCTCATTGGCCGCGCTGGCAACCGATCCGCTCCGCGGTCCTCGACGGGACGCGGCTGCGGGCGCTAGAGTGCGGCCATGGCATCGAACGTACCCCGCCTCCCGTTCTGGTCGATCGCCGGCCTTGTCCTCCTCGCAGGCTGCTCGTCGCTCTCCGGGCGCGTTCCGGTCGATCCGTCGGCCTACGCGTCAATGGACTGCAACCAGCTCAACCAGGCCGTTGCGAAGATAGCCACCAACATCTCGCAGACCGCCATCACCCGCGGCAACGTCGCCGAGACCAACATCCCGAGATGGGTGCCGGGCGGCACGCGCGTCGCCACCGCCGTCGTCGATCGCCAGACGGCCAGGATCGAGAGGCTGCAGGAAGCCGAGCGCGGGGCCGTCGCCGCCAGGGATCGGGCCTGCGCGCGGCGCCGGTAGCGCCCCGCCTCTACTGACATTCGCCGCCGCCCTCGGTTGCAGGGACGTTACAGGCGTAGGCCTCTTCGAACGCTCCCGGAAACATGGACGTGCGATGTGGCGGCATGGGTTATGCTCCGCCGCAGAACGGGATCGGGTTTTCAGCGTTGCGCGCCATGCCAGTCTGGCACAGGGCAGAGTGTCAGCAGCCTGCGAAGCTTTTTTGGTCGGTCCCCTTTTCAGCGCCCCGCCGGATACATAGATGCATCGCCCCAAGGTAAGGGACGCCTCCTGTCGCGGTTGCAGCGGCCGGCGGCTTATGCCAGCCTGCGCCCCGCACGAGCTTCATGAGGGAAATATGAGCCGACAGGACAATTCCCCCGCAGCCGCGTCGACGCCTGTGCTGCGGCGTCTCCTGGCCTCCGCCGGCCTGATTGCAGGCCTGCTCTTCTCAGCCCAGGCCTTCGCCCAGCAGCAGGAGCCGCCGGCCGTCACCGCCGCCAAGCCTGTCGTGCGCGACATCGTCGAGGACGACGAATTCGTCGGCCGCTTCGAGGCGGTCGACCAGGTCGCCGTCAGGTCGCGCGTCAACGGCTATCTCGAGGAAATCCACTTCACCGACGGCGCGCTGGTCAAGCAGGGCGACCTGCTCTTCACCATCGACCGGCGTCCCTACCAGGCCGCCTACGACGCGGCCAAGTCGCGGGTCGACGTCGCCACCAGCCTGCTCGACTTCAGCAAGGCGCAGTTGCAGCGCGCCGAGGACCTCGCCAACAGCGGCAACCTTCCGACCTCGACGCTCGATGACCGGCGCCGCGAATATCTGGCCGCCGAAGCGG
>Ga0233385_1000788_pt1 | contig 14556 bp, 13 predicted proteins | sample ElkDunMinimDraft_16_FD_191543 | JGI IMG/M metagenome (GOLD analysis project Ga0233385, IMG submission 191543) | Fecal eukaryotic communites from dung pellets of Tule Elk in California, USA - Elk Dung G36 | ecosystem: Host-associated > Mammals > Digestive system > Large intestine > Fecal | place...
TGCCAGCAGACCGGCCACCAGGCGCAGCAGCGTCGTCTTGCCCGCACCGTTGGGGCCGAGCAGCCCGGTGAGCGCACCGGGGGGCGGGGTCGCGTCGACCCCGTCGAGGACCCAGCGGCCCCCCAGACGCGTCCCGACGCCGGCGATCGTCAGCTCCACGTGCCGCCCCGTCCTCGCCGCAGCAGCACCGCGAACACGGGCACACCGATCAGGGCGGTCACGATCCCCACGGGCAGCTCGCGCGGGTCGAACACCGTGCGTGCCAGGGTGTCCGCCCAGACCAGCAGGACCGCACCGGCGAGTCCTGCGACGGGCAGCAGGCGGCGGTGCGCCGGGCCCGTCACCACCGACACCGCGTGCGGCAGCACCAGGCCGACGAACCCGATGGCGCCCGACACCGCGACCATCGCCCCCGTCAGGACGGCGACGAGCGTCATCATCGCCCACCGGGTGCGGTCCACGTCGACGCCCAGCGCCGCGGCCGCGGTGTCGCCGAACGTGAACGCGTCGAGGCGGCCCGCCGTGACGAGCACGACCGTGCCGACCACGACCAGCGCACCGCCCGCGATCGCCACCGACGACCACGTGGCCCCGGCCAGCGACCCCATGAGCCACGACAGGATCTCGCGGTACGAGTCGCCCGTCGCCGTCCAGAAGATGACGAACGACGTCGCCGCGGCGGCCAGCTGGGAGATCGCCAGCCCCGCGAGGACGGCGCGCGTCGGGGTGAGCGTGCCTCCCGTACGGGCCAGCGTGAGCGTCGCGACCAGCGCCGCCAGCGCCCCGACGAACGCCGCGACCGGCAGCAGCAGACCGACGCCCAGCACCAGGACCGCCACGGCGCCCAGCGACGCCCCCGACGAGAGCCCCAGCAGGTACGGGTCCGCCAGCGGGTTGCGCGTCATCGACTGCATCACCGCCCCGGCCACCGCCAGGCCCGCACCGACGGCGGCCGCCGTGAGGACCCGCGGCAGGCGCAGGTCCCAGACGATCGCGTCGTGCAGGCGCGGCACGTCCGGCGCGCGCAGGCCCAGGTGCGCGAGCACCGAGCGGACCACCTCGCCCACGGCGACGTCCGCGGGGCCGATGGTCACGGCGACCAGCAGCGTCACGACGAGCGCCGCCGACCCCACCGCGACGAGCAGCGCCAGGGGTGGGCGCAGCGGGGCCCGGGCGTCACCCACCAGCAGCGGGCCGGCGGGCGGCCCGCTGCGCGGGGGGCGGAGGCGGCGGTGCAGCATCGGTGCCGGTCAGCCCTCGGTGGGGGCGGGCGTGCCGGTGTCCAGCGCACGCACCGCGTCCGCGATGTCGGACGCGGCCTGAGCGTTGCGCACACCGGCCTCCGACGCGGCGAACGGGACCACGACGTACCGCTGCTCGCGCACCGCGGTGAGCTGGGAGGCGGCCGGGTGCGCCGCGAGGAAGTCCATCTTCTTCTGCGCGGAGTTCCACGCGGAGTCCACGAGCACCAGCACGTCCGGGTCCGCCGCGACGACCTGCTCCCAGCCGACCGACGTCCAGGTGTCGTCGACGTCCGCGAACACGTTGGTCAGCCCGGCGGTCTCCATGAGCATCTGCGGTGCACCGATCCCGGCGCCCACGTAGGGCGTGTCCGTGCCGGACGACCACCACACCGCCGTCGCGCCGTCCACCGGCTCGATCGCGTCGAGCGTCGCCTGCTGCTCGGCGACGACGTCCGCGGCGGCCTCGGGGACCCCGAAGACGTCACCGACCTCCCGGATCTCGCCCAGGACGTCGTCGAACGTCAGCGGGTCCGGCTGGTACGCCGGGTCCTTGCACGCGCTGGGCGACACGTAGGTCGCGATGCCCAGGGCGTCGAGCGTCGAGCGCTCGCCCGCGCCGTCGGCGCTGAGGTTGGACTCCCAGCCCGCGTACACGAGGTCGGGCTCCGCCTCGAGGAGGGCCTCCTGGCCCGGCACCTTGTCCGAGAGGACCGGGACGTCGGCGACGTCCGCGGCCCACCGGTCCGGGACGGGTCCGTCGGCGAACGCGGTGCCGACCAGCGCGTCGGCCAGGCCGAGGGCGAGCAGCATCTCCGTCGTGGACGACTTGATCGTCACGACCCGCTGCGGCGGGCTGTCGAAGGTGATCTCCGTCCCGCAGTTGTCGAGGGTCACGGGGGCGTACGTCGCGGGCGCGTCCGACGGCGTGGCCGACGGGGCCGCGGCCGGGGCGCCTGCCGAGCACGCGGCGAGGGCGAGCAGGCCGGCGACGGCGGAGGCGCCGAGGGCCGCGCGGTGCGCGTGCCGCGGGGGCGCGGTGCGGCTGCGGGTGGGGGTGCGGGGGGCGCTGGGCGGGGCGGGCGACGGGTGACGACGGGCGCGGGGCATGGTCTCTCCGGGAGGTCGCTGCCGCGCACGCCGTCGGGCGCGGGAGGGATGGGGGCGGACGCACGTCGCGTCGCGGAGGACCGACCCAGCACGGGGCGGTACGACCCGACCAGAGCGAGGTCGGGTTCCGACGTGCAAGCCTAGGCGCTCCGCCCACCGGCCGTGCAAACCGTGGGCGCACGACGGAGCGGTGTGCGTGACGTGTCACGCACACCGCTCGGGGTCGGCCCGTGCCGGTCGAGGCCGGCTGGTCAGGAGGCGGAACAGGTCACCCGCGCGCCCTCACCGTTCCCGGTGCCCTGGAAGCCGAACGTCGTGCTGCCGCCGGCGGCGACCTGCCCGTTCCAGGACGCGTTGGTCACGGTGAACGCCGACCCGCCGGTCGACTGCCCGTTCCACACCTGCGTCGCGCTCGCCCCGGTGGCGAGCGTCACCGTGACGCGCCACCCGGTGACCGGTGCGCTGCCGGCCGTCACCGTGACGTCGGCGACGAACCCGCCCGGCCAGCTGTTGGCCAGCCGGTACGTCGCGGTGCAGCCGGTGCCGGTGCCCGGCGTGGGGGTCACCGACGGCGTCGGGGTCACCGAGGGGGTGATCGACGGGGTGGGCGTCACCGACGGGGTGACCGAGGGCGTGGGGGTCACCGAGGGCGTCGGCCCCGGTCCGGCGTCGCCCCACGCGTCCTGCAGGAAGGCGGCGATGGTGTCCCAGCTCGGGTTCGGGGTGCCCCGCGTGACGGTCTCCCGGCAGCCCTCGACGGTGCGGACGGTCTGCTGCCCGTAGCGCGAGGCGCTCGTGACGTCGGTGTGGCTGTGCCCGGCGCCCGGCACGGAGAAGAACCGGGTGTCGACGCACGCGGCCTTGAGCGCGTCGTAGAGGATCTGGGTCTGCGCGTGGGGCACCACGTTGTCGCTGAGCCCGTGCAGCAGCATCATCGGGGGGTCCTGGGCGTCGACGTACGCCAGGGGGTTGGCCTGCTGCGCCTTGTCGCGGCAGGTGGGGATCGCGCAGCCCAGGAGCTGGGCCTCCGGAGCGCTCGGGCTGTCGTGGTCGATGAAGCCGCCGGGGTCCTGCTCCTTGAGCCGCTGGAAGTCGGTGGGCCCGAAGAAGTCGACGCCCGCCTGCACGTCGCTCGAGACCCCGTAGACGCCGACCTGCCCCTCGAGGGACTCGACGCCGCCGGTCAGGGCAGCCATCGCGGCCACCCAGCCGCCCGAGGAGTCGCCCATGGAGGCGAAGCGGTCCGGGTCCAGGCGGTACCGGTCGGCGTAGGCGCGCAGGTACCGGATCGCGGCCTTGACGTCGTGGACCTGGGCCGGGAACTTCGCCTGCGAGCTGGACCGCACGCTGACCCCGGCCACGGCGATGCCGCGGGGGTTGAGCTGCTGCGCGATCGCGGCCGCACCGGACTTGCCGTCGTCGGACGTCCATGCCGAGCCGGTGGACCACACGACGAGCGGCCAGGGCCCGGGACCGTCCGGCACGTACAGGTCGAGCAGGTGGCCGCGGCTGCCGGCCGGATCGGCCTGGGCGTAGGCGATGTTCGTGATCGTCTCGGCCTGGGCGGCGGTGCCGAGCGAGGCGACCGCACCTCCCGCGACCAGCGCCACCACCCCCAGCCATGCGGCGGTCCTGCTGCGCGTCCTGGTCATGACGTGGCTCCCCTCGCGCGGTTGTGACGTTCCACCATGGCGGCACCGCGTCGGACCGGACCAGGGCCGAAACCATTCGGGCACGGGGCCCGGGTCGATCCCGCCCGGTCAGGGTGCCGCCGCGGCGGCCAGGGCGGCGGCGACCACCTCGACGTCCTGGCTGCGCAGCGCGCCGACCGTCACCCGCACGAACCCGTGCGGCCCGGGCGGGACGGAGAAGAAGGGGCGCCCGCGCGCGACCCGCACGCCCGCGGCCTCCAGCCGCACCAGCGCGGTCCGCTCGTCGTGCACCGGGACCCACACGTTGATGCCGTCACCGGGGGGCACGTGCACGCCGTGGCGTGCCAGGGCGGCGCTCAGCGCACGTCGACGCCCGTGGTAGACCCGGCGCGCGTGGGCCACCGCCTCCACGGCCTGGGCGTCGGTCAGCAGGTCCGCCAGCACGTGCTGCAGCAGCCGGCTCGTCCAGCCCGGGCCGAGCATGCGCCGGGCCACCAGCCCGTCGAGCACGAGGGCCGGGCCCCCGACGGCGGCGATGCGCAGGTCGGGCCCGTGCGACGTGGAGTACGAGCGCACGTGCACCACGCGGTCGGCCAGCAGAGGCCCCAGGCTCACGTCGCGGGACGACGCGATCTCCCCGGAGTGGTCGTCCTCGACCACCCACAGCCGGGCCGCCGCCGGACGCAGGACCGCGGCCAGCTCCCGCACGCGCGTGGGGGAGGTGGACACGCCGGTGGGGTTCTGCGCGCGCGGCTGCAGCAGCACCACCCGCACCCCGGCGCGCACGGCCTCGGCCAGGGCGTCGGGGCGCGGTCCGTGGGCGTCGAGCGGGACCGCGACCCGCTCCAGCCCCAGGTGGTCGAGCAGGTCGAGCACCGGCGGGAACCCGGGGTCCTCGACCGCCACCCGGTCGCCGAACCGCACGACCTGCTCGAGCACCCGGCTGATCGCGTCCACCGCGCCGTCGACGACCGTGAGCCGCTGGGCGAGGAACGGCCACGACGCGCGCAGCAGCCGCTCGAGCTCCGGCACCACCGGGTCGTCGAGGTAGCCGGCCGTCGCCAGGGCGGGCGCGCGCCGGGCGACGCGGGCGAGGGCGGGGGCGAGGTCCGGCAGCAGGGCGGGGTCGGGTGCGCCCGCGGCGAGGTGCAGGCGTGCCGCGGGGCCGTCGGCCAGGTCCCGGTACCGCGGGGGCAGCCGGGCGGCCGGCTCCGGCAGCACGGAGGTGCCGGCGCGGCCGCGCGAGACCACCAGCCCGGCCGACGCGAGCGACTGCCACGCCGACCCGACCGTGGCGGGGCTGACGCCCAGCGCCCGGGCCAGCTCGCGCACCGTGGGCAGCCGGTGCCCCGGCAGCAGGTCGCCGCTGTGGACCAGGCGGGCGATCGTCGCGGCGATCCCGCGCGGGGTGCGGTCGGTGACGAGGTCCGCCAGCTCCTGCGGTGACATGGGCGCATCGTCGCGCGCGGGTGTTGCCGCCGCGTGTCCGGCGGATGAGCGGACGCTCACCACGCCGGGCGAGCGGGCCCGACCCGTCAGCACCGGCGTGCCATGCTCGTCCCCACCGACCTCCGGGAGCCCGCATGACCACGTCCGCCGACCGTCCCCGCCGCGCCCTCGTCACCGGCGCCTCGTCCGGCATCGGAGCCGCGACGGTGCGCCGCCTGCGCGCCGACGGCTGGGACGTCGTCGCCACGGCCCGCCGCGCCGACCGCCTCGCCGCGCTGGCCGACCAGACCGGCGCCGACGTCGTCGTCGCGGACGTGACGCGCGACGAGGACGTCGACGCGCTCGTCGCGCACGTGCGCGGCACCGGCGGGCTGGACGCGGTGGTCAACAACGCCGGCGGCGCCCTGGGCCAGGACACGGTCGAGGACGCGGACCTCGACGGCTGGCGCACGATGTACGAGCTCAACGTGCTGGGCACCCTGCGGGTGACCAAGGGTGTGCTGCCGCTGCTGCGCGAGCGCGGGCAGGGCGACGTGCTCGTCGTCACGTCGACCGCGGCGCACGGTGCGTACCCCGGCGGCGCCGGGTACACGGGCGCCAAGCACGCCGAGCGGATGCTCGCGACGACGCTGCGCTGGGAGCTGGTGGGCGAGCCGATCCGCGTCATCGAGATCGCGCCCGGTGCCGTCGCCACCGAGGAGTTCTCGCTCGTGCGGTTCGCAGGGGACGCGGAGCGGGCCGCGCAGGTCTACGAGGGCTACCAGCCGCTCCTCGCGCAGGACGTCGCCGACACCATCGCCTGGTCGCTGTCGCGCCCGTCGCACGTCAACGTCGACCTGCTCGTCGTGCGTCCGCGGGCCCAGGCCAACAACACCACGATCGCCCGGACGGGGGTCTGAGCGCCGGTCCGGGTGCGGTGCCGGCGGTGCGTCCTAGGCTGGACGGATGCCGCCCCCCGACGCGTCGACGACGCGTGCCCTGCTGCGTCTGGTCCGGTGGGCGCGTCCCGCCCTGCCGCGTGTCGTCGCCGGTGGCAGCGCCACGCTCGTGGCCAGCCTCATCGCGCTCGCGGTGCCGCAGGTGCTGCGCGGGGTGGTCAACGGTCCGCTGCTGACCGACGGCTCCCGGGCGGCGGTCGTCCAGGCCGCGCTCCTGGTGCTGCTGCTGGGCGTCCTCGAGGCCGTGCTCGTGTGGTGCCGCCGCGCGCTCATCGCCACCCCGGGCACGGGCGTCGAGCGGACCATGCGCACCGACCTCTTCCGCCACCTGCTGGACCTGCCGGTGGCCGTGCACGACCGGTGGTCCGGCGGTCAGCTGCTGCAGCGGTCGATGGGCGACCTGCACACCGTGCGCCGGTGGATGGTGTTCGGGTTGGTGCAGCTCGTCGTGTCGGCCACGACCGTGCTGGTCGGGGCGGTCCTGCTGCTGGTGACGAGCCCGCTGCTCGGTGCCGTCTACCTGTGCGGGGCGGTGCCGGTGGTCTGGCTCGGGTTCCGGTTCCGGCAGGACTACAAGGTCGTCGCGCGGCGTGCCCGCGACCAGGCGGGCGACCTGGCGACGAGCGTCGAGGAGTCCGTGCACGGCATCCGCGTGCTCAAGGCCTTCGGCCGCGGCGACGACGCGCTCGAGGACTTCGTGCGGCAGGCCGACGAGCTGCGCGGCACCGAGCTGGACAAGGCGCGCGCGCAGTCGCGCATGTCGTTCGCGCTGGCGTGGATCCCGGAGACGACGCTCGCCGTCGCGCTGGGGCTCGGCGTGTGGCTGGCGGCGACGGACCGGGTGAGCGTCGGCGCGCTCGTCGCGTTCTTCGCCACCGCCGCCGTCATGACCCGGCCCGTCGAGAGCCTGGGGCAGCTGCTCGGCATGACGCTCGACGCACGCGCCGGCACCGACCGGTTCCTCGAGGTGATGGACACCGCCCCGGCGCTCAGCGACCCGGCCGTGCCCGCCGCGCTCCCGCCGGTGCCCGCCGAGGGGACGCGCGTCGAGCTGCGCGACGTGCGGTTCGCGCACGGCGCCGGCACCCGCGAGGTGCTGCGGGGCGTCGACCTGGTCCTCGAGCCGGGTCTGACGACGGCGCTCGTCGGCCTGACCGGCAGCGGCAAGACGACCTTGCTGCAGCTCGTGCCCCGGCTGTACGACGTGACCGGCGGTGCCGTGCTCCTCGACGGGGTCGACGTGCGCGACCTGACCCGCCATGACGTGCGCGGCGCCGTGGCCGTCGCGTTCGAGGACCCGATCCTGTTCTCCGCCTCCGTGCGGGACAACGTGCTCATGGGGGTCCCGGTGGAGCGGCTGGCGGCGATGAGCCCGCAGGAGGCGGACGAGGCCGTGCGCGTCGCGCTCGACGTCGCCCGCGCCGGGTTCGTGCACCGCCTGCCGCAGGGGCTCGACACCGTCGTCGGCGAGGAGGGCATGAGCCTGTCCGGCGGGCAGCGCCAGCGCGTCGCGCTGGCCCGCGCGATCGCCGGGCGACCCCGCGTCCTCGTGCTCGACGACCCCCTGTCGGCGCTCGACGTCGCCACCGAGGCGGAGGTCACCGCGGGGCTGCGGCGCGTGCTGACCGGCACGACCACGCTCGTGGTCGCCCACCGCACGTCCACCGTGGCGCTGGCGGACCGGGTCGCGGTGCTGGAGGACGGTCGTGTCACCGGGGTGGGCCGGCACGCCGACCTGCTGGCGACGCACCCGCACTACCGGTACGTCCTGACGGCCGAGGCCGGTCCCGGGTCCGGTGCGCCCCCGAGGGTGCCGGACCCGCGCGGTCTGGCCGAGGAGGTGCGCCGATGACCGCGGTGACGGCCAGCACGGTCGCGCCGGCACCCGGCGCGGACGGCGACGCGGAGGAGGTCCGCGGACGCTCGCTCGCCCTGCTCCGCTCGCTGCTGCGGCCGGTGACGCGCCGCGCCGCCCTGACCGCCGTCGTCGTCGTGGTGGCCCAGCTCGCGCTCGTCGCCGGGCCGGCGCTCGTGGCGGTCGGCATCGACCGCGGCATCCCGGCCCTGCGGGCCGGTGACGCCGGACCGGCGCTGCTGGTGGCCGGCGGGTACGCCCTGACGGCCCTGGTCGCCGGGCTGTTCACCGCCGCGACGGTACGCCTGGCCGCGACGGTCAGCCAGGCCGTCCTGCTCGACCTGCGGCGCCGGGTGTTCCGGCACACGCAGCGCCTCAGCCTGGAGTTCCACGAGCGGTACACGTCGGGGCGGATCATCTCGCGCCAGACGTCCGACCTCGAGGCCCTGCGCGAGCTCCTCGACGGCGGTGTCACCACGCTCGCCGCCAGCGGGCTGGCCATGGTCTTCACCGCCGCCGGGCTGGCGCTGCTGGACTGGCGCAGCGGGCTGGTGCTGCTCGTCGCGGTCGTGCCGGGCGTGGTCCTCACCCGCTGGTTCCAGCGTCGCTCGCAGGCCCAGTACCGGCGGTCGCGGACGGCCGCGGCCCGGGTCATCGTCCGGTTCGTCGAGACCATGACGGGCATCCGCGCGGTGCAGGCGTTCCGTCGCGAGGCGCAGGTCGCGGGGGTCTACGAGGCCGAGGCGGAGGAGTACCGGGCGGCCAACGCCGAGGCGATCCGCGTCAACGGCGTCTTCGACACCGGCCTGGTGCTCATCGGCAACGTCACCGTCGCCGCGGTCCTGCTGGTCGGTGGCCTGCGGGTGCTGGACGGCGGGCTCGACGTGGGCGTGCTGGTCGCCGCGGTGCTCTACGCACGGCGGTTCTTCTCCCCGCTCGCGCAGATCGGGATGTTCTACAACTCGTTCCAGTCCGCCACTGCCGCCCTCGAGAAGCTGTCCGGGCTGCTCGCCCAGGAGCCCACCGTCCCCGACCCGGTGCGGCCGGTGCGCCTCGAGCAGCCCCGTGGCGACGTGCGCTTCGAGGGCGTCGAGTTCGGCTACGGCGACGGACCGTCGGTCCTGCCGCGCCTCGACCTGCACGTCCCGGCCGGGCAGACCGTCGCCCTGGTGGGCGAGACGGGCGCCGGCAAGTCCACCGTGGCCAAGCTCCTCGCCCGGTTCTACGACCCGCGGACCGGGTCCGTGCGCGTGGACGGCGTCGACCTGCGCGACGCGGACCCGACGGACCTGCGCGCCGCCATGGTCATGGTGACCCAGGAGGCGTACCTGTTCTCCGGCTCGGTGGCCGCGAACATCGCCCTGGGCCGGCCGGGTGCGAGCCCCGCGCAGATCGAGCAGGCGGCGCGGGCCGTCGGCGTGCACGACCTCATCGCGGCGCTGCCGGACGGGTACGACACGGACGTCGACACCCGCGGCGTGCGGCTGTCCGCCGGGCAGCGCCAGCTCGTGTCGTTCGCGCGGGCCTTCCTCGCCGATCCCGCCGTCCTCGTGCTCGACGAGGCGACCAGCTCGCTGGACATCCCCGGGGAGCAGCTCGTGCAGGAGGGGCTGCGCACCCTGCTGACCGGCCGCACCGCGGTGGTGATCGCCCACCGGCTGTCGACCGTCATGCACGCGGACCGCGTGCTGGTCGTCGACGCCGGTCGTGTCGTCGAGGACGGCAGCCCCGACGAGCTGGTCGCGGCAGGCGGTCGGTTCGCGGCGCTGCACGCCGAGTGGCAGCGATCGTTGCGCGGCGACTGAGGCTCGGCGACCGCCGCCGGGGTCAGGGTGGTCCGAGCAGCCGGTGCGCCTCCAGGGCCAGTGCGAGGGCGGTGCGCGTCCGCGGGTCGTGGAGGTCCGCGTCGAGCAGGTCACCGATGCGCTGGAGGCGGTGCTTCATCGTGGTGTAGTGCACGAACAGCCGCCGGCGCGGCTCCTCGCGGGGCCGCGCCCGTCACATCGTCACAGGTGACGCGCGGCGTACTCGTGCAGGGCGTCACGCACGAACGCCGCGCCCCGCTCGTCGTCGCCGTAGTGGCGGGTGAACCGCGGGTCGGCGACGTACATGTCGGCCAGCCCGAGCACGTACCCCCGGGCCGGTGCGTCGCCGTCGCGCGGCGTCCCGGGCACGTCGCCCAGCCACTGCACGTGCCGGCGGGCGATCTCCTGCGCCTCGTCCGACGCGGGGTCGGTGCCCGCCGCCGCCGCGGCCGCCCAGTCCCGGGCGAGCGCCGCCGAGCGCTCCTGCCACGTGGCGCGCTCGTCGGCGCTCCGGCTGCGCCACCAGGCGTCGCCGGCGGCGTAGGCGTCGGCGCCCCAGCGCTCCTCGACCTCCTGCCGGTGCTGCGTGTGGTCGAACCCGTCGAACATCTCCTCGACCATCAGGTCGCCTCCCTCGTCGCGTGCGGTGAGCGTCCGGCGCACCGAGGCCGCCTGCCGGGCGAGGCGGTCCTGCTCGGCCGTGAGCCAGGCGAGGTGCCGGCGCAGTGCCGTCGCCTCGTCCGTCTCGCGGTCCAGCACCCGGCGGATCTCGGCCAGCCCGAGCCCCAGGTCGCGCAGCAGCAGGATGCGCTGCAGCCGCACGAGGGCGGCGTCGTCGTACCAGCGGTACCCGGTGTCGGCGACGCGGCTGGGAGTGAGCAGCCCGATCGCGTCGTAGTGACGCAGCGTGCGGCTCGTCGTGCCGGTCAGTCGGGCGACCTCCTGGATCGACGCCTCCACGGCTCCTCCTCGGCCTCGGTGTGCGGACCCGGTCGACCGTAGGAGCTGACGCGACGTCAAGGTCAAGCGGGTCGGCGGCCGCCCGCTCGTCAGGAGGTCGGGCGACCCTCGCGCAGCCAGCGCGAGTCGTCGTTGACGTACGCGTAGTACAGCCCGATCAGGAGCCCGCCGCCGACGAAGTTCCCGAGCAGCGCCAGGCCGACGTTGCCGGCGGCGAGCCCGACGTCGATCCCCTCCTGCAGCCCGACGATGGTGAACAGGACCGTGTTGGCGACCGAGTGCTCCAGCCCGAGGAAGGCGAAGATGAACACGGCCACGATCATGACGAGCGACTTGGTGACGTCGTCCCGGATCAGGCCGTTGTAGACCAGCAGCATCGCGAGGTTGATGCAGAAGTTGCAGAGCACCGCGCGCACCAGCAGGTCGCCCCACCCCGTCGGCCCGTCGGCGACGAACGCGAGCTTGTGGTCGACCGCGGTCACCATCTGGTCGAGCGTCGCGCCCTCCGCGAGCGTGGAGAACCGCACCAGCACCGCGACCAGCAGGCCGCCCACGAAGTTCCCGGCGAAGCACAGGCCCAGCAGCCGCAGCGCGCGGCCCCACGTGGTGCGGCGGTGGTAGGCCCCGATCGAGACGATCATCATGTTCGACGTCAGCAGCTCGGACCGCGAGTAGTAGATGAACACCAGCGCCCAGCCGAACAGGACGGCGCCCGCCATGCGGCCGATCAGGTAGAGCGAGGTGCCGCCGACCGTGATCTGCGCGAACGCGGACACGACGGCGTAGTGCGCCCCGTACAGCAGGCCGATGATGATCCCCGCCATCGCGGCGCGCATGACGTAGCGGCGGCCCAGCGCGCCCGCCATGGTGGTCTTGGTCTCCAGCGCCTCGAGCACGGTGCTGATGAACTGCTTGCCCGGGAACAGGGGGGACTCGGTACCGGCGCTCACGGCACCACGGTGGCACACATCCGCCGAGGCCGGTGCGTGGGACGCGCGGCCGGTCCCGCACGCCCGGGTGCGTGCGGGACCATGGGGGCATGACGACGACGGAGGCCGCGCCCGGGCAGGACATGCCGACCGAGCGCGAGGTGCTGGACTGGGAGACGTTCGGCGCAGCGACGCGCGAGGTGGCGCAGACGGTCGTGGACTCCGGGTTCGTGCCCGACGTCGTCGTGTCGGTCGCGCGCGGCGGCCTGCCGCCCGGCGGGGCGATCGCGTACGCGCTGGGCACCAAGGCCGTCGGCACCATGAACGTCGAGTTCTACACCGGCATCGACAGCACGCTGCCGGAGCCGCAGCTGCTGCCGCCGCTGCTGGACACCGACGCGCTGCACGGGTTGCGCGCGCTCGTGGTGGACGACGTCGCCGACTCCGGTGAGACGCTCGCCCTGGTCAAGAGGCTGCTGTCCGCGCACTGCGCCGAGGTGCGCACCGCCGTGCTGTACGCCAAGCCGCGCTCGGTGATCGACCCGGACTACGTGTGGCGCCGCACCGACCTGTGGATCACGTTCCCGTGGTCGGCGCTGCCGCCGGTGCGACCGACGCGCTGAGCTCGGCCCGCCCGGGCGTGCGGAGCGTCTCCAGCACCGTCTCGGCCAGGCGGTCGACCGTCGGCACGACCTCGAGCGCACCGGCGCGCGCGAGCTCGCCCGGCTGCGCGTAGCCCCACGCGACCCCGACGCAGTCGACGCCGTGGGCGCGCGCGCCGTGCACGTCGTGCTCGCGGTCACCCACCATGAGCACGGGCCCGGCGGGGCGCAGCGCGGCGAGCGCCGCCGCGACGACCGTCGCCTTGGACGACGGCACGTGGTCCAGCGGGGCGCCGAAGACGCCCTCCAGGAAGGGCGCCAGGCCGAAGCGCTCGCAGATGGGGCCGGCGAACACCTCGGGCTTGCTGGTCGCCACGGCCAGCCGCACGCCGGCGTCCCGCAGCGCGGCGAGCTGCTCCGGGACCCCGGGGTAGACGCTGTTCTGCCACATGCCCGTCTCGCGGAAGTACGCGCGGTACGCGGCGATCGCCTCCGGCACGCGGTCGGCAGGGACGTCGAACAGGGCGAACGACTCGGCGAGCGGCGGGCCGACGAACCGCCGCAGCGCGGTCGCGTCCGGCACCGGCAGCCCCAGCGCGGTGAACGCGACGCGGGCGCTGGCCGCGATGCCGGGGTAGGAGTCGGTCAGGGTGCCGTCGAGGTCCAGCAGGACCAGGGGTGCGTGGGTCATCCCGGCCATCATCCCAGGGGGCGCGCTCAGCCCGTCACGCGGGCCAGCACGGCGGCCGGCACCTCGGCGGGCGACGCGAGCACCTCGACCGCGCCGGCTGCGAGCAGCTCCTCGGCGCCCCCGTAGCCCCACAGCGCACCGAGGCAGGGCAGGTCGTGCTCGGCGGCGCCGTGCACGTCGTGCTCGCGGTCACCGAGCATCACGGCCCGCACCGGGGCGTCGTCGCCGACCGTCTCCCGGACCCACGCCAGGGCGCGGCCGATGATCTGGCCCTTCGACTCCGACTCGTCGTCCGGGGCGCCGACGACGTGGTCGAGCAGCGGCGTCAGCCCGACCTCGTCGCAGATCGGTGCGGCCCACCGCAGCGGCTTGGCCGTCGCGACGACCAGGAGCACGCCGGCCTCGCGCAGCGTCACCAGCGCCTCGGGGACGCCGTCGAACACCCGGGTGTCCCACACCCCGACGTCGGAGAAGTGCGTGCCGTAGGCGGCGACGGCCGCGTCGAGCTGCTCGGCGCCGACGCCGTGGGTCGTGAAGGACCACGTGATCGGGGGGCCGGCGAAGGAGCGCATCACGGCCTCGGTGGGGGTGGGCAGCCCGACGTGGGCGTAGGCGTGGCGCACGGACGCGACGATGCCGGGGGCGGAGTCCATGAGCGTGCCGTCGAGGTCGAGCAGGGCAACGGGTCGTGCGGAGGTCATGGGCTGATCGTGCCTGGTCGCCCTCGTGTCCGGCCAATCACCCGACTGCCTCTTGACAGTCGACAGAGATCTATCGAAGATCGATAGATGACGTCCTCGCGCAGGCTCGTGCTCCGCATCGCTCTGGTGTGCCTGCTGGCCGGGTCGCTGCTGCTGCAGGGGCTCCTGCCGGCGCTGGCGGAGGTGGTCGGCGGCGGGTACGCCGAGACCGAGCGGCTGGTCGTGCCCTACGCCCTCACCGCGATCGCCGCCGTCGCGGGCCTCCAGGTCTGCCTCGTCGCCGGGTGGTGGCTGCTGGGCCGCGAGCGCCGGGGCGAGCTCGTCGCGCCGCGCTCCCTGCGGGGCGTCGACGCCGCCACGGCGGGGCTGGTCGCGGGCACCGTGCTCGCGGCGGGGCCCCTGGCCCACCTGCTCGTCGTCGTCGGTGTGGGAGGCCCCGGCGTCGTCCTCGCGCTGGTCGCGTGCGTCGCCGGCGGCGCCGGCCTCACGCGGGTGCTCCGCTCGCTGCGCGCGGACCTCCGGGCGGCGGTCGACCGGGCGGTCGTCGACGACCCGGCCCGCACCGACGTGCCGCGTGCGATGCGCTCACGCCACGGACGCCGATAGACTCCCCCCCACAGGCA
>Ga0233385_1000789_pt1 | contig 14539 bp, 7 predicted proteins | sample ElkDunMinimDraft_16_FD_191543 | JGI IMG/M metagenome (GOLD analysis project Ga0233385, IMG submission 191543) | Fecal eukaryotic communites from dung pellets of Tule Elk in California, USA - Elk Dung G36 | ecosystem: Host-associated > Mammals > Digestive system > Large intestine > Fecal | place...
GCGTTCAGGTCGTACCCGTACGTGAAGGTCTTGGCCGCGCGCGCCTGCATGTCGGCACCGCCCTCGGACCAGTAGACGTTGCGGGCTTCCCGCGGGATCACCGTGCTCATGATTCCGCTGCCGAGGCCGTACAGCAGGAAGAAGTACATGCTCATGCGCTCGTTGAACTGCGCGGCACGGTCGAGTTTGGCCTGGTCGGCCCAGGCCGGCAGGGTGTTGACGCGGGAGAGATAGGCGGTGAGCGCCGCAGGGAGACCACTGGGCAGTGGGTCGCCGTTTCTGCGCCAGGAGTCGAACGCGGCGTTGACGGCCGGGATCTGACCGTTGTCGAGCAGGGTGGCGACGAGCGGGTCGGTGTCGTCATCCCAGACGTCCCACGGGTCGATGACCGTGTCGGTGCCGGCGATCGAGTTGGCCGACGACCACGCCCAGGCCTTGGGCGCCTCTGCCGCGGCCGCCAGGCCCAGCGCCGCACCGAGGGTCAGGACTCTTCGTCTGTTGAGATTTTCCATTTGCACCACTTCCCAGATCGGCCAGAGATCTCCCTGAACATGAGCTTGCGGACGTGCCGAAAGCGAGTTTCCAGTGCGTCGAGCATGTGATTCTCTATTAACATAGAGGAGCTTGACTGTCTCGGCAAGAGGCGTGTACGACGCGAGCCGCACCTCCGGCAACGTGCGCTGGAGGTGCGGCTCGACAACCTGGCAGGAGTGGCGGACACGGCGGACGCCGCGCGCGCAGTGGCGCACGGCGGCCCGCCCGGCGCCCGGTCTCCCGCCGACTAGTAGAGGCCGTTGATGCTCTCGCTGTAGCGGTCGACGATGATGCGCCGCCGCAGCTTCAAGGTCGGGGTCAGCTCGCCCGACTCCGGCGTCCAGCTCGACGGCAGCACCTGGAAGCTCTTGACCTGCTCCGGCCGGGCGAGCTTGGCGTTCGCGGCGTCGACGGCGGTCTGGATCTCGGCGAGCAGCAGCGGATCCGAGGCCAGGTCGGGCAGCTGCGCGTCGACGATGCCACGCGCCCGCGCCCACTGCGGCGCGAACTCGTCATCGAGCACGATCAACGCGGTGACGTAGGGCCTCCGGTCGCCGATCGCGACCGCCTGACCGATGAGCGGATGCGCCCGGAGCAGCCCTTCGATCTGCGCCGGCGAGATGTTCTTGCCGCTCGAGGTGATGATGAGTTCCTTCTTGCGGTCGGTGATGGTGAGGAAGCCGTCCTCGTCGACGGTGCCGACGTCACCGGTGGCGAGCCAACCGTCCGCGTCGACGATCGGCTCGACGCCGCCGTCGCCACGCAGGTAGCCCGAGCAGACCAGCGGGCCGCGCACGAGGATCTCGCCGTCGTCGGCGAGGCGCACCCGCATTCCGAGGTGCGGCCGCCCGACGGTCCCGGTGCGGAAACGCTCCGGGAGGTTGATGGTGGCGGTGCCGGTGGTCTCGGTCATCCCCCACACCTCCAGCACGTCGACGCCGATCCCGGCGAGGAACCGCAGGACCTCGACGGGGATCGGGGCCGCCCCGCTGCCGGCCCAGACCATGTTCTGCAGACCCAGTGCGGCCTTGATCGGTCGCAGCACCGTGGCGTCGGCCTGCGCCAACCGGGCCGCCAACTCGTCCGGCACGGTCTGGCCCGCCGCGCGCAGCTCGTACGCCTGCAGGGCAAGCGCGCCGGCGGCGTCGAAGGCGGCCCGCACCGCGGGCTCCACGGTGGCCAACTGGGCCTGGATGCCGGCGGCCATCTTCTCCCAGATCCGCGGCACGCCGAAGAACGAGGGCGGAGCGACCGCACGCAGCGCCATGACCAGCTGCGTGGGGTCGGGGCAGATGGTCACGTGACCGGCGCGGTAGATGGGGTTGTAGACGCCCAGGAACCGCTCGGCGATGTGGGCCAGCGGCAGATAGGCGACCGACGGCGCGTGATCGGGGACGGCCACGAGGGCCTCAAGTGCCACCGCCTGATAGATCACGTTGTGGTGGCTGAGCACGACGCCCTTCGGGTCGCCGGTCGTCCCCGAGGTGTACAGCAGCGTCACCGGCTGCTCGGGGCGGATCTCCCGCCAGCGCCGCTCGAAGGCGTCCGGGTCGCTCCGGTGCGCGGCCCGGCCGATGGAACGCAGCTGCGACAGCGGCACGAGCATCGGGTCGCCGTCGCCGGGTTCGGTCCCGTTGACCAGCACCACCCGGCGCAGCTGCGGCAGCTCGGGCAGGATCGCCCGCCAGCGGGCCAGCTCGGCGGCGCCTTCGAGCACGAGCACCTGGGCACCGCTGTGCAGCGCCAGGTAGCGCATCTGATCGGCGCTCAGTGTCGGATAGATCGTGGAGGGCACCGCGCCCAGATGGACTGCGGCCAGGTCGACCAGCCAGTGTTCCGGCCTGCTCGACATCATGATCAACATGCGGTGCCCCGGTTCCAGGCCGATTTCGGCCAGGCCGCAGGAGAGCTCAGTGACCTCAGCGCGCAGCTCGGCCCACGTACGGGTGTCGTCACGGCCGAGGGTGGTCAACGCCGGCAGATCGGCGAACTCGGTGGCATTGCGGTGCAGCAGCGCGGGAACGGTCAGCCCGGCCGCCGTCTTGGCGCACTCGTCGGCGAGGGTGTCGGCAGGGGTGTCGGCAGGGTCCATGGGCTACTCCTTAAGTCGTAACCGGGCCTGGTGCTGATGAGACCGGCGCACCCCGCGGATTGTGCTTCGAGGGCCCTACGGCCTATGACAGCACTGTAAACGAGGGTTAACTTTCTGGAAAGGATCGATCAGTCGTCCGTGCTCACCTGGCTCCCTGTCGTGGTCGGCTGACGAACGTGGACTAACCAAACCGACATCGTCACATCCGCCGGCCCGGTGCCGCGGCGGCCCCCGGGCCGTTCGCTCCGGCCGGCCCGCCCGCCCCGGCGAACCGGATCATCGATGGCCCTCCGGTGACGACTCCGGCGGCTCGCTCAGGCGGCTTCCGACGGGGCCTGCCCGCCCGGGGCGCTGCCGAGACGCTTGTTGATTTTGATCATCACCGCCCTGGCGTAGAGGTACATGCCACCGAGGATGCCGACGAGCGCGATCGGAATGCCGTAGCGCGGCGATACGTACATGGCCAGGAACCAGGACCTGACCTCGATTCCGGTGAGGATGGCAACCAGTGGTACCAGCCCCTGCGGGATCAGCAGGACCGAGCCGAAAGCCCAGCAGAGGCCCTCGGCGATGCTCCCCGTTTTCACCCCCTCGCCAGCCTTGACCGCCTGGTGGATGGCGGTCCGGCCACTGCGCAGGGCGTGCAGCATGTCGGGTCCGCCGGTGGCGAGCCGGCTGATCGCCGCCTTGCCGAGCCAGTAACCGACGACGATGCCGGTGAGCAGGCTGACCGGCATCCCGGCCCACGTCAGCCACGGCTGGTCGAGCCGCTCGCCGAGGAGTACCAGGCCGAGTCCGGGCACCGTGAGGAGCGTGCCCACCCAGAACAGGACCTGGGACTGACCGGTGGTGTCCGCCCGCTCGAGTGGGTTGCTCGGGCGCCTGTGGGCATCGGGGCCGGGAACCATGCCGAACACGGACGAGTAGACGATCAGACCGGCTCCGCCGCCGAGCAGGGCCGGCACCGTGGCGGCGACCCAGGGCCAGGTCCAGGTGTAACCGCTCCACCAGACAAAACCGACACTCAGGATGATCGTGATGGGCGCGAAGACGATCAGGTATGCCCATTGCCGGCCGCGGACGTCTGCTCGCTGGCTGCCCATGGCCAGCGTCTGCCAGAGCGCGGTGCCGTCCTGGCCGTACAGGTTGCAGGCCGAGGTGATCGCGAACAGGGCAAGCGCCGGACCGGCCCAGGGCAGTAGCAGCCGGGCGTCGAAGGTCAGCGGCAGCAGCACGGTGCCCAGTGCCCAGAAGATCGGCACCGCGGCGGTGGTGATGCGCAGCGGATCGCGCCACCAGGTGCGCAACTCCTTGCGAACGACCGCGCCGGTCGCCCCGGCGAGCAGCCTCCCTGACACGGGTGGACGGTCGGCGCTGCCGCGAATGGTGACCCGCGCCCGGCGCGGCGTGCCCAACTCGACCGACCAGGCCAGCAGCAGCAGCCCGGACAGCACCACCAGCCCGGCCGGCGCCGCGATGGCCAGTGGCCAGTCCCCACGGCCCGCCGCGTCGACCGCCACGATGCCCCAGCTCGACGGGCTCGCCCGCAGCGTGGCGGTCATCGCGCTCGAGAACCCGGTGGTGAGGATCTCCGAATACATGATCGCAACGACGATCATCCAGCCGGACTGGGTCAGCACGAGCATCGCCGCGAACAGCAGGCCCGTGATCGCCGCACCGGCCCGGGACGCCGCGACCACCCCGAACACTCCGTAGGCCACCCGGGACAACAGCACCACGAAGACCAGTTGCAGCCCCGCCACCGGTACCGCCACCAACGCCGGGACCACACCCTGTCGAGCCCCGTAGGTGACCAGGGCGACGAACCCCAACGCGGTCACCGCGGTGGTGATCCCGACGAAAGCCGCGGCCAGCAGGCCCATTGCGAGTGTGCGCCGGGGCACCGGAAGCAGGGTGAAGTGTTCCACCCGCAGCACCGCCGAGCCGCCCCACAGCGGGCCGATCAGCCAGCCGAGCATCCACATCACGAACACACACGCCAGCAGGTCGCCCAGGACGTCCTGGTTGGGAATGTCGACCAGCGTGAGCCAGATGGTGGCCGCGGCGAACAACAACCCGAGCATGGCGCCGACGAGCATCCACGCGGCCCGGCCACCGGTCATCGAATTCTTGATGATCGACAGCTTCATCCGGATCAGGACGCCACCCACGAGAGCCCTTTCCGGGTGTGTTCGTCGCCGCCGACCAGACGCACGAACGTCTGCTCCAGCGTGGTGTCGCCCCGCACCTCGTCGAGCGGGCCCTGCGCCACGATCCGGCCGCGGGCCATGATGGCCACGGTGTCGCACAACTGCTCGACCAACGGCATCACGTGGCTGGAAAGCACCACCGAGCCGCCACCCGCCACAAAATCGTTGAGGATCGACTTCAGGGCCGCCGCGGACACCGGGTCCACCGCCTCGAACGGCTCGTCGAGCACCAACAGCCGCGGCCCGTGCAGCAGCGCCGTCGCCAGGCCGATCTTTTTGCGCATGCCGGTCGAGTAATCCACCACCAGCGTCCGCTCGGCCCCACCGAGTTCCATGACATCGAGCAGTTCCTGCACCCGGCCCGCCAGCACGCCGGCGTCGAGGCCGCGCAACTGCCCGATGTACGTCAGCAGCTCACGGCCGGTCAGGCGCTCTGGCATCGACATGCCATCGGGCAGCACGCCGATCAATGTCTTGGCCTCGGCCGGATCGGACCACACGTCCACACCGCACACCCGGGACTCGCCGGTGTCGGGCCGCAGCAAGCCGACAGCCATCGACAACAGAGTCGTCTTGCCCGCTCCGTTGGGGCCCACCAGCCCGAACAGTGAACCCTCTGGCACCACGAGGTCGACGTGGTTCACCGCTACATTGCCGGCGAACTCCTTATGGAGACCGGACAGACTCAGTGCTGCCGCCCGACCCTCCACTCCAGGTTTTCCCGGTCCGGCGTACTGAGTGGTCGTTGGCTCCATGATTCCCCTTGATGTCACTAGGTGACGAGGAACCCAGTTTGCTCGACTTGCCGCGTTCATGAGGGCCGGTGACGCTCGGCAATGTCGGTGGCGTCCATCGACGGCACAGTCCACTGATCGCCGCCGTCCGGGGCTACCTTCTGCACCACCGAGGCGGCACTCTCCGCGCCAACGCCAACGCCAGCGCGGCGGGCGCGGCCAGTAGCGGCTCGTCGACGCCGGGCAGGATCAGCGCCTCTGGCGGCAGAGCAAGATCCGCCACCGCCGTACTGGATAGCAGCAGTTTGACGTAATGCTCGAAGTACCGGCCGCCCGGCTCGGCTGCCGCCTGCCCATCCGACTGCGGTACGCCGAGACACCATGGCGCCTCTACTGCAGCCTCGGGCTGCGCCTGTCGTACGACCCGGAAACACAAACGGTGCGGGCAAGTTTTGACCTTGCCACGCACCGCTGGAATTCTGTTGGTGTCCGAGGGGGGACTTGAACCCCCACGCCCTATACGGGCACTAGCACCTCAAGCTAGCGCGTCTGCCATTCCGCCACCCGGACCTGCTCGTACAGCCTACCCTGTCCGACCGCGGCGGTTTTCTCGCCCGTCGGCAGGCCTTCCAGCTGCACGGGGCATTACTTTACACGGCCCGATTGGATCATGCACATCCCGGTTCGGAGATCGACTTTGCACAGGTCAGAGGCCTGTTCGAGCCCGCCGCAGCCGAAGTGATCACGCCGATCCCTTCCCCGTCGACGACGCCTGGGCACTGCCGGAACACAGCAAGCCGGCCACAGCCCGGGGACCCGGGTAGCGCCAGGACGGCGCGCCGGGCAGCATTGGGCGGGTGTCCCAGCCCTCTCCCCTAGCCGCCGCACAGCAGCGAGCGCTCGCCCAGCGCAACGCCGGTGACCCGGCCGGCGCCCGCGAATACCTCGACGACGTCCTCTCGTCGGCCCGACGCAGCTACGGCGAAGATCACCCCGAGGTGCTCGCCGCCTCGCACTTCCTCGCCCGGCTGCACCGCGAATCCGACGATCCCGCCGCCGCCCGGCGCATCCTGGAGATCGCGCTGGAGGCCGCGTCCCGGCGGACGGCCGGCAACGACCCGCTGGTGCTGGGGATCACCGCCGACCTGGCCGGCGTCGCCGAGGAGCTCGGAAACCGGCACGAGGCACGAAAGCACCACACCCGGATAGCGACCGACGGGCCTGCGGTGCTCGGCGCCGAGCACTGGGCGGTGCAGGCGGCGCGAGCCTTCCTCGGCGATGCCGCCCCGGCACCCGCCGGGCAGACCCAGGCCGGGGGCACGAGCGCCGCCGTACCCCACGCGCCCCAGGCCGCCGCACCGCAGTCCGCGCCACCGGCAACGCCGTATGCGCCGTATGCGCCGCATCCCGCCGCGCCGCAGTCCGCGCCACCGGCCGTACCGCAGTCGGGGCCGCCGGCCGCGACCGGCGCTGCCGCCGCGCGCCCGGTCAATCCGGCGCTGGACGCGCTGGCCGAGCCGACGACGCACCTCACCACGATCCAGATCGACGAGCCGACGACGCCGCTGGGCTCGGCCGAGACCGGCGACGAGGCGACAACGGTCTTCCCGGCCGGCACTGCCGCTTCGCAGGGCCCGGACGAGCCCACGACGATCGTCGCTCCCGCCGGCATCGCCGAGGCCGGCGACGAGGCGACCACCCTGATGCCGCTGGTGACACCGCCGCAACCACCGGCGGCGCCGGCACCGCCGTACGCGGCCCAGGCGCAGGGAATGTCTGCCCAGCCCTACGCGGCTCCGGTGCCATCACAGACGGCGCCGACACAGTCGCAGGGTTGGACTCCGCAAGCCCAGAACTGGGCCCCGACCAGCGCACCTCCGGTGAGTTCTCCACCGATCAGTTCGCCGCCGATCAGCAGCCCGCCGATCAGCTCGCCCCCCGGGGCGTACGCGTACCCGCCGGGTCCGCATCCGCCGCACTTCGCGCCGCCGCCGCCGCGCCCCGGCCAGCAGCAGGGCTGGAGCGGCCCCGGCCCTGACCGGTCCCGCTTCGCCGAGCACGGCGGCGCAGAGCGGGCGTACGGCAATGAGGTAGCCGCTGCCACGGATCGCCCGAAGTCCCGCGGGCTCATCGTGGCCGTCGCGATCCTCGCGGTGACCGCACTGGTGGCGGTGGTTGCCGCAGTCGTCCTGGTGATCGGCAAGCTCGGCGACGACGCGTCCGGCGACCCCGATCCGACACCGTCGGCGGCGCCGCTCGGCCAGCCGCCGACGAATGTGCAGCTGCGTGACAACGGCACTTCGATCACGATCAGCTGGGACGATCCGTCCGGTGGGCTGGTCCCGTTCATCGTCGCCAGTGGACGGGACCGGCTCGGCCGGGTGGCGGACGTGCCGGCCGGCCAGACCAGCCGCACGCTGGAGGGGCTCAGCCCCAGCCAGAACTACTGCTTCGTGGTGCTGGCCGTCTACGCCACGGACAACGTGAGCAGCTCCGCGTCGGTCTGCACGAACCGGACGCCCCAGCCGACCCCGAGCTGACGCCACGTATCGCGTACATCGGCTGCCGTGAAGATCTGTCAACGGATCCCACGGCAGCCGATTTTTGTGCGGACATTGGTTGTCCACAGGCCGCAACCGCGGGTTCCACGGTGTATCGACCGGCCCATATGATGGCACGCGGCTTGCGCCGATTACCGGCGGAAATGTTGGCGACATTGTCGGCGACCAGGACCGAAAAAGCACGGGGGAGGAAGCCGGCTGTGGACACCACAGACAACGGCACCATGTCCGAGGGCGGAGCGATACCGGCCGCGCCGCGACGACGCAGGTGGCGGCGCGGTGGCCTGGTCACCGTGGGAACGGTCTCGGCGCTCGTCGCCGCGATGGGGCTGACGGTGCTGGGGCTGGGGGCGGCCGACAACGCGGCGGCCAGCTTCGACGCCAGCTCGTGGCTCTGGAGCACCAGCAGGAGCGAGCTGGCCCGGGTCAACGGCATCACCGCCCGGGTGGACACCCGGGTGCAGGTGCCCGACGCGCGCAGCCACCCGATGCAGATCGTCCAGACCGACCGGATGCTGATCATGCGGGATCAGAAGACCGGCCGGGTCAGCACCATGGACCTGGCCACCCTGCAGATCATGGCGAACATGCCCACCGTTCCCGGGCTCGGGGTCAACGTCGCCATTCACGAGGACGCGGTATTCGTGGTGGACACCGTGCAGGGTCTGGTCCAGCAGTTGGATGCCCGCTCGCTGACCCCGGTCGGTGAGGCCCTGCAGTACCCGCCGGGCATCACCGGCGGCGCCTTCGACGGCGCGGGGCGACTCTGGATCGCCGTGCCGAGCGAAGGCACCGTCTCGGCCATCACCGCGGCGAAGCCACCGGTCGCTGCCGGTTCGGGCGGCGGCGACGGCGGTGCAGGCGACGGTTCCAGTCCGACCCGGGTGCACACCCTTGACGTCGCCGAGCCCAATCACGAACTCCTCCTCTCCACCCTGGACGACGGCGTCGCCGTCCTGGACCGCACCGGTGGCGTGCTGGCCACCGTCCGCGGCGAGGCCACCGCGAAGGCGCAGCTCTCGCTGGCGGGTCCGGCCGCACTGCCGGCCCACACCAGTGGCGCCCTGGTGCCGGTGACCGTGCCCGACGAGCGCGAGGTACACGTCGTCGACGGCGAGCAGCCCGTCGCCCGGTTCACCGTGCCCGGTGGCGGTGCCACCCTCTCGCCGGCCGTCGCCTGGGCGGACCGCTTCTACTGCCCCGACGAGACCACCGGCAAGGTCTACGTCTTCGACGCGAACGGCGAACTCGTCGACACCATCGCCGCTGCCGGCCGCGGCGGCCCGCTCGAGCTCGAGGTTCGCGAAAACCATCTCTTCATCAACTCGCCGCAGTCCTCCACCGCCCAGGTGGTCGACGACAAGCATTCGGTGCGCAGCGTCGACAAGTACGCCAACGACGTTCTCGGCGGCGACCCGCCGCCGGAGCCCCCGGCGGCGGCCCCGCCACCCCCGGCGCCGAAGAAGCCCCAGGCGAGCAAGCCCGGCGCCCCGCGCAGCGTCTCCGCCTCGGCCGGTGACGCCAGCGCCCGGGTGAACTGGCAGCCGGCCGCCCCCAACGGCGCCGCCATCACCAAATACATCGTGACCGGCGCCGAACGCCCAGTCGAGGTCGGCGCCAACCAGCGCTCCATCGAACTCACCGGCCTGACCAACGGCCAGACCTACCGCTTCACCGTGCAGGCGGTCAACGCCAAGGGCACGGGACCGGCCGGCAAGAGCAACCCGGTGGTGCCGACCGCGGAGGTGCCGGACGCCCCGGCGAGTGTCACCGCCGAAGCCCGCCCCGACGGCACCGTCGCGGTGAGCTGGCCCGAGGCAAACGGCCAGGGCAACAAGATCGCCAAGTACGCCGTCACCGCCGTCTCCGAGGGAACCAACGCGCCGGTGGGCGAGGCACCGGGCACCGAACTGGTCATCCCCGCCGGCACCCTCACCTACGGCAGCCAGTACGCCTTCACGGTGGTGGCGATCAGCGACGGCGGCGCCGGATCGAAGGCCTCCCCGCCGAGCGGCACCGTCGTGCCATTCACCCTGCCCGACGCGCCCGCCGGGTTGCAGGCCGCCACAGTGGCCGATCGGCCGGGCACCATTTCGGTGCGCTGGGATCCCGCGGTCGACAACGGCCGGCCGGTCACGGCGTACCAGGTGGAGGCGGGCGGCCGCACGACGGAGGTCACCACCGAACAGGCCACCCTCGGCGACCTCGGCAACGGCCAGAACGTGCAGATCAACGTGCGCGCGGTCAACGAGGCCGGTCCCGGGCCGCAGGCGAGCGCCACCGCGCGTACCGTCGCGCTGCCCCAGGTGACCATCACCCGGACCTCGGTGACCGCGACCTCGGTGACGGTGGCGGCGACCGTCGACGCCGGTGGCGGCAGCGCGACCTGCACGCTCAGCGCGGCCGGGGCCGCCGCCAAGAGCGGCGGCTGCGCGTCGCTGACCCTGACCGGTCTCACCCCGAGCACCCGGTACACGGTGAAGATGACCGCCACCAACGCCGCCGGGGCCGGCAGCGCGAACGCCACCGCGACCACCGCCGCGGTCTACGGCATCGCCACCTGCGTCAACGGCAGCAGCGGCGACCAGCGCACCTACTGCGACGCCGACCGCGACGGCCGCAACGGCAACGAGGTCTTCTCGGTACCGCGGCAGGACAACGACCGGCAGGTCGGCTGGGCCAAGCCCGGCACCCGCTGGGAGGCGTACTGCAAGGTGCGCGGCGAGGAGGTCTACGCCTTCGTCTACAACAAGGAAAAGCGCAGCACCTGGTGGGTGCGGATCAACTACTCCGGCAGCAACTACATCCCGTGGGCCTGGTTCAACCTGGAGGGCGACGACGACCTCGCTCTGCTGCCCACCTGCTGAACCGCACCGACCAGGCGAGGAGCATCACCGATCGTGAACAGCCGCGAGCCGCTCACCCAGGACGAGGTACGCGGTTTCGCCGGCCTGGCCGCCCGGCTCGCCCAGCACATCGAATCGGTGGTGCTGGGCAAGCCGCAGGTGGTCCGGTTGGCGCTCACCGCGCTCTTCGCCCAGGGGCATGTGCTGCTGGAGGACGTGCCCGGCGTCGGCAAGACGACGCTGGCCCGGGCGATCGCGGCGTCCGTGAAAGGCCAGTGGCGGCGCATCCAGTTCACCCCGGACCTGCTCCCCTCCGACGTCGCCGGGGTGACCATCTTCAACCAGGCCAGCCGGGCCTTCGAGTTCCACCCCGGGCCGGTCTTCGCCAACATCGTCATCGCCGACGAGATCAACCGTGCCTCGCCGAAGACCCAGTCGGCACTGCTGGAGGTGATGGAGGAGCAGACCGTCACCGTCGACGGGGTGCGCCACCCGGTGCCGAAGCCGTTCCTGGTGGTCGCCACCCAGAACCCGGTCGAGATGGACGGCACGTACCGGCTGCCCGAAGCGCAACTGGACCGCTTCCTGATGAAACTCTCCGTCGGCTACCCCGACGAGGCCGTGGAGATCGAAGTGCTGCGCGGCGCCAACCGGCGGTCACCGGAGGCGCTGACGCCGGTCACCGACACCGCCACGGTCAGCGGGATGATCCGGATGGCGCAGCGGGTGCACATCGCCGACCCGCTCTACGCGTACGCGGTCCGGCTCGCCGCCGCCACCCGCTCCCACCCGCAGGTCCGCGTCGGGGTCAGTCCCCGTGGCGTGATCGCCCTGACCCGCGCCGCCCAGTCGTACGCGCTCATCCAGGGGCGCGGCTGGATCATGCCGGAGGATCTCAAGGAGCTCAGCGGGCCGGTCTTCGCCCACCGGGTCCTGCTCTCCCCCGACGCGCAGGTCCGGGGCGTCACCGCCGCCGAAGTCCTCGCGCAGGCGGTCGCCTCCGTCACGGTGCCGCTGCCCGCCGGGCAGCAGCCCGTCCGAAGCTGAGCACCAGAAGATGACCGTCACCAGTCGTGGCGTCGCGCTGCTCGCCGCCGCCGTGCTGCTGCTCACCGCCGGGTTCCGCTTCGCGTACCCGGAACTGGCCGTGCTCGGCGCGGCCGCGGCGGTCGCCGTCGCCGGAGCGCTGCTGCACGCCGCCGGGCAGCCCCGGCTGACGGTCACCCGCAGTGCCGACCCGGACCGGGTCGCCCGCGGTGAACCGGCCACCATGACCCTCACGCTCGGCAACCGGGCCCGGCTGCGCCCGGTGAACCTGCTCGCCGAAGACAGCTGCGGCAACCGCACCGTGCCCGTGCCGGTACTGCGCCTGCGCCCCGGGCACGACACCACCGTCAGCTACCCGGTCCCCACCCACCGCCGGGGCGTGATCCCGGTCGGGCCGCTGCGGGTCACCCGCCACGACGCGCTCGGCCTGGTGTCGGTCACCCGCCGCTACGGGCAGAGCACGCCGGTCTGGGTCTATCCGCGGGTGCACCCGCTGCGCGCCGTCCCCACCGGTGTGGCCCGCAGCCTCGACGGTCGCGTCGACGGTGTCCCGCACGGCTCCATCACCTTCGACTCGCTGCGCGAGTACGTCGTCGGCGACGAGATGCGCCGGGTGCACTGGCGCACCAGCGCCCGCATCGGCGAGCTGATGGTCCGCGAACACGTCGACACCAGCCTCCCCCGGCTGGTGGTGCTCCTGGACAACCGCGCCGCCGCGCACCCCGCCGCCCGCGGCGGCATCGCCGAGACTTTCGAGGCGGCGTGCGAGGCAGCCGCCTCCGTCGTCACCGCCGCGCTGCACGAGGAACTGCCGGTGACCCTGCTCGAGGTCGTCGCCGGCGGGACGGAGCTGCCCAGCCCGCTGGACCGGCTCGCCGCCACCGAACTGACCCGCGCCCCTGGCGACGGCACGCTGCGCGAGGTACTCGGCCGGCTGCGCCGCGACCGCCTCGGCGACACCCTCGTCTTCCTCACCGGCCCCGGTGGCGCGGCCGACCTCGGTGACGTCGCCGCGCTGCGCCCCTCGGCGTACCCGTCGCTGCTGGTGGGGCTCTTCGGGTCGGCCGGCGGCAGCGCCGGCGGGACGGCCGGGATGACGGTGCTCGAAGCGGCCGACGGCGCCGAGTTCGCCGCCGAGTGGGACGGGGTGCGCCGATGGTGAAGCTCTGGCGCCCTCTGACCGCCGCGCTGGTGCTGGTGACACTGCTGGGGCTGGCCGCGACCGTGCTCTCCCGGGTCTACTCCGGACCGCTGCTCACCCGGCTGCTGCTGGGTGCCGCCATCGCCTCCGTCGGCATCAGTCTCGCCACCCGCCGCCTGCCGTCCTGGCTGATCGCCCCACTGTCGGTCCTCGGCCTGACCGCCTACACCGCGTTCGCGTTGCAGGTGGCGGCCCGCCACGCCGAACTGCCCGGCGGGCTCGCCGAGGTGACGCTGGACGCCGCCCGCAACGGTGTTCCCCGGCTGCTGACCGCGATGATCCCGGTGCAGGCAGCACCGGACACCGTGCTCGTCCCGCTGGTCGCCACCTGGCTGGCCGGGCTGGCCTGCGCGGAGGTGACGTTACGCACCGGGCGGGTGCTGCTCGGCTACCTGCCGCCGGTGCTGCTCTACGGCGGCGCGCTCTACGTGGTCGGCCCGAACGCCGACCCGGCCCTGTGGCCGACCACAGCTTTCATCGCCGCCGCGGCGCTGGGGCTCGTGCTCCCCGGCCGGCGAGGCGCCACGCCCGCCGGTCCCGCCGCCGGCACCCTCGGCACGGGCGGGCTGCCTACCGTCGTACGTCTGCGGCTGGCGGCCGGGACCGCAGCCGGGCTCGTGGCGGTCGTCGCCGCCGGCGTGCTCGTCGGGCCGTACGTGGCAGGGCAGGTCGCCGGGCGCCCGGTGGACCCCCGCCGGTACGTCCAGCCCCCGCAGGTGGAGTCGCTCGACGAGAGCCCGCTCATCCGCATCTCCGGCTGGGCGCTGCACCCGGACCAGGTCCTGCTGGAGCTGCGTTCGGAGACGACCGGCCGCACCGACAACACTCCGACCGGCCCCGAGGCGCCGACGACCGACACCGATGGCACTGCGGACCGGCCGGCGGCCGATGCCGGGGCCGGGAACGATCCGGCGGCCGGCATGGCAGCGGCGCCGGTGCGGCTGCGGCTCGCCGTGCTCAGCGACTATGACGGGGTGACCTGGCAGGTCGGAGGGACCTACCGCAACGCGGGCCGGGTCCTGCCGCCGGCCGAACCGGCCCCCGGGGCCTTTCTGCGTACCGTCCGGCAGGAGATCACCATCGCCGGCCTGACCGGTCGGCTGCTGCCGGCGGTGGCGACGCCCCAGCAGGTGAGCGGTTCCCGGGTGGCCTACGACGCGCAGACCGGCACCCTCATCCGCCCGGAAGGACTCACCCCGGGGCTGCGCTACGAGGTGCTCTCCACAGCGGAGCGTCCCGACCCGGGCCTGCTGGGCGTCGCGGACGTCCCGGCCGGCGCGGAGCACACGCGGGTGCTGCAGGTCGCCGACGGTA